>Ga0302324_100030192_pt1 | contig 10249 bp, 9 predicted proteins | sample Palsa_T0_1_FD_201949 | JGI IMG/M metagenome (GOLD analysis project Ga0302324, IMG submission 201949) | Peat permafrost microbial communities from Stordalen Mire near Abisko, Sweden - Palsa_T0_1 | ecosystem: Environmental > Terrestrial > Soil > Palsa > Peat permafrost | place: Sweden: Abisko... | reverse complement strand
AATGAGCCAGCCGCTTGCGTGGCCTTGGCACGGCGCGGATACGTGGTGAACAGGTGTGCATCGAACGGCATGTCATGGGTACTATCCGTTTGCGGTTGGGCACTTAGCCGGAGCCGGCTTATCGGCCCAGGGCGAATGATGAAAGCCCGACGCGTGAATCGTGCAGAATTCGTGGGGGTGATGATTGTGAGGCCCAAGACTACTTACTACTGTGAAATGGACACCCCGGTCGGCACCTTGTTGCTGGCTGGGGACGAGGAAAGACTGGCTGCAATCCATTTCCAATCCGGATCGCATCCGACGACGGTGCGAGCGGAGTGGATTGCGAGCGGACGCCCCTTTCAGCTCGTCGTGCGACAGCTCAAAGAGTACTTTGCGGGTTGTCGGCGTCACTTCGAAGTGCCGCTGGAACCCGCCGGTACACCGTTTCAGCGCGCCGTGTGGCAGGAATTAACGCAAATTCCATTCGGTGCTTCGACGTCGTACGGCGAAATCGCCCGGCGCATCGGTCATCCGCTCGCGTCACGGGCCGTTGGGCGTGCGAACGGCGCCAACCCCTGGCCTATCATCGTGCCTTGCCACCGGGTCATTGGGGCGAACCAGTCGCTTACAGGATTCGGCGGCGGTCTTGCGATCAAGCGAACGCTGCTTCTGCTCGAAGCGGAGGCGGATGGACGTAGCTTGTTGTCGCCGCCAGACGGCAGCGTGGGACAATCCACATTTTCAACGGCGTGTGGCTAGCGCACGACTTGGCCTCTGACTCGAGCCCTAAGGGGATCAAAGGATTACGGTCGGCGTATCCGTGCTGCGCGTTGCCGTGAGCTCTGGGAAGCGGAGTCCCGACTTGGTGGCTCCGTGACGCGCTGATCAAGCAAGGATCCGCGTTCCCACGGAAGAAAGGACCAGCCCGCGGAACGAGGGGCCGTCGGGGTCGTTATTGGCAGGTACCCAGAGGGCCCGCGATGGCAAAAGTGCTGAAGATGCGCATTCACAGCTTTGGAGACTCCGCAGTCATCCAGGCCGACACCGTTGAGCCCTCGCTTCCCGACGCCTCTCAGGTTCTCGTAAGCGTCAAGGCAGCGAGCATCAATCCTGTCGACTTCAAGATTCGCAACGGCAAGTATCCCGCGGTCAAAGAGGACCGTCTTCCGTACACGTTGGGACGCGACGTCTCCGGAGTTGTCGAGAAGTGCGGCGCCCAGGCCACTCAGTACAAAGTCGGTGACGAAGTATTTGGAATCGTCGGCATTGGGGGCGGCGGATATGCCGAAAAAGTCGCCCTCGATCAGCGGGCGATCACCCGCAAACCTCCGAACCTGGACCACGTACATGCGGCCGCAATTCCGCTGGCTGGGCAGACGGCTTGGCAAGGATTGTTTCGGCATGGTGGACTGAAACCCGGCCAGTCGGTACTCATCCATGGTGGCTCGGGTGGGGTAGGGCACTTTGCCATCCAGTTCGCGAAGGCGAAGGGCGCTCGTGTGCTCACGACGGTCGCAACTGCCAACGTAGAGTTTGCGAAGTCTTTGGGTGCTGATGTCGTCATCGACTACAAGACTGAACGCTTCGAAGATCATGCGTCCGATCTGGATATGGTCTTCGACCTGATCGACGGGGAGACTCGCGAGCGTTCCTGGAAGCTTTTGAAGCCGGGTGGAACGCTCGTTTCGACACTGACCGACCCGTCGCAGGAGAAGGCAAAGGAGCTGGGCGTCCAGGCGTTGCGCTACACGGTTGAGGCCAATGGCAATGAGCTTGCCGAAATCGGGGCCCTCGTGACGGCGGGAAAGGTCAAGGCGCACGTGCAGAGAACCTATCCTCTTGAAGAGGCGGCGCAGGCACTGACCGCAGTGGAAAAATCCCATCCGGTTGGCAAAATCGTACTCATTGTGACCTGACACAATGCCTGCGCTTCGGCCGAAGCCGCGCTCGATCCGCTCTATCTGCTGGCTCCTCGCGGAGGTAGGTAATGCGATCCAAAGTTCTCGCTGAAGCCGACGGCCAGCGTACGATCCTCCTGGTCCTCGAGTCCGGTGAAGACGCGGTCAAGGCCATTCAGACCTTCGCGCGCGATCACAAGATCAGCGGGGCGTCCTTGTTTGCATTGGGGGCCTTCGGGGAGGCGACCGTTGGCTGGTTCGATTTCAAAACGCGGCAGTACCTGCCGATAGAAGTGCCGGCGCAGTGCGAAGTCATCAGTGTGTTGGGCGACATCGCGACCGACGAAGTCGGTCAGCCCAGTGTGCACCTCCACGCGGTGCTTGGGCTGTCGGATGGGACAACCCGAGGCGGTCACCTGCTCAGGGGGTAGTCCGCCCCACCCTCGAAATCACCATCACCGAGGTCCCGGCGCACCTAAAACGACTCAAACGTCCGGAATTGGGCATCGCGCTCATCGATCTTGGCAGGTAGCGATGCGAGTGAACATTGAGTCGTCTTTATGTACGTTCGTGGCGGAACACAAGTCGACCAGAGCACTGGCCGCTAAGCGCAACGTCTCCTTCGCATTGACAGCGCGGCTCGCCTCATTCGGCCCGGGTCGGCTTCCCACAATGGGATCCTCGAGATCCCCGGTAGAAGCCCGGTCGCTTGACGCCCTACCAGTAATATTCTGCGCTGGCGAGAGCGGCGGTATCCGAATCCCCGCCCTCGACTAACACCGCCCCGCTGGATAGCAAATTTGCGCTGTGGCTCGAGCGCGGGGTCGACATAGTCGCGGCGAGGCTCCAGGTATTAGCAACGGGATCATATATTTCGGTAGTTGCTGTGACCGGTGAAGTGACACTTTGTGTCGTCCCACCGGTGACCAGGACAGTTCCACTGGACAGCAACGTAGCGGTGTGGCCCACGCGCCCAATCGACATCGTTGCGACAGGTGACCATGAATTGGTAGTTGGGTTGTACAGTTCGGCACTTGTCAAGTATGAGGGTTCACTGCACGTCGGGCAGCTAGAGAGACCTCCCGCCACCAGTACGGACCCATTGGGTAATAGCGTCGCAGTGTGGTACGCGCGTGCGGTCGCAAGAGTTCCAGCAGGCGACCATGTATTAGCGACAGGGTCGTACAATTCCGCGCTAGCGAGGAGAGTGCCATCGACAGCCTGGCCGCCCACCACTAACACACCACCGTTGGACAATATGGTCGCGGTGTGCACTACGCGTGCAGTCGCAAGGCTGGCGGCGGCGCCGGGTATCAAACGTTACATAAGTACTCGGAAGGAACATTAGCGAGGCCTTGGTGCTACCCGAGAGCGCTCCCGAGCGTCGCTACGTTTTGCGAGTGGTCAAGCAGGGCCGCACCAGACATTATTCCGGGAAGTCGTTATCGGCGCTTCAAACGGCCGCTGCGCGCCGGGGCGCACATTGTTGCAGACCCTGAGGTGCTCCTCGGCCAGCCGGAGATTCCGACCGACATTTTAATCTCGAAAATTCATCCCGCAGCTCCAACATTGGAAGCCTTGAAGAGTTTAAACGGCGACAAAATCCATCTTCCGACCCGCGATCGGCGAGGACCCCGCGTGAGATGACGACTTGGAATCGAATTCCCGTGCTTACACCACAGGGACACCTTGTGCTCGCTCCGGCGGATGGACCACCTACGTTGCCGGGCAATCTGCGGGACCGCCTAGAGACTGCGTTTGAGCGTGGCGTCGGACATGGGCTGCTCGAGCTCGGGATACGCGAAATCGGCACGGCTTTGCCTGCAGGCTTTGCCTATTGGCGAGATTTTGCCGGCCGCTACGTAACGACGCTATGCACGTTCGTTGAACCTACCGGCGCAAACGCTGCGGCGCCACGCACGATCGCAGCGCCGCCAACGGAAATGCTGGGCGAGATGGCGAATGCCGCACCGCCGATGCCTGGCGGGGAATATCTGACTGCCGGTGTGCTCGCCGCGCTGTGGGAGCAGACTGATGCGGCTTGTCGCACCGAACTCGCCGATGCTAAGCAAACGCTGCGGGCGTTCTTGAAACAGCGAAATCCGGCCTGGCACCTCGTCGGCCGAGTGCATTTCAATCTGGCCGAGAACCGGTCTGATGAAGAAGCGCCCTTCGCGTTCATTGCGACCTACACGACGCGTCTCTCGGCACAAGCTCGCGCACAGCACCTTCCGCTTGCTGAGGCGCTGCGGGAATACGCGGGCGCGAAGAATAAAGCGCAACTACTCTCGCTCCTAAAACCGGTGCAGGAAGGTGCAAGGCTGTGCGCGTGGCTGCAGGCCATGGTGGAGTCCGGTGAGCTCTACCATCCGCTCAGGTGGTCCGCAGCCGAAGCATTTCAATTCCTGACGGATGTGCCGAAGCTCGAGGCCGCCGGGATCGTCGTGCGCGCGCCGAGCGCGTGGGGCTCAGGCCGACCGCTTCGACCGAAGGTCCGGGCGACAGTTGGCGGGCGGGTGCCGTCGGTCCTCGGCAAGGATGCACTGCTCGATTTTCACGCGGAAATCACGCTCGGTGAGGAGCGCCTCACAGCCAGCGAAGTCCGCACCCTCCTCAAAGGGTCCGACGGCCTTCAGTTTTTGCGTGGACGCTGGATCGAGGTGGATCGAGCGAAGCTGACGCAACTTCTCGAGAAATTCCGCAAAGTTGAGGCAGCGGCAGCAGCCGGCGGGCTGCCGTTCGCGGTGGCCATGCGACTGGTGGCAGGCGTCGCGGTAGAAGAGAAAGAATCGGGCGAACAGCCCGATCCCGACTGGTCGATGGTGAGCGCCGGACCCTGGCTCGAGGAAACTCTCAAGGGCCTCCGCACTCCCGATGGACTGGCCCGCATCAATCCTTCTACGGCGCTCAAAGCGACGCTGCGCCCCTATCAGGAGGCTGGTGTCCGTTGGCTCTACCTGCTGCACAGCCTCGGTCTTGGCGCTTGTCTCGCAGATGACATGGGATTGGGCAAGACCATCCAGGTGCTGTCGCTCCTCTTGATTCTTAAGGACGAATCGCAGGCACAACGGACCGTAACACCTACACGAGCCCCGAGCGTGCTCGTGGCGCCGGCCTCGCTGCTGGCGAATTGGGCCGCCGAGTTAGAACGATTCGCACCGACGCTCAGATTCCTTATCGCTCATCCCTCAGCATCGAGTGCAGCGGACCTCAAAGCGATGACGTCCGCGACACTGGAGGATGTTGATCTCGTGATCACAAGCTACGGCGCCTTGCTGCGCTATGACTGGCTTTCAAGCACCAACTGGTGGGTCGCGGTAATCGACGAGGCGCAGGCAATCAAAAATCCGGGCGCGAAGCAGACACGTGCCGTCAAAAAGCTCATCGCCCAAACCCGGATCGCGCTCACCGGGACGCCAGTGGAGAACCGTCTCTCCGATCTGTGGTCGATTTTCGATTTCACCCATCCGGGCTTGTTGGGCTCCGGTCAGGCCTTTGCCCGCTACGTCCGATGTCTCGCAGAAGCGAGATCCTACGGGCCGCTGCGCGAACTTGTGAGACCCTATATTTTACGTCGGCTCAAGACCGACAAGGCAGTAATCGCCGACCTACCCGATAAGACGGAGATGAAAGCGTTCTGTTACTTAAGCCCCGCGCAGGCGGCGCTCTATCAGAAAGCCGTTGAGGAACTCGCGGATGAGCTCGATCAGGCAGAGGGCATGCGGCGCAAAGGGATCGTGCTTTCGTTCCTGATGCGCTTCAAACAGATCTGCAATCATCCGTCGCAGTGGCTCGGTGACGGTGCCTGGACCGAAACCGACAGCGGGAAGTTCGCGCGCCTGCGCGAACTCTCGGAAGTAATTGCCGCCAAGCAGGAGAAGATGCTCGTGTTCACGCAGTTCCGGGAGGCGACCCAGCCGATCGCGGGGTTCCTCGGCAACGTGTTCGGGCGTGAAGGGTTGGTTCTGCATGGCGGTACGCCGGTATCAAAGCGCAAGGAATTGGTCCGGCGCTTCCAGGATGACGAGCTGACCCCGTTCTTCGTTCTATCACTGAAGGCGGGTGGCGCTGGCCTCAACCTCACGGCTGCCTCGCACGTCGTGCACTTCGATCGCTGGTGGAACCCGGCGGTCGAGAATCAGGCAACTGATCGGGCATTTAGGATCGGACAGTCGCGCAATGTTCTTGTGCATAAGTTTGTGTGTCGCGGCACGGTCGAGGACAGGATCGATCAGTTGATCGAGTCGAAGCAAACACTCGTGAAAGACCTGCTGGAAGGAGGGAGGGAGCTGGAGCTGATGGAGCTCAGCGATAGGGAGTTGCTGAATCTCGTGGCGCTTGATATTCGTTCGGCGCAGGCGAATGTCTGACGTGTATCGATCATCGGAGAAGCGCTGATGCACTTTCCTTTGAAACCGTATGTTCCCGCAGCGGCTCGTCGCCGCACGGTGGAACGGACGGTCGCGAAAATGCGAAAGGAGGGCCAGACGCTCTCGCCGGTGACCGCTAGCCGGGGGGCGATTGCGAGATCGTTTTGGGGTAAGGCATGGTGCCGTAACTTGGAGCGCTACAGCGATTTTTCGAACCGTTTGCCGCGTGGACGCACGTATCTGCGAAACGGCGCGGTGATCGATCTCAAGATCGGTCCGGGGGAGGTGAGTGCGCAGGTTATGGGATCGAGTTTGTACCTTGTCATCGTGAGAATCTCGGAGGTGGCTGGCGCGCATTGGCAAGCCATCGCGCATGACTGTGCTAGGTCCATCGACACGCTGGTCGAGCTGCTACAAGGGCAACTATCGACCTCGGTCATGGAGCGGATCACGCATCCCGGAACCGGCCTCTTCCCGTCCCCGAGAGAGATTTCATTCAGCTGCAGCTGCCCGGATTCCGCCGGGATGTGCAAGCATGTCGCCGCAACGCTCTATGGTATCGGGGCTCGGCTCGATGCCGAGCCGAAACTTCTGTTCGGCTTACGAAACGTTGACGCCAAGGATTTGATCGCCCGCGTCGGGGAGACCGGGGTGCCGCTTCAGAAACAGCCCCGCGCCGGTCGGATTCTGGACTCTTCGAAATTGGCCGAGGTGTTCGGCATCGATTTGAGTAACGCGGACCCATCCCATAAACCGGTCGCAAAAAATAGGCTAGCTCCTCGTGCGGGTAGGCCCGCGAACTGCGCCAGCAAGGAGTCGGCGCGCAAGAAATCGCGCAAAGCGCGATGAGGGCTGGACTCCATATTTGAGTGTTGCATGACCTGCGGGAGCCGCAGCACTGTTACCCCGACAGTACCTCGAGCGAAAAAGCCGATGACAACCCGAGAGAGAACGTAAAAATTTCTTTAATGAATTCGGTCGGGGTGAAGCCTACGTGCGGTTACGGCACCCCCGTTTCAGGTGCCAATAAGGGTGCGTCAAAGTCAGCGCGCCTTTTTTCCCAGGCCCGACGGCGTCCCGACCGGCCCCTAGGTTGAGGCCTATCGTCCCTAGCGCCTCGCCGGGTGACTCACGCCTTTCGCGCGGCGGCTCTGCGGACCCGAGTTCGGGCCGGGTGGCATCCCAACCCTAGTAGAACACTCCGTCGACGACGTCTGCGATCCGCCCGGTAAAGATGTTGACCAGCAGCAGGTCTGGCCCGTAGCGAACCCAGCGATATCCGGCGGGAGGTGGACCCAGTCCCAGAGGAGCGTAGTCATCGAAGTAGTACGGCGCTGTGCGGAAGATCGGCGGCAAGACTAGCCCGGTACTCCAGCGGCGGTAGCCGAAACCCGGAGGATAGTGGAAGGCCGGTCCATGTATGCCCTGGTGCCAACGGCCTTCGCTGAGGAATCGATGTGGTGGACGCGGGCCTACCCCAGGTGGCCTCGGTACCCCATGCAGCGGTGGACGACTCGCAGGTGGCCGTGGCCGAGGTGGTGGCCGGTTCGGCGTGCCGGCATCGGGCCGGGAACCGCGCGGGCCGCTGCCCGGGCCCGGATTTTGATCACCGCCCGGTCGCTTCTGTACTTCAACCGAGTCCGGACGTGCGCCGCGATCCTGGGGGCGACCGTTTTGGTCTTGCGCCATTACGACGCTGCAACTGAACACCGCAGCGGCGGCTACGAGCCACAATCCTCTTCGCATCACGATGTCCTCCATCCGTAGGCGCATTGTGCCGGCTTTTCGCAAGTCGCGTCACGCCGTAGCGCAGTTGCGCATGGCCAAGTTTTAGCTAAAATAGCTAAATGCCGAAACGAGTATCAGCCAGCGACGCGAAGAACAATTTCGGCGGCCTCCTTGAGGACGTCGCCTTCTTGGGACGTGTGGATGTCATGAAGCACGGGCGTCTGGTTGCGGTGGTGCTGTCTCCACGGGCGTTCAGCTCCTCTTTAGCCGCCCCTGCAGGCCGCGAGCAGCGTAGTGCGTGGGGCGAGATGCACATGATTCCTCCCGAGCTGGCGCGTGCTGCGCGGATGCTGAATCGCCCCGCTAGTTTCGATGAAGAGTGAGCGCCAAACCGAGGCGCCGCTCGATCCCGAGGACGTGCGGAAGATCTTGAGCATCTGCTCGCCCCGTGGCCTGCTGGTGGGGGGTCAGGCGCTCGCCTTTTGGGCCGACCATCTGCAGGTCGAACGCCCCGCCACTCTGGCCTCCGGCGTGACCGCAGATGCCGATTTCATAGGCGATTCCGCTCTCGCCAAGGATCTGGGCAAGCATCTTGGCTGGCAGGTATGGATTCCCACGCTCGATGACTCAACACCCCAAACGGGCAAGGTGACCCAACGCACCAAGAACGGAGGGGTGAAGCAAGTGGATTTCCTCTCGGGGGTCGCCGGTCTCACCACCAAGGACCTGGCCCGCCGCGCCATCGAGATGGACGTGCCGGATATCGGTCTGCTACGAGTGATCCATCCAATCGATGTGCTAGACAGCCGCATACAGAATCTGCACTTGCTGCCCGAGAAGCGCACGGATGCTGGAATCGCCCAGGCGCGTCTCGCTGTGGGCGTTGCGCGGGCTTTCATTCGCCAGGAGGTCGGCACTCGGGGCGAACGAGTCGGTCTCAAACTCCTCGAGCGACTCGCTGAAATCGCCAGCGATATCGCTGCCGTCAGAGTATTTCTTCTTTATGGCATTGATCCCTTAGAGGCCGTTCCACTTGAAGACTTCCGAACGACATCAGCACTCCACAAGGTGCGGTGGCCGCAAATCGTTGCGGAGGTCGCGGAGAAGAGGGAGTCGCTGCGAAGGCTGTTGTCGAGGCGAAACCAATCCGCGAAATGAGCGCACAGCATGCATTGCGCCCGTCGACCCGGCGACTGTCGCGGATTTCCACGCAAGCCTCGGTGAGATTGACGAGGCAGTGAGCTGGTTTCGGAAGGCCTACGAAGACCGGTCACCGGACATGGTTTACGCGCACCTCAGCAGCCGACTCAATCCTCGCCGCCGCCGACTACCGCGCAATCATGGGCAAGATGGCATTTCCGCCTTCGGCTAAGTAAAGCGGAATTGCCTAGGCTTCGGCCGCCGGATGCAGTGGCTGTGGCAGCTACGCCAGCCGCGTCTTCACCATGCGATAGATGATCCCGCCGGGAACCGTAAGCTTGATTGCCGGGATCTACGGCACCTCTGTCATTGGCAACGTTGTTGTGGTCTCTCGACGGGCCAACTCGGTGTGACGGTCTCCTCGGAACGTTACAAGACGGGCATCACCGCGATGGGTGCGAACACGGCAAAGCTCGGACAGTTGCGACCGGTGATATTTCACCTGAAAACCGACCCGGAGGGCGCTCTGCAGTACGGGCTCATTGCCGAGGAAGTGGCGAAGGTGTATCCGGAGCTGGTGATTCGGGATGGCTCCGGCAGAATCGACGGAGTCCGGTACGATGAACTCGCGCCCATGCTGTTGAACGAAGTGCAGAAGCAGCAGCGAATCAATGAAGCGCAAGTTGCGGAAATGAGTGACCTCAAACTGCAGGTGCTGAAAGATCTCAAACAAGAGCTACGCGGAGCACTCCTGAAGCTCCGCGCCACGGATGACTCGGTCGCGCAGCGTTGAATGATCATATATCCCCGCCACCGAGCCGTGCGCCTTGATCTTGCGGCGCGGCACTCATGATGAGCTGGGAACGTGCAGTTGACTCGCGCTCGCATTGGCGTACAAGAACAGAATAATTTGACGCGATAGCTGCCACAACTGCTATCGGCCAACGGTGAGCCAGAGAACTTGCCGTCAGAGAACTGGCAGCGCAGATTAAGTCAATGCAAACATACGGGGGTCCAAATGGTATGGACGCCTCCCACCTTAAAGGGTGAGTGAGCGACGCAGTTTGTGAAGGGAGTGGACCCTCCGTGCCGACGGCATCAAAGTGCCCAAGGTGGAAGGTTTTCAGTCTT
>Ga0302324_100030191_pt1 | contig 10249 bp, 8 predicted proteins | sample Palsa_T0_1_FD_201949 | JGI IMG/M metagenome (GOLD analysis project Ga0302324, IMG submission 201949) | Peat permafrost microbial communities from Stordalen Mire near Abisko, Sweden - Palsa_T0_1 | ecosystem: Environmental > Terrestrial > Soil > Palsa > Peat permafrost | place: Sweden: Abisko... | reverse complement strand
CGGCCGTAGGTGACGAGCCAGCGAATGGCGAGCGAGGTGCGGCGCTCGGGAAGAACTTCGATCGGAACCTGGTAGTTGGCTCCGCCGACGCGGCGAGACTTGACCTCGAGAAGCGGCTTGCAGTTCTCGATCGCCTTCTTGAAGAGCTTGAGGGCCTCGTCGCCGCCCTTGGTCTCAAGGTTGGTCATGGCGGTGTAGAAGATGCCCTGAGCGGTCGACTTCTTGCCGCCCCACATCATGGAGTTCACAAACTTGGTGACCAGGGTGGAGTTATAGACCGGGTCTGGAGCAACTTCACGCTTGGCGATGTAACCTTTTCTGGGCATTTCTCTCTCTCTTCTCGTCTTCCTTCAGGGCCGTTGACTTCTCAAGACCTGAACTTGAAAGCTAACTTCGTGCTGGCCGCTCAACACAGACCGACAGGGTTTATTTGGCTGCTGCCTTCGGACGCTTGGCGCCGTACTTGGAGCGGCTCTGCTTGCGATTGGCGACGCCGACGGAGTCGAGCGTGCCACGGACGACGTGATAGCGAACGCCCGGCAGATCCTTTACACGGCCGCCGCGGATGAGCACGATCGAGTGCTCCTGCAGGTTGTGGCCGATGCCCGGGATGTAGGTCGTCACTTCGATCCCGTTGGTGAGCCGAACACGAGCAACCTTGCGGAGGGCCGAGTTGGGCTTCTTGGGGGTCTGGGTGTAGACGCGGGTGCAGACGCCGCGGCGCTGGGGCGAACCCTGGAGCGCGGGGCTGGCGGTCTTATAACGGGTGGGCGTGCGGCCCTGCTTGACGAGCTGATGAAACGTAGGCACTAGAACTCCTTAGTAAATGCGCGCGAAACCTTACTACTAATCTCATGTCAAACGCGCAGGAGGGTGAGGACTTCGCATCTTTTTGCCGTACACGCAAAAAGATTGAGAACGCTGAAGCGTCTCTAATCCCCAAAGACGGGGCGAAGTTCTTCCCTGCTGTTGCGTCTGTAAAGCGGTACAACAAACCAGACATAACAGTCGACGGTGGCCGAGCGTCTTTCCCTAATCTTTCAGGATGAGCCGACTCCGTTTCGCTGTTCCGGCCCGCATAGCCCATCCCAGGTGGAGGGTGTCGCAGGCACGATTGCGATGGGCCGCAGACTACGACATTCCAGACTTTCTTGAGGAATATCCTGCGGTGAATCTCTTGTATCCAGTGTAGCGCAAAAAGATCCTCTCTGTCTTGGCGACAGAGGAAAACTCTAGTTTGCGCGGGCTTTTTTCCAACCTTCCACGCTTCGGGTTCCCCTGATAGCGCGGTCTGGATACTCGCGGAACCCTCTAACAATAGCAATTCGCGCAGTCTGCGTCAACTTTTCGGGTGATTTTTTTGGTGTTGTTCGCTTTGGGGGAGGCTGTTGGCGAACTCTGGCGCGGTGCGGAATGCTTTTAGGGTCTTCTGCGGCCCTGAGGGTGGGGAGGAGCGCGGCTGTCTGGCCGGAGTTCTGTGGCGCTTCGACTGGGAACGCAAGCGCCGGACGTGGATTGGCGAACGTGTCCGATTCCGCTCTGGCTGCGGCCTCTGCTGCTTCTAGTGCTTCTGCTGCTTCGCGTTCTTCTTCCTGGCGGTCAAGGTCCCTGAGGAGTTCACCGACTACGCTGAGCTTCTCTTCTGCTTCGACGATTTCGGCACGGGGCGCGATGGCGCCGAGTTCGGGGTCGATGACGATCTCTTCGACGAGGGTGTCCTGTGAGGAGTCTTCTTCGTCGCGGGTGGTGAGTCCGTGGTAGCGGCTGCGTCCGTTGTAACTGCTCTGCCGGGTGGAGCGCGGGGCGCGGGGCAGGTTGATGCTGGCGATCTGGAGGCCGTAGAGGAGGAGGCCGGCGCGGCGGGGATCGATGTCGTTGGAGGCGATGCGGCGGAGGACCTCGCCGATGGAGCACTGGATGGCAGAGCGGTCTTCAGGGTGAGGAAGGTCGAAGGTTGAGCGGCGGCCTCGGCGCTGGCGGGGCTTTTCGACCGGGCGGCGGGTGGTGTGGTGGTAGTAGCAAAACTCTTCGTGGCGGAGGCATGGGCTGGCGCAGCGGCGTCCGTCGGTGAAGATGTGGCGGCATTGGTACTGCTTGATGGCTGGTGTGGCGTCTTGCATGGTTGGTCCCCTATCCCGGTAAATGTGTGCAAAGTCTTCAAAAGAAAAGACCTGCGTCCGGACTTCTCCGGTGCAGGTCTACGGTTTAAATGAACAAGTCCGGCTTGCGCCGGACCTGGGTTCTTCTCTGATTTAAGGATAGCAGGTTGGGGATAACTGGTAGGTCAAGCGTATGTTATTGATTGGTAAAGGGTTATGTGGTTTTGGGGCTTGACATGCGAATTTTGCTGGTTTGTTTTGAGTAAAACCAACATTCAGTTGACTTGAATTCTCTGAAGCCGGCTTGACGTTACCGATCTCCCGTCGATGAGTGACTCGGCGATTTAGCGCCGATCGAGAAACATTGCTGAAGGAACTGTGCTTGCCGACATGTCCGACTTTATCGCTGCGAATTAGGCTGAGTCTGCCAACACGCGAACTCCGGCTGGTTAGTCGTTTGACGCTTCCAACTGTAATCAACCAATGACTCACGCCATAGGAGACGAAGATGGTCTCCTTCGATGGCGTAGTGATTGCGTTGCCTTAGGTCAAAGTTGGGCGTGAAATCTTCAGCTTTGGCGGCCTCTTCCTGTGTATCGAAAAAAGCGCTTTGCGCGTACTGTATTGAGAATTCAATATTCAGCCGGTCCTTACCCTTCGGACTGGATTTGATATCAAAAGGCTGGGTCCATACAACACGCATATGAATGGGTGGACGACTCAACTTGAATGTTGGATGGCACGCGCCAAGCCTCTCTATTTCCGCTTTCACTCCAGTCTCATTTGGAACGGATTGTCCGTTTTGCACAACGGCGGCGAGCAGCCGAAGTGAAAACATCGAAACCAAAGAAGATAAGAACAGAAACATTGAGGCCTTTGCGATCCAGTGACTTGGCTTGGTCATGTTGATATTAGACACCGCAAATTAATCATTCGCACTGCCAATTCTGGGAGTCGGATTGTGTTTACCGATACCGATCTGAGTTGGCGAGAACAGGCCAAACCGCTCATCCACCTTCAGTCGCCCTGCCGGATTGGTCCTCTGAAACGCGTTGGTGTTGATCGAATGGATTGCTCATCAGGCAGGTGTGATCGTGTCGCTTCGGACGAAATGCGGGGATTCTTCGCTCCGCTCAGAATGACGACTCTTATTTTCGTGACGGCTCTGACTTTCCACACAGCAACCGTGAAGATGCTCTATTGGGTACACGGTTGATCGTGCAGAACTTTAATATTCCGTGAGCGTGAGGCGCTGTCCAAGAGTTTTTTTGAGCCGCGGAAGGGTGCCGCGACTTTGCGTTATTCGATGCGCATGTGTCAGACGCCAGCGGCGGTGACTGCTGCTTCGGGTTCGGGTTTTGGGTGGAGGGAGCGGGCTTTTACGTCCCAGGCCAGGCCGCAGAGGCGGAGGGCAGAGATGCCGTACCAGTTGGGATCGAACTCGTACCAGGCCAGGCCGTGACGCGAGGATTGCGGATGGGCGTGGTGGTTGTTGTGCCAGCCCTCGCCAAAGGTGAGCAGAGCGACCCAGAGGCTGTTGCGGGAGGTGTCGCTGGTGGGAAACCGGCGTGAACCCCACATGTGCGTGGCGGAGTTGACGAGCCAGGTGGAGTGGAGGCCGAGGACGGTGCGGAAGAAGATGCCCCAGAAGAGATAGGGCCATCCGCCAAAGGCGAGCAGAAGCAGACCGAGGATCGTGATCGGCACCCAGTGCCAGCGGCTGATCCAGACGTGGAACTTGTCCTTGCGAAGTTCGGGGACGTAGGGGAGGAGATGCGCCGCATCGTTGTGCATCGTCTGGCCCGTGATGAGCCAGCCGACGTGGGCCCAGAGACCGCCTTCGTTGGGAGAGTGAGGGTCGCCCTCCTTGTCGGTGTTTTGATGATGCTGGCGGTGGATGGCGACCCAGAAGATGGGGCCGCCTTCCAAGGTGAGCGTGGCGCAGAGGGTGAGGAGATACTCCATCCACTTGGGGGTCTTGTAGCCGCGATGCGTGAGGAGGCGATGGTAGCCCATGCCTATGCCGAAGCCTCCGGCGACCCACCACAGGAGCATGGCGACGAGGAAGGGCTTCCAATGAAACATGAAGAGCGCGGCGATGGCGCCGAGATGGAATGCAAGCATGATGAGAAGCGTCAGCCAAACGACGGGCTGAGTGAAGGTTCGATCGTGTCCGAATGATCTCGGCAGGTTCATGATCTTGATTGGACTACTAAGCGTGCGAGAAGCGTAGGAGGGTTTGGTAATACTTGTGTAATGCGTGGTGAGCAATATTGATCACCGTTTGGCTTCGGTGATCTGGATCTCCTTGTTGGGCCGAGCGGGTTTTGGGGTTGGGAGAGACACGCAACAGCAACGGCAAAATACAGGGGTCTCTCCGCTACGGCGGTAGAGTGCGCCGCCTTCGGTCGAGATGACGTTTGTTTGGGGTGGGCTCTTCGCTGCGACGGCAAAGTGCGCCGGGTGGGGTCGAGATGACGTGGGTTGGGGTTTGCGTGCTAGGCTTTTGGCATGACTTTTGTTGATGTTCGTGCGCGCGCTTTGGCCTTTGGTTTGTCAGCCTTCACCGTTGTTTTGAGCCTGGGAGTTGCGGTTGGAGGGCATGCTCAAACCAATAGCAATGCGGCCACCGCTACGACCGCTGCGCCTAAAGATGCGCGGATTGGGGCGTTGATTGAGACGCTTGGGAAGACCAGGACGCCGAGTTCGGCGGCGATTTCGCCGGATGGAACGACGGTGGCGTGGTCGGTGAGGAGCAAGGAGGGGTCGGAGATTCGCCTGACCGATGTGGCGAATCCTGAGGCGGCAACGGAGAAGACTGTGGGGACGGGAGCGGGTGCGACGAAGTGTGGGAGCTCGGAGCCGAAGTGGTCGCCGGATGGGCAGTGGCTGGCGTTTGTCTCCGACTGCACGGCAAAGGCGGATAAGCAGGACGAGGTTTTTGTGTGGTCGAAGAAGACGGGTGAGTCGAAGCAGCTGACGCAGGTGGTGGGCGGGATCGACTCGCTGGCGTGGTCGCCGGATGGGAAGACGATTGGGTTTCTGTTTGTAGAGAACGCTACGCGGAGCGCAGGGGCGCTGGCGGCGATGAAACCACCTTCGGGCGTGATTGGCGAGGATGGGGTGGAGGTGCAGCGGGTTGGGGTGGTGGAGGTTGCGAGCGGCTCGTTTGCGCAGGTGACTCCGGCGAACCTGCATGTGTATGAGTTTGGCTGGGCGCCGGACTCGAAGAAGCTGGCTTATGTTGCGGCGAATCCTCCGGGTGAGAATAACTGGTGGGTGGCGCAGCTTTATACGCAGGCGCTTGGCGGGGAACAGCCGAAGTCGATTCTGGATACGGACAAGGTCTCGGGGCCGCTGCATGGGTTGCAGATTGCGGTGCCGCGGTGGTCGCCGGATGGGACACGGATTGCGTTTATTGGCGGGTTGATGAGCGATCAGGGGGCGACAGGCGGGGATGTCTATGTGATTCCGGCGACTGGGGGCGCGCCGACGAATGTAACGCCGGGGCGGGATGCTTCGGTGGCGTTTATCGGCTGGGTGAGCCCGGAGGTTTTGGGGATTGCGGAGCATGTGGGCGGAAGCAGCCACCTGACAGCACTGAATCTGAGTTCGGGAAAGGACGTTTCGCAGATCAACGTGACGTTTCCGGAGAGCATCGGCGCAGGTGATCTGGCGATGAGTATTTCGATGTCGCGTGAGCATACGATTGCGATTATTCGCAGCTCGTTCGAGATGGCTCCTGAGGTGTGGGCAGGGCCGGCGAACAAGCTGAAGCAGATTACGCATTTGAACGATGGGATGAAGCCGGCGTGGGGTAAGAGCGAGAGCATTGAATGGACCAATGATGGGTTCAAGGTGCAGGGATGGCTGCTGTATCCGGCGGGCTGGACCCCGAACGAAGGGGGACCGGGGAAGAAGTATCCACTGCTGGTGAGCGTGCATGGCGGGCCTTCGAGTGCGGTGACGCCGCGATGGCCGGGCGTGGGGTATGGCGGGGCGCCGTTTTCGGCGTTGGGATACTTTGTGTTTATGCCGAATCCACGAGGCAGCTATGGGCAGGGAGAGAAGTTTACGCAGGCGAACGTGAAGGACTTTGGGTATGGCGACCTGCGGGACGTTCTGGCTGGCATGGACGTGCTGGAGAAGCGGTTTCCGATCGATACGAACCGCGAGGGGCTGACGGGTTGGAGCTACGGCGGATTTATGACGATGTTCGGCGTGACACAGACGACGAGGTTCAAGGCGGCGGTTGCGGGCGCGGGGATCAGCGACTGGCAGAGCTATTATGGAGAGAACTCGATTGACCAATGGATGGTGCCGTTCTTCGGCAAGACGGTGTATGACGACGCAGCGGTGTATGCGAAGAGCTCTGCGATTGAGTACATCAAGAACGTGAAGACGCCGACGCTGGTGGTGGTGGGAGACCGCGATGGGGAGTGTCCTGCGCCGCAGAGCTTCGAGTTCTGGCATGCGCTGCGCGCGGAGGGCGTGAAGACGCAGCTGGTGGTGTACCCGAATGAAGGGCATGGCTTCCGCGACCCGGCGCACCGGCGGGACGTTCTGGAGCGGGCGCTGAACTGGTTTGAGACGGAGATGCCTGCGGGAAACTAGCCCGGTAATTCGAGAGTAGGCGTGTTGGCGATTGACAGGATGATGCGTCCAAACGGTAGGCGGCCATTTGCTTCCCGTGTGCGCAGCTTTTACACTAATGGTTCAGCTATTCAGCGGTTGCGGGTGACCGTTCAGCTTGAGTTCTGGTTGGACGGGGAGGTTCAATGCGTCGGTTTCTCACGTTAGTCGTTCTACTACTTTTCACGATTCCTTTTGGTGTCTCGATCTCGGGTTGTTCCAAGAAAGAGCCAGTGGTGTTTTGCAACGGAGGCGACTCTGGCCCGGTGGTGGGGCAGGTGCAGACGATTACGCTGCAACCGGTGAACGTCGGGTTATCACTGAACCAGACTGAGATATCGCAGGTGTCCGCACCGGTGGCGACCGATTGCAAGGGCACGACGGAGACGGTGAGAGCCTATACCTATGCGACGTTCGATGCCAACGGCAAGCCGGATTTGACGATCGCCGATGTGCAGCCGACGACGGGCAAATTGTGCGCGGGGACGTGGAACCGGAACACGGGTGGCGGCATCGCCGACTTTACGACCTGCATGCCGACGGGCAAGAGCGGGACGGCCTTTGTGACGGCCAGCGGCTCCGGCGCGAGCAGCAATTCGATTCCGATCTACGTTCATCCGGTGGTGACAAGCGTGGTGCTGGGAGCCCTGTCGACGAACTGCCTGACAGATCCTGCGACCAACTGCAGTCCCGCCGCGCTGAGCACAACACCGACGACTTGCACGATCGACCCTGGCACGGGCTGCTGCACGATGCCGGTACAGACAGGTGCGAGTGTGATCGCGACGAACACCTGCCTGTCCCAGGCGAGCACCGGACAACTGGCGGCGAGGGTCTATCAGGGCACGGACCCGACGTTGGCTGCGAATAATATCAGCTGCCTGGTAGGTCATCTTGCCTACGCGGCACAGCCTGCGTCGGTGGTAACGATCGACCAGAACGGTATAGCTACGGCGCAGTCGCCCGGTGCGGCGGTGATCAGCGCAACGATCTCACTGGCAGGAAGCTCTGCCGGATCATTCTCGACGTGCCCACCAACCTCGATCCAGCTGAGTGTGCCGCTGACTCCGCCTCCGGGCACATCGGTCACGGTGGGTCCGAACAATACGCAGCCGATCAACGCACTGGTGAAGGACCAGAACGGAACGGTCCTGACAGCAGTGCCCCTGACGTTTGTGTCGACGTTACCGACGACGGTCCCAGCGAGCACAGCGGCGGTCACACCGCTCTTTCCTGGAGCGGCTTCGCTCTCCGCTGTCTGCCTACCGCCTACGTGTAATCCATCGCCACTCGACCAGATTGGCCTGAACGGGAATGGCAAGCCGGTGACCTCAAACCCCATTAACGTAACAGCGCCGGGCATCAACAGCACGGACTTATACATCGCGAGCACAGATTCGCTGTATCTAGTACCGGTGGACTTTACAACGAACGCAATCGGAACACCGGTGCGACTGCCTTACCAGCCGAACACAATGGTCATCAGCAACGATGGCACCACAATCTATATGGGCAGCGCGGTTGAGCTGATGACCTTCACTACGGCGACCAACAGTCTGAGCAAACAGGACCCGACCGTGGTGGGGAATGTGCTGGCCATCTCACCGGATGGCACGACCCTGGTGATCACCGATCCGGCGCGGCAGCTGGTGTATCTGTACACCACAACCGGCACCGTGGCGAGCACCTTTGGCGGAGTCGGCGTGCATGCTGAGTTCACCCCGGATAGCCAGACGGTGTACATCACGACGGGTACGGTGACTACACCGGCCACCCCGACGACACCTGCGGTGATTACGCCGAACACCAATCAGCTGCTGGTGCACTCTACGTTCACGGGATGGTTCGTGACGAACGCAACGTCGAACAACGTGTCGGACGTTGCAATAACGGTGCCGAGCGTAGGGGCGTTCTTTGCCGGCAACTCGACGACGGCGCTGGGATACTGCCCGATCACGACGGTAATCACCAACGCAAACGCGCAGACGACGACCACCAATCAGTTCTATCCCGATGCCGGAGTGAGTGCGCCGCTAATGGACAGGCTTGCCGCGACCAACGATGGGCTGCATATCCTTGGAGCGACGGTAACACCGACGGCGACGCTGACGGACCTGGCAATTGGAGTTCCTACAGGAGCCTGCCCCGCTGCCGGGCTGAAGTTCACGGCGAACCCGGTTAAGAACAGTGCTCTGCCGGGAGTGACGGCAACGGCGATTACGGGCGTTGATCCGACGTCCGATTCGAGCATTGCGTTTGTGACCTACACGGGAAGCGGCGGTGTGTTGCCAACGTATTCGCCATCCTCCACTGGCGCGGGTACGCTGGGAAGCATCTCGTTGGCGGCCTCCGCCAACGGTACGCCGACGGCGCCGGTGGCCGGTGTGGTGAGCACGGATAACCAGACGTTCTTCGTTGGCACATCCGGGGACAACGTGGTCCACCTGCTGGTCAAGGGAACGAACGGATATGTGGACAACATCACGACCACACCGTCGTCTCAACCGTCTCCGTTCGCACCGATCGTGCCTCAGTTGCCTTGTATCGCCGGTTATCCGTGCCAGAATGCAAACGGAATCGCTACGCCGAATCTGCTGGTGCAGAAGCCGCGGAAGTCTACGAACTAGCGTTGCTGATGGTGTGAAAAGCCCTCTCTGCGGAGAGGGCTTTTTGTTGCCTGGATTGGATTGGCGGTGAGGACTTCGACCGCCACCGCAGGCCAACCGGGAGTCCATGTGTCTGTCGCTAGCTGTGCTTCTCCTTGACAGACTAGGAGAGATGATTGATTATTCTCCTAGACGGAACAGGAGAGCGTGCGATGGCGAAGCAGGTGGATTTGATGCAGGGGACTTTGGAGATGCTGATCCTCAAGGCTGTGTCCCTGGGCAAGCTGCATGGGTATGGGGTGTTGTTGCGGATACAGCAGATCAGCGGCGAGCAGCTGGTGATCCAGCAGGGGTCGCTGTATCCGGCGCTGTATCGGCTGGAGCATGAGGGTGCGATTGCGAGTGAGTGGGGCGAGAGCGAGAACAACCGGCGGGCGAAGTACTACACGCTGACCGCGGTGGGACGGAAGCAGCTGGTGGCGAAGACAGAGAGATGGAACCAGATGGCGGGGATCATCGGCGTGATTCTGCGGCTGACTGCGGCTGATGTTGCGGAGGTGCAGTCGTGAGCGGGCGGTGGGTGCGGATGCAGGCGAAGATGCGCTCGTGGCTGCGATCGGTGACGGGGCGACGGCAACTAGAGGCGCACATGGAAGAGGAGATGCAGTTCCACCTGGAGGCGCGGGCGGCGGACCTGATGCGCGATGGGCTGGAGGCGCAGGTGGCGATGCGGCGGGCGCGGATGGAGTTTGGCGGGGTGGCGACGCACAAGGATGCGATGCGGACTTCGCTGGGGCTGCGGTGGTGGGATGAGCTGTGGGGAGACGTGCAGTATGGGGCGCGGATTCTGCTCAAGAGCCCGGGGTTTACGGCGGTTGCGGTGGGGTCGCTGGCGCTGGCGATTGGGGCGAA
>Ga0302324_100030188_pt1 | contig 10250 bp, 11 predicted proteins | sample Palsa_T0_1_FD_201949 | JGI IMG/M metagenome (GOLD analysis project Ga0302324, IMG submission 201949) | Peat permafrost microbial communities from Stordalen Mire near Abisko, Sweden - Palsa_T0_1 | ecosystem: Environmental > Terrestrial > Soil > Palsa > Peat permafrost | place: Sweden: Abisko... | reverse complement strand
CGGTGGCGTTCCAAATGAAGCCAGGTTTTTCCACGCATCGCGCAGATCGTCAGCCAATGATGTCTCAGGATTATCGGACATAGCTTTTTCTTCTTCAGTTTCGGATCAGATTCGACGCCACGGTCTTGATGAATTCGCGAACGACGGATTGGGTCAGGTTCTGGCTCATATTCCTGGCCCGTTCGGCGGACTTCGCTCGTTCGGCGGCCAGTCGGCTTTCCACCACGCCGGCATCCCTTGCCAGCGCCACCAGCTTTGTACCCAGCTCTTCAAAAAATTCCGGCACATCAGGGGCCGGGTCGGTCAGCTCATCCAGCCGGCACCAAATCGCACGCGGGTTGCGGGACGGCAGCGCAAAGGCGCTCATCTCTTCGCGGCGTTCCACCCGTTGCGAGAGTGCGGGGTAATCCTGTCGCGCGATTTCTACCAGATCGCGGGTGGTGGCATAAACGACCGAGCAACCCGGCGTTCCCCCGGTCGCCAGTTGATCCACCAAGTTCCGAAGATTCGCCAGATGCTGTTGACGTTCGCCAAAGCTGCCGAAGGCCGAGCTGATGCTGAGATCCGCTCCGGTCTCGTCGAACAGCACCACCAGTCCCTTGAACCCAAGCTGTCGCGGTAGTGCCAGCAGGGATCGCAGCCACACAGCCGCATTCCGTTTGCCAATCTTGCCGATCGGGCGTTGTAATCTCACCCCCAGCCGGTCGGCGATTTCAAACAGTTCGCGAAACGTCACCCGTCGGTTGCTGTCATGGTGCAGCAAGGCCCGCAGATTCTGTGTGACCGGGTCGCGCGGGTATCCCGCTTGTATCCGATTGCCGTAGGCCAGCACCAAGTTCCGAAACGCCGGATTGCCCCGCGCCGAATTTTGGAAGACGGTCAGTTGATCCGCCGTGACCGCCGAGAGGATTCCTCCTAGTCCCGATCCGCCGCCATTCCGGCCCGCAACTCCCACGCTCATGTTGTCGGCAATCGCCCGATAGGTTTCCGCCAGCGATCCAAACGGTTTTTGTTGCATCCCGCATTCCACGCGGCTGGTGATAAATCCGGCACGCTGCGCGCTGATCTCCAAAGCTTGCAGAAAATGGGTTTTGCCCCTTCCATACGGCCCCTCCACAAAGCGCAACTCCGCGCCCCCGGCGGCGACAAACGGCAGGACTTCTCGTTCCCAACGGGTCAGAAATCCCTCCAGCCCCGTCGAAAGCCGGGCCGCGACTTCGGGGTCATCGAGCGTTCCATTTTGGGCGAGCCGATGCAGGATGTCTCGATACCTCTGAGTGTCATCTGGATTCGCCATCGTCTCCTCTCTTTTTCGTTTAGACCGGGCGAATGGTCAGTCGCGACGCCGTCGTTTCGCTGTTTGTGGGATGATTCAGATTGGGAATATGGATCATCTCCTTGCTCTCCCGCATGGCGGGCGGGTGCGTCATGATGCGCTCGTTGCCCACCACCGCCCCGTCGCGGATGAGCCGGGCCAGGTCGAAAATGAACTGCGGGAGCGGATAAGGGACAATGTTCTTGAGCTCGCCGCTCTTGCGAAAAAGGTCTGAGCTCCGGGCCCGTTCCAAAATCATCTCCCGATGCAGTTCGCGTACCGGCACAAATTCCTCGCCACCCGGCTGCGCGCGCCGGCAAATCGCGTGGGCGCCTTTCAACAGGTTGAAAAATCCTTCGCGGTTGAACGGGGTCTGGTCCAGGCCGGTTCGCAAATGCTTCAATCGGGCAAAAACTTTTTCCCCGTCGGTTTCATGGATGCGCTCCAGCAGTACGCCGCCCAGTTTCACCACCACGGATCCGCCTTCGTAAAACACGTGGAAAATGTCAATCAGGTCAAACTGGCTGCCCTGTTGCAGCGTCCACTTGGAGGCGATCGCCGCTTGCAGCAGATGTTCCCGACGGCTGCTCAGGTTTGCTTCGTTCCGCTCGCGCACCACGCTGGCCTCGCGGTCGATGTTCGCTTTGACTTCCGGCCATTGGATTTGCCCCGCCAGCTTGCTCGCCTCCTCGATCTGCTTCGCATATTCCGGCCGCCCGAACGCCCGCGACTTCGCGGCCGCGACCAGGAGCTTACCGAGCTTTTGCAGGGCGCTGGCGTCCGCCTCCAGGCCGGGCAGCTTCATCTCGCCGGTTTTCATCGTTTCTGTGTTTTCGTCTGGCATTTGATAGCTCGATTTACCGTTGTCCGCTTTTGGAATGACAATAACAAAGAGTCCCCTCCGTTGGAAAGCCTGCATTCTGCGCCGAATCACGCATGGATCGGCAATTCCGCAAAAAGGGGACTGGCAGCTTTCCTCCTCCAAGGCACTAGTTGCGCAGCCCCACCAACCCTTTGATGGGCCCTCCAATTCACTGGGATGATCCCTTGCTGCAATTTCCCCTCGCGAGGAATATTATGTCATTTCTATAGCACCTTGGTAGTCTAAGCGGACACGATGAGCGCAACAGGTAAACAGGTTGGTGACATAGATCAGGCGGAGCCCACTCCACCCTTGGCCGAGGGGATGATGACCGACTTCATTACCTGTCAGCCGGTGAAGGAAACGGAAAAGGAAAAAGTGCGCCAGGAGGTTGTTCGCCAGCTCATTGGCGAATATCAGATCGCCCCGGAAAACATGGAGGCGGATTTTCCCGTCAAGGTCGAGGGCAAACGCAAGAAGGTGGACATCGCGATTTTCGAGTCGGGCACAGAACACACGCTGGAAAATCTGCGCCGCGCCATCATCTGCCGTCCCATGCCCAACGTCGGCCGCAAATCAGTAATTAAGATTCGTGACTACGCCCAGGCCGAGAAAGACCTCGACGAATTGCGCGGCCTCATGACCGCCGCTGATGGCTGCGGATGGGGCCACTGGACCAACGCCCTCGAACGTTTCTTCCTCCGCAAGGAAAAGCGCCGCTTCGAAAACCGCTTCTCGCCGCACGGCGATTGGCCCATGGCGGACGGCTCAATGAGCACGCCGGACATGCACGCGGAAACCTATGTGCGCCCAGGCGAGGAAAACGCCCTGCGCCGCGCCTTCCAGCGCTGCCATAATTTCATTCACGGCAACGAAGGCATGCCCAAGGACGCCGCGTTCTGGCAGTTCCTGTATCTGATCTTCGCCAAGATGCACGACGAGCGCACCAACCGCGGCAAAGAACGCAAATTCTTCGCAGCGGCGGACGAGCCGTTTACCGAGGAAGGCCGCATGAAGATCCGGGCGCGCATCAACGACCTCTTCAAGAACACCAAGAAGCGTTATACCTTCTTCCGGGACTCGGATGAAATCACCCTCTCGGATCGCGCGCTGTCCTACATGGTCATGGAATTGGCCCGCTACAACTTCTCCCGCTCTGACGTGGACGCCAAGGGCGCGGCGTATCAGGAAATCGTTGGCACGAATCTGCGTGGCGACCGGGGCCAATATTTCACGCCCCGCTGTGCGGTGAACTTGGTCGTGCGTATTCTGAACCCCAAGGAGCACGAAAGAGTTTTTGATCCGGCGGATGACGCCGACCCTGTTCCCAGTTCTTGAGCGTGGCGGAACTGATCCCCAGAAGCGCCGCAAATTTATTCTGCGACAGGCCAAGACTGGCGCGCGCCTTCCTCACTTCGTTTTTCTGGTCCATTACGAAAACGCGCGACGGCTTCATTTCGCCGCGCTCAATGGCAGCGGCCTGCTTCACGCTTTCCAGCAATTCGTCAAACAGTTCTTTTCTCATGGCGCCAATTGGTTTCTCAAGAATGTGCGCCATTGGCGTATATTGTCAAGACTCATGCCTGCCTGTGAGCAAGAAATCACTGAGCGGAAAATTGAACTCTTTCCTTGGTTGGCGGCCCGGATAACTCTATAATCCCCAGTTGATGATTCATGCCGGAATTGGATATGATGTGCATCCGTTGGCGCCGGGACGCAAGCTGGTCCTGGGCGGGGTGGATATCCCCCACAGCAAGGGCTTGGAGGGGCATTCCGATGCCGATGCGCTCATGCACGCCATCTGCGACGCCATCCTGGGGGCGCTGGGAGAGGGCGACATCGGGCACTTTTTCCCCAATTCCGACCCGCGCTGGCGCGGCGCGGCCAGCAAACTCTTTTTGCAAGAAGCCGCCCGGCAGGTTATATTCCGCCAAGGAACGATTATTAACGTGGACGCCACCGTCATAGCGCAACAACCCAAATTGATGCCCTACGCCGCAGCGATGAAACTCAACATCGCGGAAGCGCTGGGCATTCATCCAAGGAAGGTCGGCATCAAAGCCACGACCAATGAACTTCTGGGATTCATCGGACGCGAGGAAGGCATCGCCGCCATGGCCGTGGCAAGCGTTGATTTGCCGGATGCACCCTAATGCCAAAAGCCGAAATCAGTTGGAAGCGTGCCACGCCCGAAGGCGCGACGTTGCAATGCTATGCCCAGCATATCGGCAAGCAGTGGGTTTTCTACCGGCGCGAAAAGCGTTTCGACCGCTGGCAGGAGGTCAAAGACCCGCCGCGGGAAGATTGGCTGGCCTTGTTGGATTCGGTCCGGCGCCGCATCAATCGCCGATTGTTGCGGCCGGAAGAGGAGGCGCGGGTGCGCCAGGCCATCGCGGAGCGATTTCCCGGCACACCATTCTGAGATGAAACGCCGGCCCGTCATTTTGATCGCTCCCAGCACCGCGAGCAAAGGCGTCGAGTTTGCCGACGCCTCCATCAGCCTTTCCAACCGTTACACCGACGCCATCATCGCCGCCGGGGGGCTGCCGCTGATTTTTCCCGCCACGACCTCAGGTTGGGTCATCACGGAGGCCGTGCAACGGTGCGACGGCGTCTTGTTGACGGGCGGGGATGACATCGCCCCGAAGCTCTACGCGAAGGATTTGCCGGAAGAACTGGCGGAAAAAGTGGGGCCGTTGGAACCGGATCGCGACGTGTGGGAAGCGGACTTGATCGCTGGCGTTTTCCAGGAGCAAAAGCCGCTTTTTGCGATATGCCGCGGCCACCAGATGTTGAATGTCGCCCTGGGCGGAACGCTGGTGGTGGACATTGCCACGCAGATGCCTGGCGCCTTGAACCACCAACGCACGGACCGCAAAGCGGAGCCGGTGCATGAAGTCAAGATCGCGCCTGATTCGCTCATGGCCAAGCTGACCGGACGGCAGACCCTCGGGGTCAACAGCACGCATCACCAGGCGATCGGCACGGTGGCCCAACCGCTGCGCGTGGTCGCCGAAAGCTCCGACGGGGTCATCGAGGCGGTGGAATTGAAGGAGCCGCAGCGGCTGCCCTTTCTGCTCTCGGTGCAATTTCATCCCGAACGCCTGATTGACAGCAACGCCCTTTTTCTACAACTATTCAGCAGTTTTGTGGCGGCCTGTGAGCGGCGGCGCCAAACGAACCTATGAAAGCTAAGATCATGGTGGTCGATGATACTGACGGCGTGCGAGATTTGATCGGCACGATCTTGCAACACAACGGCTATGAGCCGCTGCCTAAAGCCAACGCCGCGCAATTGCTGGCCTCTTTCACCGACGTCCAGCCCGATGTGATTCTGCTGGACCTGGTGTTACCCGACGGCGACGGCATGGAACTGCTGCCGAAAATCAAGAAGCAATGGCCGGACACCGAGGTGATCGTGTTGACGGGGCACGCCACTTTTGACGTGGCGGTCGAGGCCACTAAAAGGGGGGCCTACCATTTCCAAAACAAACCCTTCGACCAAAAGATTCTGTTGCTCTCGGTGGAACGGGCGCTGGAGCACCGCCGCCTGAACCAGGAAGCGAGTTCGCTGCGCCAGGCGTTGGACGCGATGAGCGGCGGTTCTTCGCCTATTTTCCAAAGCGCGGGCATGAAGGCTGTGGTGCGCACCATTGAACGCGTCGCCCCCAGCGATGTCTCCATCCTCATCACGGGCGAAAGCGGCACGGGCAAGGAAGTCGTGGCCGATTTGATTCACAACCTAAGCCCGCGCAACAAAGGGCCGCTGATCAAAATCAATTGCGCCGCCCTGCCCCGTGAATTGATTGAGAGCGAATTGTTCGGCTCCGTCAAGGGCGCGTTCACCGGCGCCAACGTTGATCGCGAGGGTCTCTTCCGCCAGGCGGAAGGGGGCACGCTTTTGCTCGATGAAATTTCCGAAATGCCCATTGACACGCAAAGCAAACTGCTTCGCGTCCTGCAAGAAAAGGAAGTCCGGCCCGTCGGCGGCCGCGCCAGCTACAAGACCGATTGTCGCATCATCGCCGCCACCAACCGCCAGACTGAGGAGGCCATCAAAGCGGGCAAGTTGCGCGAGGACCTTTATTACCGCATCAGCGCCATCGCCGTGCATCTGCCGCCCTTGCGCGAGCGGCGCGAGGACATCATCCCGCTGGCCAGCGCGTTCCTCAAGCGGTTCGGCGCCCAGGCCGGCCGCAACTTGGCTGGGTTCACCCCTCTGGCGACCGAGGCCTTGCGCGCCTACGATTGGCCTGGGAATGTCCGGCAACTGCAGAATGAAATCCAACGCGCCGTCCTCATGAGCGAAGGCACGCAAATCGACCAGAAAGATTTGTCCGTCGTCGCCGCCGCCAATTCCAAGGAGAATCCCGATTTGACGCTGATGGAAGCAATGGAGCGCAACGCCATCCTGCAAATGCTTAAGGACACCCAAGGCAACAAACTTGAAACCGCCAAGCGCCTCGGCATTGGCCGGCAGACTCTGTACAATAAAATAAAGATGTACGGCATCCAGGCTTAAGTCGCATGCGAAAGTTTTCGGTTGCCGGATCCGTCTTTTGTTGTTTGCCTGCCTTGTATATTTTATTCGCAGTAGCGTACGATATTAGCACATTCCCCCGCGATTTTTCCAATGACCCAACTGCTCAAGTGGCCGTCATTTTTTACGCCGTGTACGTGGTTTTGGCGTTTGCGCCAGCAATTATGCTCGTCAAGGCCCGGCATATTGAAATATCGCGCTCCAAAGTTCTCGTTGTAGGAGGAATAGAGTTCGTTGTCGTTATTGTTTTGTTGGCGTTGATATCGCTTTGGGGTGTGTGAATTCGAATTAGGACACAACGCGGCGCGGAGGCCTCAAGGGCGAAAAACCTCCGCCCCGCTTTTGCGCGCAGCGCGGGCGACCCGTTCCACCTTGCTGCGCAACAGGCCGTTGCTGGCGATCAGCCGGTACTTGTCTGAGTGCGGCAGAGCGCGATGCCAGAATTCTCCGCCCGCGCATTCCAGGATCAATCCCCCAGCCGCGATGTCCCACAGCGAGATGCCGGATTCGATGTAGGCGTCAAACCGCCCGCTGGCTACGTACGTTAGCGCCAGGGCGGCCGCGCCCATCATGCGGATTTTGCACACGCGCGGGACCAAGGCGTTGAAAACAGGCAGATTCTCATTGAGACTCTCCCGGGTTTTGGAAAAGCCGATGGCCACGATGGCCTCCGCCAGGAACTTGCGGCGGCTGGCGCGAATGACTTTCCCGTTCAAGCGGGCCGGTCCGCCGCGCGTCGCGGTCCAAAGCTCGTCACAAAAAGGATCATAGACCACGCCGATCTCCGTGGCGAATCCTCCCCCCTCGCATCGCTGCTGCAAGGCGATGGACACGCAGGCGTGGGGAATGCCGTAAGTGAAGTTGACCGTGCCGTCGATCGGATCGATTACCCAGCGCAACATGGCATCGGCCGCGCCTGACACGCCTTCTTCGCCCAAGACGGCGGCCTGCGGAAATGAGCCTGACAAAATTTTCTCGATCAATTTCTGGCCCCGGACATCCAGTTCCAATTTTATGTCATGCTGGGTTTGCTCATTGATTTTCTTGGGCGCCGCCTTCTGGTTGCGCATCAATTGTCCAGCGGCACGGGCGGCGGCTACGGCGCACTCCAGCGCGCGTTGGGACGGGAATTTCATTTCAGTTCACGGACGTCCAACTTGTAGGAATAATTGTCAAAATAAATATTTCCTCCATCCCACTCCAATTCGCCGCGCTGAAAATCGACATCGTCCGAGCGCATGGATTTCTTGGGCGGATCCAACGTCATGCCATGGTCGCTGTTGGCCGCCATGCGGTAATAATCCAGTCCACCGAAATAGAAGTCGCGCAATTCCCGCCGCTCGCCCTCGGTCAGGGCGGTGGAATAGCGCGTGGCAAAAATTCCCGCCCATGGATCCACCGGCACCCAGCCGTAAGGCGCCAGGTAAATTTCCGTCCAGTCGTGAATGTCCTTGAAGCCGGGGAAAGTGTTCCAGCCGGTCTGCCAGCGCGCGGGGATGCCTTGCGACCGGCAAAGCGTGATGAAGAGCAACGCCTCCTGCCCGCAATCGCCGTAGCGGTGCGAGAGGCAATAATCACTGATGTTGGTCAGCGTCGAATACTCCCGCGCGAAGCTGTATTGGATGTTGCCGCAGATCCAATCGTAAAAGGCCCTGGCTTGCAGCATCGAGTTGGTTTCCGAGCCGACGATGTCCCGCGCCAGTTTTCTGATCTGGCCGGTAAAAACGACGTGCGGCGCCTCGGCCACAAATGGCGCCAGCGCCGGATCGCTCAAGTCCGGCCGGCCAATCGCTTCCGGTTTGAGATCGAAGAACATGCCGCGCGCTGTATAACTATAGGTTATCTCGAACATGGTGGGCCCATTCGCCTCGGCCCGTTGCTCCATGAAGACCGAGCGGATGGGACTGTTCTCCGGCGCCAGCTTCACGACGGGGGAAGAATTGCCATCCAATTTGAATCCGTTCTGAAAAGGATACTGGCGCGGGATGGGCAACCAGGCGCGGATGATTTCCCCCGCCGGCACCGCTTCCCTGGACGCGGTGACGGTCATCGTGCAAAGAAAATTATGCGGCAACACGTACGGCTTGCCTTCCCGGCGCGCGGCCTCTTTGATCGCCCGGCAAATCTCCAGCCTCCCCTTTTGTTCCGGCGTGTCATCCTTGCCGTCCATGCGCCGGCTCTTAAGCTCGGCATGGCGGAAGTACAAGTTGCTGATGCTGACGTCCAAATAATAAGTTTGGCCATCAATGCTTCTGCCGTCGAACCATCCCTCGGCCAGCCACTGCTCGAATTCCTGGCGGGTGGTGTCTTTGAGCGACGCGCTCAATTTGCGGAAAAGCTCTTCCCGCGTCAGCGAGTAATCCTGCTTGATGCGTTTGAGCACGTCGCGCTGGAACTCCAATTGCCGTCGTTCCGCCGCCAACACGCCGGGCGCTTGCAACGCCTGAGTCAACGCTTCCGCCGCGCCTTTAAAATCGCCGCTGTCGCGGAGTTCGGCGGCGTGATTGAGCGTGTCGGCGGCGGTTGATCCGTTGGCCCGTCCGGATGGACAGACGACGACAACGAAGAGCAATGTTACGACGGTCAGCCACCCGTGCGGTCCTGCAAAATTCGTCATAGTGCTCTAATCATCCTTTCGTCGGGAGGGTTTGGTCTTCGGCGTTCTCCGGTTCGTCCGCAAAGAGATAATCCAGATCGGTCCGCGAGAGGTTTCGAGCGAAGCCTTGTTCGCCCAAAACGTCGGCGATGGTCTTGGCCTTGCGCTGTTGCAATTCCCAGATTTTTTCCTCCACCGTCCCAGGCGCGATCAACCGGTAGGCGTTGACGGTCAGGGTCTGGCCGATGCGATGGGAGCGGTCGATGGCCTGCGCTTCGACGGCCGGATTCCACCAAGGATCGTAAAGGATGACGTTGCTGGCGGTGGTGAGGTTGAGGCCCGTGCCCGCCGCCCGCAAACTAAGCAGGAAAACGGCGCCGTGGGCGTCGTCTTGGAACGCTTGCATGACTTCCTGGCGGTTCTTGGTTACGCCGGTCAGGAGGTGGGTGGGGATTTGGCGCGCGGCGCATTCCCTCTCCAGAATTCTGAGCATCTGGACAAACTGGCTGAAGAGCAGCACTTTGCGGTTCTCCGCCAGCAATGGTTCCAGCAGCTCAAAAAGCGTCGCCGTTTTGCCCGAGGCGGCGTCGCTGCCGACCAGATTCGGATGGCAGCAAATCTGACGCAGGCGCGTCAAGGCGGCCAGGACGTGGATGGTGCTGCCTCTGATGCCGCGTTCGGCCACCGAATTCATCACCTGTTCGCGGCTGCGGCGCAATTCGGCCAGATAGTGTTTCCGTTGCGCTTCACCTAACTCGCAATCGCGCCTTTGCTCGATGCGTTCGGGCAAATCGCGCGCGACCTCGCTCTTGAGGCGGCGCAACAGCAAGGGCCGCAGTTTGGCCGAGAGGCGGCGGCGGGCGATGCGCTGTTCGTCGCCGTCTTCCTCGCCGCGCGGCTCGTATTTTTCGCGGAACTTCTGCTGCGTTCCCAAGTG
>Ga0302324_100030187_pt1 | contig 10250 bp, 7 predicted proteins | sample Palsa_T0_1_FD_201949 | JGI IMG/M metagenome (GOLD analysis project Ga0302324, IMG submission 201949) | Peat permafrost microbial communities from Stordalen Mire near Abisko, Sweden - Palsa_T0_1 | ecosystem: Environmental > Terrestrial > Soil > Palsa > Peat permafrost | place: Sweden: Abisko... | reverse complement strand
GCCGGGGAACGACTCGGCTTCGCCGCGCACCTGCACGCGCAGCGCGGCCAGCGACTGGGCCAGCGCGTACATGCGATCTTCGAGCCACGGCGTAGATGCTCGGGGGGTGCGCAATCCGGCTTCGAGATCGGCAAGCGCGCGGGCGACCGCACCCGTCTTGGGATAGAGCCGCTCGCAAAAATCGAGCGCCGGCGCGGCTTGATCGATATCGTCCAAATCGCTGGCCGCGGCGGCCTGCTCCAGGAAGCCGGACTGGAAAAACGGGCAGAGGGTTTCGGTCCGGATGCGGCCGTGGCCTTCGAATTCGAGCGAATAGCGCTGGCCGTCGTTGAGGATCAGGAACGAATCCGGGGTGAGCAGGTAATGGCCCTGCGGCGTGTGATAGCGGGCCGCGCCGCGCACTACGGATTTGAGCGAGAGGGTGGTGCGGTAGTCGTTGACCTCGTAGGTGGTGCCGCGGCCGTTCAGCACGGCGGAACAATCAGGCAGTTCCCGGGCGCGCGGGTTGAGGCGGAAGCGGAAATCGGCCATGCGGGTATTGTCGCACGGCGGGTCAGGCCTTGCGACGCTTGGCCTTGAGGGCTTTCCTGATCGCAGCGAGGTTTCGGGCGGCGACTTTCGTTTTCGGGTTTTCGGGGCCGTAGGTCGCCCGCAGGATGCGGAGGGCGCGGCGGGTGTATTCCGACGCTCCTGCTAGGTCGCGTTGGGCGAATAGGATGTAGCCGACGTTGTTGGCGCTGTTGGCCACCTCTGGATGATCGGGGCCGTAGGCCTTCTCATAGGTAGCCAGAGCGCGCCGCATGTATTCCAGTGCACCCGCCAGATCGCCTTGGTCGCACAGGATCAGGCCGATGTTGTTGGCGTTGCCTGCCACAGTGGGATGATCGAGACCGTAAACCGTCTCGTCGATCGCAAGCGCGCGCCGCGTGCATTCCAGTGCACCCAGCAGATCGCCCTGGCCGTGTAGGATCTGGCCGACGTTGTTGGCGTCCCTGGCGACATTGGGATGGTCGGGACCGTAGACTTTCTCGTCGACAGCCAACGCGCGGCGGGCATGTTCCAAGGCCGCCCTCAGATCCCCTTTGGCCTGAAGAATCGTACCGATAATGTCGACGTCGGCGGCCACCCGCGGGTGGATGGGGCCATAGACCCGCTCATCGATAGCCAGCGCGCGTCGGGTGTATTCCAACGCTCCAGCGAGGTCGCCCTGAGCCTGCAGGACATTGCCGATGTGGTTAGCGAAGACGGCCACGGTGGGATGATAGGGGCCGTAGGCTCCCTCGTTGATCGCCAGAGCGCGCCGTGCGTATTCCAATGCGCCCACTAGATCCCCCTGAGCCCGCAGGGCACCCCCAACGCTGTTGGCTAAGAGTGCCACCGAGGGGTGATTGAGGCCATACGCCTTCTCGCCGATGGCGAGCGCGCGTCGCATGCATCCCAAGGCCCCCACGAGATCGCCTTTGACCAGCAGGAACTTGCCCATGTTGGTGACGCAGGTGGCTACGTTGGGATGATCGGGGCCGTAGATCGTTTCGGCGATAGCGAGGGCTTGCATCTGGGCGTGCTCGGCCTCCGCCAGTTGCGCGCGATGGAGCAGGTAAAGCCCAACTGGACATAACAGTCGACCCGTCGTTTCCAGCGCCACACCCAGGTTCTCGCTATGGCCCGCGGCAGCCAAGGCGTGGGGCAGCACGCGGGCCGAAGCGCTCCAGGTATCCACCCTCTCATCCTCGAACGGGAACGCCTTGTTCACCAGCTTCACGGCAGCTCCGGCCCACCCTTGCTCCAGCCCTTCGCGGGCCAAGCGTGCGCGTGTTGCGGTCTGCACCAGGCGATGTACCGAGATCGCCCCGCCGCGGACCTCGATCAGCGAGTAGCGCAGCAGTCCGGCGCGGGCGCGGTCCAACTGCAGGGCGTCCGGAAACCGGCCCGCTAGCAGGTTCGAGTCGATATCGTCCGGCGCCAGGAACGCGATCAGGTTCAGCAGGTCGAGCGCCGCAGGCTCCTCCGTGCGGAGCTGCTCACTGGAGATCTCCCAGGTTGCGGCCACCTTATCATCGAGCAGTGCGCCCTGCGCACCGCGATAGCGCTCCAGGTAATCGGCGATGGAGATCCCGTTCGCCTCAATGTACGCGCCGGCGAGCTCGATCGCCAGCGGCAGGTCCCCCAGCACGTCGCACAATTCGCCGGCGGCCACTGGTTCCTCCACGCCGCTACGCTTTTGCAGGAAGGCCACGGCTTCGGCGCGCGGCAGTGTGGGCAGACGCAACGGACGGGCCACCTCCCGCCAGTTGGGGTCGCGCGACGTCAGGATCACGTGGCCCATGCCCGCCGCCGGCAGCCAGGCGCGGCAAGCGGCGGCGCTGCGCGCGTTATCGAAGATCAGCAGCCAGCCCGGATGGCGGCCCAGCCACGCCAGCACCGCCGCGGCGGTAGCCTGCTGATCGGCCAAGCTGCGTTCGGGCAGATTGAGCGGCGCGGCAAGCTGCGCGCAGTCGGCCACCAGCGTGGTGGAATCTTCGGCGCGCAGCCACCAGACGACGTCGTAATCGGCGATGTGGCGATAGGCGTACTCCACCGCAAGCTGGGTCTTGCCCGCGCCGCCCAGTCCGGCGATGGGGACAATGGCCGCGGCGTGCCCCCCGGTCAGGTCGGTGCGCAACTGGCGCAGTTCGTCTTCGCGGCCGGTGAAGTTGGGGTTGCGCGGAGGCGGGATGTTCCAGATGCGCGGCAGGCTGCCGGGAACGCGCGGCTCCGGTCCGGCGGCGGGCCTGGGGTGCCCGCGCTTGACCCCGGCCAGCAGCGCCACTTTGGCGGCCGCCTTGTCGCGGCCCACCAAGTCGATGTAGACGATCTGCGGCCACAGCCCCTTCAATTCGCACTCGCGAACGCGCACGGGAACGAGTATCCCCTTTTCCCCGGTCGGGTCCTTGGCGAACGCGGCAGCCCACTCCGGGTGCGTGTAACGAGCCGCCAGGTAATCGGGTGAGAGCAGCGCGATGGTGCGCTCCGTCTCGGCAATGGCGCGCTGCATTTCTACGACAAAATTCGACCCAGGCCGGAAATCCCGATCTTGGTAGATGGTGCTGTAGTCAGCGTCTTCTAACTGGGTGGCGATCCACTCCGCCCAGCCTAAGTCGGCCTTGTTGTAACTAATAAAGAAGTCGCGCACTATGGCGTCCGCAGATAGGCGTGGTACACGCTGCTGGCGTCAAGGTACCATCCCACAATCGTCCCCGCCGTATTGATACCTAACGCAGCGGTACCCTGGTTGGCGCCTTTGCCCGCGCCGGGAGCCTCAAACGTGGATATCTTGCCGCCGGCGGACCGGTCGAAGCCGAGATAGACAGCCTTCGCGCTATAGTACTGTCCCGCGATCGCTCCCGACGTGTTGATGCTCTCGGCGGTGGTGCCCTCATTGGCGTTCAAAGTGCCCTTGCCCGGAGCCTGGAAGGCGGTGATCGCGCCATTGGCCGCGCGCACGAAGCCGTGAACTACATTACTCGCGTCGTCGTAGTCTCCCGCGATAACTCCCGCCGTGTTGATGCTTTGAGGGACGGTGCTGGCCGCCCCCGGAGCGGCGAACGTGGTAAACGTGCCCTTAGCAGTGCGCACGAAGCCTTCGGTTCCGCTTGCGCCGACGCTGTATCCGACGATCGTTCCCGCCGTGTTGATGCTCGTGGCGTTTGTGCCCTGATAGGTAGCGGTGCCCGCGCCGGGAGCGTCGAACGTGGTGAGCGTGCCGTCGGCGGCGCGCACGAACCCGTGATACACACTGCTCGCGTCGTCATAGTCTCCCGCGGTCGCGCCTTTCGAGTTGATGCTCACCGCGAGCGTGCCCTGATACGTGCCGGTGCCTGCCCCGGGAGCGTCGAATGTGGTGAAATCACCATCGGCGGAGCGCACGTAGCCGTGGTAGACCTTGCTCGAATCGACGTAGTGTCCCGTGATTGCTCCCGCCGTGTTGATGCTGAAGGCCACCGTGCCTTCATTGGACGCGGTTCCGGCGCCTGGAGCGTCGATCGTGGTAATGGCGCCGTCGGTAGCGCGCACGAAACCGTGATGCACGCCGCCGGAATCGACGGAATATCCCGTGATCGTCCCCGCCGTGTTGATGCTGTACGCGATGGTGCCTTGGTATTCGGCGGTGCCCGCGCCGGGAGCCTCGAACGTGGTGAAAGTGGGTTTTGCGTCGTCCGCGAGGCCCTCGGTCTTCGCCTGCTGGAGCACGCAAAGAACAAAGCAAAGCACTGCAGTTCCGGCAAACCTCTTCATTTCGGCCCTCCTCGCGGCGCTTCGACGTTGAAACGCGACTCCTAATTATTGTACATCCCGTTCCTTCTGCTAGCTTGGTGTTTCGATGATCTCTTTCTCCAACATCAATAAGCAGTACGGCAAGCAGTTGATTTTCGTGGACGCTTCGTTTCAGTTAAACCCCGGCGAGAAGGTCGGGCTGGTAGGTCCCAACGGCGCGGGAAAGACTACGCTCTTCCGCATGATCGTGCGCGAGGAATCGCCCGACGAAGGCGAAGTCTCGGTGCCCAAGAAACTGACCATCGGCTACTTCCGCCAGGACGTGGAGGAAATGCAAGGCCGGCCGGTGCTCGACGAAGCCATCGCCGGCAGCGGACGCGTGGGCGATCTGCACCACGAACTGGAAGACCTGCACCAGGCGATGAACGATCCCGCGCGCGCCGGCGACATGGACCGAATTCTAGCGCGCTTCGGCGAGGTGCAGGAAGAGTACGAGCATCTGGGCGGCTATGGCCTCGAAGCGCAAGCCCGCGAAGTGCTGCACGGCTTGGGCTTCGAGGACGACCAAATCGATGGCGATGCCGGGGCCTTATCGGGCGGCTGGAAGATGCGCGTGGCGTTGGCGCGCGTGCTGCTGGGGCGGCCCAATGTGCTGCTGATGGACGAGCCCACCAACCACCTGGATATCGAGTCGATCATCTGGCTGGAGCAGTTTCTGAAGTCGTACCCTGGCGCGATTCTGATGACTTCGCACGACCGCGAGTTCATGAACCGCGTCGTCTCGAAGATCGCGGAGATCGATGCGGGCGAGATCGTCACTTACTCCGGCAATTACGATTTCTACGAGCGCGAGCGCGCCATCCGCGAGACCAACCAGCAGGCGGCGTTCACGCGGCAGCAATCCATGCTGGCCAAGGAGCAGCGCTTCATCGACCGCTTCCGCACGCACGCGGCCAAGGCGGCGCAGGTGCAGAGCCGCATCAAGGCGCTGGATAAGATCGAGAAGATCGAGTTGCCCAAGAAACGCCAAGTGGTGAAGTTCGAGTTTCGCGCGCCGGCGCGGTCGGGCGACCAGGTGGCGGTGATCGAGGATCTGCACAAGAGTTACGGTTCGCGCGTGATTTACGATGGGTTCAATCTCACCATCCGCCGGGGAGAGCGCTGGGCTGTGATGGGACGGAACGGCGCGGGTAAGACCACGCTGCTAAAGATGATCGCAGGCGCCAGCGCCCCGGATGGCGGCAGCGTGCGGCTGGGCGCCAGCCTGAATATGGGATACTTCGCGCAGCAATCGCTGGACGTGCTGGATGCGGATCTGACGATCATCGAACAGTTGCAGCAGGACTTTCCGGCCGACGGGCTGGGATCGCTGCGTACGCTCGCCGGGGCGTTCCAGTTTTCGGGGGACGATGTGGATAAGCGCATCCGGGCGCTATCGGGCGGCGAGAAATCGCGCCTGGCTATGGCGCGCATGCTTTATAACCCGCCGAATTTCCTGGTGCTCGACGAGCCGACCAATCACCTGGACGTGGCTACCAAAGAGATGCTGGTGGATGCGTTGAAGGATTTCGAAGGGACCATGATCTTCGTGTCGCATGACCGGATGTTTCTGCGGGGGCTGGGTTCGCGCGTGTTGGAGTTAGGCGGGGACCGGCAACCTCGCATTTATCCGGGATCGTACGTTGAGTACGTGCAAGCGCTAGGGTACGAGGCGCCGGGGATCTACGCGTAGGGTGGCGCCGCGCGCCGCCCTTCTGTCTTCTGTCTCCTGACTCCTGTCTTCTTCTTAGGCCTTATCCTTCGCATAGCAATCCGCATCCAGCAGACACTCCCCGCAACGCGGCTTGCGCGCCTGGCAGAGCGCGCGCCCGTGGTGGATGATCTGGTGCGAGAAAAGGATCCAACGGTCCTGCGGGATTATCTTCACCAGGTCCTGCTCGATCTTCACCGGGTCGGTCTGCTTAGTCAGATCCAAACGCCGCGAGACGCGCTGCACGTGCGTATCCACCACCACGCCCACCGCGATGCCGTACGCGGTGCCCAAAACTACGTTAGCCGTCTTGCGGGCGGCGCCGGGAATCGAGAGCATCTGCTCCATGGTCTTGGGAACCTCGCCGCCGAAATCTTGTATTACCTTCTTTGCCGCACCTACAATCGACTTAGACTTGTTATTGAAGAACCCCGTACTGCGAATATCCTGCGCCAGCACCTCCGGACGCACCGCCGCAAAGTCGTGCGGCGTGGGATACTTCGCGAACAAACCGGGTGTGACTTCGTTGACCCGCTTGTCGGTGCATTGCGCCGAAAGTATGGTCGCCACCAATAGCTCCCACGGGTTCCCATGGTGCAGCGCGCAGGTTACGTTGGGATACATCCGGTCCAGCCCGCGCAGTATCCGGTCCACGCGCGCGCGGCGCTCGGCTGCGGTCTTCGGACGTTTCACTTTGGAGGCCGGCATGGCGTTCCGCGGGCCGATCGCTACTGCGGCGAAGTGATCTGCACTACGACCGAGAGATTCTGCCAATCCGGCAACTCGTAGGGCTTGAGCTTGGTCGCAAGCGGCGCCACCGTTTCTTTGGATTCGCCAGGCCGCAGCGATGGCAACTGGAAACCAAAACTGCCGGCGGCTTCCTCTTCGGCCTTGGCCGTGCGGCCGAAAATGCTCACCGTGCCCGCCAGATCCGTAATATCCGCATCGGAGTGGTTCACCACCACGAAGCGCGCTTCGAGCTGATGCTGCGCCGACTCCACGAAGCGGATGCCGGATACCTCGACGTACTTTTGCATGGGACTCGGTTTCGCCGGAGCCTTCGCCGCGACGCTCGCCACCGGCGCGGCAGCCGCCTGCGTGCCGCCGTGGAAATAGTTTATCGCCCAGTAGACGCCCGCGCCCACACCCACGAAAGCGAATGCAAACAGGATCGCCAAAAGCCATGTCGGAAAGCCTGTGTGCGGCGGCGGAGGGGCATACTGCGCGGCCACCGGCGGCGCAACCGCGGGAGGCGCGTAGGCCGGTGGCGCTTGCGCGGCGGCTTGCTCCGGCGGCGCAGCGGTCTTGTCTTTGGCCGCGCAATCCGGGCATGCGTCGTAGGACGGGGGCACCTCGCGCCCGCACCGCGGGCAGATCCATGTGAACATTCAATTCCTCTATTCCCATGCTACCGCGTTGCGCCGGAGGAGGCACCGTGCCATTCTGTCTTCTGTCTCCTGACTTCTGTCTTCTTTCTTCCGTCCATGTTATATTCCCGAGATGCCCTCGCTCGCCCGCCTGGAAGCCTACTTCGAATTTCAGCGCCTCGGCACGAACTGGAAAACCGAAATCCTGGCCGGCCTCACCACCTTCATCACCATGGCGTACATCGTCCTGGTGAATCCCCAGATCCTGCACGAAGCCGGCATGCCGCTGGCTGCGGTAACGGCCGCCACCTGCATCTCGGCGGCGTTCGGCAGCTTCATGATGGGCGCCCTCGCGCGCTATCCGATCGCCCTCGCCCCCGGCATGGGGCTGAACGCATATTTCACTTACACCGTCGTCAAGGGCATGGGCATTCCGTGGCAGGCGGCCTTGGGCGCGGTCTTCGTTTCCGGAGTGGTTTTCCTGATCCTGACCGCCGTAGGCATCCGGCAATTGATCGTGGCGGCCATCCCGTTCGAGCTCTATGCCGCCGTAGCGGCGGGCGTGGGCCTGTTCATCGCCTTCATCGGATTCCGCAACGCGGGCTTGATTTTGCCGCATCCCGCCACCCTGGTGACCTTAGGCAACTTCCACGATCCGCATACGCTGCTGGCCGTCTTCGGTCTGCTGGCGACCTCCGCGCTGCTCGCCCGGCGCGTGCCGGCCGCCATGCTGATCGGCATCCTGCTCACCACCATCGTGGGCATCTCGACCGGCCTGGTAGTGTGGAATCCGCAGCCGTACAGCTTCCTCGACCTCTCCGCCACCATGCTGAAGCTGGACGTCGGCGCCACCCTGCGGCTGGGCTTCTTCGAAATCGTTTTCGTGTTCCTGTTCATCGATATGTTCGACAATATCGGAACGCTGGTGGCGGTGGGCAAACGCGCCGGCCTGTTCGACCACGCTCACACCATCCCGCGCGTGGACCGCATCCTGTATGCGGACGCTTCGGCAACGATCGTCGGATCGCTCACTGGCACTTCCACGGTGGTGAGCTACATCGAGAGCGCCGCGGGAGTGGCCGCCGGAGGCCGCAGCGGCGTCACGGCCATCGTGACCGGCGCGATGTTTATCGTGGCCCTGTTCGTCGCGCCGATAGTGGGCGCGATTCCGGCCGCGGCCACCGCGCCGGCCCTGATCGTGGTCGGCAGCCTGATGATGCCCGCCATCGGCGAGGTGGATTGGAAGGACCCGGAGATCTCCATCCCGGCGTTCCTGACCATGCTCGCCATCCCGCTGACTTTCAGCATCGCCAACGGCCTGGCTTTCGGCTTCATCGCTTACACGGCGCTGAAGATCGCGCGCGGCAAGTTCCGCGAAGTCAACTGGCTGGTGTATGCGTTGACGCTCCTGTTTATCGCCCGCTTTATGTATTTGTAGGGTGGCGCCATGCGCCGCCACAGGCTCTAGCCTGGACGGCGGGCTTTAGCCGGCGCGGGGATTTATCCCCGCCTGCAGCAGCGGCTTCAAACGTTGCCTGGGTTTTCGACCGCGCGCGGGTTCTCCAGAACCCGCTCCCCGGTGCCCAAGATCAACCCCGCGCCCCCAACGCACGCCCCAGCCTTTCCTGCAAATTCGGATCGTCCTTGTACATCGCCAGCGCCTCCACCGCATCGCCCGACGTTTGACTTTCCCCATTCTGCGCCAGGTCCAACAGATAATCGATAGCATTCTCCCGCCGCAGCAGGGCGATGGCCAGCAACAGCGTGCGCCGCACCGGCCGCCCGTGCGATCGTTCGAAACCTTCGCGCAGCACCGCGAAAGCGCTCTCCAGCCGCGAATCGCCCAGCGCCAGCGCGGCGGCCTCCGCCACGGCCTCTTCGCGATGCTCCAGGAACTTCGCCACGAACTCCAGCGATTTCGCCGGCTCCGCGCGCAGCAGCGCCGCGAAGCATTCCCCCAGCACCTCCGGCTCGTCGCCGCTCAGCGCTTTCAGCCGCAACAGCAGCTCGCCGCCGGGCAGCCCCGACGCCGCTACGGCCCGCACGGCCCCGATGCGCGCGTCGCGTTCGCTGTCGAGCAGCAGCGGCACGATCTCCTCCAGGGCCTCGGTATAGTCCGTCTGTGCCAGTCCCATCGCGCCCAGCGCGCGCACCTCGGCGGCCGTATCCACCGCGCCGCCCCACGTAGGTTCCATCTGGATATGTTGCATGCCGCGCCGAAAAACGGATGGCGAAGAATACTCCAGCTTGCAAAGCGCCTTCAGGATTTCGATCTTGGCCGCGCAGCGTTTGTCCGTGGTCGCCGGCTTCACCATGAACCGGTCGAACGCCGCCACCAGCTCCGGCGTCAGCTCCGCCGCCTGCCACTCCCCGGCGATGCGCGCCGCTTTGGCCGCCACCAGGTTCATCTTGCTGTTGAGATACTTGCCGGCTTCCGCGCGCCCCTCCGGCGAGGGCGCCTGTCCGCGGAGTTCCGCGAGGCGGTCGAGTTGCTCTTCAAGAGTTGAGATTTTGCGCGCCACAACTCGATTCTAATGTGGCGCAGGCTGTTGGCGCAGGCAATCGCAAGTTACAAACGTTACGAGCGGCCCGCCAACTTTTTGGAAAAAAATATCGGAAAAGTTGTAACGTTGGCATTTCCAAACTCACTACCCTACAAAGGCGATTTTTCGCCCACGATTCGAGAAAGGATCTTGCATGGCTCTCTTGCGTCGATTGACGATCGTTTTGCTCCTTCTTTCCGCCGCGCTCTCCGCGCAGCGCCGCACCGACCCTAGAAACTCCTACTACCGCGTCATTGCCGTTGTGCCCCTTATTGCGGGCGCGAACGGCGCTGCCGCCTGGCCGAAGCACGTTCCAACCGCCCTGCCGGAAGGATC
>Ga0302324_100030186_pt1 | contig 10250 bp, 11 predicted proteins | sample Palsa_T0_1_FD_201949 | JGI IMG/M metagenome (GOLD analysis project Ga0302324, IMG submission 201949) | Peat permafrost microbial communities from Stordalen Mire near Abisko, Sweden - Palsa_T0_1 | ecosystem: Environmental > Terrestrial > Soil > Palsa > Peat permafrost | place: Sweden: Abisko... | reverse complement strand
TGTCGGTCACCCTACAGCTCTTACCTGAATATCCGGCGTGATTAGCTTCGGCCACGTCATCCAGCAGTAGCCAGTCATCCGCATTAGCGTCACAATGAAAAATCAACAAGATAAGGAAGAAGAAATCGATGATCTCGGCGCTGGATGCACTTGAGCGCTTGCGCGCAGGCAATCGTCGCTTCACGACTGACGACCGGGGCGACGACACACTCACGAACCAGAAACGGCGCCAAGCGCTCGCAGCAGGCCAAGAGCCGTTCGCCATTATTCTCGGATGTTCTGATTCGCGCGTGCCGGCGGAAATTGTTTTCGATCAGGGCCTCGGTGACCTGTTCGTCATCCGTGTGGCTGGCAACATTGTCGCCCCTTCTCAGATTGCTAGCGTCGAGTTCGCCGCGGAACGGTTCGGCACAAGACTCGTCGTCGTCCTCGGACATTCCAGGTGCGGGGCCATTCTTGCGACCTTGGAACAGCTCGGGCGTCGATCAGAGCAGAAGTCGCGGAATCTGTATGCGATCGTCGATCGTATCCGCCCCGCCGTAGAACCGCTTCTTCAGACAGAACTCGGGAGCGACCCTGAGGCTCTCGTGCACCAATCCGTTCGCGCGAATGTCCGCATGTCGGCAAACCAGCTTCGACATGGATCTGAAATCCTCGAGCAGTTGATTCAGAAGGATGGACTTCAAGTCGTCGGCGCCGAATATTCTCTCGATACTGGAGTCGTGGAGTACTTCGACGGGGTTCCGTCGACGACAGGCTAACGATGGGGCCAGCCACCGCAGCCGTCACGCTTACCCTCGCAGTAGAGTGGCGTAAGGTCAGATTGAGCAGGGCTGTATCCGCCCCGCTGACCGAATTTGAGGTCACTCGCGTCGCCTTTTCTCGCAGCTTCGCCGGTGTCAGGGTGCAACCGCCAACCCCGCCGGTGCGCGCGGATCGGCGGCGCCATAGTACACGCCGCTCGGGCGCGCAAATTGCGGCGCAGCAGCCGGTGTGGAGTCGGCGCGTGCAATTCCGATCGCTTCCACTGCGTTGCCCGCGCCCCAACGATCCAATGGCACGAGGTGGTAGCCCATTCTGGCCAGTTCAGCCGCCGTATCTACCGAAAGGGCAAAGGGCTCCGAAGCCAGCGTGTCCGGCAGCCATTGGTGATGAAATCTTGGGGCGTCGACGGCTTCCTGCAGGGTCAAGCCATGATCGAGTACGTCGACGATGACCTCGAGCACAGTGGTAATGATGCGCGCCCCACCCGGTGCGCCAAGAATCATTACCGGCCTACCGTCCTTGAGCACGATAGTCGGCGTCATAGAACTGAGCGGCCGCTTGCCCGGCGCGATTGCATTGGGCTCGCCCTGCACCAGCCCGTAATAGTTTGGCGCGCCGGGTTTCGCCGTGAAATCATCCATTTCGTCGTTTAGAAAAAATCCGGTGGTGCCCGCGATGCGCTTGGCACCGAACGAGTCGTTGATGGTGTAAGTGACGGATACGGCATTGCCTGCCCGATCGACTATCGAATAATGCGTAGTGTTGGCGTTTTCCTCCGGTCCCGTGCTCGCACCCAGCGCCTTGGAGACGCCGGCCCGATGCGGCCGAATCTGCGCTCTGACGTCTTGTGCATGGCCGTCAGAGAGCAGTCGATCCACGGGATTGCTCACGAAAGCTGGATCGCCCAGAAACGTATTGCGATCCCTGTAGGCATAGCGCATGGCTTCGGTCATGAGATGGATCGATTCACTAGAGTGGAAGCCGAGCGTCTTGAGCGGATAGGCCTCCAGCACGCGCAGCATTTCGCACAGAGAGACTCCACCGGAACTCGGGGGCGGCGCCGCCACAATGCTATAGCCACGATACGTACAGATCACGGGCGTCGTTTCCGTGACCGTATAAGCGGCAAAGTCCTCCTTCGTCAGCAAACCGCCGTGAGCGGTGCTGGCGGCAACGACGGCAGAGGCGATTGGTCCACGATAAAATGCGTCCGGCCCACCCTCGCTGATGGTACGGAGGGTATGTGCCAAATTTTTCTGCACCAGACGATTCCCCGACCGCAGAGGTTCGCCATGGTTCAGAAAAACAGCGCTGACATTGGGCTGCTTGCGAAACGTCTCGGTGGCATCACGCAGCACATCCACATCACCGCGAGTCAGCGTAAAGCCTTCATCGGCCAAGCGGATGGCCGGGGCGAGCAACGCCGTGCGCGTTAATGTCCCGTACTTCTGCCGGACGGTCTCAAGCCCCAGTACTGTGCCCGGCACTCCCACCGCCAGATAGCCCTCGAGACTCTTGGCCGCAATCGGATTGCCCTGCGTGTCCAGGAACATGCCAGGCATGGCCGCCAACGGCGCCCGCTCCCGAAAATTGATAAAAGTATCCTTGCCGTCGGCCAGGTGGATCGTCATGAAGCCCCCGCCGCCCAGATTGCCGCAGCACGGATGAGTGACAGCCAAGGCATAACCGACCGCAACGGCCGCATCGATTGCATTGCCTCCTTGGCGCAAAATGGCTGCACCGACTTCCGAGGCGAAGTGCTGTGAAGTCACGACCATGCCGGCTTCGGATTCCACCGCCTGCGCAGCTCCCGTCCCCGTTGGTGCGGCCAGCAGCTGGCCCCCCGCCAAGGCCAGTAAGCCCCAGCGCGCCACGCTCATTGTTGCCGTCATGTCGTCACACCCATGCTCTGGCCTCGGTCATTTGCTCGTCTCGCGAGAGATGCGTCCGACCATACCACCAAGCCCCGAATGGTCAGGTCGCAACGATCCACCGAATGCCGACGTACGTGGCCATTCGGCACCGTTCCACCCCAAGGAGAGCCTCTCTTCAGTCACCGAGATCGGAGCACACACTCCGACATGGCGCGCACTTCATCGATCGCCTCGGTGAAACCAAGCTCACGTCGGATCTTCGAAGTATCGTAGGCAATATCCTGCGCGAAATTCCTACCCGCTACATCGGCGGCAGCTATCTCTCGGGTTGGCAGACGAGCGAGGCGCTCCGCCGTCGTCGGCGTATAGGCCTCGCCAACGTTGAAAATGTTGTTAGCGGCGCGTGGATCAGCGACGGCGAGCGCAATCGCTTCAGCTACGTTTTCAACATGACCATGGGTCCATCGCCATTGCGGTTGATCTCGAAAACGATAAACGGTGGCAAGATCGGAATTCTCGTCGGGTCCGTACACTTTCGGTAACCGCAGGATTGTCGCTGGAAGAGCTCTGCGACTGAGAACTGCACGCTCGACGAGAATCTTGTCATACCAATAGTTAAGTTCGTCCGTAGATGCTGCCGTAGCGCGATACGGGAATAGACCATCCCGCAGTGGCGAGTCCTCCGTGAGCGGCATGGGTTCGATCGGACCGGGCTCTGTTCCGATGAAACGGCCGTAAGCTCGATAAACGTCGCCGCTGGATAGCACTACGATGCGAGCGGCGTGGCCGACGAAGGCATCCACCGCAGCTTCGGCATCTCGTTCTCCCATCGCAATCATATGCAGTACGACGTGCGGTTCAAATCGCCGAGCCGCGATCGGTAGGTGCAGAACGGGAATGCCCGCCGATTCGTCTAATATCTTCAGTACGCCTGCGGGAAGTACCGAACGATGAATTCCGCGGTGCAAAACCGCAATGTCCCATCCGAGCGCGCTCAGCCGCCGAACCACATATGGCCCGATGGCGCGAGTCCCCCCGATGATCAAGCAGCGCATTCGGATGAGGTTAGAGGCTCTTACCTGTCAAGTAAAAGATCTGCTACCCAGCTGTAACTCGCTCGCGGACTGAAGAGGAGAATTTCGAATAGGAGCCATTCGGGATGGTCAGAGTCCGGCGCGGATGCTCACGACTTCATCACATCGTCATTTCTCGGGCGGTGGAAGCATTTTCAACCGATGCGCCCGTTCAAGGAGGGCGTTAATCAGGACGACGTATGGCGCGTCACGGCTCGACACCCCGGGCCGACGGCGAAGTACGCGATCAAACTCATTTCCTTTGCGCTGGAAATCCTGCACGATTCGCCAGGCACGCCCGGGCTCGCGCTAAGCGGTGCGGTCGTGACCGTCATTGCGGGAGCGCCAGGAAATACATGAGGTCCGTACGACATGACCGGCGACCTTGATCAGGATAAGGTAGATCAGGCGGTCCTCGCGCTCCTGTTATTGGGTCGCCACGAGGGTGATCGAACCTGGAAAGCGTTCGACTGGGACGCGATGAGTCGACTACACCAGAAGGGCTACATTACAGATCCGGTCGGGAAAGCGAAGTCGGTACTTTTTACCGACGCAGGTCTGCGCGAATCGGAACGGCTTTTCGGCGTACTCTTCCGCCGAGAGCAAAGGGAGTGAGTTCGGCAGCATCCATCGATTATTTGGCGTCTTCGTCAGTCCGCCTTTTACGGTAGCGGCTCGGTATATGGGGAAGCGAGACAGAGTCTGACGAGATCATGGGCAAGGGTGCGCTGTTCTTCTCCTTCGATGATCGCGCAGCAACTATTGGAATCGTGGATTGGCCTGCGAACGCTGCGGGCGGTTGAGGACGAGGCGTGCGAGCTTTTGCCGAACACCTTCCAATTTTTAATGCGTTCAGCTTGCGATATCTCTTCACCGTAATGAGCTGGCGGAAAGAAGGCTGATGCCGACCGCGCGAGTCATCCTTTATACAGTCCTGGTAATCGTGAACGTGGCGGCGATGATTGCATGGATCGTCGTTGCGAAACGGCGCCGCCTCATCGAGCGACCGACTTGGGCAGACGGCGTCATTGGCTACGTGACAAACTTTCTCGACACGCTAGGCATTGGCTCCTACGCGCAAATCACGGCGCTGTTCAAGCTGAGGGCTAGGCCAGCGGACGAGTTGATTCCCGGCACGCTCAACGTAGGGAGCGCCATTCCGTCCTTTCTCGCCTCGTTGCTTTTTTTTGGTGCCGTGGAAGTTGAACCTGTGTTGCTCGCGAGCATGGTGATTAGCTCCGGTATCGGTGCTTGGATCGGCGCGGGTTTTGTCAGTCGAATGCCACGGCGCGGAATCCAAATGTTCATGGGCGTGGCGCTGCTGATCGCGGCGGGTTTCTTCGCGATGACGGCGCTCGGGGTCCTTGCGCCGTCCGGATCGGCCATGGGGCTATCGGGGTGGCGATTCGTCGTCGCAGTCCTGGCGAACTTCTTGCTCGGCGCGCTGATGTGCATCGGGATCGGCAACTATGCGCCCAGCATGGTACTGCTCGGACTTCTGGGCATGCATCCGCTTGCTGCGTACCCGATCATGATCGGGAGCGACGGCGTACTGATTCCGGTCGCTAGTCTAGGATTTCTTCGGTCGGGACGCTTCTCACACGGTTGCGCGCTAGGCCTCACGCTCGGTGGTCTTCTCGGTACCCTATGCGCCTTCCCGCTGGTCACTCGAATCGCCAACCATCTGACCCTGATGCGATGGCTCGTGATCTTTGTGATTGTCTATGCGGCCGTCTCGATGCTGCGCTCAGCTCGAGCGCCAATTTCTGGATTGCCGAATGCCGAGATCTAATATGAGCCATACGGCAGTAGTTGCAGGGCTGCCAATTGAAATGCATTCAAGGGAAGGCTGCATGCAGGTCGCAAGCTCGTATAGAGTGTTATTGATTGTACGAATCCTAGGATATCAATATGCACTTGTCCCGCCTTTGCGCTCTGCTCATCGACTGCAAGGCTCCCGACGTGGATGAAGCCACTGCCTTCTGGAGCCAAGCGCTCGGTCGCGCCGTAGATACCAAACATCCGGGCACTCGAGGCAACTACCGAATGCTGGAAACGCCGCCCGACGAGCCCATCGTGCAGATCCAGCGCGTGGACCACGAAAGTCGCGTTCACCTAGACATCGAGACCGACCATATTCCAGCCGAGGTAGCGCGCCTAGAAGAGATAGGTGCGAAGGTGGTAGACCGATTAGAGCGTTGGGTGGTAATGCAGGCTCCCACCGGCCAGCGCTTTTGCGTCGTACGAATACAGCGCCCCGGTTTTCCAAAAAACGCCAATCGGTGGGACTAATTCGGCGCTGCTGCTCCCAAGCCCCGGGTTTCTAACCAGGAGCCTCATTCAGGGCAGTCGGAGCCGCGGCAACAGAGTGGCCTCTTCAACTTGATTTTCTGCTGTTGCCTCTCTGCGAGCAGCACCCGGGGCGGTGTGATAAGTCGCAAGTAATTGATTTTTAATATTTAGACAGTAACGATAGCCATCACTTCTCGGTTCAATATAAATAGGAAAGACAGGGGCCTGGATACGCTGCCGTAAGGAGAGTGCACACCGCTTTATGACGGGCGGCAGATCGGCGGAAACGCTCGTGGTTCGACTCCGCTCGAGTTGCGCACGAGGCATGAGCATGGAAGAGCAAAAGTACTGGTTTCGCGCAAAGCGCTACGGCTCGGGATGGGGCCTGCCGATTACGTGGCAGGGCTGGACCGTACTCGGCTGCCCGCGACCGCCTCTCGGTTCGCCACAGCACGGCGATCGCGCTGCTCAAGGCCGGAGTGGACCTTGCCAAGATCAGCCATTGGCTCGGACATCAAGATCTCAACAGCACGATGCGCTATGCCCGAGCTGACTTGGATCTAAAGCGTCAAGCTATCTCGCAAGTGTTTCCGGATGCCTTTGCTCAACCACGGGCGGGCCGCCTCTTGATGGACGGCAGCGATATGGTCGGATGATTACGCAGGCTCTGATGTGTGGCGCCCTCTGCGTCTCTTGGCAGTGGGCGCCGCAATTTCTTCGTGCGGCGCAGTTGTTGGGTCGAGCAACCGGGGACCCGATCCTTGCTTAGAGAGGTGATCCGAGGAGTTACGCAGCCGGCAGATCTTTAGCGACAGGCAGCCGCAGCCAATGCATCCGTCGAGCTCGCGACTCAACTTCTGCAGGATCCGTATCCGACGCTTGAGATCAGCTCGCCACTGCGCCGATAAGCGCTTCCAGTCGGACGCGGTCGGAGTTCGCCCTCCCGGTAAGGAGTCCATCGCTTTGCGGATTGTGGCCAGTGGCAACCCCAGGCGCTGAGCCACTTTGATGACTGCAACCCGTCGCAAAACATCACGCCCATAGCGGCGCTGGTTTCCTGAGGTGCGCCACCCTCGTATGAGTCCTTTCGTTTCGTAAAAATGGATTGTGGAGACCGCAACGCCACTGCGAGCGGCCATCTGGCCCGCCGAGAAGGGCCGTTCGGGTTGATGCGGGTTTAGGCGATCCATATATTCTTGACCTCAAGTGCGGTTGAGGTTTTACGATTTCCTTACCCGCGATTCAAGTGCCACTACTACAGCGCTCGCTAACCGCTCGAGTCACGACGATAGGAGCATTGTGAGCACAGAACGCAGCCGTCGCTACTACCTCGCCTTGCTCCTGGCCAGTAATGTTTGCGCGAGCGCGTCGTGGGGGATTGTTTCACCAACGATCGTCGCCAACTGCCTGCAGCGCGGCAGCAGCACGCTTACCATCGGCACCCTGACGAGCATCTGGGCGTTGCCGTTCCTTCTGGCCGCCCCCCTTTACACGCGCGTTGTAGGGCGCATCAGCTCTAAGCCCGCTCTAGTGGTCGGGATGATCGCCGATGCAGCGGCAGTCTGGCTATTTCCGTTGGCGCCGTACGACTGGGCGTGGATTGTTCTGCAGATCGTCACCGGGGCGATGCTGGGACACTTCTCGCTCGTCACGGAGGCGTGGCTCAACCTCTTCGCGAGCGAGCACACTCGCGCTCGGGTGACTTCCCTGTACGGGATTCTTCCGGCCGTCGGATACGCGGTGGGTGCGGGCATCTACGCAGTGGTTGGGTACCGAGGGTACGCACCATTTCTTGCCGGTTCAGCGGCTATGGCCTTTGGAGTTCTTCCGGTGCTGTTCATCCCCAAGAAGGCCGGCGACATCGTTCTCGGCGGCGAGGAGCGACTGCGTCATGCATTCAGGCGAGCCCCACTCCTGCTGACAACGGCCCTTCTCGCCGGTGTCCTCGAGATGGTGCCGTGGAGTCTGATGCAGGTGTATGCCGTCGCCAACCAGTGGTCCACGCGCGCCGCCGGCTTTGCGCTCCCAGTCTTCTATTTGGGCCAGGTATTGTTGACCTATCCTCTCGGATGGCTAGCCGATCGCGCGCCAAGACGGACCGTTTTGCTCGGCACGAGCGCTGCTGCGGTTCCGTGCATGGTAGCAATGGCGCTACTCGCCCGCTCCCCCGGAATGTGGTTTATCACCTTCCTAACCGGAGGGATTGCAACCGCCACCTATACGCTGGGGCTGGCAATTCTCGGTCAACGCTTCCCTGCGGCTACACTCGTCAGCGCCAACGCGGCCTACATCGCTTGCTATGGGGTTGGGACGATTGCGGGCCCTCCCATGGTCGGCGCGCTAATGGATCGGTTTGGACCCAGCGCACTGCCCACAGCTTTGGGATGCACGAGCGCTTGCATTTTCCTCTGTGCGGCCGCGGCTTGGGTTGAATGGCGACAGCCCGAAGCTGCACGGTGTATTGATCCTAGCCGCCCGTCGTGCTCAACACGATAGCCTTATTTTCCTGTTCCCGAGCAATGACAACACGGGTCGATTCGTGGATCGCATTGCGAGGGAGTTCCGCGGAGGGGCCAGGCCACGTTTCGCTCGCTCATGCGCAATCGCCACACATTGGCCCTCTGGCGCGCTAGGCGGGGTTCGCTAGGCGTCAATGTTTACTCCGTATTACTGGCCGGAGCTGTTATTGGCGGCGCTGTTTCGTATTACCTTAACCCTCCACTCAATGGCGTGGCGGCGCTTCTCCAGCCTAATTGGTCTGACAAACCCACTCAAAACATCATCGTGTTTGGCGTGATCGGCGTCTTTCGGCGTTGGCATTTTGGTTTACTTGGCGGCCTCGCGCCCCGAACGGGAAGAACGCGAAGGTATAACAACGGCCGTGACATCGGGTCTGCGCTGGCGCGGCTGATGCGCTGTTGCATTGTCACTGGCTCACAGGTTGAGCCCATTTTAAGGGGTCGCTTGGATATCACCATTAATCGCGTTGATCGAAGCACTCGCCTGTACCGAGCTTTGCGGTGCAGCAACTCGCCTGTGCGACGCGAAGCATATGCCGCAGAAATGTTCTAAAGTGTTCGTAGCTTTGCCAACGAATGCTGCGCCCAGCCGTTGCGGAGTGATCGGCTGACATGACTTCCATCACAGAGGATGTGTTCCTATGAGCCAAGTTGTGTCTAATCAGTATTGCGTCTTTACTTTGACCAGAGTTGAGTCGGTCTTGCGTTAGTCCTATGTCCGTTCAGCCGGGCCCAAGCAGGTGACCCCGTGGGTTTGTACTTGGGCGGCGCGGTCGGGCAGTCGCGAGTGGAAGCCACCACACCTGAATACGGTTCGGAAGAATTTCGGGAAAGCCACTCGGCATTCAAAGTAATGGTTGGGATTCGTCCAATATCGTTAGTTGGCGCTGAACTGGCTTACATCCATTTTGGTGACCCGGCCGGGTCCCTTGGGTTTCAGCCTGCGGATGTGAATATGAAGGGTGCCGCAGCGTTCGGTATCGTGTATCTACCCGTGCCGGTCGTAGATATCTACTTGAAAGCAGGCGTCGCCCGTATTGACAGCACCGTAAACGGTGCCAATCCGTTCAACTGCGGATATATATGTGGATCCAATCTTTTTCGGTTGGAGCGCACGGACACGCACTTTGCCGAGGGAGTGGGCACGCAATACAAGTTTGGCGCTTGGGCGGTGCGTGTGGAGTACGAACGTTTTGACGCGGCCGGCGGCAATCCTAGCTTGTTGTCCGCGGGCGTCACATGGACATTTTTGTGATGGGATCCTTTCGCCGCTGAGCGCGATCGTTCTCTTTCTGGTTGCATGGATTGCCGAGAAAGCTATCGAATTGCTTTAGGCGCAGAGTCCCAGCCTCACTGCAGCTGCATACTACGTAAATCCCGGGGTTTACCCGGTCGAGGTCGATTGGTCGTGTTCAATCCATTCGACGACTTCTTCGCAACGCAGTTGCTCCAATACTTCGTCGCTCAATGACGACACCATAAATCCGTGTATCACTCGCAATCGAAGCAATTTAAAGTTGTACTTTCGGGCCAGGCGCGTCAAAACGGTCTCAAGATCCGTATCGTTCCGCACTGCAACAACGTAGCCTGGAGCGGCTGCATCCCACTTGCCCATGATGGGAGCCGGATGTTCGCACGTTGCGCTCGGCGCCGCCGCGCTGCAGACCCATGCGATAGCGGCGAGCGCAATCAAAATGGACGTTGAGAGTCTGGTCATCTGGTTGCGT
>Ga0302324_100030183_pt1 | contig 10252 bp, 9 predicted proteins | sample Palsa_T0_1_FD_201949 | JGI IMG/M metagenome (GOLD analysis project Ga0302324, IMG submission 201949) | Peat permafrost microbial communities from Stordalen Mire near Abisko, Sweden - Palsa_T0_1 | ecosystem: Environmental > Terrestrial > Soil > Palsa > Peat permafrost | place: Sweden: Abisko... | reverse complement strand
CGGACGGGTCTGCGCGGCGCGAACGTGGTGCAGGTGGCGCAAAACGTTCTACAGAAATTCGGTTCGTTGAACTCGCTGGCGCTGGCGACGGTGGATGAATTGAAACAGATTTCCGGCGTCGGCCCGGACAAGGCGGCGACGCTGGTGGCGGCGTTCGCGCTGGCGCGGCGCATGGAGCAGGAGCGGCGCGAGGAATCGCCGGTGCTGGACAATCCGGCGACGGTCGTGAACTTCATGCGCGAGACGAGCCGGCTGAAAAATGTGGAATCGTTTCAGGTGCTGCTCCTCAACGTTCGGAAAAAATTGATCCGGGCGGAGGAAATTTCCCACGGGCTGCTCGACACCATTTTGGTGCATCCGCGCGAGGTTTTCCGTGCGGCGATAGCGGCGAACGCCGCAGGAATTGTCCTCGTCCACAACCATCCGAGCGGCGACCCGACGCCAAGCGAGGCGGACATCAAGGTGACGCGGGACTTGATTCGCGCCGGGCAGCTTTTGAAAATCGAGGTGGTGGATCACGTCGTCATCGGCCGCGCGACGAGCGAACGCGCGAAGGATTATTCGTCGTTGCGGGAGTTGGGATATTTTCATGCATGAGCGAATTTTCGTTAATCGTTGCATCGAAAGAAACTCGATTTTCCGACGCAATGATGCAAGAATTCAACGCACATGATTCACCCGACGGCTATCATCCATCCGCAGGCGAAACTGGACGCGTCCGTCAACGTCGGGCCGTTCGCCGTGATTGACGCGGGCGTGGAACTTGGCGCGCACTGCGTCGTCGGGCCACACGTTTATCTTACGGGCGTCACCAAAATTGGTTCTCACAACACATTTCACGCGGGCGCCGTCATCGGCGACGCGCCGCAGGATTTGAAATACAAGGGCGAGCCGACGCGCCTGCGCATCGGTGACCATAATGTTTTCCGCGAACATTTCACCGCGCACCGCTCGACCACGACCGACGGCGAAACGGTCATCGGCTCGAACAATTTTTTCATGGCCGGATCACACGTCGGCCACAACAGCAGCGTGGGCGACCACGTCATCCTCGCGAACTGCGCCCTGCTGGGCGGGCACGTTGTGGTGCAGAACCGCGCGTTCATTTCCGGCAACTGCAGCGTGCACCAGTTCTGCCGCGTCGGCACGCTCGCGATGATGCAGGGCGGCTCGGCCATCAGCCAGGATTTGCCGCCGTTCACGATGCTCGCCCACAGCATCAACGAGCTGTGCGGCCTGAACGTCGTCGGCCTGCGCCGCGCGGGAATTTCCGCCGAACAAAGAATTGAGCTTAAAAAACTGTATCACCTGCTTTTTCGCAGCGGGAAAAACCTGCGGGCGGCGGTGGCCGAGGGGCAAAAAAAATTCAACAGCACGCCGGCGAAAGTTTTGCTAGATTTCGTGGCGGAATCGAAGCGTGGCGTCTGCGTGGACGGAGGGGCCACGGTCGGCGAAAATCGGAAAACATGAGCGCAATCCACAAAATCATCGGCGACGACGGCAAGGAATACGGCCCGGCGACGGCCGAACAATTGCGGCAATGGATCGCCGCCGGGCGCGTCGAAAGCCGCACGCCGGTTTTCGTGACGGGCGCGCCGGACTGGAATTTTGTCGGGCTGCTGCCGGAATTTGCCGGCTGTTTTGCAACCGGCACGCCGCCGACCATCGCGCCGCCGCGTGGAACTTCCGACGCCGGGCGGATGGCGAAAACGAATTCCTACGCGCAGGCCGGATTGATTTTTGGCATTTTGTCCATGACTTGCTGCTGCTGCGGATTTCCGTTCGGCATCCTCGGCCTCGTCTTTTCGCTCATCGCTTTGTCGCAAATCAACGCGAACCCGCACCTGCACGCGGGACGCGGCCTGGCCATCGCCGGATTGATTCTTTCGATTTTAAGCCTGCTGCTGGGCGCAGGTTCGATGTTCATCAATTTGGCAAGCCAGCCGCATATCATGTGGAATGTCGGACGGTTTTGAGTTGAAGCCATGCGCGCCAAATCAAAAATTAACCGTCAAAAAACCTCCGCGCCGCTGTCGCCGGCAATTTTCGCGGGCGTTATGCTGGGCGCGACGGCCATCGGCGTCGCCGCGACGGTGTTTTTTTTCAACCCGAGCACGCACGGATTTTATCCGGTGTGCCTGTTCCATTCTTTGACCGGATTGAATTGTCCCGGCTGCGGCATGACGCGGGCGTTGTATGCTCTGCTGCATGGAAATTTCCTGCTGGCGCTGAAAGACAACGCGCTTTTCGTGCTGACGCTCATGGTGCTGGCGGTTTGGTGCGCGCGATTTGTTTTGCAAAAAGTGAAAAATCAACCGGTGACGTTCAACGCTTCGCCAAAATTTCTGTGGACGTTTCTTGTCGCTGCATTTGTTTTCGCGGTTTTGAGAAACTTGCCGGGTTTTGAATGGCTTTCGCCGTAAGACACGGGAAATTTTGGCTGTTGCAGACGCGCCGGCTCGTGTTCAATCTTCAGCATGAATATGACACATCCGTTGACAACCACGGCGTTTGAACTCTCCGGCTTCCGCGTGGTCAAATCGTTTGGCGTCGTGCGCGGCATCGTGGTGCGGTCGCGTTCCATTGTCGGCAATTTTGGCGCGAGCATCCAGGCGATTTTTGGCGGGAACATTTCGCTCTACGCCGACCTGTGCGAACAGGCGCGCGAGGAAGCGTTCAACAAGATGCTCACGCACGCGGGGCAGCTTGGCGCGAACGCGGTCATCGGCGTGCGCTACGATGCGACGGAAATCGCGCAGGGCATCACCGAGGTGCTGTGTTACGGCACGGCCGTGTTGGTCGAAGCGGAAAGCCGTTGAGCACGATCCGTTCAATGGTTGCAAAAGACGGGACGCATGAAGCATGAAGCCATTAAGCACCGACTCGTTTCTGGCGCGGCTGCTGGCCAAATTGGCGGCGGCGGTGTGCCGCCATCCGGGCTGGTTTTCTTACCCGCAAATCGCGCTGTTCGTCGCGTGCGTCCTTTACACCGTTTTCTGCCTCCAGTTTGACACGGACCGCGACGACCTCGTCGGCTCGGATAAAAAATATCACCAGAATTTTCTTCGCTTCAAAAAGGAATTTCCGCAGCAAAGCGACCTGGTCGTCGTCATCGAGAGCGAGAACATAGAAAAAAACCGGCAGTTTGCCGAGCGGATCGGCGCGAAGCTGGAGGCGGAAACAAATCTTTTCACAGACATTTTTTACAAGGGCGATTTGCCGATGATGGGTTCAAAGGCGTTGCTGTTTGTGGGCGAAACCAATCTGACGGATTTGAAAAACACGCTGCGCGACGAATTGCCATTCGTCCGCCAGTTCACGCAGACGACGAATCTCGTTTCGTTTTTTGAACAGATCAACACGGCTTTCCGCACGGCGCCGCGCGAGACGAACGCCCAGACCGAGTCGCTGATCGGGTCACTGCCCGCATTGACGCGGATCGTGACGCAGGCGGATGCCAGCTTGAACCATCCGGGCACGCCGCCGTCGCCGGGCGTCACGGCGTTGTTCGATGCGAGTGACGAAGCCGTCCGTAAAACCTATATCACGTTCAACAACGGGAAAATTTTCCTCGTGACGGCGCACGCGCCGGTTGATGCATTGAATGGCAAGGCCGTGACGCGCATCCGCCAGTTGATCCGGGAAACGCAAAGCGAAGTGCCCGGCTTGAATGTCGGTCTTACCGGCGAGCCGGTTCTCGAACACGATGAAATGGCGCAGTCGCAAAAGGACACGACGTTGGCCAGCATCGTGGCGCTAATTTTGTGCGCGCTGATTTTTGTCTACGGCTACAACGAAACCGGGCGGCCGGTGAAGGCGACGATCTGTCTCGTGGTCGGGCTGGCCTACACACTGGCGTTTGCGACGCTGACTGTCGGACATTTGAACATTTTGACAATCACGTTTGTGCCAATTTTGATCGGGCTGGCGATTGATTTTGGCGTGCATCTGGTCACGCGCTACGAGGAGGAATTGCGCACAGGCAAAATGAAGGAGGAGGCGCTTACCAAGTCGATGGTGTTCACGGGACAGGGAATTTTCATCGGCGCGCTGACGACGGCGGGCGCGTTTCTGGCAATGTGGCTGACCAATTTCAAGGGCATCCAGGAAATGGGCATTATTTGCGGCGGCGGTTTGCTGGTCTGTCTCATTCCGATGATGACACTGCTGCCGGTGCTGCTTTTGCGCGGCCGGCAAAATGTGATTGACCACAATATTGGCGACGTCGCGCGGCGCGTGCGCATTGAAAGCATCTGGCTGGAGCGGCCCGTATGGGTGACGGCCATCGTGGGTGCGTTGTGCGTGCTGGCCTTGACACAGGCGCGCAAAGTTTATTTCGATTACAATTTGTTGAACATGCAGAGCGCGGGGCTGCCGGCGGTGGTGTTCGAGCAGAAACTGATTGATTCGGCGGACAAATCGGTGCTTTACGGCGCGGTGGTCGCCGATTCACTGGCCCAGGCCGTCGAGCTTCAGAAACAGATTGAAAAACTGCCGACCGTCGCGTCCAACGGCGTCGAATCCATCGCTTTTTTCCTCAACGAAGACCAGACAGAAAAACTCAAACTCATCGGCCAGATCAAACAACAAGTCGCGCCGCTGCAATTCGGCGCGACCGACTCGCAGCCGGTGGATGTGGAGAATTTCAGCCGCACGCTGTATTCTCTCTACGGTTATCTCGGCGCGGCACTGGACGAAATCAAGGACAGCAACCCCAGTTTGACCTCGCAACTCGTTGCACTGCGGGAAGTCATCAATAATTTGCGCAAGGAAATGCTGGCCGGCGATGCCACGATACGCGCCGAACACGCGCACAAGCTGGTGGAATTCCAGCGGGCATTGTTCAGCGACATACGCCAGACATTTCAGACTTTGCAAAATCAAGACGACCGCGCCCCGTTGCGCGTTGGGGACTTACCGGCGGCGTTGCGCAATCGTTTTGTCGGCGTCACCGGCAAATTCCTTTTGCAGGTCTATCCCAGATACGACGTGTGGCAGCGGGAGAACGAAGAAAAATTTATCGCTGATTTGCGGACGATTGATCCGAACGTCACCGGCACGCCCGTGCAACTTTACGAATACACGACCTTGCTGAAGGACAGTTATGAAAAGGCCGCCTGGTATTCGCTCGGAGCGATTGCTATTTTGGTCTTCATCCATTTCCGAAGTCTGGGTGCGGTTGTTTTGTCGCTGCTGCCGGTCGGCATCGGCACGCTGTGGCTGGTCGGGCTGATGGGCTGGCTGAAAATTCCGTTCAATCCGGCGAATATCATGACATTGCCGCTCGTTATCGGCATCGGCGTGACAAATGGCATTCACATTCTGAACCGCTTCGCCGAGGAGCGCACGCCCAGCATTTTGTCGCGGAGCACCGGCAAAGCCGTGCTTGTGTCGGGATTGACGGCCATCGCGGGATTCGGCAGCCTCATCCTCGCCAAACATCGCGGCATTCACAGTTTGGGCTGCGTGATGGCAACGGGTATCGCGGCTTGCATGATTGCCGCACTTGCATTCTTGCCGGCGTTGCTTAATTTGCTTGGCCGCCGATGGGCTTTGACAGAAAAACCCGATGCCGACGGAAAATCGCCGACACCGGGTCAGGAGGAACCGAGGTAAAACCTCAAGTTCGCCCATGATAGTGAAAAATGTCGAAAAGTCAACATCAATGTCAAAAACAACTTTTAATGACGCCAATTGGTACTTAAACAGCCGGCATTAACGATAATGTAAATTGAAGCCATATTTGAATTTTTTACCCAGTATGCCGAATGTCCTGGACACTTTGGGAACAATTTCTGGCTGTCTGCAAAGCTTTTCTTCCATTCTAATTATGGGATTTTCCGCCAACAGCTTTGCAGAGGACGGATTTCATTCCGGATTGCTTTACGACCAATTTCCGTTGACGCTGGACTCCGGCTGTCGCACCGAAGCCGTCGGGCCGTTTTTTTACGAACAAAAAAAAGCCACTGAGAAAACTTGGGCGTACCCGCCATTTTTTTCCCGCGACACCGATCCATCCGTCGAATCGCGCGAGGATGATTTTCTTTATCCGATGCTTACTTATGAATCTTATGGTCGGGAATATCGCTGGCAATTTTTGGAGTTGTGGAGCTTTGCCGGCGGGCAGCAGCCGGATGGCATTGACGAAAATCGCTTTACGATTTACCCGATTTATTTTCAACAACGTTCGCCGGACACAAATGAAAATTACACCGCGCTCATCCCCTTTTATGGTCATCTCCAACACCGGCTGTACCGCGACAAAATCTTTTTTGTCCTGTTCCCGATTTACAGCCAGACGCAAAAAAAGGACGTGGTCACCGACAATTATCTTTACCCGTTTTTTCACATCCGGCATGGCGATGGTCTGTCCGGCTGGCAGTTCTGGCCGGTGGCCGGCAATGAACACAAGGATGTAACCACCCTGACCAATGGCTTTGGCGACACATCCATTGTCGGCGGCCACGATAAATTTTTTGCGCTCTGGCCGATTTACTTCAAGTCCACCACCGGCATCGGCACGGACAACACGGAAAAATTCCGGGGCGTGCTGCCGTTGTATATGCAATCGCGCTCGCCCAAACACGATTCCACCACCGTGTTATGGCCGTTTTTTAGCTGGATTGACGAACGCGAAAAGAAATACCACGAATGGCAGGGGCCGTGGCCGTTTGTCATCTTCACGCGTGGCGAAGGCAAGACCACATCGCGCGTCTGGCCGCTGTTCAGTGAGTCGCACAATGCCAGTTTGGAAAGCGATTCTTACGTCTGGCCTGTTTATACATTCAAGTGCACGCATTCCGACCCGCTGGATTTGCGGCGCACGCGCATTTTGTTTTATCTGTTTGAAAACACAGTGGAAAAAAACACGGCGACCGGCGCGGAAAAACGGCGCGTGGATGCGTGGCCGTTTTTCACCTGGCACCGCGATTTCAACGGCGATAACCGCCTGCAAATCCTCGCGCCAGTGGAACCCGCCGTGCCGGACAACCGTGGCGTTGAGCGCAACTGGTCGCCGCTGTGGTCGCTTTGGGTTTCAGAAAATAATCCGCAAGCTGGCGCGGGCAGCCAGTCGTTTTTGTGGAATCTGTATCGCCATGAAAGCACGCCGACGTCCAAAAAATGCTCGCTCCTGTTCGGCCTTTTCCAGTATCAATCAGATGCGGAAATGAAAAGGCTGCGACTGTTTTACATCCCGGTGTTCCAGACGCAGCCCAAGACCGGCTGACTGGTAAATTTATAACGCACAATTATGTTTCAAAACATTGGTGAAATCGTCCTGCTCTTCTGGCGCACGCTCTGCGCGCTGCCTTTCGCGTGGCGGCAGCGGCAAAAAATCTTCGACCAGTTTTTTGAGATCGGCAACGCCAGTCTTTTGATGGTCTGCGTCCTGTCGTTTTTCATCGGCGCGGTCATTTCATTGCAGACCGGCCCGGTTTTGGTTGAACGTGGACTGGCCAGCGCGGTCGGCGGACTTGTTGGCATTTCGGTGGCAAAAGAACTTGCGCCAGTGATGATGGCCATTTTGATCGCCGGACGCATTGGCTCGGCGATGGCGGCGGAAATCGGCTCGATGTGCGTGTATCAGGAAATTGACGCACTGCGCACAATGAACATCAACCCGATTCACTATCTCGTCCTGCCACGGATGCTTGCCATGGCCGTCGCGCTGCCGCTGCTCGTGGTGTTTGCGATTCTCGTCGGCTGGTTCGGTGGCGCGGTCGTGGCCGAAACGAACAGTCACATTGGCGTTCCGTTCGCCGCATTTTTTGACGGTTTGCGGGACACAGTTGACCTTAAGGATGTGGCGAACGGCGTGTTCAAAAGTTTTTGTTTCGCGGTGATCATCGGCGCGGTTTCGTGTCATCAAGGGCTGATGACCATCGGCGGCCCGCGCGGCATCGGACGCTCCGTCACGAAAGCCGTGGTGAACTCAATCGTCCTCATCGTGATTTTTGATTACGTCCTGACGCGCTTCCTTTTGAAATGAATAACTCCGACAACAATTCCGGCGTCAGTCTCCAAGTGCGCGGCCTCCGCAAAAGTTTTGGCGGACAGGAAGTGCTCAAGGGCGTTGATTTTGAAGTCCAGCGCGGGGAAATTTTCGTCGTCATGGGGCCGAGCGGCAGCGGCAAAAGCGTTTTACTCAAGCATCTCATTGGCCTTGAAACGCCGGACACCGGGGAAATTTTAATCAACGGTGAAGCCGTCGAACCAGATAAAATCGCGGCCAAATACCGCATGGCGCTCGTGTTTCAATCCGGCGCGCTGCTGAATTCGCTCACGGTCGGCGAAAATGTCGGGCTTTATCTCACCGAACACCGGTTGAAACCGCCGGAAGAAATTAACCGCATCGTCGCCGAAAAACTGCAAGCCGTCGGCCTCACCGACGCCACGGACAAGATGCCCGGCGAACTTTCCGGCGGCATGAAAAAACGCGTCGCCATCGCCCGCGCGCTGGTGGTCGAACCGCAATTGATCCTTTACGACGAACCCACGAGCGAGCTTGATCCACTTTCCGCCGTGGTCATCGGTGAGGAAATTGTGGAACTTAAAAACCAGATCCGCGTCACGTCCATCGTGGTGACGCACGACCGTGAACTGGCGTTCGGCGTGGCCGACCGCATCGCCATCATCAATGAAGGCCGCATCGTCACCATCGGCACGCCCGACGAGGTGAAGCGCTTCGACGACCCGTTGGTCCAGAAATTTTTACGCGCAGATTTCAAACGCGAAACACAAACCTCAAACTTATGAAAAACTCGCTCGAAACCCGGCTCGGCATTTTTGTCGCCCTCGCAGTCATTGCCACCGTCGTGATCATTGAATTGGTCGGCGGCGCGGATATTTTCCAGCGCGGCTACCGCGTCAACGCCCAGTTCGACACCGCGCAGGAACTCAAGGTGGGCGACAGCGTAAAAATGGCCGGCGTCGAAATCGGCCGGGTCGAAAAAATCGCGCTCGCCGACGGCAAGGCTGCGGTGACCATGAAACTGCATCCCGACGCGGTCGTGAAAACGGACAGTCAGGCGGTGATCAAATTCGCGGGCTTGATGGGCCAGAATTTTGTTTCCGTCAGCTTCGGGTCGCCCGACGCGCCCAAAGCCGTTGACGGTGCGGTGTTGCAATCGGTGGAACAGCCTGATTTGAGCGCCATCATGGCCAAGCTCGATAGTGCCGCCGGCGGGATTGCGAACGTCGCAAAAAGTTTTTCCGGCGACTCCATCAACAATTTGCTCGGCCCGATGACGGACTTGATCAAGCAAAACAGCGCGCGCATTTCCGCCACGCTTTCAAACATGGAAAGCATTTCCGGGCAGATTGCGAGCGGACAGGGCACGGTCGGCAAAGTGATTTATCAGGATCAGCTTTACAATTCCACGCTCTCGACCGTGACGAATTTGCAGGACGCCGTGACACAGGCGAAACAACTGGTCAACGGCATCAGCAGCGGGCAGGGCACGCTCGGCAAACTCGCCACGGACGACACGCTCTACAATTCCACTGCGTCTTCAATGACAAACTTGAACCAGATTTTGCTGAAGATCAACCAAGGCAATGGCACCATCGGCAGGCTCGTCAACGACCAGGAATTTTACAAAAACGCCAAGCTCTCGCTGCAAAAACTGGACAAGGCCGCCGACAGTCTGGAGGACACCGGGCCGTTGAGCGTCGTCGGGATCATCGCCGGCCAATTATTTTAAGCGGAACGCGGCGGAATCCGTTTGCCACGTTCAGCCAGACCGAGGTTTTTCAAGATCTGAACCGTTGAGCGCGATTTGTTCAACGTGTAAAAATGCAAGCCCGGCACGCCTTGGAGCAGCAACTCCTCGCACTGCCGCGTGGCATATTCGATGCCGAATTCCAGCGCGGCGGCCTCGTCATTTCCCAGCGCATCCAGCCTGGCGCGGAGCGGCGGCGGAATTTTTGCACCGCACATCTGTGTGAATTTGATGGTCTGCGCCGCGTTCAAAATCGAAATCACGCCGGGCACGATCGGCACGCGCACGCCCAGCTTGCCGGCGACGTAATCGCGGAATTCAAAAAAATCCGCGTTGTCAAAAAATAACTGCGTCAGCACAAAATCCGCACCGGCCGCCACCTTCGTTTTCAAATGTTCCCAGTCGGCGTGCTTGCCGGCTTTGCACGCGAGGTGGCCTTCGGGAAAACCGGCGACGCCGGTGGAAAAACTTCCGGATTCGCGGATGAACTTGACGAGCTGCGAGGAAAATTCAAAGCCGCCGGGCGCGGG
>Ga0302324_100030182_pt1 | contig 10252 bp, 16 predicted proteins | sample Palsa_T0_1_FD_201949 | JGI IMG/M metagenome (GOLD analysis project Ga0302324, IMG submission 201949) | Peat permafrost microbial communities from Stordalen Mire near Abisko, Sweden - Palsa_T0_1 | ecosystem: Environmental > Terrestrial > Soil > Palsa > Peat permafrost | place: Sweden: Abisko... | reverse complement strand
CAGGCCCATAGCCATGGAAAAAGCTACAACGGCGATCGTTATACGAGCTGGGACACCCGGTTGAATGAGCATTGCTACGCCTGTCCAGCCAGCCTCTGAGTATGCAACGCATTCAACGAAAAACACAAAAAAGAGAAGGGTGTTTATGCAGAATCCCGTTGCGACCGCCCACGCTTTGAAGTATGGGAATATCACTCGCCAGTTTGGTTTCCATGAAGTTGCTGCAGACCATGCACGCGGCACTGCTGCGACGACTTTGTTGAATTCATAGGATAGGTAGCCAACGAGGCCGCCCACAACGAGACCGATCCACCAGAGGACCGGAGTCACTTCGATTGCGACGTACGTTCCTACCGTGGCCCCAAGGGCGCACGCTAGGAACACCTTCATTCCCGTATTCATTTTTCATCCTCCAGAACTTAATGTCTCGCCCATGAGACGAGCGTTCCAGAAATCACCAGATGGGTGACGTCCAGAACGCTCGCCTCAAAGAGAAGGGAGGATATTTTGCAGGGAATTCGATCTTCTCTATTGCTAAGAAACTCCCTATATTATATATCCTAACTGCAGATATGTCAATGACTTAGCTCTCCTAATTCATTTCGATATTTTTTCGGCTTCGCGGTATTTCTGGTAATAAAGGGATCTCAAAACCAGGATTCTGTAGGAAAAAAGTTCTAACGTCATTGACTAGCCTGCTCCAATCGCAAGCAGTGCGCGGTTTCTGCAAGATGAGGAACGGATTGTGCGCGTCAATGCTGAGTTTTTTCGACATGAGCAATGGGTTCGATCCTGCCGTCGCGAGAATCAGCCGTTGTTCGTTGATTCCGCCGTGGGTGAGCCAAAAAACGGCGCGGTTATTGAAAAAAAAGAACCTTCGCGAGGGTTCGATCCAGCGCTCCGCGTCGAGCTTCTCCATCCGGTCCTCGAGCGCAGCCTGTTGATGGAGGAGCTTCGTCCGTTCACGGATAAATTCTTCGTCCTCAATCAGATCACGGGATCGCATCGTGATGAGGGTGGCCATTTCGCGCTTGTTGGAGTCGAGTGCACGCGAGACTGCCTGCTTTGCCGTGCTTTCTGCGTCTTGCTCCTTCTCGCGTTCTCGGTCAATGATTGCGAGGGCCCGTTCCAACTCGTTTTCATCGACATGCAAACTTCGCAAGAAGGCAAGAATCCTCTCTTGCAGCTTTGTTTCTTCAATGACCTTTTCTCGGCATTCGAAGGTGCGCTTCTTGTGCGTGCAGTGGTAGTAGACGTAGTGTGTACCGTGCCGGTTGACTTTTTCTTCCGCAGTAATGCTGCACCCGCATCGGCCGCAGCGCATAAGGCCGGTGTACGCAAAGGCATGGGTCTTGGGCCGCGCCAAACCCGTCCTTCCGAGAAGTAACTGCGCCTGCTCAAACTGGTCGACGCTGATCATCGGCTCATGTTTGCCCGGGAACCATTGACCCTGAAACTCGATTCGACCTGCATAGAATGGATTGCAGAGCACACGGTAGAGTCCACTCAGGCTGAGCGGGTGTCCGCCCCGCCGCTTTTTCTGGGGAGTCCTGAGCCCCATTTCGTTTCGAGCGATGTTTGAGAGTTGCGTTATTGAATAGCCGCCCGAGAGGAAAAGATGCCAAATGTGCTTCAGCAGCGGGAATCTCTCAGGATCGGATACGATGATCTTCTCGCCATATTCGGTGCGGCCGTTCAGATAGCCGGTGGGGGCGCGTCCAGGCAACCAGCCCCGCTCTCGCTTGGCGCGATTTCCGCGCCGGACGTTTTCGCTTAAGGAATCAACGTATAGTTTCGACTGGCCGAACGTGATGGCAAGCATGAATTTGCCCTGAGGAGTGTTCTCGAATGTGTAGGTGGGAAACTTTAGATTGTTAAGCTTTCCGATATCGAGAAGATGGATCACCATGCCGCCGTCGAGCGAGTTGCGGGCGAGCCGATCGGGATGCCAGGCGAGGATACCGTCGGCCTCGCCACTTTCGACACGTTTTATCAGGTCGTTGAAGACGGGCCGTCCGGGAGACTTGGCGCTTCTGGCTTCCTCCAACACGGCCACAACAGTCAACTGCTCGCGTTCTGTATACCGCTTGAGCTCATTGCGCTGCGATTCGATAGAAAGGATTTGGCGATCTTCGGCTTCCGAAGATTTACGACAGTAGACAAAATACCTATTCAAGCTTTTGGACGTGGGGTTGATGCGGCCTTTGCTTTCACTCTACAAGAAATTGGATCGATGTCAAATGGAAGTGATGCCGTAGCGCTTACAAGTAGGGCAGGTTTGGAAATTGTGATCAGGCGGTGGCTCCCGCACGAGAAGCCGCAAGAGCGTCAACAGTTCTGCACGCGCGACTTCCGGAGACAACAGGTTCGGGCGCTCGGATTCTTGTTTCAACCTTGCGGCGTCGACGTTCCCCTTTGACTCTTTTGATTTCGCCATTAAGACAAATCCTATCCTTCCCACTGCCAAATGAAAGATTGCAAATCCTGCATTTAACGCAAGGTCAATTGCGGCCATTTGTCGCGTAATCTCGTCGCAGACTTTCCTGCGCAGACCTGAGACACGGATCCAGAAGTTATCCGAGCGCCATCCACAATGCGAACCCAAGAAAGGAGCCTAGGAGGGACGGTAGCGCTTCCTGTGCTGTGGACAACCGGGAGATCGAGGGTTGTTTCGTGCATGCCGTGCAAGATTTACAATCTTGTACGAATTGATTCTGTTGGTACGCTTAAAGCAAAAGTCGAAACAAAAATTAGATCTTTAACAACAAAACATGGCGCCCGACCAGATCCCAAACTACCTTCAGGTCCTTCGTAGAAAAAGTGGCTTCAGTCAACGCGAACTAGCGCTAGTTCTCGGCATCGTGACGGAATCGCAGCTCTCGCGGCATGAACGATCCGTGTCCGCGCCTGGCCTCCTTGCAGTGCTAGCCTATGAAACGCTCTTTCGTAAACCAGTTTCGGAGATTTTTCCCGGCATCCATCGCACCGTTTCAACCGGAATCGAGGACCGCCTCGTCCACCTGGAGCAACTTCTTCAAGGATCTTCCGTTCGAGGCCATAAAGCAGCGGCGATTGCCCGAAAGCTTGAATTTATGTGGGAGCGCCGGAATGTTGAACCATCTCATGCCTCCGAAACATTATGATCAACGAATTATTGCCGTCGACCTTCGAGCCCAGCAGTTCGGTTACGCAATTTTCGAGGGACCGGATCGGCTACTCGACTACGGCGGAGGCCAACTGCGGCCTGGGGGAAGAGCGGGCTCAGTTCTCGCGGCACGACGCACTCGGCAGTTAATCAAACTATTCACGCCGTCAGCCATCGTTGTGAAACGGCCCGACCGGCGTGTTACAACAAGTCGTCCCGGCATCCGCCTCATTGCGAATGCGATCCGGCGCGAAGCCTCCCGGCAGTTAATTCAATATTGCCTCGTTGCCAGAAATGAAATCCGCGAGGCATTCAGCACGTTTGAAGCAGAAAACAAGTATGAGATTTCGGCAGTGCTCGCCCAGATGTTCCCGGAATTGTTATCGAGACTGCCTGCCAACCGGGAGACTGGCGATTCAGAGCATCCTAGGATGGTGGTCTTTGATGCCATCTCGGTGGGCTTCACGTATTGGCACGAAAGCGAAACCAACGAGTCACCTCCCAATTGAAATAAATCCGGAGCGGCACGCACGAGCTCTTTCGCCGGCCTCTCACCAGTCGGCCCTGGACACATCGACCTGTCCGCCGAATGAAACAACAGGAGAGGCCGATGAAAGAGCTCATGCATGCCGCGACCACTAATGGGGGATCTCGGGAACGACTGAAATTTCAATTTGTTTTGAAGCCAGATCTAGGCGGGAACGTCTCTGGAAAAAATCATTCCCCTGCGAAGAGGATGCCTTCGCCGGCCTCTCGAGTGACCGTTGACCAATACTTTGCGTCCGTCACACCCCAAAGAGAGGCCGGCGAAAGCATCCCGAAACTACTTCCATGAGATGGTCACATCCTTTTTCGCGATTCCGGCATACTTGATGGCGACTGCAAGCAGGAAGAGGTCGTCGTCCGTAGAACTGAATGATCGCTGGGCGAGGATGACGCACGACGCATCTGTGTCGAGACAAGCCCGTTTCCACTTCGGCAGGTTCTCGTCCACGATTCTAGTTATAGCTTCATCCGTGAGTGCGTCTTGATTCATGTGTGATTAGTTATATGTAAGCTCGGTTAATTACTTGTATCTTACCAGTTGGAACGAGCTGGTCAAGTGATGCCGCTGCTTACGGGCCAAAGCCGCAATCCCTGGTTGGTTGGCCCACCCTGCCCAGGCCGAGCCGCCGGGCGCAGAGTCTGGCGGGGAACCGCGAACAAAGCGAAGGAGCGGCAAGGAACCCACTTGTTGTCGTAACAACCGGAGCAATAGCTGAAGGCTGGTCACCGCGGGTGGGTTGTGGCCGACGAATTCGTATCCGTCGTACACCACGCCGCCCCGGTGCCATAGTGGTGGCATACCTGTTGTTGAGCACTTGACCCTTGAGCAATATGCCTATCTTGGTAAACTTAACCTAAAGTCGACCAACAAACCTCTAGAGAAAGAATGGCATCCAGTTCGGTCGGAACCCACCTTCGATTTCTTCGTAGAAAGAGCGGGTTGAGTCAGAGAGACCTGGCACGAATCCTAGGGAGCGTTTCAGCGAGCCAGATTTCACGACATGAACGGTCTAGAACTCTTCCTGGCATGCTGACGGCATTCGGGTATCAGGTAGTCTTCGAAAAGCCGGTTTCTGACATCTTCCCCGGACTTTTCTATGCGGTAGAGGCTGGAGTCCAAGAGCGTCTTGAAGAGTTCAAGCGTGAACTGAATAAAAAGGCTGAAAGGCGAGCCACTTAACTGATTGAGCGACGCCTAATGCGGACGTACGATTAGGACAAGTAGAGATATGTCTGCCTGACCGCACGGTTTATATCGATTTGACTTGCACGGATATTCGAGAACTGGACAGCGGCCTCCAGGCTGTCTGCAATGCTGGCAGATACTGTCGAGCGAACAGAAACGTAGTGACATCGCGAGGCACCGGAAATGCTTGACGCCCGGTCAAAAACTCTCTAGATTGTAAAGGCCTTTTCGTGAAGGGACCTACGATAAGAGGCACATAACCATGAAGAAGGCTGTCCAAACGCTTCTCAAAACTCGAATTCGCTCTATGGAGCCGAGGGACTTTGGTTTTATTCGGTCACTGGCAGACGAATTTCCGACTTTCACCGTCCCTTCTGAATACATCTTATGGTTCTTTCTTCGGTTTCATCCAGACTACTGCAGGGTGCTCGAGCATGAATCCGGCGATTTGAAGGGATATCTGCTGGCGATGCCGACGACCAATCCAAAAGACGGCATTGCCATCTGGCAGGTTGCTGCTATCCAACCCAATCAGGCATTCGCTCTGGAGTATTTTACGGCTTATCTCCGTGACCTTGTTGAGCGCACCGGCGCCACATCCATTGCCTTTACGATTCAACAAGAATCCGCTGCGTCGCTCCGCCTCATTCGATCATTAGCCAAGCAATTCTTTGACTGCGATGTGGTACAGCTGAATTCTGTTCCCACGGGACAGGGAGAATACGAGTTCCAGCTTCTCGTTGGCGAAGCTTCCCCTGTAACGAAGAATAATACGAAGATCGATAGGGCTCGATAGTCGTCATTTCGAAAGAACGGAAACAACGCGCCCGGGGACGGGCACAAAAAAATCTAGGTTCTCAATTCAAGCTGAGAACTCCCCTGAAGTGAGCCGGTCTTCTCATTGGCCTAATGTCGTGGCTGGCGCAGGGCGAGCGCTCTAAGGGCAACATGGTTTTTACTATGCCATTGATATGACTGTTGAATGTAGAGGATCGAAGATTGCCGTGATTGGCAGCTAATCGGCTAACGTCAATTCCCCTTTATGCCGTAGGAGAACAAACGGGGAGTCACCAGTTAAGGTGTCGCCCTGCAAGATGAAGATGTCCCCCACGTAGCCAGGGCTCCCACTCATAAACTCGAATTTCACACCATAAACCATTTCTGCAAATTCTTCTGGTGTCTCGTTTTCAATTCCCCAAGATTCCCTTACCTCAGGCACCTGCATTATTTCCGCCCACTCTTCAATTGATATTTCCAATGGCTTGTTCATTGAGGCATTCTGGATTTGTCTTAACTTTAAGTCATTGAAAGGTCTTGTCAAGATTGATACCGAGAACGACAACCTTGCCCATCTTCTAGAACGGGATAAGAAGGCCATACTCCTTCCCGGACATTGTGAACGGGTGTCTAGATAAACTTTTGTGAACCGTTTATTCAATTGTTCCAATACGTAACACAAAGTTCGACAAGTCCCCCGATATGGGCTAGCATACTATGCCTCTCACCACTTTTCTTCAAGCGGCGCGTTGAAGCCCTACAAGAGACACGAGTTCTTCCTTCCAGCCTTGCCGAATTCGGCCCCAAAGGAAGAGCCGAGATGGACAGGTCGTTTTCCCAGTGATTTCGCAATGTCCAAGAATGCGTTCATTTAGAACTTCAGGGTATTGCCGGTGAATCAGGTCAGCCATGCTCTTCAAAACGGTTTTTGAAGGCCGGTTGTGCTCATAATCCCCATCAAGGACAATGGCGATGCTCCGGCAGTTGATTTCCCAGTTACCGGCGTGCCATCCAGTCTCCGAATCGCTCAATAGGCGCTCAGTACGCCCGTCCCCACGAATCAACCAATGATATGGCCAGAAGACCTGTCTCCCATCGTGTTCGTGGCCGGAGAATATGGGCCTCCCGCGCAATTTCCGATCTCCCTTTGGAGGGTTTGCGAAGTACGGTCCATAGAAGCGCATCAGTTCAATGGCCGAAAGTCTAACGCCAGAGAGTCCCGGCACGTTACTCGTGTGATGAATCACAATTGTGTCAATTGGGCGCCTTTCAGTGTCGAATTCGCCCACCCCGTGCCCAAGCGAAAAGTCCCCCGCGGCGAGGTGAAACTCGAAGAAGTCATAAAGGGACCGCTTTGCAGCAGTCCTCACGGCAGGCGGCTCATTCAGGAGGTTTCCAAGAAGGGCCTCCACCTCGGGGATCACAAAGAGGTACCAATCAGGCTTAGAATTCAGGCTCGTCCACCGCCGCTCGGTGCTCGCGATCTGTTTTGAAATGGAGCAATTCAGAGGGGTTTTATGGCTCGATCATTCAGAAGGGCTCGACGAAAGCCCTTTGGCCTCAGTATAGGCGCTCGTGCGTGAATCGCAACTCCAGACACCATGACACGACAGATGGCAATCACACGCCCATGGAGGAGCCGATTTCCAAATTTCTAATTTTGGTGCGTTCGATGCTCCTGGGCGAACTCCAAGACGGCAGGCCACACGCTTGGGAACTTGCGCGCCATGTATCGCTCCTTCTGGCGGCAGTCGAATTCTCGGAGGCTCCTGAACATCAGTAGTGCCGATCCCAATGCCTCGATCACGTCATTTTGTGACCCGAATCGCAGGTGCCAGAAAGCCCACACCATCTTTACATCGGCGAGATTCAACCGATTGCCCGACCGCTCGGCAATTCGCTTGGCCCTATCGAGCCAGAACTTCGAAAGGCTCGGCTGTATACCAAGTTCGGCGTAGATCTTACCGAGGATCATCTCACCATGCGCGTCGTCGCGTCCGATCCCCATCCACCGGCTGATCGCAATGCCGACTAGCAACCACGCCCTCGCTTCACGATAGGAAGCCGGTCCAAAACGATGGGTGACGCTCCCGATGTCCGCACAACAAGACTGCGCCACGTCGAAGTTCCCGGTGACGATCGCAGCCTCGACCGCGTAGAGCAGCTGTTGTATTGACTCCTCGTGGCGGCCCTTCTTGGTGAGAAAACCGGCTGTCCGGTAAGCGAGTAGCCCGAGTGAAGTGCGGTCGCCGCAATCCTCTGCGTACCCACGAACAGAGCCGAGTGCCTTTTCAACGGCGCGATTCGATAACGTCCCGCTGTCGCCACGCTGATGGGACCAAGCCACTGCAAGAAAATACTGCGCCTTGAGAACAGGGTCATTCATCTTGCGAGCGAGCTTGGCGTTTTGAATCAGGGTCTCGCGCGCCGCTCCAAAGCGTCCCAAGCGAAACAACACTCGCAACGCGGCGATGCAAGCGATGAGTTGCAATCGCGAGTTGAGCTTGGCGTCATTTGTGAGGTGAAGGAATTCGGCGAATGCCCATCGACTAGTTTTTCCCTTTGCCTCTGTTGGCACAAGTCTCCCGCAATTGAAGTGCCATTGTGCATGGCAGTATTGAAAGACGAAGCGGCGAAGCTCCTCCCTTGGGATATCGTTCTCCTGTCGCTTCAACTTCAGTTGCCTTTCGATTTCGGCGACGGGAATGTCGAACTCAATGTCGGCCGGCGAAATCTTCAGCCTGTACGGGCCAACCCACCGTGATCTTGTTTCGACGAACTCTGACCCATCGCGTTCCAGCGCCTGCAAGTATCTTCCGATGTTGGTCCCGGCGTGGTGGCGCGTCATCCCAGCCCAATTGGGCAGTCGAGCGATGTCGTCAATCGCCACCCAGCCATTGTTCAGCGAGGGCTTCGCCCTCCTGTACGCCAACAACGCTAACCATTCAAAACGGCTGGATTGACGTTTCGCAAACAGCCAACCTGAGGGGCCAATACGGACGTTCTGCTTCTCAAACGAAACACTAAACATCGTGGTCCGCCTTCGAAAAACTGTAGAAAGTGTAGAAAATAGACCCCTTCGAATGCCAGCGAAATTGCGCCAAAGTGGGTACATGGATTTGGCGAACACCATCCAGAAAAGCTGACAGAGGAGGATGTCATGAAATTTGTTAAGGAACAAAGGAAACTTTGCCTGGAATGCGGAAATCATCGCGCCCTTTTCCGGTTCCGGAACAGAGTTAAGAGGGACAAGGACCACACTTTATGCTTCCGGTGTTTCCATTCGATGAGCGACGCATTGCGCGCCAGACGGTTGGCGACACCAGGGTCCTAAGACGACTGCGCGCGATGGCGACGATTCTCCTGGTTGGCGAGGACCTGACGGACCGGGAGAATCTCGCCGCGAAATTGCGAATTCGCGGCCACGACGTTGTCGAGACCGATTATTCCGAATTACCACTGGTGAGTTGGAATGCACACATGGCCTCCGCTGAAATCGCAATTCTGGACGTAACCAATGTGCCCGAGAACGGCAAGCGCCAAGTGCGCAGCATCTGCCAGCAGCCTAGGCAGGATGGGTTCCCAGCACTCGTGCTCTGCTACTCCAGGACATATTGTAGCCCTCGCTTTGAACTCGACATCGAACGGCTTGGAGCTCGCTTCGTCTATGCAGAATAAAAGGGACATGGTGCTTGAAAAGGTGGATCTGCTTCTGGCAGAACTCGCGGACCTGAAGGCCCGAGGGCCGCATTTCAGAATCCATCATCGCTTTCGTAAGCCCGGAATGCCGTGTGCGCCAGGCGAGGAAATCTTGGCCGTCTGCCTTGTGCATCGCGGTCAAGAATACTGCCTCCCACTGTCGCTGGCGCTCCGTATCCTGTTCGACTACTTGGCGCGCCATTCACGTCTGCCTCAAAGCGCCGCGCAGATCGAAGCAGGCATTCGCGCGGATCGCTTCTACTCGCAGCATTCCACAGCTGTGATGGGAAAGGAGAAGTTCACCCGAGGCGTTCCCCGTTCCTATATTCGGGTGTATATCGAACGATTGCGATCGACGCTCGAAAGAGTCTTTCTGGAAGCGGACCTGTTGGTCGACGCACACGTCGTCGTCATAGCGGAAGAAACCGTCATGAATGAGCTGGGATACAGACTCAAAGCAGTTTGTGAATGGCTCCATGTGGATTAACGTGTGGGCACCAGAGGAGCCTCCATTGGTGAATTGGCCGCGCGTAGATTTATGTACGTCTCTAATGCCTATTAGGCTTTGGTGACTTCGATTTGAAATTGGCGCAAGGGCGACGGTCCTAGTCCCAGTTCTTGATCGCGCATTTCATTTTAGTCGGTGAAAGCAAGCGCCCTTGGGTGGGTTGTACAACGGGGCGCCGTCACAGTAGCGGCGATACAGGGCGGTAGAGTCGCTTGCAATCTCCTCTCATATCGACTTTGCCTGAATGAGATCGGCAAAAAAGGCAATCTCTGTTATTTCGTGGCTCGCAGCCATGGCCTGCGTCCACAAGAAATGGTTCATCTTACCTCTCTAGCAAATTAGGAATAGGCTCAAACGTTCGCGGATCGTTGTAAAGCCGGTCGTAGATCTC
>Ga0302324_100030179_pt1 | contig 10252 bp, 8 predicted proteins | sample Palsa_T0_1_FD_201949 | JGI IMG/M metagenome (GOLD analysis project Ga0302324, IMG submission 201949) | Peat permafrost microbial communities from Stordalen Mire near Abisko, Sweden - Palsa_T0_1 | ecosystem: Environmental > Terrestrial > Soil > Palsa > Peat permafrost | place: Sweden: Abisko... | reverse complement strand
CGCCGGAGACCGATCCCGCGCTCGCCGCAGTGGAGATCACGTCCACAGGTTCGCCGGAACCGGCTGGGAAGTACCTGGCCAGCTCCTGCTGGGCGGTGACAGAGGGCGGGGTGCCGCGGAACGACTCGGCCGTGGTCAGCGTGCCGAACTTGAACCCGGCCAGCCCGGCCGCGCTCGCACCGAGCAGGATCACGGTCACGATCCACACCGTGCGCGGGCGGCGGCTGATAGCCTGCCCGACTCGCGACCACAGCCCTCGGCTGGTCGGTTCCGCGGAACCGTAGTCCGGCCTGACCGGCCAGAAGATCCACCGGCCGAAGACGACGAGCAGCGCGGGCAGCAGCGTGATCATGGCGATCAGGCCCACGGCAATGCCGATGGCGGCGACCGGGCCCAGCCCGGAGATGTCGTTGGACTCGGCCGCGAGCAGGCAGAGCATGCCGGTCACGACGGTCAGCCCGCTGGCGATGATGGCCGGGCCGGCCCGGCGCAGGGCTACGGCCATGGCCTGGTGCCGGTCGGCGTGCCTGCGCAGTTCCTCCCGGTACCTGGCGATCAGCAGCAGCGCGTAGTCGGTGCTCGCGCCGATCACGAGCACCACCAGGATGCCGTCGCTCTGCCCGTTGACGGTCAGGTTCGCGTGCTGGGTGAGCAGATATATGACGGCCTCGGCGACGATCAGCGCCACGCCGGCCGACATGATGGGCAGCAACCATAGCACCGGGCTCCGGTAGGTCAGCAGCAGGAGCCCGATGACCACGCCCAGGGCGGCGTACAGCAGGGTGGAGTCGATGCCCTTGAACACCTTGAGCTCGTCGGCCGCGCTGGCGGCGGGCCCACCGATATACACGCTCAGCCCAGGATCTCCCTTGGCGGCGGTGGCCTTCAGGTTGGAGACGAAGCCGCTCAGGTCGCTGTTGTAGCCGAGGTCCGCGCCGATCACGGTCTCGATTGCCTGGTGATCGCGGGACACCACCGGCGCGGCGACCCGCCCGTCCACGGCGGGCAGTGACGCGAAGTAGCGCGCGTCAGCGTCGGCCTTGCGCAGGTCGGCCGCCGTCACCCCACCCTGGCGCACGTAGACCACCAGAGCGGGGTTGAGGTTCTGCGACTGAAAGAGGTTCTGCTCGTTCAGTTCCTGGGTGGATTCCGCTGACGACGGCAGGTAGGCCGACGAATCGTTCTTCTCAGCCCCCTGAAGCTTGCCGGCCAGCGATCCGAGGACCGCGACCACCAGAATCCAGAACGCGACCACCAGGTACTTTGACCTGCGGCCGCAGATAATGGCGATCAGCCGGCTGACGCCCCGTGGCCGGGCTCGCGTCCGGCGTCTTGCGTCGTCCTGATCTGGCGAATCCCCGGTTTTACGATGCTGTGCTTCCCGGCCCCGTGTTTGCTCGTGCTGGACGATCCCGGTGTCCTCGCCGCTCGCGCGGACACCGGGATCTTGACCCGGCGCGTTACGGGGCGCCCCCGCGGTCCCGCGTGCCACGTCGTCCTCCTTGCCTGTCGAAAGATCCTGATAAAGTACTCAGGGAATACGATGTATCGCATCAGCTTCGGCTGTCAAGTTATATCTTGATGAAGGACTTCGTGGCGGCCCTCGAGGCCGTGCCTTCCTAGCCGAGTACTTCTGACGATGAGCTGGCCGTGCGCGCGGCGACCGGCTCGCGGACCAGTACGCCCGAGGTCCGGAACAGGAACTCCGCGTAGGTTTCCGGCATCTTGTCCCCAGCGTCGGTCAGGTACGGGTCAGGGTTGGTCCGTATCGCGTCGAGCCTCTGCTGGGCGTAGCTGATCTCGGCGTAGATGGCAGCGATGCGCCTCGCCACCCGGATCAGCATCGTGTTCCGCGGGGTCGTGTTCGGGTTCATCGTTTCTCCTCGACGTTGCGGCCATCACTGGCCGTCCACTATCGAGTTTGCCGGTAAGAACCTTGGCGCCGCGTCGGAGGAAATCCCTATTTTTCCTGCTGAGAGGGGCCTTAGACGGGCTGAAGGCGGCTAAGGCGGTTTAGGGCCTGAGTCAACTCGGACGGACTGCCTCAGAGCAGGGTCAATTGCTCCGGCTGGGCCGGGATGAGCCGTTGCGCGGCGGAGATCTCGCTGGCTTCCTGTGCCCTCGGGCTTGGCTGGCCCGGGCGTCCGCCCTGGCGCAGGGTACCGTGACCGAAGCCCGGCCTCGGCCGGCCGATCCCGTGCTTGCCTGCCAGCTCGCGGACCTGGCCGGCGATCCTGGCCTGGTACGCCTTTGGTGCGTAGGCCCCCCGGCCGTACAGCTCCAGGTACCGGTCGACCAGACCGGGGTGCTGGGCCCGTAGCCAGCCGAGGAACCAGTCCCGCGTGCCCGGGCGCAGATGCAGCACGATGGGCGTCACATGCCGGGCGCCGGCGGCCGCGATCTGGCTCACCGCCGCCTCGAGCTGGGCCGGGGAGTCGGAGAGAAACGGCACCACCGGCCCCATGAGCACGCCGCAGGACAGGCCGCGCTCATTCAGCGCGGCGCACGCCTCGAGCCGTCGGCCCGGCGCGGGGGTACCGGGCTCGATAGATCGCCATAGGTCTTTATCGATAAATCCGGCCGAGACGTTCAGTCCCACCTCGGTGATCTCGGCCGCCTCCGCGAGCAGCTCGATGTCGCGAAGGATCAGCGTGCCCTTGGTCAGGATCGAGAACGGGTTCGCGGCGTCCTTGAGCGCGCCGATGATGCCGGGCATCAGCTGATACCGGCCCTCCGCCCGCTGGTAGCAGTCCACGTTCGTGCCCATCGCGATGTGCTCGCCCTGCCAGCCCCGCGAGGCCATCTTCTTGCGCACGAGCTCGGGCGCATTCACCTTGACGACCACCTTGGTGTCGAAGTCCGTGCCCGCGTCGAGGTCCAGGTAGGTATGGGTGTTACGAGCGAAGCAGTTGTGGCTCACGACGCCGTTGGCAAGGAAGTCGCCCGTTCCGGTGGTGATGTCGTACATCGGCAGATCCAGCCCGAGCGGCTCGATCGCCGCCACACCGAGCCTGGCATCGCTCTTGATCGCAGTGCCTTCGATCGAGCGCTTGCGCGTAATGGCCGGGTCGACGGTGTGAAGAAACCTCAGCACCTCCCTGAGGCCGCCGCGCAACCGGATGCACGTGAGTCCGTTGGGCAGGTTCCTCGGTTCGAGTACGAAATCGAAGCCGAGCGACCGAAGCGAGGAGACTGTCCAGTTGATGATTTCTGGATTGGTGTTGGAAATCCGCAAGATGCCTCTGCTGTGGCTGCCCTCGGCGTCGAAGATGCCGGCGAGGAACCCCTTGCGCCACTCCGGAGTCGGGTTATTTTCCGGCCAGCCGATGAGCTGCTCGATCGTCCGGACCTCATCGCGGCGGCTGGTGCGGATCGCCGTCATCTGACGGCGTGTCACCGACTCCTTACTGAAGGTGAATTCACCGCAGCTTATACCGACGCGGTTGAGGTAATCCGCGGTCCTAACGAGCCCTTCGGGATCGGCCAGCGCCAGGCGGAACCGGTGAACGCCATTATCGCCCGGACGACCCTGCCGTTCGTAGGCGTAGTGCCCGATGCTCCCGTCGCCCCGGATCATGCCGCAGAGGTAGCCGCGCTGGTAGGCGGCCGTGTCCTTCGGCGGCTCCGCGAAACCGCCGGTCCCCATCAGCTTGTTGTTCACGGTCAGGTACGGGCGCTGCAGCGGTCCGCTGTGCTCGGTCCCGGTCACGTGTTTCCAGCCACGCTCGGTGAGGAAGCGATGATCGCCGCTGCCGATCAGCTGGGTGCCGTCCTCCAGAATGACCCGGTAGCCGGGCTTGACCGTGGACCAGTGGGCCAGCACCGTGGTGATCGCGTACCGGCGGTAGAAGCGATGCCGGACCGTGCCGTAGATCTCGTCTCCGATGCGTACCTCGGCCAGCGGCTTTGTACGGCCGTCCGCCATCAGGATGGACGTCTCTCCTAGCAGGCAGTACGTGCATGCATGCTGGCATCCTCGGTACGGGTTGATCGTCCACCGGAACGGCATCCTGGACGCCTCGGGCACGCGGTTAACGATGGACTTGGCCTGCACCTCGTAAAAGGTCATGCCGCGGAAACCTGGCGTGTCGAACGTACGGGCCACCGCGCCTCGTTCAATAAGCGGGAGCGCCGCGTCGCGGTGGCCGACGGGCGCCAGGGCACCATGCTCGGCGTCCGCGACGGCCGGCCGCAGATCGTCCAGCGGCAGATCGTCAAGCCTCAGATTGTCAAGCCGCAGATTGTCCCAACGCATACCGAACACGGTAGAACGACTTTTCGAGCGATGCAAGCTTGCCACGCTAGCGCTCGCCGTAAGTATTTAACCGGCACTCTGTACACGAGGAAAGACTTAGCGTAGCCTACGGTCTGATCAAGGCACGGGAGAAGCCGAACCAGACCACGATCGTGCCTGGCGAAAAACGGGTGAAGTACAAAGCCAGAACAATTGGATAAAGACTCGTTCCTGAGAGATAGTGAGAGGGTAACCACCCAGTGCACGATGCGGAGGTAGCCGTATGGCGCTGTCGATGGACGAGCAGCGTGTGCTCGCCGAGATCGAGCGTCGGCTCGCGACTGACGATCCCGGCCTTGCCACCTGCCTGACGTCGTTCCGGCGCCCTGGCCCGGCGACCGTGCTGCGCTCGCCCCGGGCGCGCATCATGGGCTCGCTGTTCACGGTGCTGCTCGTCGCGATGGTCTCGCTGATGGTCTACGCGATGATCCCGTTCCGCGCCCACGGCCCGCGGACGCCCGCGGCGGCTAGCGCGAGCACTCATGGCGCGGTCACGAGTGCGGCCGCGGGAGCCGGCCTCGGCGCGCGGACGACCCCGCCCGTCTCGGCCAATGCCAGCGCCGGGGCAGCTGCGGCAGCGCGTTCATCCGGCAAGTCCGCGACGCCCTCGGCCGGCGCGAGCGCCGGCCCGAGGAGCACTCAGGGCGCTAAGAGTCAGGCCGCGACGACGGCGACGGGACCGTAGCCGGGCGCGGCTAAGGATTCCCGCCAGAGCTGGACTAGATAGCGCTCCAGGCCTTCGAGCGTCTTCTTCTCCTGCTGGAACTCATCGCTGAGCGGATTGCGGTGACGGTCGAAGAGTGCCGCGTAGCGGCGGGTCACCTGGTCGCGGTTACCGGCGTAGACGCGCACCGAATAGTCGCCTACGCCGCCGCCAAGCCGGAGGCTCCGAACCGCGGAGCCGGCCAGGCCCATGTTGATGCTCAGCTGCCCGCGCAGGTAGATGGACCCCTTGGCCTCTTCGTCCCAGGCGTCGCCGCACGGCGGCGGCGCACTCTCCCACTCCTCGAGGACCAGCCGGACGTCGATGTCTTCCTGCAAGCTGCCGACCCACAATTGCTCGCGGTTGGTGCTGATCAACGCGCCGACCGGAGGCAGCGGGCCTCCTGGTGCGTCTGGGTCGACGGACGGGTCGTGGATCCGGAACATTCTCCGTTCCGGAGTTACCGGGATGACCAGCTGTAGCAGCCTGCGGCTCATGGCTCCCCCCCTCTCGGCACGTTCGTACCTTTGACACCAGTTCGCTCCGCTTGCAAATCTAGACCGCAGACGCGCCTCATGCAGGCAAAAACGTTGCGGAAATGCTAAACGTGACCACTTGACTACTACGTGTTTCGGTGTACCGTCATATCTGTTATGAGCATTGTGTCCGACCTTGACCTGCCGGCCTTCGATTACGCGGCGCCGCGCACCCATGACCTCGCCCTGGACGGGCCGCCGCAACTGGGCGGCGTCGAGGGGATCTACGGGATCGACAAGCTCCCGACAATATGGTCGGGTCCACCCAAGGTGAATCCGAACCACGGTCCAGCGCCGGACGTGTAACTAGTAGCTGGTACTCGTCCGCGGCGAGTACGACCCGAGGGGTTTGCGCGATGCAGGCACAGGTACGAGACGCCCACGGGAGGTCACTCAACGTACCCGTACGGCTACCAGAACGGACACACGTGGCCGTCCTCGGCCAAGCGCGTGCTTCCGGCATCGAGGCAAGCACCGGTATGAGCGCCGATGCAAGCTCCGCGACGCACCGGCGCCGCACGCTCATGCTGGCCGTGTGCTGTATGAGCCTGTTCATGGTCGGCCTGGACAACACGATCGTGAACGTCGGGCTGCCCGCCATCGGCCGCGACCTGCACGCCGGAGTTTCCGGCCTGCAGTGGACGGTCGCCGCCTACACGATCGTGCTTGCGGCCCTGCTGATGCTCTCCGGCGCGATCGCGGACCGGATCGGCCGCCGCACCATCTTCCAGGTCGGCCTGTCGCTGTTCACTCTGGGCTCCTGGATGTGCAGCCTGGCGCCCAGCCTCGACTGGCTGATCGCCTTTCGCATCCTGCAGGGAGTCGGCGGCTCGATGCTCAACCCCGCCGCGCTGGGGATCATCACCAACACCTTCACCGGCCGGGCCGAGCGCGCCCGCGCGATCGGTATCTGGGACGGGGTCTTCGGCCTTTCCATGGCGCTCGGACCGGTGCTGGGCGGTGTGCTGGTCGGAACCGTCGGCTGGCGCGGGATCTTCTGGGCGAACATCCCGGTGGGCCTGGCCGCCATCTCGCTGACCGCGCTGTTCGTGCCTGACTCCAAGGCGCCGAAGTCGCGCCGCGCCGACCCGGTGGGCCAGTGCCTTCTCATCGTGATGCTCGGGTCGCTCGCCTACGCGATCATCGAGGGCCCCACCCACGGCTGGTACTCGCCGGAGATATTCGGCTTCTTCGCGCTCTCGGTGGCCGCGCTCGCGGTGCTGCTCGCTTACGAGCCGCGCCGGGCGGAGCCCATGATCGACTTGCGGTTCTTCCGCAGCGTGCCGTTCGCGGGCGCCAACCTCAGCGCCGTCTGCGCCATCGCCGCGATGGCCGGGTTCCTGTTCCTTTCCACCTTGTACCTGCAGGACGTACGCGGCCTGTCAGCGCTTCAGGCCGGCCTGACCATCCTGCCCATGCCCGTGGTCATGGCCCTGTGCGCGCCCCTGGCCGGCCGGATGGTCGCCAAACGCGGCCCGCGCATTCCCCTGGTCATCGCGGGCGCGGCTCTCACCCTCAGCAGCGCCGCGCTATCGCGGCTGACGGGATCGACTGAGCACGTGTACCTGATCGTCAGCTACGGCCTGTTCGGGGTCGGGGCCGGCATGGTCAGCTCGCCGATCACCAACGGGGTCATGTCCGGGGTCCCGAGGACCCAGGCGGGCATGGCCTCGGGGATGAACTCCTCCAGCCGTCAGCTCGGCCAGTCGCTCGGCGTCGCGATCGTCGGTTCGGTCCTGGCGGCCAGCATGCGCGGATCCATGCAGGCGGGCTTCGTGCAGGCCAGCCACGCGGGCTGGTGGATCCTCGCCGGGTGCGGCTACGTGGTGCTCCTGCTCGGCCTGGTCTGCACGACGGCGTGGGCGAAGGCGACCGCGGCCAGGCTCTCACCTGGCCGCTGACCTGACCGCACGTGCGCCTGCTGGTCCGCGAGGGCGGTTCAGCCGGGCTAGGTGCGGTGACCCGCGATCTGCCGCAAGGCTTCCAGGTCCATGATCGTAATACGCCGCTGGCCGGTGCGGATGAAACCGCGCTGCCGCCAGTTACCCAGAGCCCGGGTAACGGTCGCACGTGACGTGCCGGCCAGGCTGGCCAGTTCCTCCTGCGACAACGGCATCGCGACGTAGACCCCGCCGGCCGTCCCGCTCCCGTGCTGACCCGCGAGGTCCAGCAGCAGGAACGCGAGCCGTTGCGCGCCGCTGGTGACCGAACGCCTGCGCAGCATCCCGGCCGCGTCACTCCAGCGCAGCGTCACAACGCGCCGGTAGACGCGCGAGGCGCCCGGGTAAGAGTCGAGGAACGAGCTGAACTTATCGTGTCCCACGATCAGCGAGCGCACCGCACCGGTGGCCTGCACCGTGGCGGTGCGATAGCCAGTCGCCTCGCCCGCCACCTCCCCGACGATGTCACCGTGCCCCCGCAGCCCGAGCACCAGCTCATGGCCCTCACTGGTCACCGAGAGGATCTTCACCCAGCCCGTCATGAGGATGAACACGTGCGTGGCCGGGTCGCCTTCGACGCACAGCGTCCCGCCGGGCGGGAACACGCTCATCCGGCCGAGACCCGACAGGACCGACTGCTCCGTACCGGTAAGAAGATCCCAGAAACCCTGGGGTTCTGGGGTCGGTCCCATCCCGTGCAGGTTCATATCACCGAGGAATGCCTCACGTGTCAGCGAGCCGGCCACGGCCGACCTTGGTCCTACGATGAGGCATCCGGGGCTAGTTCACAAACACCGAGGCAGGGTACGCGTCACGCGCCGAGCAGGACCGCCGCTGTCCAGGCCAGGAAGCAGCCCGCGGTGATGAACGTCCAGGTGTCGACCAGGTGGATCCGCTCCCGCCGGAGCCGGGCCGCTCCGAGCAGGAGGTTCACCCGGGCCCAGTTCCACGCGTCGTTTTCCTCAGACGGCGGAACGGTCAGCCACCGCACCCGGGGATCGAGTGGAGCGCCGGCCCGCCATCGCTGGTCGTTGAGGTGGTCGAGCACTGGCCGGCCGGCCAGGAGCAGCAGCACCCCGGCCCGCAGCCAGACCATGATCAGGCCGGCCAGCAGGCCCGCGCAGACCAGGCCGGCCGCGCTGAGACGCAGCACGGAGGGCGAGAAGGCGGCCTCCACGGCGATGCCGATCGTGATCGCGCTCAGAACGCTGCCGTCCAGGAGCATGCTGCCGCGTGTGTCGCGCAGCAGGCACGCCATTCCCGCGATGGCCTCCTGGGCGGGCCCCCGATCTGACAGTTCACGATCTAGCTGGTCGCGATCGGCACCAGTGTGATCCGCACCGAAGCTGCATCGCCCTCTCATTGCTTCCGCAGGTACAACTGCTTCCGCCGGTACAGCCAGGGTCACGGCCATCCTTCTCGCCTCCGTACGTGCGCTCAACCTTCGGGTTAAGCCAATCAGGTGAGACGGCGCCGGGCTGAGCCACGTGAAGCAGCTTCACTGCGTCAAATGACGCACGATCAGCCGGGGAAGGAAATCACGATCAGCCGGGGAAGGAAATCACGATCAGCCGGGGAAGGAAATAGGGTCGCCGACGGCTAGCCGCAGCCGCAGGCACCGCCGCAGCAGCCCCCGCCCCGAGAACCCCCAGCAGCCCGAGAACCCCCAGAACCGCCGGACCCGGCCGAACGATCGCGGCCCGCGGCGAGGCCTGACACCGAGACCGCGGACAGAAGCTTGACCGTGTCGTCATGGCCCTGCGGGCAGGTACCCGGGGCCGATGACTCGGTCATCGGGCGGTTCAGCTCGAACGTGTCGCCGCAGGCGCGGCAGCGGTACTCGTATCGGGGCACGATGGCAGTCTACGCGCCGCCGCCCCGGCGTGGGGAGGCGCTATCGCGCCCGGGTACCGCGCGGGAATCGTCCGCCCCGGCGGCCGAGTCGCCGTAGCAGGAGGTGAGGCCGTGTCCGTTCGGAATAATGCTCTTCTTCAAGGTCACGGACTCCAGGCTGACCACCGGAACCACGGGGGCCACGGGGGCCACGGCGATCTTGTCGTCGTAATAGAACTGCTTGCCGCGCAGCAGTGACACCATCGCCCCGGTGACCGCCATGATCGCGGCGGCCGTGAACACGATGACCAGGCCGTGATGGAACGGCGCCGAGATCAGGTTCGGGAAGAACTGCCTGCCGGTGAGCACCGCGACGTTGTGCGCGGGCAGCTTGGACAGCACGCCGTAGGGGGCCAGCAGGTTCTGCACCGGGTTGTAGCCGAGCAGCGCGGCGAACATCGTGCTGACCGGCGGCAGGTGGCTAACGTGGGTGGCCACCGAGGCCGGCACGCCCTGGGCGATCAGCCCCTTGCTCAGGGTCTTGGGCAGGGTCGAGGCCAGCCCGGCGATCATCAGGGAGAAGAAGATGCCGATGGACAGGGACATACCGGAGTTCTGGAAGGTGGAGCGCATGCCCGACGCGGAACCGCGCTGGCTGGCTGGGACGGCACTCATGATCGCCGAGGTGTTGGGCGACGCGAACAGCCCGGAGCCGACTCCGTTGCCGAAGATCAGCAGCGCGAACACCCAGTAGGAGAAGTCCACCGGGAGGAGCATCAGCCCGGCGAAGCAGACCGCGGCCAGCAGCAGGCCGGAGGTCGCGAACAGCCGCGGCCCGTACCGGTCGGACAAGGTGCCCGAGATCGGCCCGGCGATCAGGAAACCCGCGGTGAGCGGCAGCATGTAGATCCCGGCCCACAGCGGCGTCACCGTGAAGTCGTAGCCG
>Ga0302324_100030174_pt1 | contig 10253 bp, 15 predicted proteins | sample Palsa_T0_1_FD_201949 | JGI IMG/M metagenome (GOLD analysis project Ga0302324, IMG submission 201949) | Peat permafrost microbial communities from Stordalen Mire near Abisko, Sweden - Palsa_T0_1 | ecosystem: Environmental > Terrestrial > Soil > Palsa > Peat permafrost | place: Sweden: Abisko... | reverse complement strand
CGCGCGAGTACCGGACCTGGCCTGCGCTAGCGGTAGTTGACGAACTGGACGGCGAAGTCGAACTCCTTGCCCTTCAGCAGCGCGATGACGGTCTGCAGGTCGTCCTTCTTCTTGGCCGAGACGCGCAACTCCTCGCCCTGGATCTGGGCCCGGACGCCCTTCGGCCCCTCGTCCCGGATGATCTTCGACAGCTTCCTGGCGTTGTCCTGGCTGATGCCCTCGTTGAGGGCGACCGCCATCCGGTACTCCTTGCCAGAGAGCTTGGGCTCGGCCGGGTCCAGGGTCTTGAGCGATACACCGCGTTTGACCAGCTTGTCCTTGAACACGTCGAGGACGGCCATGGCGCGCTCCTCGCTGTTGGCCCGGATGTCCACGGCGTGCTCGCCGGACCAGGAGATGGACGCGCCCACACCGCGGAAGTCGAACCGGGTGCCTATTTCCTTGGCCGCCTGGTTGAGCGCGTTGTCAACTTCCTGGCGGTCGAGCTTGGACACGATGTCAAAGGAAGAATCTTGGGATGCCACAGCCCCCAGGCTAGACGCGCGAACCGCTGGCCGTCACGCCGAACGCGCCGGCCGCCGTACCCGGCAGGACCCGATGGGCCGTCGGCTAACCGTCTTGTCGTGTCTTGGGCTATCCTTTTCGATGCCGCCCGCGCGACGGCACACGGCAGGTTGCCCGAGTGGCCAAAGGGAGCGGTCTGTAAAACCGTCGGCTCAGCCTACGTTGGTTCGAACCCAACACCTGCCACTCTATTTCCGCAGGTCAAAGCCGGTGACATCGGACGGTGACACCGGCTTTTGCGTCCCAAGGGAGCGGTTCCGCAGACCGTCCTCCGGGCGGAGGGCGGCGTAGTACAGGCACCCGAAGAAGGCGGCCAACTCCGGCCGGGTCCGGGCGACCGCATCTAGCAGTGCCCTGACCTGGGCGGGGCTGGCCACGACAGCAGGGTTGAGGGCCGCCGACGACTGCGTTACCTGCCAGGCGAGCCGACGGGCAGCTATGCCTGCTGAGCCCAGTCCAGGATCTGGGCGGCCGCGCTGCCCGGTCCGGGTGGGCGGACGGAATTGAAGGCGTGCTGGTACAAGGCCGTGCGCAGCTCGCGCGGACCCGGCCGGTCGCGTGCGTCCGGCCGGGTTAGTGCGGGCGTGACCGTGGCGAGCGCCTCGGCCACGCTGGCCCGGGAATGGGCGGCCAGGGACGGCCATTTCATCGCGGCGTACGCGGTGGCCTCCTGGTACCAGGTGACCGTCGCGGGTTCCGGGAGGTTCCATTCCGTCGGCTCGCCGGTCAGCGGATCGAACTCTAGGCCCATCCGGGCGGCGCGGACCAGCTCGGCCCGGTAGCCGTCGGCGAGCCTCCTGGTGATGAACGATTTCGACCGGCTGCGGCCCGCCGCCCGCCAGCGGACCTCGAACGGCCGGCCCCGACCGGCCCGCCGCCGGATCGCGTACACGCTCACATCGAACCTGTTCACGCTTGCCCCCTGTCAGGCGCCGAGGCTAAATGGGGGGACGTCCAGTCCCGTAGAGATGTGCTTTACGATCGTTCTCGTCCTGAATGTATTGGCAGGCGTTCAGGTGTCCGTGTGGGCGAGGGAGGATGACAGGTCGCGGTGGGCGTCGGCCTGGTCGAGCAGGGTCCTGGCCTTCTGCTCGAGGGTCTGGACGGCGTCGGCGCCCGCGGCCCAGCGCAGCGGCGGTTCGCTGCTGTCGACCAGCTGGATCAGGGCTTCGGCGAGCTTGGCCGGGTCGCCGCCCTGCTGGCCGTCCATGCCGCTCCACGCCGCGACGGTCTGCTTGGTCCGCTCGATGTAGTCCTCGATCGCGGGCCGGGCGTAGCTGGTCGACTCGGGGGTGAGCAGCTCGGTGCGGAAGAAGCCGGGCTCGACCAGCATGGTGCGGATCCCGAACGGCGCGACCTCGGGGGCGAGTGACTCGGTCCAGCCTTCGAGGCCGAACTTCGCGGCCGCGTAGGCTGAGCAGAACTCCAGCCCGGTGATCCCGGCGGTCGAGGAAATCACCACCACGAGCCCGGAACGCTGGGCGCGCATGACCGGCAGGACCGCCCGGGTGACGTTGAGCGCACCGAACAGGGTCGTCTCGACCTGGGCCCGGAAGTCCTGCGGGGTGATCTCCTCGAAGAACCCGGCGTAAAAATTACCCGCGTTGTTGACCAGCACGTCGATCCGCCCGAAGCGCCCGACGGCGGCCTCGACGGCGGTGCGGGCGCTGGCCGGGTCAGTGACGTCCAGGGCGACGACCAGCAGGTCCTCGTGAGCGCCGAGCGCCTCGCTGACCCGCTCAGGGTTCCGCCCGGTGGCCACCACGGCGTGTCCGGCGGCCAGCGCTGACCGTGCGATGTCCGCGCCCATGCCCCGGCCGGCCCCGGTGATCAGAAAAACCTTCTTGCCCGTCATGTTCGATGTCCTTCATCTGTCGGTGTCACCGGCCTTCGGCGACATCACCAGCAAAGCCGCAGCGGGCCGGGCGGAGAAGTCACTGCTGGAAGGCGTACTGACAGGCCACCCCTGAGGCCCGGATCTGCGCCTAGCCTGAAGACATGGACAACCACGCGGAGATCAAGGCCTTCCTCAGCTCACGCCGGGCGAAGATCACCCCGCAGCAGGCCGGGCTGAGCGCGTACGCCGGGAACCGCCGGGTGCCGGGGCTGCGCCGCGGCGAGGTCGCCGGCCTGGCCGGCGTCAGCGTGGAGTACTACGCCAAGCTGGAGCGCGGCGACCTCAGCGGCGTCTCCGACAGCGTGCTGGAAGCACTGGCCCGGGCGCTGCAGCTGGACGAGGCCGAACACGCGCACCTGCTCGACCTCGCCCGCAGCGCCGGCCCCGCGGCCCGGACCCGCCGCCGGGCCCCAGCCCAGCAGGTACGGGCCACCATCCAGCGGCTGCTCGACCTGATGACCGAGGTGCCGGCGATCGTGAACAACGCCCGCCTGGACCTGGTGGCCTCCAACTCCCTGGGACGGGCCTTGTTCGCACCCGTCTATGCCTCCCCGGGGAGGCCGGCGAACCAGCCGGTCAACCACGCCCGGTTCACCTTCCTCGAGGCCGGCGCCCCCGGCTTCTGGACCGACTGGGAACGCGCCGCCGACGACAGCGTGGCCCAGCTGCGCACTGAAGCCGGCCGTGACCCCTACGATCAGGCCCTCACCGGCCTGGTCGGCGAGCTGTCCACGCGCAGCGAGGCTTTCCGCATCCGCTGGGCCGCCCATAACGTCCGCCTGCACCGCACCGGCCTCAAGCACTTCCACCATCCTGTCGTCGGTGACCTGCACCTGAACTTCGAGGTCATGGAACTGCCCGCCGACCCGGGCCTGTCCCTGCTCGCCTTCAGCGCCGCGGCCGGCTCATCCGACGACGACGCCCTGCGCCTCCTCGCCAGCTGGGCCGCCACCCACGACCCGGCTGATGCTCTCGAAGCACCCGCCCAGGCCCCTGAAGGATCTGCGGGGCCTGTTTAGGACTGTGGGCCGGCCCGGCGGGGAGGGTGACCGCGTTCACCGCGTCAAGCGGGCGGTTGGCGACCTGCCCGTCGCGGACCTTTGATCACGATCGCCTCAAATGAAGGCCGCGGCACAGCCTCATCCAGAGGACGGGCTTCCTTTCCCAGGTGTGCGCGCTCCACCGCGCGGTGCTGGCGGGGCAGCTCGGAGATCACCGTGCCGTCAGCGATATTGAACGCGGCGAACAAGCCGGTCACGCCATGGCGGCCATAGTCGCGGGAGCGCCGCTCGGCATGCCGAGCATCATCGGCTGGGACCGGTCCGGGGCCTGCATGCCCCCGATTCTCGTCCAAGCACAGCCCCACTGCCTTCTCCAGCGGGTGGTGGCAGGGCGGCGGTGGGGCGCACGAGGGCGTCGTAGGGTCCGATCTGCGGGACGGGAACCTCCTGCCAGGCGGCGTCACCCTTTCCCTGCAGTACATAGCCCTTCATGGTGTCTCCTGTCGGCTGATCACATCGAGGTTGTGTTTTGTCAGGTAGTTGATGTCGGTTTTCACCGCATCGGGTTCGCTGCTGAGGGGAAGGTTGGCGGGGTCATCGACTGAGTCGAGCCTGCCGGGGGTGTCGGGCTTGAGCGCGGCGAAGAGTCGCGCCCAGTCCTGTGTCGCCGGGCCGGGGGCGGCGAAAAGCTCGAATGTCTTGCCGGTGGCTGTATCGGTCAGGAGGCTGCGCACGGCGGTCTCCGCGACCTGCTGGCGCGACACTCCTGCCTCCATGAGGTCGCCTTGCTTGAGGACGACCGCGTCCTCGCCGGCTGCGGTCTGATCGAGCCACCCGGGACGCACGATGGTGTGAGGGGCGCCGCTGGCACGCACCAGGCGTTCGGACCGCCGCTTCCAGTCCAGCGCGTGCCCGCCGTCGTTGAAGGCATGGTCCCGGTGAGTGACGAAGAAAGTCGACAGCAGCACGATCCGCGGGCGTCGTCCGTCCAGTGCCCGGAGCAGGTGCGCGACGCCGCCGTAGTCGATGCGCTCGAAGGCATCAGGCCGCACATCGCGGTCGGAGCCGTGGGCGAAGATCACGGCATCGATGCCGCTTACCGCATGGGTGAGCGTGGACATGTCCTCGAGGTCGCCGTTGACTACCTCTGCCGCCGGAACCAGGGGCCGGGCGCGGTCCGGGTCGCGGACGAGTGCCCGTGGTCGCAGCTCATGGCGGGCGGCGGCCTCGACGATGAGCCGCCCCGTCCGGCCGGTGGCGCCGACAACCAGGACAACGGGCCGGTCACTGTTCATGGAGTTCCTCCTCGGGTAAGCGGTGAGCCGCGCGGGTCCCCGGACAAGCTGGCTAGCGGTCGATCCCGGCCATGTTTGCGTCGTCGTGACGTTCGCCGGCCGCGGGGGTGAGGTTGTTCAGCCGCTCGACCTGCTCGGGGCTGAGCTCGATGCCGTCGGCGGCGGTGTTCTCCTCGACGCGGGCAACGCGCCTGGTGCCGGGGATCGGCGCGATGTCATCGCCCTGGGCGAGCAGCCAGGCCAGAGCGACCTGCGCCGGGGTAGCGCCAGCGTCGGCGGCGACGGCATGCACCTCGTCCACGATGCGCAGGTTGAGGCGCAAGTTCTCGCCGGTGAAGCGCGGGTTGGTCTTGCGCCAGTCGTCGGCGGGGATGTCGTCGACGGTGCGGATCTGGCCGGTAAGGAACCGTGGCCGAGCGGCGAGTACGGGACGAAGCCGATGCCGAGACGGCGCAGCAGCGGAAGCAGCTCGGCCTCCGGGTCGCGGGTCCACAGGGAGTACTCGGTCTGCAGCGTGGCGACCGGATGGACGGCGTGGGCGCGGCGGATCGTGCCGGGACTGGCCTCGGACAGGCCGATGTGCAAGACCTTACCCTCGCTCACCAGCTCGGCCAGCACGCCGACGGTGTCCTCGATAGGCGTGCCCGGGTCGACGCGGTGCTGGTAGTACAGGTCGATGCGGTCGGTGCCCAGCCTCGTCAGCGAGCCCTCGACAGCAGCACGGACGTTGGCCGGGCTGCTGTCGATCACGCGACCCTGGCGCCCGGAGGAGAAACGAGCCCGAACTTCGTGGCGACCACAACCTCGTCGCGGCGGCCCTTGATCGCCTCTCCGACGATCTCCTCGCTATGGAACGGCCCGTAGATCTCGGCGGTGTCGATGTGAGTCACCCCCAGATCCAGAGCCCGGCGGATGGTGCGGATCGACTCCGCGTCATCGAGACCCCCGCCGCCGGTGTAGGTCCCGGCCATCGACATCGCCCCGAGGCCGATACGGGAAACGTCCAGCCCGCCCAGACAGACGTGCTTCATCGCTTAGCTCCTTGCGCAGATTCTCAAGACCCCGCCGCGCATCCTCGAACCCATCGTCGAGTCATGGCGAGCACCGGTCTTACGGCGTGTTTCGTCGCCGTAACCTCAGTGAACACTCTCCCGGGCCGGGCAGGGAGTCTCTGCCGAAGGGCGTACTGGCAGAGACTCCCTGAGTATCGGCAACGGGAATAACGTGACCGGCATGGACACCCGTAACGAGCTGCGTGAGTTCCTCACCACCGCGAACCGCGCGGTCGGCCTGTCCCGCTTCGGTTCCCCTGAGGTCCTTGGCGCGGTGACCGACCCGGTCGCGGCGCCAGGCCCCTGGACGCCCTCGTGCGCGTGCGAGCCGCCGCGGTCAATCCGAGCGACACGTTGCTGCGCACGGGGAGGCAGGCCGAGCGGCTGAAAGGGATCAGTCCCCCGTTCATCCCGGGCGTGGACCTGGCGGGTGGCATCGTCGCGCTCAGCAACGCCGTCGCCGGGGCTGGCCTTCACGTCGGTCAGGCCGCGGCCGGAGTTGTCCGGCCGTGGCGGCCGGGCAGCGGCGCCCAGGCGCAGCACGTGGTGGTCCCTGCGTCCTCGCTGGTGCCGGGTACCAGGGAACATGAGTTACGCCGAGGCGGCGACCGTCCTCATGAACGGGCTGACCACGCTGGCAGCGCTGGAGGTGCTGGACCTGAAACCCGGGTCTCGCCTGCTGGTTACGGGCGGCGCCCGGCATAACGTGACAGCTGCGATCCGGGTCCGAAGAGATGCCGACACGATCGGGCGCTGGTCATTCGAGGTCTAGTACGGCGCGCAGTGCGACGTTGATGTCCATGAGTTCCTCTGGGTCCAGGCGCCCCGCGAAGTCGCCGAGGCGCTGCGCGTCGACGGCGGTGGTCTGCTCGACCAGTACCCGGACATCCTGGCCGAGGAGCTCGATGGTGGGATGGATCATGGATCCGAAGGACTTGGTCGTCGTTGGGGCCACAAGCCACGTTGAGAGGTGATCGTAGGCGTTGGCTTGGACGACGACGGCGTAGCGCTCGCCTTGCTGCTCGTGTCCTTGAGCGGAACGTGGCCTCTTGAGGCGGTAGACGTCACCACGCACGGAGTTCGTCCAGTTCCTCGCGGACCGCGCGGATCTCCGCCTGGTACTCGGGATTGGCCGCCAATCGTGCGGCGTCGGCGCGGAGGTCTTCCTGCCGCTTGTTGTGTGCAGCGATTTCCAGTGCGTGCCGGATCGCGTGGGTGGGGCTGGTGCCGTCAGCCGTGAGGATGGCGAGATTCTCCGTATCCTCGGCTGTCGGACGAAATGTAATCGGATCAGCCATACTGGAAGTATACATCGCTCATTTCGTCTCGGCAGCACAAACAGGTGGCGGGGCGCCGCCGCCGGGTCAGCTTATAGGTGACCCTATTGACACGTGACTTATAAGTCACCTAAGTTGGAGCCGTGGGCGACGACGACCTGGTCTTCAAGGCGCTGGCCGATCCGACCCGCAGGCTGCTCCTGGACCGGCTCTTCGAGCGCGACGGGATGAACCTGGGCGAACTCGAGGCCGAGGTGCCGGGCCTGACCCGCTTCGGGGTGATGAAGCACCTGGGAGTTCTCGAGCAGGCCGGTCTCGTCGTCTGCCGCAAGCATGGCCGCCACAAGCACCACTACCTCAACCCGGTCCCGATCCGGATGATCTACGAGCGCTGGATCGGCAAGTACCGGGACCGGCTGGCGGCCCCCCTGCTCGATCTCAAGGACCAACTGGAGGCCAGCAAATGACAACCGCCGATGACACCGTGATAACCACCCAGGTGTACCAGCTCTACATCAACGCCACCCAGGACGAGGTCTGGAAGGCGATCACCGACCCCGCGATCGTGGCGCGGTTCTTCCACGGCGCCCAACGCGATGCGACCTACGAGGTAGGCGGCCGGATCCGCAGCTGGTCTCCCGACCGCCAGCAGCTCTGGGGCGACAACATCATCCTCGAATACGAGCCGCCCTGCCGCCTGGTCCACACCTGGCAGAGCCTCTACGACCCGCAGATGGCGGCCGAACCGCAGAGCCGGGTCACCTGGGAAGTCGAAGCACAGCCCGGCGGGTTCACCAAGCTGACCCTGATCCACGACCGGCTGGACGCCTCCCCGAAGACCGCGGCCGGCGTTCGAGGATGGTCCTATATCCTCTCCAACCTCAAGACCGTCATCGAGACCGGAGTCGCCTTGCCCCCGATCACATGAGGGCCGCAGTAAGACCATCGAGGCCACGATACTCGTCGGCAGCGAGCCGGGCCGTCTATCCAAGAAGGAGGGCTCGGCCGAGCGCCGCACGGGCGAAACAAGAAGCGCGCCGAGGACGACCCCATCAACTTCTACCGTCGGCACGACGAGTACGACAGCGACTGACAGCAGCCGCCGAGCCCGGCCGGCTGGCGCCGATGCCGGTCCTGAAAGCCGCCGTAGGCGTCGATGACCCGCCGGATGCGAGAAGTGAGCTGGCCGCCGTCGCGGCGGAGCAGTATTCGACGATCGAGCGGCTGCGCGGCGTGCTGCCGGTGATGGGGGCCTGCGCCGCCGACTTGCCAGCGCCGGAAGCGATGTACTTCGGGCATGGCCGGCGGCGCCGGATCGATCTGCTCAGCGAGTACCTGCGGCGGCGTGTCGCGTCGGGGCGCCTGCGGACGCTTCCCGACCTGGCGGTTGCGGCGCAGATCGTAACCGAAACGGTGGCCTGGTTCGGCTGGAAGCGGCATGAGGGTCGTGACGCGTCTCGCCTCGGTGACGAGGCGGCGCGCCGCACGGTCGGAGAATCCGTCTGCAATCCGCTGGCTCCGTGCGAAGGGGCGCCGTGACCGGCCCGGTCACGGGCGAAGTGCCTGGTGGCCGGGCGGCCGGCGACGACGTGGCACTCCCGTCGTTCGCTCGCCGCCCGGTGCTCGCGGTGGCGGCGGTCATGGTAATGCTGGAGCTGGCTGTGGCCAGCCGGTACGGAATCCACCGCGACGAGCTGTATTTCCTGGCGTCCGCGCGCCACCTCGCATGGGGCTACGTAGACCAGCCTCCCCTTGTCCCCGCAGTGGCCTGGGTGACGCTGAAGCTCTTTGGCCCTTCGGCGTTCTGGCTGCGGGCCCTCCCGGCTCTGGCCGGGGGCGCCGCCGTGGTGGTGACCGCCTTGACCGCACGCCAGCTGGGCGGGGCGGCTAGAGCGCAGACGCTGGCGGCCGTGGCGGTGGCGGCGGCGCCGCAGGACCTCGCCGGTTTCCATCTCCTGTCGACCACTGCGTTCGACATGTTCTTCTGGTCGGTGCTTGGCTACCTCGTGACGAGGCTGCTGCTCAGCGGCGAACGGCGGTTGTGGCTGGCTATCGGGGCCGTCGTCGGGCTGGCGCTGCTGAACAAGCTCAACGTGGGCTACCTTGTGGTGGGCGTCATTGCCGGGATGCTGACCTGTCGGCAATGGCTGCTGCTCAGGTCCGGGTGGCTCCTGGGTGGCGCTGCTGTGGCGGCGGCCATAGCGAGCCCGGACGTAGCCTGGAACGTCGCCCACCAGTGGGCGCAGCTGGCAATGTTGCACAGCCTCCATAGCGAGAACTCGGGCGTCGGCGCCTCGTTTGGGTTCATCCCCGCCCAGTTCATCGTGATGGGGCCGGCTACGGCGCTGGTGTGGTTGCCCGGACTCAGGCGGCTGTTGTCCGGCCCTGTCGGCCGCCCGCTAGGCATAGCGTTCCTGGTGCTGCTGGTCGTCTACGCCGTCGCGGGCGCCAAGAGCTACTACCTGGCCGGGATGTACTACCCCCTGTTCGCCGGCGGCGGAGTATGGTTCGAGGAACGCCTGGCGGGACGGCGGTCGGCCTGGATGCGGCACCGGATCGCGCTAGTGGTGGCCGGCGCGGCGCTCGCCTTGCCGCTGACCCTCCCGGTGCTGCCCGAATCAGGTCTGGCTACCGGCTCGTGGGAGGGGGCGGTCAACAAGGATCTGAGCGCGACGGTCGGCTGGCCGGACTTTGTCCGTCAGATCGCGGTGACCGCCTCCCGGCTCCCGGGCACCGACCGGCGCCGCCTCGTCATCTATACCGGTGACTACGGCGCCGCGGGAGCGATCGACCTGTACGGGCCCGCCTACGGCCTGCCGCAGGCGATCAGCGGCCACAACAGCTTCTGGTGGTGGGGACCCGGCCGTGCCCCGGATGACTCGGCGACTATCGCCGTCGGCCTCCCGCGCGCCTACCTGCTGACTCTGTTCCGCCACGTTCAGGCCGCAGGCCAGGTCACTACCCCCGGTGGTGTCTGGACTGAGGAGCGGGGCGCTCCCATCTGGATCTGCACCGGCCAGGTCGAAAGCTGGGCGAAGGCCTGGCCGGCGGCGCGTCACTATGACTAAGCGACGCACGCGCCCGGCGTGCTGGTGCTCCCGGGTGAACTCCGCGTCCAGTGCAGGAGGAAGACTATGACGCCAGGAATGAAAGACGCGGACCCGGGA
>Ga0302324_100030170_pt1 | contig 10254 bp, 7 predicted proteins | sample Palsa_T0_1_FD_201949 | JGI IMG/M metagenome (GOLD analysis project Ga0302324, IMG submission 201949) | Peat permafrost microbial communities from Stordalen Mire near Abisko, Sweden - Palsa_T0_1 | ecosystem: Environmental > Terrestrial > Soil > Palsa > Peat permafrost | place: Sweden: Abisko... | reverse complement strand
TCCGAGGCCGGGCGGGCCACGCATTCGCGTCGATGGCTGGATTATTTCTCACCCGCAAACCCCCGCTGGGGCCGCGAAAAAATCAGGCCATCTCCGCGAATGCTGAAAGTTTTGGTCGGCCGTTACCCTATAGACTTCTTCAACAAAGTGGTTTTTTTGACAACGTGGCAAAGTAGGACTAATGTTTAATTGTTAATGTGTTTTTAAAGCATTAAACATTCAATATTAAGCATTCAACATTAGTAATGTTAGCTTTTCAATTCAAAAATCGTCAACTCGGGCGGCATACCGATTCTTCCGGGATATCCGATGAAGCCGAAACCGCGGTTGACGTAGAGGTATTGATTCCCTTCCTGATAAAGATCCGCCCACTGTTTATAAACGTACTGGACCGGACTCCATTTAATCTTACCGATCTCCACACCAAACTGGAATCCATGGGTGTGACCGGCAAACATCATATCAATATCCGGGTGATTGGGCCTGACCTGGGCATCCCAGTGCGTGGGGTCATGTGAGAGGAGAAGTTTTACAGGGGCTTCTTCTGTTCCCGCATAGGCCAGATCAAGTTTCCCATACTTGGAGAACCGGCCGGCACCCCAGTTTTCGTTACCAATGATGGCAATTTTATCGCCATTCATTTCCAGGAAACGATGCTCATTCATCAGGAGGTCGTAGCCCATGAGTTTATGGGCCTTGATCAGATCCTGGAAATTTCTCTTTTTTTCTTCCACGGAATCCCAACTGCGGTAGTCGCCGTAATCGTGATTACCGGTGATCGAAAACACTCCTAATGGCGCTTTCAGCTTATTAAAAACATCAAAATACTCCACGATCTCCGTTGCTTGATTATTGACCAAATCCCCCGTGAAAAAAATCACATCGGGTTTTTCCCGCATGAACATCTCCACGCCTCCCCGGACCGCCGTCTTATTAAAGAAACTGCCGGAATGAATATCTGAGATTTGTCCGATGCGTAACCCATCAAAGGCTTTAGGGAGATTCGGCAGTTTTATTGTCAGCCTTTTCACCCGGTAGTCATGCGCTCCGGAAATAATTCCATACGCCATCAATCCCAGCGGAACCGTCGAAACAGCCAAGGCGGCCTTGGCCAGAAATTCGGACCGGGGAATGTGTTCTCCAGGAATACCCGAGGCTCCTTTATTGAACCAGCTGATAACCCAGCGGAAACCGCGCTGAAGATCGTCGATCAGGACAAACAGGATAGAGAATATTTTTGCAAAATAAATCGCTACTACACCGACAAGAACGAAACTTCGGATCGGAAAACGGGTATTCAGAAAGGGACCGGCATAGGCGAACCAAAAGATTGCCGTAATTGAAATCGCCGTCAGGCCCCAATAGGAATATCGGGCGATGCTTTTACCTTGCGCCGACCAATCCCTGACAACGGTCAATACGGCTTGGTAGACATATATGTCAATCAGCAATAAAATCCCTATGATAATGGCAATCGTGATAAGCTTACTCATTTAAGATTGAACTAAAACACAGGTCCGGAAACCCTGCAACCATCCATATCATTATTTATCCAACACCAATTGTTCGGAGCCCTGAAGATCTCCTTTTGGAACAAAAAACTTCTTAATGACCCATGCTTTCAGTTGGGTCCGAAGCAAATAAAGCACCGGCACCAGCACTAACGTGAGCATGGTTCCGAAGATCAACCCGAAGATCATGGTCCACGACAAAGGTCCCCAGAAAGCTACATTGTCACCTCCAAAGAAAATATGCGGACTGAACGTGGAGAATAATCCTACGAAATTAATGTTAAAGCCTACGGCGAGGGGAACCAATCCCAATGTAGCGGCCATGGCCGTGAGTAATACGGGGGTCATCCGCGTTTTACTGGCTTCAATAATGGCGGGCTTTAGTTCCATGCCTTGAGCAATCATGAGGTCGATGAATTCCACAAGAAGAATTCCATTGCGCACGACAATCCCCGAAAGGGCCAGGATTCCCACTCCGCTCATTACAATAGATATTTCCATTTTAAAGAGAGAAAATCCGATTAATACACCGATAACACTGAACAGGATTTCCGAAAGAATAATCATTGGCTTGCTGACGGAATTGAACTGGACCACCAGGATCATGAAAATCAAACCCAAGGCGATGGAGAATGCAACCCCGAGGAAATCGGAAGTTTCCTTTTGTTTCTCCTGCTCTCCGGTCATCTTGATGGTGACGCCGTCTGGCTTGCTAAAATCATTAAGTGCATGTTGAATGCTGGCAACGACCTGATTGGCATTGGCGCTGCTGAGGACATTCGACGAAAGAGTAATAACTCTTTTCTGATCAATTCGACGAATGCCCGCAAACGAATTTGAATAGCTGATGGAGGCCACGGAAGAAAGAGGCACCTGACGAACAACTCCTCCCATGGTTAAATCGCGGAACGTGATCGGCACGTTCATCAGCGTATTGATGTCGTTGTGCTGTGAATCTTTTACTCTCAATTGGACCGGATAATCATCGTTGTCATCCCTGAATCTGGAAATTTCCTTTCCATAGATGGCGGTACGCAGCAGCGCTCCGATCTGGCCTGTAGAAATTCCTTCGCGGTTTGCTTTCTCCCTGTCTATGTTAATGGAAATCTCCGGCTTGTCACTTTGAAAGTCAGATTTTAGTTCTTCCACGCCCGGAATCTGAAGGGAATCCAAAAAGTGCTTTGCACGGGAAGCAGTGGCTATCAAGGCATCCAAATTATCTGCCGCAATTTCAATGTTGACCGGTTTGCCGGTGGGAGGCCCGTTGGCTTCCTGGTCAACCGATATCTCCACTCCCTTTAATCCTTTAAGCGAAGTTCGAATGCCATCCAAAATTACGCGTGATGATTTCCCATGGCGTTCCGAAAACTCGACAAAGGCGACGGTAACTTTACCGAGATGGGGTTGGGCATTGTTTCCCTCAAATTGATTTTCGTTAGCCCCAACAGCGACGTTAGAGATGATGGATTCCACAATAGGATTATTCTTGCCGACAATCCTGGTTACCCGGTTTTCTACTTCATGCGTAATCGAGTCCGTCACCCGTTGGTCCGTGCCGATCGGAAGGCGTATATACGTGTACACAAAATTGGGGTCGCCTTTCGGAAAGAAGGACACTGGCGGTTTACGGATCGCCGTAAAAATGATTGAAAAAACGAACAGAAAAATAACCCCGATGACAACAAAGGCAGGCCCCCAGCCATTTAACATGTGGGTAATCATTCGCATATACATACGCTGGAACCTGGGCCAAATTTCGCTCTGGAAATTCCGAATAACAGAAGCGAGAAAAAATTTATGCAAAGAATACAACAAAAACAGAGTTAGAGTAAAATTTCCTATGGCATTGACGCCGGTGATGTACGACATCAATGCGATGGCACCGAAAATGACAGCCGTGATTTTAAAACCTCGTGTTATTTTGCTTTTGCCTTTTTCTGGCTCATGTTGTTCCATGAAATCAACGGCGAACACGGGGTTTATGATATAGGCAACAAATAACGACGCAAGTAAGGTCACAATAAGTGTGATGGGCAGGTAGAACATAAACCCGCCAATCGTACCCGGCCAGAACGCTAAAGGCACAAAAGGCGCCAACACAACCATCGTACCTGAAAACACCGGCAGGAAAATCTCACCCGCAGCAAACTTCGCCGCCTTTTTAATAGGTACTTTACCGTTATCAAAAATCCGATGCGTGTTTTCAATCACAACAATCGCATCATCCACGACGATGCCCAGCGCTAACAGAAAGGAGAACAACACGATCATGTTGAGGGTGAAGCCCAGCGTCGGTAAAAAGATGAACGCAATAAACGAGGAAAGAGGCACTGACATCGCTACAAAGATGGCATTGGTGGCACCCATGAAAAACATGAGGATCAACGTCACCAGAATAAATCCGATGATAATGGTATTGATCAGGTCATCCAGGGTTGCACGCGTTTTGTTCGATTGGTCTGCCGTAACGGTTATTTTAACCCCGGCCGGAAGCATGTTTTTCTCGTCGTCGGCAATAATCTTAGTGATCTCATCCGAAGCATTGATCAGATTTTCGCCACTGCGTTTTACCACATTCAACGTGATTACATTTTTGCCATCCAGACGAGCAAAACTTTCCTGTTCTTTGTGACTGTCGACTACTTCGGCAATGTCACGAAGATAAACCTTACCCCCCTTGATGGTACGCACAACGATGTCTCCCATTTTTTCTGCGGAACCAAATTCTCCGTTGACGCTGAGCGAACGTTTCATTCCATCCACCGAAAGCTGACCTCCTGAAACAATCATGTTCTCAAATTTCACCGCGTTCTCAATGTCATCCATGCTGGCACCCACCATGGCCGCTTTGAACATATCGACGTTGATATGAATTTCCCGGTCGAGGGCTCCGATAATATCCACCCGGCGTATTTCTTTTACCGATTCAATCTGATCCTGCATCTGATCCGCGTACTTTTTCAGCAATTCCAGGTTATAATCGCCCGACAGGTTGATGTTCATGATCGGAAATTCGGAGACATCAATGTCAATGACCTGGGGATCGTCCGGAAGATCACTCGGCAAATCGGGTTTGGCTTTGTCCACCGCATCCTTGACATCCCGTTTGGCTTCCGTCACGTCCACGTCGGTTTCAAATTCGATAATTACATTCGAAAAATCCTGGACCGAGTTGCTGGTCACTTTCTTGACACCGGAAATGGATTTAACCTGCTTCTCAATTTGTTTGGTCACCAGATTTTCCATATCGGATGGTGACGTTCCCGGATAAACAGTGGCCACATAAATTTGGGGGAATACGACTTCCGGGAACTGTTCCTTGGGCAAACTCAGGTAGGTGAGGACACCGGCCAGGGATATAACAATGGTCGCAATATAAATGGATATCTTATTGTCAATCGCCCAACTCGTCGGCTTAAATTCTTTTTCCAGATCTTTCATGAGTGTGTCGTTATTCGTGAAGGATTAAATTTTTATAGCCTCGCCGTCATTGAGTCCCTGATAGCCAACCGTAATGAGGCGATCGCCTACGTTCAATCCATGGGTTACCTGCGCCAGGTTATCATACACGCCGTCAACTTTTACCACTTTCTTCCGCGCCACGGTTTTATCGCCCGTCGTTTCTGCCACATAAACAATATTTTCATTGTTGATCGATTGAATGACATTCACCGGTACCACCAGGGCTTGGGGATAGGATTCAAAAATCACTTTTATAATCGCCGTCATATTTGGACGCAGGTCGGTGGACGAGGGCAAATTGATTTCCACGGGAAACGTTCTCGAAAGGGGATCAATTGTTCTTCCGACAAAGGTCACTTTCGCTACAACTTGTTTGTTTAGATCAGGGAAAGAAACAAGCACTTTATTCCCTTTCTTAACGGTAGCCACAAAGGATTCGGAAAAGTTGGCAATCACTTTCAGGTTTTCGACGCTCACGACACGGATTGCGGGCATCCCGGGAGCGATGTTTTCGCCTACCCTTAACCGGACATCATCAACCGTGCCGGTAATCGGGGATTTGATCCGGGTCATATCGTATTGCTCGTTGATGGTGGCCAGGCGCTTCTCCAGGTTTTCTTTATTATTTTTCGCCTGCAGGTATTGCACTTCCGTTCCGATCTTTTGGTCCCATAAATTTTTCTGCCGGTCGTAGACCGTTTTCGCCAATTCCAGAGAAGATTTCACTTCTTCGATATTTCGTTGGAATAATGAATTATCAATCTGAGCCATGGTTTGTCCTTGAGTAACATGATCTCCTTCGACGACAAATACATTGGTAATCAATCCAGCCGACTTGGCACTCACCATGATGTTATCCTTGGAATAAATACTTCCCTGGGTTTGGACATAATGATCAAATGCGCGTGTGGCCAACACGGTAACGTCTACATCTTTGGCCTTGACAACTTCTGCCTGCGGGTTTTCTTTAGCGATTTCTTCTTCCAATTCTTTGATCTTGACGGAAAGCTCCGCGCTTTGAGCTTTCAACTTCACTAATTCCGCCTTATTATCTTTTTTTGCGCTGCAGCCAAACAAGATTAGGCCACTGACCAAAGCGACTGAAACGCCGAATGTATAATTGTATTTCATTGGAATAATTTTTGTGTACATTAATTCGATGAGGAAGTTGAATTGCCCAGAAGTTTTCCAAACGCTTTATCAATGTTCACCCGGGCAACCAAAACATCGTAAAGGGCATTGTAGTAGTTCACCTGCGCTTCCTTAAGGCTCGATTCAGCCTCAACTACTTCCAGGTTAGATCCGACTCCCTGCTCATATTTTATGCGTGTAACTTTAGCTACTTTCATCGCCAGATCCATATTTCGCTTTTGTGACTGTAGCGACCGTAAGTTGTTTTGGTACGTCAGCGTAGACTGCTTAACCTGCAGATCAACGTTGGATTTAAGCGATCTGAAATTATTGTCAATTTTGATCAGGTTTAATTTTTCCTGCTGAACCCGGTAGGTGCGTTGTAACCCACTGAAAATGGGGACATTCATGGTTAGGCCGACACTGGAATAGTTATAATATTTATCAGGTCCAAGTAAACCATTATCCAGGCTGGTAAACTTCACATCCGGTTTGAACAGCTGTGTAAAATCGGCCGATTGCATATAATACCCAAGACTGGCATTCGCAGAGATACTGGGAAGCCCCGCGGCATAGTTGTTCTTGACGGTCAGTTCCTGCAATCTCCGATTGGCCTCCAATACTCTGTAATCCGGACGGTTCCGATAATCCCAGTCTTTTAAATAATCGTCGATGTTTACTTCTACGGGAATCTGTGAAAGGTCTCCTGCCACGCTGAGTTCCTGATCCATCGGGTAATTCATCTGAAACTTCAGCAACTCGACGCTCAGCGTCTGGACATTGATGAAATTATCGCGTTCCGTGATGAGATTATTAAGGGATACCTGAATTCTGTCAACATCAATTTCCTCAGCAAAACCATTCGCCCGCAGTGCCACCGTGTTTTTTAGCAGCGAATCCACCCTGGCTATATTGCTGGAAAATAAATCTATTCGTTCCAGATTGATCAAGGCGGCGTAGTAAGCTTTTGATACCTGTTCGATCACCGACTCTTTGGTTTGATTAGCATTCTTGTATGCCAAATCTTTGTACGCATTGGCCGCCTGAAGACCCACAATATAGGATCCGTTGAAAATGATTTGATTGAAGTTCAGTCCAATGTCACTGCTGTTTTTTAATTGAAAAAAATTCTGAGAAGCGACCACATCATTCGGACCCAATCCGGGAAATGTTATTCCAGGCTCAAATCCGCTGAGCACCGATGTCTTGGCAAAAAACCTTCTCAGGTTCTGATTATCAATCATGGAAACGTTCCCGTTAATCTGGGGAAGCCCAATGCCCCGGGTTTCTCTTACTTTCGCCAGAGCAATGTCTTGGTCAACACCCGAGTTCTTAACGCTGATAGCGCTTTGAAGAGCATATTGGATACATTGATCCAGCGTAAACGAATTGTCGGTTTGATTTTTTTGAGCGATCACCCCCAAAGGCAACAACAGACTAACAAGAAAAATGTAATGTCTTTTCATAATACGGCAGGGTATATGGGTTCCGGTTCTTTTATTTCTTGTTTATACTTTTCATAAAGCTTCCTGCCTTTTTCAGTCAGTAAACCGTAAATGAAATGCTCAAAAATCTGTATCTGCACAACAGCGAGATTAAATTTGTCATGGGGGAAAACCAGTTCATCAAATCCGAGTTGCACTAATTCCAACCTGACCGCGGTCAATACCTCGGGATTAATTTCAGGCCGGAAGTAACCTTCCTCAATTCCCTGCACAAGGTTCTTCACAACCGATTCCCGGATATAATTATTTTTGTGTTCCAACCAGACATTCCAGGCTTTGGGATGGTACTTGCGCAAATCAAAAAGAAGAGAAGGGTTCATTTCCTGCATATCCTTTTTTAAACGCCGCGAGATCGATACCAACTCATCAATGGCATTTTTTGAACTTGTCCTGAATCCCTCATACTCCGTCCTGGCCGTCTCCAGGTGGTTGGTGGCCACCAGGTTTACTACATCGTCTTTATCGGCGAAGTACTGATAAATCGTCTTCTTGGATACCGAAAGATGGTGGGCAATGTCGTCCATTGACACACTACGTACACCATACTTCAAAAAAAGCTCCATGGCGCCTTTTAGTATCTTATCTTTGCTATTCGTTTCTTCCATATCGAGCGCAAAACTATGGAAACTTTTAACATTTAAAAAGTTTCCATAGTTTCCTTCAACACCTTTTTCAGGCTATGGTTGATGTTTTCTGATAAATTTTCAATAGATTTCCCCCCGAAATGCTTCTTCAAACGTTTGAAGTGTCCGATTCTTTAGTTGAGGGGTCAGGGTCGCGGCGGCACCATCTTTCTTTCATTTTGCTCTTAAACGCTTCGCGTTCTTCGGGGGTCATTGAACCCCATCTTTCCTTCAAGGCATGACCTCTCCAATGCCCACTCCGCCAATGACCGCCTCGGTAAGGCCGGCCAAAACTCCATAGGAATATTTTAGAGAGTATCAGCAAACCGACGGCTTGCCAGAAAGTTATTACCGGTCCGGCAAAGAGTACCGGAACCAATCCATTCCATAACCATTGTGTTGCAAAACCGATCACGGCAAGCATGAACACAACAAATACAATACATTTAATAATCCACCATCCTCGTTTCATAACTCATTCATTTTAGTTTATTTCTCTCGCCCTCTCCGCCCCGGTGAGAAGTTGGGTGAGGTATTTTTATTAGTTTTCAAATACGTCATCATAAAATCGCTGCAGCCTTTTGCGCAAAGCCTGTATGGCATAACGTTTTCGGGAAAGCAGCGTGTTGATGGAAATTCCCGTTTCTTCGGATATTTCGCGGAAGCCCTTTTCCTCGATTTCATTTTGAATAAAAATTTCCCGCTGCAACGCGGGTAACTCATCCAGCGCTTCTGTAATCTCATCCCAAATGGCTTCGCGCAAGAGGGTGGATTCGGGAGTGCTATCCAGGTCCGGCAATATTTCCTGAAGCGTCAGGGGAGCATCATCATCTTTTCCGGCATTCAGATCAAAATCCGTACGTTTCGGCCTGACCGCATCCCTTCTATACCGGTCGATGATCTTGTTTCGTGCAACGCTATACAACCACGACGTGATCCTGTCCAGCGACTCGATGGTTTCAAAACCTGCGACAAACTGGTAAAACACATCCTGAAGGATATCCTCCGCCTCTTCCAACGTGGACACGCGACTGCGGATAAATCCCAGCAACTTGTCCTTTTCCCGCAGGAATGTGTTTTGCTTTATTTCTTGCATGACCAGATCCATCGCGCTACTTTATTTGCTTTCTTTTGCAGTAGTCGCGCAGCCTTTCCAAATTATTGTACGCAACGTCTGAATATTTCAAATAGTTACCAAACGTGTTTTTACCATCTTTGCAGGGAATGATGTCGACGGCTCAGCGTTTTATTGACTTCCGGGACAACCGGTTGTGCTATTCAACGGCAGGAAGCGGCCTTACACCACTTCTTCTCTTTCATGGGTTCGGGCAAAGTCATCGTGTGTTTGAAGAATGGGAGAAGGCCCTGGGGAAAGAGTACCGATTGTTTGCATTTGATTTGTTTTTTCACGGACAAAGTGAATGGCCAAATCGTCAAACGCTGGAGAAAAGCGATTGGAAGAAGATCATCGAATTGTTTTTAGATCAGGAAAAGATTGGGCGCTTTGCCTTGACGGGATATAGCCTGGGGGGAAAATTTGCATTGGCCGTTCTGGAGGCCTTTCCTGAAAAAGTTACAACCCTTTATCTAATTGCCCCGGACGGAATCAAAACAAGTATGTGGTACAGTCTGGCCACCTATCCTTTCGTCATACGAAAATTATTCAAAAGCCTGATACTTAGGCCGAGAAGATTTTATGATACGGTCAGGATTCTCCGCTCCCTGGGCATTGTCAATAAGGGCATTCTAAGGTTTGCTGAATCGCAGATGGACTCCGAAGAAAAAAGAAGGCGTGTCTATCTTTCATGGGTGTATTTCAGGCACCTGAAATTTGATATGAAAAAAATTGCGGACATTCTCAACCGGCACGGAATTCCACTGGTCATGATTGTGGGAAAATTCGACAAGGTTATCCCGGCAGAAAATATGGACCGATTGATGAAACGGCTGGATCAAAAAAGACTTGAAGTTATTGACACAGGTCATAACAATCTAATTAAGAACGCCGTAGGATTTTTGTCC
>Ga0302324_100030166_pt1 | contig 10256 bp, 11 predicted proteins | sample Palsa_T0_1_FD_201949 | JGI IMG/M metagenome (GOLD analysis project Ga0302324, IMG submission 201949) | Peat permafrost microbial communities from Stordalen Mire near Abisko, Sweden - Palsa_T0_1 | ecosystem: Environmental > Terrestrial > Soil > Palsa > Peat permafrost | place: Sweden: Abisko... | reverse complement strand
TGCCAGCACGTGCAGCGGCGTGAGCGCCGGCGTCGTCTGCGCCGAAGCACCGACCGCGGCGAGGAGGACGACGGCCGCAATGGCGGCACACGCTTGGCGCAGGAGCTTCACGTGAATTCCACCACCGCCGTACCGGTCAGCCATTCGCGTACGGCCTCGTAAGCGAGGACGCGCGCGGACGCGTCGTTGGTCAGGCCGGCCATCAAGATCCAATTGCGGATCTCCATCGCGCCGTTACCGGCGTCGATATACACGCGTTCGTCATCCCACTCGCGCAAGAATCCGTTCGTCTTCCCACTGCAGATCGCGTTGAGGAACTCGCGGTCGAAGGCGTCGTTGACCGGCCCGACCTCGTCGATCGTGGCAGCGGTCGCGCCGGCACCGAGCCGCGTTCCGGCCGGCCGGCGCCGAAAGTCTTGCTGCTCGGGCGTTCCGACCCAGTGCGAGAGCCCGCCGGTGCCGACGACCACGACCCGGCCGCTCGGGCCGGCTTCGATCGCGTTGCGCAATTTCTGCCCGACTTCGTAGCTGCGGGCGAACGTCGGCAGCGGCGGCACGTTGCAGTTCACCGCGATCGGCACGATCGTCGGAAAATCGTCGCCGAACGCCAGCATCAGCGGGGTCACGAACGAGTGGTCGATGCGCGCTTGCTCGGAAAAGCCGAGGTCGACGCCCTCGGCGATCATCCCGCCCAGGATGGCCTGCGCAAACGGCTGATGGAGCGGAACGGTGCACGGAGGAAGCCCGGCATCGCCGATCCCTTCCGCCGTCGCGCTGACACCGATCGTGAACTGCGCGACGTGCGTGAGCGGATAGATGCGGCCGTGGTCGGTCGCTACCAGGACGATCGCGTCGGGCGCGGCGTCACGAATCGCTCGGCCCATCGTCGCGAAGGCAGCGTAGACCGCCTCGCGCTGCGCCGTCGGGGCAGCGTCACCGCGAGTGATCAGCAGGCCCGCATGCGAGCAGGCGTATGAGCCGACGATCTTCATCTACACTCCTTAGGTCGTGGTGGCGAAAAACCCGAGTACGAGCCGGCTGAACTCCGCGGCGTGCTCGACTTGGGCCCAATGTCCGCACCGGTTGAAGATGTGCATTTGCGCGTTCGGAATCAGGCGCGTCATGATCAGCCCTACGTCGAGTGCACCGGCCCGGTCGTCCATACCCCAGACGACGAGCGTCGGCGACTTCACCAATCCGAGCTCGGCGGTGAGATCCTGCTTCTTCGGTGCCGGCAGCGAGTGCACCGCAATCGCTTCGGGATCGATGCTCGCTTCGTAACGCGCCTGCACGATCTCGTCGGTGATGCGGCTCGCATCGAAGACCAGCGTCGTCAGCACCTTGCGCATCTTTTCGAGCGACGGCCCTTCGCCTTTGTAGTAGCTGCCGATCAGCTTCACGCCCTCGACCGGCTGCGGCGAGAAGAGGCTGAAGCTCACCGGAGCGCTGCCGATCATCACCAGGTGACCGACGCGGTCGGGATAGTCGATGGCGGTCTTCAGCGCGGCTTGTCCGCCGAACGAATTGCCGACGAAGTGCGCGCGGTCGAGGCCCAGCGCGTCCATGAAGTCACGCATGATGCGCGCGAGGTTGGTGAGCTTGGGGAAGTCGATCGGAATCTTCGCCGACTTGCCGTACTGCGGCATGTCGACCAACAGCACGCGGTGTTCGCGCGAAAATGCCTCGACGTTGTGTTGGAAGTTGCTCCAGCTGCTGGCGCCGGGACCGGCGCCGTTCAAGCAAATGATCGCCGGACCGGTGCCGATCTCGTTGTAATGCATTTTCACGTCGCCGGCCATGACGTACTTGCTCGTCGAGGCCTCGGAGATCACGGTCACGATCGTAGAGCTTCCTTTCCGGGTGCCAGCCCGACCTCGCTGCGGGTCCGCGTGCAGGTGTCGACGACGATGGCGATGAGCGCCGTGGTCAGCCGAACCATCGCTTGCACGCTGACCACGCCCATCGAGAACGCGCCGGCGAACGGCGCAGCGGCGCCCAAGGCGGGCATACCGATTCGCGCTGTCGGTAGCCCATGCCCGCGCAGGATGTTCGCATCGGTCGCACCGCTGGTCCCCGTGCGCAGCACGTGCGTGCGGCCGTACGTCGCTTCCCACGCCCGCACGCTCGAGCGGACGATCCAATTCTCCGGCGACGTCGACGTGCCGGGGATCGCCGCGATCCGCTCGCAATCGACCGCGATGCCGGGCTCGGCGGCGCGAATCGCATCGATTGCCTCCCCGAGCTGCCGCCCGGCATCGTCGAGTGACGTGCGCGGGCTGACGCGCAGATCGACGTAGACCTCGCAACGATCGGGCACGAAGGCCGGCTTGTCGGGCCAGCCGCCGGCGATCGCGCTGACCGTTCCGTTCGGCGCAACGAGGCCCGACGTGTTGCGCGCGGTGTATTCGGGAAACCACGCTTGCAACCGCCGCACCACCGTGGCCGCGTCGACGATCGCGTTGCGCACGTCCGCGCGCGGCGGGATGCCGGCGTAATTGAAGCGCCCGTGCACGGTCAGCTTGAACCAGCACAAGCCGACCTCTTCGTAGGCGACCGCACCGCCGGGTTTCGCGATCACGGCGAAATCCGGTTCGACGCCGTGCTCGAGCATGTACGCGCACCCAGCGCCGTGACCGGCGGCGAACTGCGCGGGCGACGCGTTGACCGGCATGCCACCGCCGCCCAAGCCGACGATGAGATCGCCGCGCAGCGCAACACCGGCGCGGGCCAGCGCGATGGCCGCCGCGGCGACGCAGACGGCGTGGCCCTTCGGGTTCTCGGCACCGAGGCCGATGACGAAGTCACCTTCGACGATCGGCGCCGGTCGCAAATCCGGACGACCAGCGAGCTCGAGACCCGGTCCGTCCGCTTCGGCGTTCCCCGCGATGTGCATATCGATCGGCGCGTAGAGCAAGAGTGCAGGCCCACTGCCGTCGCCGTTCCGGCGAGCGATCGCATTGCCACGATTCGGGCCGAACTCCTGATACTCGGCCGCGAGACCTTCGCACGCCAGCAACTCGGAGAAATACGCCGCCAGCTGCGCTTCGGCGCCAACCGGACTCGGGATTCCGACGACGTCGGCCGTGATGCGCCGCAGCTCGTCCGCGTTCACCTGCGCGCAGGCTCGGGCGACGGCGTCCATCAGCGCTCCGTCAGCGCGTCTTCGACCAGCGTGCGCCAGGCGATCAGCGAGTGGTCCGGACCGAAGAGCTGCTCGGGCGGCGTGCGCATCAGCTCGACCATCGCGGCATCTTGATCGTTGAACTGCACGTGAAAGACCCAGCGCAGCAAGAGCCAGTAGCGCAAACGGAACAGGAGCGCAGCGATGCCGGAGGCATGCTTCACGACGAACTGCGCGTAACGGTGATGGCCGTCGTTGGTCGCGATGTACCACTCGAAGTGAATCCACGACCCGTAATGCACGCGCAGCACGCCGGGCAGCGCGATCGAGACGCGCGCGGCCCCGCGCCCGAGCTTCCAGAACCGCCGTTTCGGCCACGATCCCAATCCCGGATAGTCGGCAAACGCGACCGCCTGCGTGGTCTTGCGCGTGATCCAGTGCCAATCGTCGGGACCGATCTGCGTTCGCACGAAGCCCGGCGGATGGCTAAAGAACATCATCAGCGAGTCGCGGTGCAGATACTTGCCGTGGCTCTCATCGAAACCGTTCTCGGCGGCGTAACGCCAGTCGCCGGGCCGCTCGGTGATCCGCGCTTCGATGACGCTGTTCGCGGCCAGCATCTCGGGCGGAATGTGCGACTCGACCGGCGGCGGCGTGCCCTCACCGTGAAAGAGCCAGATGATCCCCGCCCGCTCGGCTACCGGATAGGTCGCGACCCGCGCCTTGCCGACGATCGCCGAATCCGGGCCGTCGGTCAGCGCCGCGAGCAGCTCGCCGTCGGCCAGACCGAACGTCCAACCGTGATAGCGGCAGGTGATCGTGCCGCAGAATTCTTGCCGGCCCAGCGAGAGCGGCACGCCGCGATGCGGGCAGCGGTCGCGCAGCGCGTAGACCGTTCCACGTTCGCGAAACACCATGACCGCATCACCGAACAGGCGCAGCGAACGCGGCTTCCGTTCGCGCAGCGTCCGGCTTTGCATGACCGGGTACCAGTAACCGGCGAGGCCGCGCGCCGCGCGGTCGTAGTTGGGGAAGCGGGTTGCGCCCGGCCGGACTCCGGTGATTTGGCGCTCGAAATCCGTGCCCGACGAATCCACGAGCTACCGCCGCGTCAGCGCAGCGAGATCGTCAGTTTGCCGCCGTCGGTAGCGACGATGCGCGGCCCGGCGGTTTCGTCTTCGTCCTGCGAGGTCTTGCCGTTGCCGTTTTGCGTCGCCAGTGAAGCGACGGCGGCCGACGCCCGGGCCTGCTCGAGCATCGCTTCGGTGATCGCACCGGCGGCGCGCTTGGCGCGGTAGTCCTCGATCGCCGCCTGCAACGCAAGGCGCGAACGTTCGGGATAGTCTTTCTTCTTCTCGGGATACCCGCCGAGAGCGGCTTCGATGTCGGCGTCGGTGATCGCCAACGCTTCGTCGATCGTCTTGCCGCGGGCAAGTTCGACCAGCAGCGAGCACGTCGCGGTGCCGAAGCCGCAGCCGGTGGTGAAGTACGAGATGTCCTCGATCACGTCGCCGGGGCCGACCTTCAGATAATAGGTGTACATGTCGCCGCACGAGTCGCTGAAGTACTCGCCGGACGCCATCGGATCGTCCATCGTCCGGAAACCCGTCCGATGCTCGACCAAGGCCTGAAACTTCTGAAAATCCATTTAAAGGCGCTCCGCCCTCGGCTCCGCGCCCCCCACGCTTTGCGTGGGGCCCCCGGTCCGAGCTCGCTGCTTCCTGATTGCCTGGGCACGATAACGCTGTGCTCGCTCCATGACCATCAGTGTTTTATACTCGACGCGACTTCGAACCGGCATTCTGCGCCGCCGGTTGCGAGCGACTCGGTTTGTTTGGCGCCGGGCGCGACGACTTCATCGAGCATCGTGTGGATCACGGTGCAGCACTCGGGGTGCTCCGAGACCACGTTGGCATACGGACAGTTGTGCTCGCGCAGCACCAGCGTGCCTTCGTGCTCCTCGACGTCGACCGCCACGCCCGAGCTGCGGACGTTGTCGGCGATCGCCCCCAGCCGCTCGAGCGTCGATTTGCCCTCCAGCGCCGGCGCGATCTTCCCGACCGCGCGTTTGGCGATCGCGGCGAAGACCTGCGCCACGCCGGCGTCGCCTTGACTGATGCGAACCTCGCGCAACACCGCGCCGAGCATGCGGTCGTACGCCTGCGGAAAATAGCGGTCCGCTTGGCTGGTGAGCGAGTATTCGTGGGTCGGCTTGGTCTTGCCGCGCCGGACGCTCTTGCCGACGACGAGCCCATCGCGTTCGAGAATGACGAGCTGCTGCCGAATCGCATTGGGCGAAAGCGAGAACTCGGCCGCCAGGTCGAAGGCGGACGCCGCGCCGCGGCTCCGCAGCGCGCCCACGATCTTGCCCCGGGTGGAGTCGAAGAAGCGGTCGTGCATCCACTTCACGGTACCACAGGACGCGAAGATAGTCCAGAGTTTCCTTGACTTTCTTCCTCCCAAACCGTACCATGGAGGGCGTGAGTAAACGCGGACTCGTCATTTCCGGTCTCCATGCCGGCGTCGAAGGCAAGGAAGAAATCCTCAAGGGCATCGACCTGACGGTCGAACCGGGCCGCGTCGCCGCCCTGATGGGCCCCAACGGTAGCGGCAAGTCCACGCTGGCCTTCGCGATGAGCGGCCATCCGAATTACGCGATCGAGAGCGGCACCGTCACGCTCGACGGCACGAGCTTGCTCGAGCTCTCGCCCGACAAACGCGCGCGCGCGGGCTTGTTTCTCTCGTTTCAGTATCCGGCTGCCATTCCCGGCGTCTCGGTGGCGAACTTCATCCGCACCGCGCGCATGGCGGTCAAGCCCGACGATCTTCCACCGGCCAAGTTCCGCGCGATGATCTACGAAAAGCTCGAAGTCCTCGACATGGATCCGGCGTTTCTCTCGCGTTACGTCAACGACGGGTTCTCGGGCGGCGAGAAAAAGCGCCTCGAGATGCTGCAACTGGCAATCCTCGCGCCCAAGTATGCCGTGCTCGACGAAACCGATTCGGGTCTCGACGTCGACGCGTTGCAAGCCGTCGGCCGTTCGATCGAAGCGCTGCGCGCCACCGACGACGGCAAGGACACGGGCTTCCTGATCATCACCCACTACCCGCGAATTCTGCGCCACGTTCCGGCCGACGTCGTGCACATCATGATGGACGGACGCATCGTGAAGACCGGCGGTCCGGACCTGGCGGAGCGCGTCGAACGCGAGGGCTACGACGGCATCCGCGAAGAGGTCGTCGGTGGCGTCGCTTAGCGCCACCGCACCGGGCCGCGTCATCGAGATTCCGCCCGGCGCCATCGAAGAGCGGGTTCTCGACTACGATCTAGCGATCGAGGTCCCCAATACGATCGTCAACGTCGGTGCCGGCGCACGGGTGACGATTCTCGAACGCTTGCACGGCACGACCGACCACAACGTCGTGCCGAGAACCGAAATCAACGCGGGCGAAAATGCGCACGTTTCGTACACCGTGCTCGAGACGTTCGGGCCCGGCACGGTCGTTACGAGTCAGCGCACGTCGAACGCCCGCACGGGAGCGCACGTCGCCTGGAATATCGCGCTGCTCGGCGGCTCCGCGAGCGACGAGATCGTCGCGAAGCAAGATGGTGCCGGCGCCGAGTGTGAGATCGCGGCCCTCTTCTTCCCGGTCGCGCGCGAGAGCGTGCAGTTGACGACCGAAGTGCAGCACAACGTTCCGCACACGACATCGCAGACCGTAGTGCGCAGCATCGCCGCCGGGCACGGGCGGGGGCGCTACTATGGCAACATTCGCATCGCGGCGCACGCGCACGGTTCGGAGGCCTCGCTGCGCGACGACACGCTGCTGATCGGCAAGGACGCCAAGATCGACGCGATCCCGGCGCTCGAGATTGCGGCCAACGACGTCAAGGCCTTTCACGGCGCGACCGTGGGCGCGATCGATGAAGAGCACATCTTCTACCTGATGAGCCGCGGCATCGAGCGCGACGCAGCCGAGAAGCTGATCGCTTTGGGCTTCTTCGAGCCGGCCGTCGCGCGTTTCCCGGGCGAGGAGCTGCGCGCCGAACTGCGCGCGCTGCTCGAAGAAAAACTGGTGGGAGCCCGGCGATGATCGCGCCGGTCGACGCGCGCGCCGCTGCGATCGCGGCCGACTTTCCGATCCTCGCCAAGCCGACCTCGCGTGGCAAGCGGCTGGTCTACCTCGACTCGGCCGCCAGCTCGCAGAAGCCGCAAGCGGTCATCGACACGCTGGTCGACTATTACTCGTCCTACAACGCCAACATCCACCGCGGCGTCTACGAAATCGCCGCGCGTGCGACCGACGCCTTCGAGGCCGCACGGGCCAAGGTCGCGCGCTTCGTGAACGCCGCGCATTCCGCGGAGATCATTTGGACCCGCAACACGACCGAGGCAATCAACCTGGTCAGCTTTACGTGGGGCATGCAGAACCTGGGGCCGGGCGATGCGATCCTCACGACGCAGGTCGAGCATCACTCGAACCTCGTGCCGTGGCAGCTGCTGGCAAGCAAAACCGGCGCGCAGTTGCGCTACATCCAAGCCCGCGACGACGGGACGCTGGTGCTGGATGACCTCGATGCGCTCTTGGCCGGCACCAAGCTGGTCGCGCTCTCGCACGTCAGCAACGTGCTGGGCTCGATCGCCCCGCTCGAGGCGATCGTCCCGCGCGCCCACGCCGCCGGCGCGTTGGTGCTGGTCGACGCAGCGCAATCGGTGCCGCACATGCCGGTCGACGTGCAAGCGCTCGACGTCGACTTCCTGGCCGTCAGCGGACACAAGATGTGCGCCCCGACCGGGATCGGATTTCTGTACGGCAAGCGCGCGCTGCTCGAAGCGATGCCGCCGTTCCTGACCGGCGGCGACATGATCCGCACGGTCGCCTACGACACGACGACGTTCGCCGAGCTGCCATGGAAATTCGAAGCCGGGACGAGCAACATCGCCGACGCGATCGCTTTCGGCACCGCGTGCGACTACCTCAGCAACGTCGGAATGGCGTGGATTCGCGAACACGAGATCCAGATCACCGCGTACGCGCTCGAACGGCTCGCCCCGTTTGCCGCCCGCGGTCTGGTCTGCTACGGACCGGCCCGCGCGGCCGACCGCGGCGGCGTGATCTCGTTCAACTTCGCCGACATCCACGCCCACGATCTGGCCTCGATCCTCGACCTCGACGGCGTCTGCATCCGCGCCGGCCACCACTGCGCGATGCCGTTGATGGACAAGATGAATTGGCCCGCCACCGCCCGCGCCTCATTCTACCTCTACACGACCGAAGCCGACATCGACGCCCTCGTTGCAGCCTTAGAGAAGGCCGCCGAGGTTTTCAAGATCAGCTAGCTATGGACGACTTTTATAAAGAGTACATTCTCGACCACTATCGCAATCCGCGCAATTTTGGGCATCTGGATAAGCCGACGGCGGTGGCGGAGGATCTGAATCCGCTGTGCGGTGACAAGATCAAGATGGAGCTGTTGGTCGGTGCCGACGGGAAGATCGCCGACGTGCGGTTCTCGGGGAAAGGCTGCGCGATCTCGCAAGCCTCGGCGTCGATGTTGACCGAGTCGATCAAGGGCAAGACGCTCGAAGAAGTAGCGCACCTCTCGCACGACGTCGTGCTCGAGAACGTCGGGATCGGGATCAGTCCGACCCGCATGAAGTGTGCGATGCTGGGTTTGAAGGTCGCGAAGAGCGCCGCGCTCGGCGAAATCGCCACCTGGCCGGACGAAGCGGCGACCTGAGCTCAGACGTTCTGCGCGTCGCTGCGGCGATCGTTGCCGATGCCGGCGCATTTTGGCTGTGGAACCTCGGGTCGCGCTCGCCGGCGCAACTGGCGCGCGATCTCGCCGCCGGCGCGCGGCGCCCAGCCGGCATCCTGCGCGGCGGCGCGCGCTTTGCCGCCGGCGTACTGTTGCTGTTGGTCGGTGCGGTCCTGCTGCTTCCGCTGGCGATCCAGGTTCGGACCTTCAGCGTGCTCGAGACGTGGACGATCCTGACCGGCCTGCTCGTCGAGCAGCTCGTGGGCACCGGTACACGCGCGACCTGACTTACTCGAGACGTTCGCCCTCGACGCAGACGTTCTGCGTGTCGAAGGCGCGTAGAATGATCTTCTTCGGACCCTGCGGCGTCACGACCGTCACGTAGATCAGGCGCGACACGTTGCCCGAAAGCACGTTGTCGATGATGACCTGAGTGACGTCGATGTAGTTGCCCGAAACACCCAGCGCCTTCGCGGTGAACGGCATGTAGAGGAGCTGCGACTTCCAGTGCCCGATGATGCCGCTGTTCTGCTGAACGTCGACACGAAGCACGTCGTCGCCGGGGTAGGCGACGCTGGTATCGATCCGGTCGCCGACGCTGCCCAGTACGCTCGCGACGGCGGTCCCACGAGGCTCCTTGTCGCTGCAATACGCTTCGATCCGGTCCGGGGGCAGGAGCAGCGGAGGAGCCGAGGAGGCACAGCCGGCCAGCAACAGCGCCGCCACGACCGAGAATCGCTTCATCGCGGGAGACCTACCGCGGACCCGACCGGGCTGCCTCCAAACGGCGCGAAGAATACTTTCAGCCACCCGACTTCTGTCGCAGGGTTGTTCTTTTGGCGCGGGAATCGCTCGTTCACTTATCGTCTCGCCGTCCTATAGGAGCGTGCCAATGACGCATGTACCGAAATCCACCCGCGGCCGGTTCATCGGGGCCGCCGCTGCGTCCGCAGCCGCCTTCGGCTGTCCCGGCATCATCACCGCGCAAAGCAAACAGATCGTCGTCGGACTCGACCTGCCGCAGTCCGGACCATACGCGGAGCAAGGCACGGATCAGCTGCGTGCCTATAACCTCGCCATCGATCAGATCAACAAATCCGGCGGCATCATGGGGATGCAAGTCAAGACGTCGGTCGGCGACGATCAAACGACGGCCGGTGTCGCGACCGATAACGCGCAACGCATGATCGACCGCGACGGTGCGGTGATGATCACCGGCGGCTCGTCGACCGGCACGGCCGTAGCCGTGTCCGCGCTCTGTCAGCGCAAGGGCACGCTGTTCTTGGCGACGCTCACACACGGCGACGAGACGACGAACCAGAACTGCCACAAGCACACGTTCCGGCGTTACAACGACGCCTACATGAGCGCGCA
>Ga0302324_100030165_pt1 | contig 10256 bp, 9 predicted proteins | sample Palsa_T0_1_FD_201949 | JGI IMG/M metagenome (GOLD analysis project Ga0302324, IMG submission 201949) | Peat permafrost microbial communities from Stordalen Mire near Abisko, Sweden - Palsa_T0_1 | ecosystem: Environmental > Terrestrial > Soil > Palsa > Peat permafrost | place: Sweden: Abisko... | reverse complement strand
GCCCCGTCGATCTACAGCGTGTGGATGTTCGACCCGACCCAGAACACCCTGCTGCCGATCATGCCGCCGACCGAAGGCGTGATGGTGACGGACATTGCCGCCGCTCAACCGCGGCCGCTGCCCGCCGTCATCCTCGATGGCGTGCCGGGAGTGACGCTCAATCAGACTTGGTATGACCAGGGTGTTGGCGTCATCGATATCAAAAGTGTGTATGACTTTGACGGCGTCGACACAGCAAAGCCCAATATCCAAACCCTCGCAAACCCGGCGAAGACAACCGCTGCGCAGCGGCCCGCACGCTTTATCCGCCTGCAGAAAGCCGTGTCGATCCCCTCCATGCAGACACTGAATCTTGCCGACCAAGCCTTCGGCGCCAGCAACTTCATGCGCGAGATCCTCGGCTATTCCATGGTCGAGCCCGACGGGTCGGTTGAGATCGAGGTGCCGGCGAATGTCGCCTTCCAGATCGACATACTCGATGCCAACGGTCGGCGTATCTGGCCGGTGCACGCGAACTGGCTGCAGGTGATGGCGGGGGAAACCATGACCTGCAACGGGTGCCACATGCCGGCGTCGGCGCAAGTGCCGCGTTCCCACGGGCGCGCGGGCTTATTTCCGCTGGTGAATACCGGCGCACCGAGCGCCGCGCCGTTCCCGAACACCGTGCCGAGCTTCGTGCCGGAGGTGGGCGAGACGATGGCCGAGACGCGCGGGCGCACGAGCTGCGCAACCGACACGCCGCGGTGCACCCAGATCGTGCCAAGCGTCAACATCACCTATCAGGATGTATGGACGAATCCGAGCGTGCGCGCCCCGGACCCAAGTTTCTCCTTTAGCTACCTCGATCCGAGCATCACGACCAACGTGCCGACCTCGGAGAGCTGCATTACCTCCTGGTCGAGCCTGTGTCGCATCACGATCAATTACACCGAGACCATCCAGCCGCTCTGGGATAAAGTGCGCCAGATCACAGATCCGACCACCGGCGCCGTCATCGCAGACCACACCTGCACGCAAGGCGGCTGCCACAACGCCAAAAGCTCGACCGGGACCTCGCAGATTCCGGCCGGCCAGCTCAATTTGACGAACACGGCTTCGACGAATGAACCGTTGCAGTTCACCTCTTATCAACAACTGCTGTTCCCGCACGACGAGCAGCCGGTTACCATGGGCGTCGCGCCGGTGACGGTGGGGCCGTATCTGAATGCGGGCAGCGCGGCCGGGCAGCTGTCGAGTCAGTTTCTGAACCGTTTTGCGGCGAATTCGGGCAGCACGCATGCCGGGTACATGAGTCCGGCTGAACTGCGCATCATTACTGAGTGGCTGGATATTGGCGCACAGTACTTCAACGATCCGTTCGATCCGTCTGCCCCGCACAACTAGGAGCGTCTTGCAACGACTACCGAGCGTCCGCTGCCTGCTGATTGTCCTGCTCCTTGCCACTCCGGGACTTTGCGGCGCACGGGAATATCTGCAGGTGTTCGTGGTCGGGCCGTACCTGGAGATGCACACCGGCCCGGGACGCGGCTACCCGGTATTCAACGTCGTCGACCGCGATCAGAGCGTCGATGTGATGGTGCGCTATACGGAGTGGTTCAAGGTACGCAGCGAGCGTGGCGTAATCGGCTGGGTGTCCGAGGACGACATGCTGCGCACCGTGCTCGCCGATGGCTCACCCTTCACCTTCAATCGTGGCGATCGCGCCGGCTTCACCTCGCATCGCTACGAGATGGGACTCTTCGCGGGCTCCTACGGGGGAGCGACACTGATTTCCACCTACGGCTCCTGGTCCTTCAATTCGCAGCTCGCCGCCGAGCTTGCGGTGGGACAGTTCCTCGGCAATGTCTCCACCGGCGTGACGGTCGATCTGGGTCTGGCGCACGAGTTCCTCCCCGACTGGCGCTTCTCCCCGTTCGTCACGCTCGGCACAGGGCTGGTGCACACCGAACCCAAGACGACGCTGGTGGAACCGGTCAATCGCACCGAACAGACGGCATACGTCGGCGGCGGCGTGCGCTACTACCTGACACGGCGTTTCTTTCTGCGCGCGGAATATAAGAGTCACGTCGTCTTCACGAAGCTGAACTCGAACGAGGTTGTGGACGAATGGAAAGTGGGATTCGCGTTTTTCTACTGAGCGCGCTGCTCGCGCTCAGCGGCTGCGCCTCGATACATCACCTGTTCCACAGGCACAGCGACAATGGAACAGAGGCCTCCGCCGACGCTTCCGGGTCCGCTCCTACCGGAGAGGAGAGCGATTCGAATCCGCCGCGCGTGATCGAGCCGCAGGTGGAGCGGCGCAAGATCAAGGTGCCGCAGATCCACTCGCACAACTGGGAATTTGGCGTCCAGTACGGCGCGCTGTCGATCGAGAACTTCGGGACTAATCCAGTCTACGGTCTGATGGGCGCGTACCACATCAGCGAGGACTTCTTCCTGCAGGCCACCTTCGGGCGATCGACAGCCGGGCTCACTAGCTTTGAGACCCTGAGCAACATCAATCTGCTCACGCCCTCGCAGAGGAACTACACATACTATGACCTTGCGCTCGGCTACAACTTCCTGCCCGGCGAAGTGTTTATCGGTCGCAAGCTCGCCATGACGAGCAGCTTTTATCTGTCGGCCGGTATCGGCGACACCGATTTCGCCGGCGACAACAAGTTTACCGTCAGCTTTGGCGGCGGTTATCGCGTATTGCCGACGGATTGGCTCGCCGTGCATATCGGTGTCGAGGACCACGTGTTTCAGTCGGACCTGCTCGGGGTCGACAAGCTCACGAACAACCTCGAAGCCACCCTCGGCGCGTCTGTATTCTTTTAGGAAGGACCTACCATGAAACATCGCATAGCTGGCCTTGCAGCACTGCTATTTGCACTACCGCTATTCGGCGCCGTCGACCCGAATTCGCCGGCGCCCGACTTCTTGCTGAATGGACAAAGTGGCAAGCCGGTCGCGCTCGACCAGTTCAAGGGCCAGGTGGTGATGCTCAATTTCTGGGCAAGCTGGTGCGGCCCGTGCCGCCAGGAGTTTCCGCTCCTCGACGACATCTACAAGAAGTACAACAAGCTCGGCTTCACCATGATCGGGGTCAATGTGGAGCCCGACTCCAAGGCCGCGAACGAGTGGCTGAAGCAGACTCCGGTCACCTTCCCGATCCTCTACGATACCGACAGCAAGGTGAGCAAGCTCTATGGGGTTGCGGGCATGCCGAGCACGGTGATCGTCGATCGCAAAGGCATGGTGCGGATGATCCACCGCGGCTACAAGCCGGGCGACGAGCAGGAATACTTGAGCAGCATCCGCGCTTTGGTGCGCGAGTGATCCGCGCTAAGTAAGGAGCCGCTCATGCGTGCTTTGCACCTTCTGATCGGTCTGGCGGTTTGCTATGCGCTCTCGGCGTGCGCCCCCATTGAGCCCTGGGTCAAGCCCTACGAGCGCGAGCACCTCGCCGATCCGATCATGGCCTTGAACCGCGATCCCATCTCTTCTGAATATCTCGTGCACGTCTTCGGTACACGCGAGGGCGCGCATGGCGCCACGGGCAGCGCGGGCGGGGGCTGCGGATGCAACTGAGCCGCGCGCTGCGGCACGCACCGGCGGCACGGCACGTCGCGCCGGCGGCGGTGCGCATTGGCGTTCTGCTTGCGTTCAGCGCACTTGGCTCGCTGCCGGGCTCCGCCGGAGTGCTGCCCGAGGACGAGGGCGATGTCATGTACCACCGCTACGAGGGTGGCGGCATCACCGTGCAGGGCCCCTCGGTGCTCATTCGCAAGAAGCTTGGCGACAACTTCTCCGTCTCCTACAACTACTACGTCGACATCATCTCGAGCGCCTCGATCGACGTGCTGCTGACCGCGAGCCCCTATAAGGAGACGCGTACGCAGCAAAGCGGCTCGCTCGAGTATCAGCATGGCAAGACGACCTATAGCGTGGGCTACATCCACAGCCGCGAACCCGATTACATCGCCGACACCAGCATCTTCAGCTTGAGTCAGGACATGTTCGGCGATCTCACGACGGTGACCATGAGCTACTCGCGCGGTTGGGACCACGTCTATCGGGACATCAAGCTCGCCGATGGCGCCATCGTCAACGATCCCACCTTCGCTCAGCAGGTCGATCACCGAACCTACGGGGTCGGGCTCACGCAGGTGTTGACGCGCAACATGCTACTCAGTCTCAACTACCAGGCGCTCACCGACCAGGGGTATCTGCAAAGCCCCTATCGCGAAGTCGTCTATCTCACCCCGGGTGTAGGCAAAGGCTGGGCCACCGCCCCGCAAGTCTACCCGGGCACCCACACAAGCAATGCAACCTCCGCGGACCTCAAGTACTACCTGCCGTATCGAGCAGCGCTCGACTTCTTTTACCGCTACTACACGGATACGTGGGGCATCGGGGCGAACACGCTGCAGCTGGGCTACACGCAGCCGTGGCGGCACTGGATCTTTGACGGCACGTTGCGCTACTACAGGCAAAACGCCGCCAACTTCTACAATGACCTCTTCCCGCGCGCCAACGCACAGAACTTCGAAGCGCGCGATCGGGAACTCGCGGCGTTCTCAAGCTACACCGTAGGCGTCGGCGCCTCGTATGAATTCCAGGTGCCGCGCGCGCCGTGGATCACAAAAAACACCCTCAATCTGCGCTACGACCACCTGATGATCGACTACACGGACTTCCACACGCTGTACAACACCACGGTCATTCCTGCAGGCGGCGAGAATGAGCTGCCGCTCTACCGCCTCGACGCCAACATCATTCAGCTTTTCTACTCGCTGTATTTCTGACTTGGCGCCGCGAGTGAGTTAAGCTTGCAATTGTCGTTGCCGCACTGACAGTCGGCAAATGGCGACATCACAGGGGATCACGGATGCGCAATCGCGTCACTTTTTTAAGTTTTCTAGCCGCCGCTTTGACTTTCGCTGCCGCACACACCCATGCGCAGGCGCGCGAAGAGGGCCATCTGCTGATGGCCACTCAAGTGCTCGATGAGCTGAGCGCAACGCCCGATACGTTTATTCCGGATCGTCTGCTGCAGCACGCCTACGCCATCGCGGTGGTGCCCGACGTGACAAAAGTGGCCTTCATTTTTGGCGGTCGCCGGGGCACCGGCGCCATGGTGGTTCGCGATAAGAACGGAAGTTTCTCAAGTCCCGTATTCATCGCGCTCACGGGCGGCAGCGTCGGTTGGCAATGGGGCGTGCAGTCCACCGATATTGTCCTCGTCTTTACCACCCCAAATGGCGTCGAGGGGATCACCGGCGGCAAGGTCACCTTGGGCGCGGATGCCTCGGTCGCGGCAGGCCCGGTGGGCCGCCAGGCGTCCGTCGCGACGGATGCGAATTTCAACGCTGAGGTGTACTCCTACTCGCGCACGAGGGGACTCTTTGCGGGTATCTCTCTCGATGGCACGGTCTTGTCGATCGATCGCAATGCCAACGCACTCTTCTATAACAAGCCCGGTGTGATGGCGAGCGAGATTCTCTCGGGAGCAGTGACGAGCACGGACAACACCGCGCAGCGTTTTCTCGCCGCAGTGACGGCGAGCACTGGGACTGCGCCGGCTATCGCCCCGGTCGCCGCAGCCGCCGGAGCGCCTGCGCCAGCAGCACCCGCGCCGACGACTTCCCCAAGCGCCTCGGGCGCGGCGCAGACTTTCCCGATGTCGGATCCCAAGCCGGGCTCAGACCCGAAGTAGGCTCCGCCAAGCGAGGCCTTTTACACGCCTCGCTTCTCTTGCCGCGCAACCCAGTGCGGGCGGCACGCGATCACAAAGGCTAGCAAGTGCTCCGGGACGCTCGGCGCCGTTCGGGCGCTGCGCGGCTGAACGCCCGCCCGCGAAGCGGGCGCACCGCGTCCTGGAACTTGGTTTTCACTGCCTCCGGAAAGCGCGCTGCAATGCAGCGTTCCAAGGCACCGCAAGCCGGTTCACGGAGGGCATCTTTTAGGTGCTGCCGAACGTTCGGCGCTGGACGTTTGGGCTTACTTGCTGCTAGTCGCGTCGGCGGCCTTGTCGCGCGCCTTATCGATCTCGTCTTGGACTTTGTCGCCGGTCGGCTCTTCACCGCCGTTCTTAATAGTGTCGGCTACGTGATCGACCTTCTCGCCGACGCGCTCCGCAGCACCCTTCTTCTGGCAGGCCGCACCGCAGATGAGGAGCGCGCACAAGGAAAGTATCGATAAAGTCCGCAGCATCATCAGTCCCCTGGAAACTGGAACTCCACTTCCACATTGAGATCAGCGAGGCGCCGCGACATCGCGCTCGTCAGAGTCAAAACAGTGTTCGCGAGCGATGGAACCTCCACGACCAGCGAGATCTCGCCGCCGTGCGCCTGAAAGTCACTGAGAAAATCTCGATGCCGGGCAAGCTGCAGAAGTTGCGCCGACAGAAATGTCTCGAGCGACACGGCGGCGCTGCCCACCATCTGGAACGGCAAGCGCGCTGACCAATACGAATCGCGATGCTGGCCGCCGAGCGGTGCGCCGCTCTGCGACAAGCGCGGATCGCCAGCTTTCCAGCTGTGCATGGGATCAAGCTTCAGGGTCGTCGTGAGCAGCGCCGGATCGATCGTCGGATGGCGCAGGCGCAACGTCACCGCATAGGCGGAGTCACTGCTCGGTACGATTTTCGGATTCCTCGAACCCATTATTCACACTCCCGTCATCCTGATGATCACTCAGAAGCCCCGCTACTGTCCAACCGCACCGCGCACGCGCGCTTGCACGCTCAAATATCAGTGGCCGCGACGTCTCTAGGCCTTTGCGCGCGCGCCGTGGGCATTGAACCAGGCGAGCATGCGTTGCCAGCCGTCCTTTGCGTCGGCGGCGTTGTAGCTTGGCCGATAGTCGGCGTTGAATCCGTGCTGCGCGTCCGGGTAGACGATGATTTCGGACCTAACCGGCGATTGCTTCAGGGCCTCGCGCATCAGATCGATGTCGGTGCTCGTAATACCCTTATCGAGCCCGGCATACAGGCCGAGCACCGGCACTTTGAGCTCACCGGCTATATTGAGCGGATGCTGGGGCTGCAATGCAGTGGCCTCGCGATTCAACGGGCCGTACCAGGCTACCCCCGCGCGCAGCTTGGGGTTATGTGCCGCATAGAGCCACACGATGCCCCCGCCCCAGCAAAAGCCGGTCACCGCGGCGTGCGCCACATCGGCCTTGCCGGTGCTCTTTGCCCACGCAAGGGTGGCATCAAGGTCGGACATGACCTGCACATTCGGAACCTCTTTGACGATGGCCATGACGTCCTTCATGTCGGTGACCTTCGACACATCGCCCTGGCGCGCATAAAGCTCCGTGGCCACCGCGAAATACCCGCTCTTTGCCAGGCGCCGGCACAGGTCCTTGATGTGTTCGTGGACCCCGAAGACCTCCTGAACGACCAGCACCACGGAAAATGGGCCACCCGCCATCGGCATGGCTCGGTACGCCGGAATCTGCGCGTCGGTCGTGGGAATCTTGACCTCGCCCGCGGTGAGTCCGTCGCTATCCGTGTGATGGTCTGCGCCGAGACCGGCTGCACGGCCAGTGCAAAACCGGTCGCGAGCGACGTGACGATCACGGCGCGGCGCGTAAGTTCCATCGGCGGCGCGAGGCTCAGTAGATCAAGGTTAGCGCTGTACTTGCCCATGGCCGCTCTCTTTGAATGCGCTTGCCGCTGCATAAGAAGAGCGACATCTCAGCATCCACATGTTGTAAATCGATGACGGCAGATCACGGCGCGCCCAGGGGAAGTGGCGCCCTGGCGATCCAACTGTCGATCGCCGCCAGTTGCGCGCCAATCTGAACGCGGTAGTGGATACCGGCGATCGCCTTGTCGAGACTGCTGCGCGCGCTCGCCGGGATGTGGTTCGCGGCAAACTCGTTGAGGCGCGCGATCATTTTCAAGTCGCTGCTGCCGCTTGCCAGATCCGGCACGTACTGGGTACTGCTGTCGCTTTCCAGGATGGGTGCAATGACATCCCAGTGCGCCATCGCAAAATTGGCGGCGAGCTCCGGGTGGTCAGTCGATACGGAGTCAATAATAAGTGGCCGCAGCGTGACGGGAGCCTCCGGCGTCAATGAAATTTCGAGCGCGCGTTGCGCAAGCTGCGGATCCGCTGCCGTTCCCAGCAACCGGTAGTACTCCTGCTTCTCAAGCTGAGTCGCCGCTCCACGCGACCGCGCGTGCAGTTCCTCCCACGTCGGGGCATCGGCATTTTCCGCAACAACGTTGAGCACCATTTTGCGCTGCGCCGCGCTCAAACGCGTCGGTGCGGTGACAAATTCTCGATAGCGGCGGCGCGCTTCGGCCACCACGGCAGGATCGGCAAAGCGCCCCATGGCATCGAGCAGCGTCGCGCGCAGATTCTCGATATTGTCAGCTTCCCCGGCACGCGCATCCCAGCCGACCCGCGCGAGCGGCTGCTGCAAAAGTCGCCGCGCGTACACGCGAAACTCACCACGCCCCGTGCGCCCGTCGTAGAGGCTGTCAAAGCGCACGAGCGACTGCGCCAGATCGATCCAGATCAGCGGCTCATCGTCGGGCCGCAGCTTGGTCGTCAGCAACATGAACTGCGCCATCGGCACCTGGCCGACCGTGGCCAACGCTTCGGTGTCATTGAGCAGGCCGAGCTGATCGGCAGCCGGCAGCTGCGGATAATGCTCGGCAAGCGCCGCGAAGGCATCCGGCGCATAGCGACTGCGAAAGTAGGCGGTGTGGCCGACATTAAGCAGCTCGGGCGCGCACGGCGTAAGCGTCACGGGCGTTGCCGCCTGCGCGGCGACGATCAAGTGAGTGGCCTCCGCCGCGCCCAACGCTTGTACGGCGACCGGCACGTGCCACACCTGTGCGCCGTTGCCGCCCGATTCGTCGATGCTGAAACGGGTCTGCGAAAGCGACACGCGCACACTGCCCTGCTGGCAGGGCGCTGCCTGCGCCGCGATGAGCGGCACGCCCGCGTGCAGCGTGAAATCATGCGCGATGTCGCGAACCTTACGGGGACTAACGGCGTCAATCTCGTTCCACAGATCATCGGTCACCGTATTGCCGTAGGCATGATCGCGCATGTAGCGGCGCACGCCGGCACGAAACGCCTCCTCGCCGACATACGCCTCCAGCATGCGGATCACGGCGCTGCCCTTCTCGTAGGTGATCACGTCAAATGCGTTGCTCGCCTGCAGAACGTCCCTAATTGGCGTGATGATGGGATGCGTGCCGCTGCCGGCGTCGACGTTCATTGCATGCTGCACGGATGACTGGTCCTGCAGCCACAGCTTCCACTGCGGATGGAAATGATCGACCGCCTTATCCTCCATCCACGAGGCAAACCCCTCGTTAAGCCACAGATCATCCCACCATGCCATCGTGACGAGATCGCCGAACCACTGATGCGCCATTTCGTGCGCGATGACGACTGCAACGTTTTGCCGGTCATTCTCCGTGGAAAGCTGCGTATCGATCAGCAGGTCTTTCTCGAAGTAGAAGATCGCCCCCCAGTTTTCCATCGCGCCGAAAAACTCGCTGGAGCCGGGACCGGCGATCAGGTCGAGCTTCGGCAGCGGATATGGCGTGCCGAAGTAATCGTTGTAGTAGGGCAGCAGTTCCGTGGCGATCTGTAAGGCGAACGCCGCGCGCTGCGCGTCGCCACGTTTGACGATCACGCCAACATCAACGTTGCCCACCGTGCGGTGCACGCGCTCGAAGTCCCCAGTGGCAAAGAACAGCAGGTAGGAGCTCATCTTGGGGGTGGGCGCGAAACTCACGCGCTTCAGTCCCGGCGCAGCGCGCTCGCTCTTGGCAATCGGCATATTGGAGACGGCGGATTCGCCTGATCTGACAATCGCGCTCAGCGTGAAGGTCGCCTTGCGGGCCGGCTCGTCCCAGCACGGCAGAAATCGGCGCGCGTCGGAGTTTTCGAACTGCGTAAAGAGCGCATGCTTCGTGCCACGGCCGCGCCCGTCGTAATCGAGCACAAAGAGACCCGAGGCCTGCTCGTAGATCTTGCCGCGATAGTCGATCGACAGGAGGTAATGTCCGGGTGCAAGCGGCGCACTGAATGCAAACGACGCGGTCTGCTGCTGCTCATCAAGGGTGATCTTCGGTGCCTCGCTCCTGCCTGCGAGACTCACGTGCTCAAACACCAGATCCGCGGCATTCAACTCAATAACGCGAGTCTCCTGCTGCACATCGATGTCGATGCGAGCGCGGCCGCGAAACTTAAGGTGCGCTACGTCGGGCGTGACCTCTACATCGTAATGCGCGGGAA
>Ga0302324_100030164_pt1 | contig 10256 bp, 10 predicted proteins | sample Palsa_T0_1_FD_201949 | JGI IMG/M metagenome (GOLD analysis project Ga0302324, IMG submission 201949) | Peat permafrost microbial communities from Stordalen Mire near Abisko, Sweden - Palsa_T0_1 | ecosystem: Environmental > Terrestrial > Soil > Palsa > Peat permafrost | place: Sweden: Abisko... | reverse complement strand
ACGTACTCAAGTCGGCCGTCTGACGCCGATTGCGATACCAGAGCGGGTATCGTTTCGAGAACTCCGCGAAGATGCGCCTCCTTCTCCCTCAGAGCCTGTTCGGCTCTCTTGCGGTCGTCAACATCCGCCAGCAGGACATACCAGCGGATGATATTCCCGTTAAGGTCTCGTAGCGGGAGACCGCGCACATGGAACCACCGGTAAACGCCATCTGCTCTGCGAACACGGTGCTCGATGTCATAGGGAAACCCGTTCTCGGTCGCGTAAAGCCATTTTGCGATCACATTTTCGAGATCGTCCGGATGTACGGCACCCGTAGAAGACCAGTTCCTCATCTCTTCGCCGGATTTACCGAAATAATCGAGAACTTGCTGGTTGACCATTTCCACAGCGCCTGCCGGCGTCATCGTACAGACTAGAGCGGGAATGGTATCGACGATCAAGCGGAAACTACGTTCGCTCGCGCGAAGGGCATCTTCTGCGCGCTTACGGTCTTCGATGTCGGTATTAACCCCGTACCACTTGATGACCTGGCCCAACTGATCATGCACAGGCTTCACTCGAAAAAGAAACCACCTATATTGCCCATCGAAACGGCGCAAGCGCGCTTCAATTTCACCTGGTTGTTCCGACACCAATAAGCTTTGCCAGTATGTTGAGACCGTGATCACATCTTCCGGATGAAATATATCCTTCCATTGCCAATCCAAGGCCTGTTCGGCGGTTAGGCCCATATAATCCAGCCATACTCGGTTGAAAAAATTAACGTAGCCGTCCGGGCGGCTCGACCAGACCAGCGTCGGTATCAAGTCGATTACTTGACGAACGGAATCTTCGGATACGGCACTTTCTATAAAGACTTCCCCGGTTTGTCCACTGGATTCGGTGGTCCAACCGATGATCTCTGTCACTTGATTCGGCGCGCCAAGGATCGGACGGCCGAAGATGCGAACTTTCTTAACGGAACCGCCTGCCACATCTATGCTGCACTCAAAATCAATCTCTGTTTGGCCTTGAACCGATCTTTGGACTTCCGCCATCCAGTTCGACCAACTTTCCACCGGATGGAGCAGGCGATATTCATCAACGGAGGGCGGCCCTTGGGCGGGATCGCGCCCATGAATTCGGTGCATTTCCGCCGACCAATAGATTGGCCTTCCGGTATGAACATCCCATACCCAACTGCCGGTATAGCTCATATCGCCCCCCTTTTCAAGATAGCTTCCTTTGGTCCGTAGGTATGCACTTGACTCGCCATGCGGATTGAGCTGTGAGCCGCTGAGAATAGGCGGATTTCCCCTCCACGGATAGCAATTGGCCGCTTCATCTTGACTGGGTGCGAAGGGAAGGGAAGGTACGGTTTCGGGGGCAACTGTGCGTCAATTTCTCGCGAACTCTTTGAAGCGAATTCTTCGGTCATGTCGAGATGCCATTCACCGGCGCATTGCGTGACCGTATTGGGCGATTCGAACTCGCCGACGGCGGCTCACTTTTTTGGACGAAGCTGCGGAGATCCCGCTAGAGCTTCGAACCAAACGTTTCCGCGTTTCGCAGGAAGGCGAATCTTGAGTTGCAAAACCCACTGGAAGGTGCTTTGATCCGATCCATTGGGCAGCGTCTGCGGATTGATTTCGCCATCGCCCACCACCGGCGAGATGCGTGCGTTGGCTGCGGCATCGCTGGGACCATCGCGAACCGCACTGTCACCCAGGATCGCCGCCCTCGATATAGTACATTCCACGGAAAAGCTACCCCACCAAAGTGCTTCTTAAACCGCCCGCCGATATGCCAAGCTCTACAGCGTTCCTGACTAGTTCCGCGAAAGAACGTGCCGCCATCTTTTTCATCACCTGGGTACGATGGACTTGCAAAGTAACCGTACGAATGCCCAGTTCGGCCGCCGCTTGCTTGTTCAACAAGCCATTTGCGACCAGATGAAATACCTCTCGCTCGCGAGGCGTTAGCAACGCGAAGCAACTTCGAAGTCTCGCCAACTCGGAACATTTGTGGCGTCGCCGCCGATCCTCCTGCAATGCCGCATCAATGGCAGTGATAAGGGCATTTTGACTCACCGGCTTTGTTAGAAATTCAAGCGCCCCTGCTTTCATTGCTCGCACAGCCGAATGAACGTCGCCGTGACCAGTGATGAAAATAATGGGAGGATGGAGCTCACCAGCCAATTCACTTTGCAGATCCAAGCCGCTCATGCCCGGTAGCTTGATATCCACAATCAGGCATGCGGTCGAATCCGTCCTGCGATGACCGAGATACTCCTTCGCAGTGGCGAAGCAAACAACATTGCGTCCCATTGATTCAAGAAGTTCCGAAAGCGCCTCTACCACGCGCTTATCATCGTCGATCAGATAAATTACCTCACCCTTTCCACCGCAAGCTATGCCGCCCTCGAAAATTTGCATAACCCAAGAGCTCCAATCGCACGAAAATTGCGAGCCGAACACAAACAGTTTACGCTGGCCATCGATCGTAAGGAACCCCAATCGGTATATGAATCCCCTACCCAATTTGGATAGCGAGCGCGAGAGCCACCTCGAACTAGTAAACTTGCGGGAGCTGGAACTAAGAGCGGTCCGTTTGATCGCGAGACGGTAGGCGGAGAAGCTGCCTGCCGAAAATACGTGAATCGAGCGAGTATGCGCCAGGCCCAAGCATCGCCAGGATTACGCCAAGCATGATCGCCGTAAACGGCTGCAAGACATTTCCAAAACGAACGCCAACAAGGCCTCTTAGCTCCATCAAGCAGCAGAGAACGGCGCCGTAAGGCGTCATGAATCCCAGGCAAATGGAAATTGCCAGAACAGTGGCTGCGATGGGCAACCAAAACGAAAATGCGAAAGTCCATCGTCCGGTTCCCTCGACAACCACGCTAAGCGCTACCAGAAGCCTCAGTAAGAGCAGCGCAACACCCGCGACACCACTCGGAAACATCGAGAACAGCCGTTGCACTGTAATGACGTTATCCGTTGTATACCAATCGTGCAATCCCAAAAGGGGGTGCTGGGAACTATCCTTTAGTAGTATTCGTTCCTAACCCGGAGCGAAATTCGCAACCCCGACAGGCCTTGGATGCATTTTTGCGCTATTGTAGAAACTCGCAGGTCAGATTTGCTTGCCAAACCACAAGTTGATTCGTTTTGCCTGTTTAGCTTGCACCTCCACATTCTTCCTAAAGAGTGGCGAGCCAACTAGACCGCCTGTGGTGCCGTGGGCCAACGTAGCTTCTCGACAAATCAAATTGCCTATCGTCGACGGGACCGACGTCCGGTTCACGCGCCTATCATCGGCGGGCGGATCGTCGCTCACTAAAGTTTCGTCTATTGTTCAGGACGATCAAGGCTTCATGTGGTTTGGAACGCAGTATGGTCTGAACCGCTTTGATGGATATAGCTTCAAAGTTTTCATGCCTGAACCTGGGAAACCGAGCAGCCTTAGTGGTCTCTTCATTAGCGCGCTATTCAAAGATCGCGATGGCACTTTGTGGGTGGGCTGTGAGCAGTTTCTCAATCGATTCGAGCGAACAACGGAGACGTTTAGCAAATATCCGATTCCTTCCGTCATCAACATCAACCAGGATTCTGCTGGGGTTTTGTGGCTGGCGACCCCGACTGGCCTCTACGGTTTAGATCCACAGACGAAGCAAATTCTACACTACTCCCATAATGCAAACGACCCGTCCAGCCTGGGCAGCAACGATGTTCAATTCAGCGGCCAAGATAAGGGCGGTAGGTTCTGGGTTGCGACGAGCGTCGGCCTCGATCAGTTCGATCGCGTGAAAGGAAAGGTCGCACTGCATATCCCTTTGCATGAGCCTTCGAGCGGGTTTTCCTTTTACGAGGACCGTTTCGGCGTGTTCTGGATTTCTCATTTGTCGCCCAACGCATTGGCCGTGTTTGACCGCGGCACGAATACGCTGACTCATTTTTCCTTTGATAAACGAAATCCACCCACCAAGGAGTTGACAGGCATATCGGCAATGCTCGAAGACCAGGGCGGCAATTTGTGGTTTGCAACGCACGGTGCTGGCTTGCTAAAGTTCGATCGCGATCATCAGAGATTCATCCGTTACCGAAATAATCCGCTCGACGCCGAAAGCCTCCCGCAGAATAACGTGGAGAGCCTGTTTGCGGATCGAGAGGGAAACATCTGGGCCGGGCTGGGCAGAATGGGGATCGCCCGTTTGAGTGAGAAACCTCTCCCTTTCAAGCGATTTCAACACCTCGACGCTCCTGATAACGCAGGTCAACCTTTTGTCGGCGCAATCTATCAAGATCATGAAGGATTTTTGTGGATAGGTACTCCCGCCGCACTTAACCGAATCGAACGAAAAAGCGGGCGCGTCACGTATTACCGTCGCACACCTGGCCCGGCGGCCACCACTGATGTGATCTCAATTCGCGAAGATCGCGCGGGCAATCTATGGGTTGGCACCTACGGCCACGGGCTGCTCCGTTTTAATCGTCACACCGGGGAGTTCAAAAGCTACCAGCACGATCCGGCGAATCCGTACAGTCTTAGCAGTGACATTGTCATGCGCCTGATCGTTGACCATGACGGGACTCTTTGGGCGGCGGGTTCGGATGGTTTAGACCGTTTCGACGAAGCGACTCAGCGCTTCACAACGTACAGGCTCAACCCAGAAGGAAGCCCTTTCTTTCTGGAACTGGTCGAGGATCAGGAGCGAACGCTTTGGCTGGGCACCAAATCTTCAGGTCTATATCGCTTCGAACCAGCGACTGGTAAGCTCTCGATTTACGAACACAGCGCTAATCGGCAAGGCACGCTGAGCGACAACCGGGTGAATTCCGTCTACTTTGATCGCGCGGGCTTGATGTGGGTCGGTACACAAAACGGACTGAACCAGTTCAACAAAAGTAACGGTGATTTCACGGTCTATTCCCGGAGCCAAGGGCTGCCAGCCAACGCGGTGGGCGGTATCCTCGAAGACGACCGCGGCAATTTATGGATGGGTACCAACAACGGTGTGGCGAGGTTCAATCCGCAGAGTAAGAAGTTCCAGCGTTTCTCGACGCCAGAAGGCATGCCAGGTCCGGATCTGACCGGTTGGTCCGCAGCCTTCAAGAGCGCAACCGGAGAGATGTTTTTCGGTGGTTTCAGCGGTGCCACGGCGTTCTTTCCAGATAAGGTTACAGACGATTCGTACACACCCCCGATCGTTCTCACAGATTTCCAGTTATCGGCAAACCCAATAGAGATAGGAGATCGTTCCCCTCTCCAAAAGTCTATTTCTTACACCAACGAGTTGGTTCTCAATCACGACCAAAACATCGTCTCACTTACTTTCGCGGCACTCGGCTATTCCAATCCGGCGACGAATCGCTATCGCTACAAGCTTGAGAATTTGCAACAGGATTGGATTGAGGTAGGCAGTGACCGCCGTCAAGTCACATATACGACCCTGCCCGCAGGCAGCTATACTTTCCGAGCACAGGGCGCGACCGGCCGCGGTTCCTGGAGCGTGCCCGGAGTGACGTTGCACATCCAGATCTTGCCCCCGTGGTGGGCCACCTGGTGGTTTCGGACGATCTGCACGGCCGGTGCGGCTCTTGCTCTTTGGATGCTTTATCTTTCCCGTTTGAGGCAGGCCACAGCAGAGGTGCAAGCTCGTCTTGGTGAGAGATTGGTCGAGCGCGAACGGATTGCCCGCGAATTGCACGACACTTTGCTCCAGGGCTTCAGCGGCCTCGCTTTGCGATTTCAGGCCGTCCTAAAGCAGATACCCGATCAGGGACCGGCCAGGCAAATGATGGAAAACGCTTTGGATAGCCTGGACGAAGTGCTTCTCGAGGGCCGCAACCGCGTTCGTGATCTTCGCGACGAAACAATGCCTGGTCATGGGCTCTCGCAATTACTCCTGGCCTGCGGCGAAGAACTTGCACACAACGATAAATCAATCGTTTTTACTTTGGCCGTCGTCGGCACTGCTCAGCCCCTCAATCCGGTCGTACGAGACGAAACATACAGAATCGGGCGCGAGCTGTTGACGAATGCTTTTCAGCATTCGGACGCCGCGAAGATAGAGTCTGAGATCACTTATGATCGGGTTAGCTTGTGCCTGCGAGTCCGAGACGACGGCTGCGGTATGGACCAGACCATTCTAGATAACGGGCGACCGGGGCATTGGGGGCTCGCTGGCGTCCGCGAGCGCGCTCACAACATCGGCAGTCGATTGAACATCTGGAGCAAGCCCGGTTCCGGCACAGAGGTTGAGTTGATAATTCCGGCTAAGATTGCGTACCAAGTGTCACCTGAAAAGTCCCGCCGGCGATGGATCAAACGGACGCGAAGCAAAGATGGTCAAAGGGCGTGACATTGAACAAAATAACGGTTCTCACTGTGGACGATCATCCGTTGCTGCGCGAGGGCATTGCAGCGGTGATTCAAGGTGAGGACGACCTGCATCTGGTCGCAGAGGCTGCGAACGGGCAGCAGGCGATCGAAGCCTTTCGCTTACATCGTCCGGACGTTACCTTGATGGACTTGCAAATGCCCGTCATGAATGGCGTCGACGCCATCATCGCAATCAGAAACGAATTTCCGACTGCCCGCTTTGTGATATTGACGACATATCAAGGCGATGTCCAAGCATTCCGCGCCTTCAAGGCAGGCGCGGCTGGCTATCTTCTGAAGAACATGCTTCGCAAAGAGTTGTTGGATACCATCCGCCTCGTCAATGCGGGCCATCGGCGCATCCCGCCCGAGATCGCTGCTGAACTCGCGGAACATATGATCGACGATGCCCTTTCCGACAGAGAAATCGATGTTTTGAAGCGCGTCGCCAAAGGAACGTCCAACAAAATAATCGCCGCTCAACTCTCTGTTTCAGAGGCCACGGTGAAAGCGCATATGAAGAGCATCCTCGCTAAACTTGGCGCTAATGATCGCACCCATGCAGTAACAATAGGAATGCGGCGTGGATTTCTCGACGGCTGACCAGCGGTGTTCAGAATTCCCTCAAAGGTGCGAGCCACTCAACTGATCCACTCTCGAAAAGAGCGGGGTCCGCGCAGGTCTGCCCCTGGGGCAATTATTCTCCGGCGCTTTCGGCTAGTGTCTCCACCACTGCAAGGCTGCCGACAAGCGTTTCCGGGAAGCCGTGTCTTCGGTGAAGATACTCTGAGCTGTTGTAATAGATCCAGACGACGCCGGCGTTGTCCGCCGAAACTAGGATTTTTAGAGGCAGATCAATTGCAGCTGTCGGTGTGGCGACCATGATTGGCGTGCCCGCTTTCGGATTTCCGAAGATCAACAGCTTTGTTGGATTCATGTGCAATCCGACTTGTTCGGCTTCACCGCTGTGATCGACCAAAGCGAAAAGTTTAATTCCGCGAGTTTCCATAAGGTCCCTCAGTTTTTGAACTGTCACGTCCACTGAATGGTTGCTCTTCTGTACCACGATCCCTGATTGTAGAGTTGATTTCATAGTTACTCCCACATAATGCGTCTTTTAGCAATTTCGCTATTGTCTACTTGATGTGACGCGGGAAACGGCAAGCACTGTTCGAGTGGCTGAGCCAACTGGTGCAGTTGATCGCAAGATTGATAAAAGGTCGCACCATTATGCAAACAAAACGATCAAAAGTTGCGTACTGTAAGTCATGATGGCATCTGAACAACTGCACGGCACAGTGGAGCGGGGGGCGGTCATGGCTGAATCTCATTTGCAAAAAGTCATTTGCAAAGCTGTCTGCGTGGCTTTGCTTATTTCCGGAGACCTGGAGGCGGCCGAAAATGCGGTTGCAGATGCTATCCAATCGCTCGACGCGGAAGATTTGAACACAGACGCTCTGTTCATATGTGTTAGCGCACTATCAATCCAGTGCGCCCGTAACGCTGCCGACCTAAGTGTCCGAAGTAAACAGGATGAGTCGTCTTTCGCGCTGCCGCCCGAACTGCAAAATGTCTCATATCTACCGCGGCTGCCTCGTTGTTGCTTTGTGTTGCGTTTTCTTTTACGACTGCCGGTGAGCACGAGCGCTTGCCTTCTGCAACTTGAACCGGACCAGGTCATCGACTACTCCTCGGCCGCGGTTTCCATATTGGGTGCGATAACCACTAGGGAAGTCAGCCACGATCAGCTTTCGTGTCTGCCCGCTTTGAGCGCTTAAGCCGTCTCCATTCGCATAAGAGAAGAAGATCTTTTGGACAGTCGACCGGATTCACCAGTTTTGGGAGAATTTTAAAATATGTGCACTCTATCGGAGAGACGTTTCTACCCCGGCTAGATCAGCACTGGGCCGGGCTTTTCGGGATTAACCGCTGGGCAGCCCGCGAGCGGCGCCACACGGGAAAGTCTCTGATCGGCCGTGACCATCAAAGATACCTGTCCAAGTTGCTTCAAGTCGAGCGCAATGGCTAACTGCAACGCGTCGAGCGTGCGCAAACCTTCGGCAGCACCAAACTTCACTAGCAGTGTTCTAGCCACATGATAGTGGCGAACAATAATCGGTGGGCCAACGAGTAATCGTCCCCGCACCAAGTCGGCGCGCAGGCTGCGTCTTCCGATGTCAACACCGGCTTGATCGATCTCCCGGGTGCGAACCTTGGTAGCTAAGACGGACTCCATCTCAACGATAGAAAGACGAGAAACTACAAACTGGGAACCCGTCTCCTTAAGAATCCGATCCATGTATTCGGAGCCGACTTCGCTGTGATAAAGCTTCGCGAGGGCACTCGTGTCGAGAAAATACTTGGGCAATCAGCGCTCTTGCCGTTGCGCGGATACAGCATCGGAGAGCGAGCCGGAAATTCCGGCCAAGGCCCGCCGCACCTCGTCCCATGTGACGGTATCCGTCTGCGCTTCCAGCCACTCTTCGGCAGTAAAGTACCCGGCGAGATCTTCATCAATCGCAGAAGTGTCTGTGATTGTCAAAGTGACCTCTTGCATGTCCTGCAGTTGCAAAGGTTCCAGCGGATACAGCGCTCCCTGTTTGTACACCGCCTGAAGCCGTTTCTCCATCTTTTCTAGTTTATCCAAACCGCCGGCGGCCATTTCGGAATCGTTCATCCATTACCGTCCTGTTGTTCCCACGTTCCCAGTAAGAAGCATAGAGTGGGAACACCGTGACGTCTTGATAATTTGGCTCGTTCCCACTGTTCTTCGTGTTCCTGGTAAGTCCGAACATTCGTGGGTGTTTTCTCCATCTTTATTTCCGGCGACCGACGTAGATCGTAGAACACTGGGAACATCTTTTGTTTGCCGCATTTGGACCGGGAACAGACCGGGAACAACACTGAGAACACTGGGAACATTCATTGTTCGATCCTTCGATAGCGCCATTCCAATCGCGATCCTTGGCGCTCGCGATAACGTTCCCAACCGAGCGCCCGGAAGCAACGTGCCACCCGGTTCTTATCCACCTGCGTCCACAATCCCTGCGGCTTTTCGAGGCAACGAGAAAGCCCTTCGCTGATAGAAACGCTTCGACGGTCTTCCGCCCAGCGGGCGATCACCTCTTCCCAGGGATCTCCTTCGTAACGGTCCGCTTGTTCCATGGCCGCGATGTCTGCAAGTTCCGAAGCCACGTCACCGTGTTTCAATCCACGCGCCTCACGTGAGGCGCGTCTCCAGCCACCAGACGCAGCCATCCTCAAAGCGAGCCTTTGCTTCCGCCCAAAGCTGATCCCGGTCACGGCTCAAGCTGGCGATGTCGATTGCACCGCAAGCCACGGGCCAGAAGCGACGCCCACCACTATCGTCGCGCAGATAACTAGAGTGGTTGACGCTCCCAGCGAAGACGCACTGGCGGGGCGATTCAATCAAGCGCTTGCCGTAGGGAGGCCGAAAACGGTCTGTAGTCCGGCTCATAAACGCTTTGATGCGGCCCACTTCGGCGCGGCTGAGTGAATCGAGCTCGGACAGCTCGATGATCCAGACACCCTGAGTTTGCAGCACCGAATCTTTGGTGCCCAAGTCCGCCAGTTCGTCGGTAAAGTATGTGCCTGCCAGTGTTTTCAGCGCGGTGGATTTCTTGCTGCCTTGCGGACCTTCCAGAATGAGACAGCAGTCGGCCTTGACTCCCGGCCGGTAAATCCTGGCGACGGCCGAGATCAGCCAGCGCGCTCCGACGGCTCGGGCATAGTTTGCATCTTCGACACCCAAATACGTTGTCAGCCAAGTATCTAGTCGGTCGACGCCATCCCAGGCGATGGACTCCAGATATTGGCGCACCGGATGGAAGGATCGATCTTTCGAAACGGTTTGCGCAGCCTGTGCCGCC
>Ga0302324_100030161_pt1 | contig 10256 bp, 11 predicted proteins | sample Palsa_T0_1_FD_201949 | JGI IMG/M metagenome (GOLD analysis project Ga0302324, IMG submission 201949) | Peat permafrost microbial communities from Stordalen Mire near Abisko, Sweden - Palsa_T0_1 | ecosystem: Environmental > Terrestrial > Soil > Palsa > Peat permafrost | place: Sweden: Abisko... | reverse complement strand
CGAAGCACGTGTGGCGAAACTTGTTTGCCGCGCAGGGTTAAGCATTTTCGTTTCGCTGTTTTGGTGTGACGCCGCAGAACGTATGCAACTCCCCATCGACTAAAGGGTGTACCACGGGCGTTGACAAAGAGTTCGGGCGTTGCGATGGCTCCCCGAATGGCCAACCAAGCGCGGAGTGCCGCAGCCGTCGTCTTCCAAAGAGGCAGCGCGCGTTCGCGGCGCCCCTTGCCTCGCACGCGGATGCTCGCTGACTGAGGGGCGACATCGTCGGTGCGCAAACCTGTCAGTTCGGAGACTCGGAGACCCGCGCACACCGCCAAGTGCAATATGGCTCGGTCTCGAACTCCCATTCGCGTGGATGGATCAGGAGCATCGAGGAGGGCCTGCATTTCTTCCTGCGCCAGATACGGTACCAAACGATGGTCGGTTTTCTTGAAGGGGATTGCTAAAACGCGGCGAACCTGTCCGACGGCGGGTGGCTCGTGGTGCTGCAAAAATCGGAAGAACGAGCGGATCGCAGCCAAACGGATATTTCGTGTCTCCGCGGAGTTGCCACGTACGCCCTCCAGATGTTCTAGGAACGAACTGATCAGCGAGGCGTCTAACTGCTCCAGCATGAGAGCTGATGGCGCAACTCTGAGCTTCCGGGATGCGAACTCGAACAGAGCCTGGAAGCTGTAGGCGTAGGAGTCACAAGTATGTGGGCTAACACCTCGGTGGCGAACAAGATAGTCATGGAAGAAAGCTTCGATGTGGGGTGCGAGAGGAGTCATGGCTGTCCTCCATGCGCGAAGTCTTCCGTGACCACAGCGATGCTGCGCAGAAGCTCAGGTGTGGTTTCCAGGTACCAGTAGGTAGAGTTGATATTGACGTGCCCCAGATAGGTAGCCAAGGCCAACATGTGCTGTCCGATTCGTTGCCGGCCAGTTGGCGACGACTCCAGTGCGCGAACTGCAAAGGTGTGACGCAGCTCATGAATACGAGGCCAGCGACCGCGGGAGGGCTTGATCCCTGCGGATTTCAGCAGGTTCCGGAATACGTCGTGAACTCTCCAGTAGACGAGTGGCTGTCCTTCGTCTGACACAAAGACCTGGTCGCCACCTATCCTCATTTCTTGACGGTGCATCAAGTAGCGAGAGAGCCCTGTCCATGCTGTTTCGTGCAACGGCACCAGACGGGTCTTCTGGAACTTCGTTTTGCGAATCAGTAAACCGTCGGCGGTGATGTCGGAGACCAGCAGATGCAACGCCTCCGAGATTCGCAGCCCGGTTGCTGCCAATAGGCTGATGAGCGTTGCATAGGTTTCAGATCGCAGCGAGTTGAACGAGGGAAGTCTCTTGGCGGCAAGGACCAAGCTCTCGATCTCATCGCACGAATAGATGTGCGGGACACGACGCACCTTCCGATAGCCGAAGTAGTTTGTCGGTGGTGATTCGTGGCGGCGGTCTTCTACGCGGAGATACTGAGCAAGAAGACAAACGGTCTGGTAACGGACATGTCGTTGTGCAACCGATCTGGCCTGGCCAGCCCACTGGATGACAGTGGCTGTGCGGATGTGGGTTTGTTTTTGATGGGTCGCAAAGCTTGCAAAACTGCGCAAGAGATATTCTGCGTTGCTGAGAGTGAAGCCGGTGGTACGTCGCATGGCGAGGTAGGTTTCAATGGCCTTGATCATCGCTTCACCTCTGGCCACGGCTGAGCGATCTGTTTGAGTAGCGCGACATCTGCCTTGGCGTAGTAGGCGGTCATGTCGATGCTGCGGTGGCGAAGAACGAGGCCGGCCTGCTCCAAGGGAACTCCACTCCGCAACATCTCTGTGGCCGCGGTGTGACGCAACAGGTGTGCCCCTTTGTCGGGGATTTCGATGCGGGCGCGTTGGAGAGCGTGTTTGACGACGGACGAGACACCATCCCCGGAGGCGAAGGGTCTATAAGGGGCAATGCTTCGAACAAACACGTAGTCGGTATTGCTAATCGTAGGCCGTCGTTCCAGATAACCGAGCATCGCGTCACCCACATCCTGCGGAAGCGGCAACCGTACCTGGTATCGCCCTTTCCCGATCACCTGCAGTGTGCCATGATTCCAGTCGATGTCGTGAAGACGCAACTGCGCTACATCTCCCGCGCGCAAACCTAACCGTACCAATAGGAGCACAATCGCACGGTCACGAAGACGGCCGGGATCTGAACCATCACACGCGGCGATCAGACGATTCACTTCTTCTGAGGACAGACAGCGTGGGAGCTTGGCCAGTCGCCAGTGAGCGACAGCGGGAATCGCAAGGGCGAGATCGTCGCGAGATTTGCCGCGGAAGTTGAGATACCGCAGAAACGCCCGCAGCGAGGTGATCAGATGCTGTGTGGTCGAGGCTCCACATTGGCTGGCCCGGCGCAAGAAAAAGTTGCGTACGCCGTGCGCAGTCCATTGACTGACATCATCGCCGAGGGCCTGGAGCAACTCCGCAGCGCCGCGAGCATAATGCCGAAGCGTTGGCTGCTTCGCCCCGCGATGCGTTTGAAACCAATCGAGGAAGGCAATAACGAGAGCTGGATCGGTGCTCTCGCCCCGAACTGATTCACTCGGGCAGATCCCGCAGCCAACCAAGTGTTGATGAAAAAGTTTGACTCCAAAACGCGCGTGAAAGGCGATCTTTGCTCGCTTGAAGTGAGGGCACCGGCAACGGCGAAGATGGCCTACAAAAGCATGAAGCGTGCTGCAGTCGATGTCTGCCAGAACACCACCTCTCCGCTGAACGAAGCAGCCGAGATGGGCAGCGGCTCGAAGGTATCGAACCGCGCTGGCCCTGGCGTATCCGTGGTGTTCGAGATCATCTGCGAACGCGTCTATGTGCGGTCCACTGATTCCACTACGCAAGCGTCGTAGCGTCTTGGGTGCAGAGAAAAACTTTTCTAGCATGGGGTTCTCCTTGTTGAGCATTGGCCATGAATGGCCGCATCAACGTAGCAGAGCCCTGGTTTTATGGTGAGTTGCCGCCCGCCCACCCCTGTCCGAAAAGCCCACCCTGCACAAATTCTCGTGCTCCACTCCCCATTAGAAAAAACTCCCCATAAGGCACGTAATGGTGAGCTCACCATTACGTGCCGGAACCGATCCTGACCGCTTTCAGCCGCGCCTAGACTGTGCGGAATTAGCGGAGCGGCTGGGCGTAGGGGGGCGACCCACCTTGCTCACGGTTGCTCGAATCGTCAAAGCTAACCGCTACAAAGGTCACGACGTCGTGATTCGCGCTCTTCCCAGGATCCTCAAATCTATCCCCGACCTTGTTTACGTGATCGTGGGAGGAGGAGACGATCTTGGCTATCTTGATTCGGTGAGTCGCAAGTGTGGTGTTCGTGACAAAGTGATCTTTGCAGGATGTGTCCCGGATGCGGAGTTGCCTCTTCTTTATAACGCCTGCGATGTGTTCGTCATGAGCAGTCGTCAAGATCGCAACTGTCGCGGTGTTCTCACTGAGGGCTTCGGGTTGGCGCTGTTAGAAGCATCGGCTTGCGGAAAGCCGGTGATCGCAGGCCGCTCCGGGGGAATGCCGGACGCCGTACAAGACGAGGTGAGCGGTTTGCTGGTTGATTCGCGCGACCCGAACGCCGTTTCTGACGCAGTTCTCAGACTCCTGCATGAGCCAGGCCTGGCAGATAGGCTGGGAAAGAATGGCAGGAGATGGGTAGAGACGGAAATGAACTGGGGTCGAGCGGCCGGAGAATTGTACCGGGCACTAGCCAGGCTCTCCCGCAACGCCGGCCAGCCATCTGAACTCTTTCCAGATATCTCGGAAGCACGTTGAGTAGTGCCAGGCTTCTTTCATTTTGAGACGTCTGGCGAGCTTCATTTTGGGGGGAAGAAATGGCGGGCGTGATTCAGTAGTAGACGACAGGGGCTTCTAATGCTTTCGCGGGGAGATGTGGCGATCATCAGGGCTGAGATTGAGAGGCTTGAAAAAGCTCGCCGAGAATGTACCGATGAACATATTCGAGAACGGATCGAAGCTTGGATTGAGGAACAGAAAAGGAAGTTGATTTTCGAAAATTCGGAATATCCGTCCACTTGAGTATATTCCTCATCGTCCGAGTCGAAGTGCCCAATCTTTGCACTTGCGCGACTCACAGGGGAATCGTCTCGGTTTGTCGAAGGTGCTTGAGTATTAAGTGGTCTTCTTCTTTTTCCGAGAGAATCCCCGCGTCCTCATGCTCGAACGTCCAGGAACACAGGGGACACTTGGCTTTGAGGTTCGCCTTGTCAGGTCTCACTCGATAGTGCACAAATCCCAAAATGCAAATAAACCAGTTTTGTTGACCGAGATCGAACGCAAGCCTGGTGTCTGAATGGGTCATCTTCCATTTCTCCTGCAAGTTCTCCAACGAAGACTACTTGTCGCGGAAGCCCTCATCGGCTTCCCTTGTTGCGGCTGTAAGTCACAAGCCGGTCTGGCCAAAACCGAACTGCAAGATGGAATTCGCAAATCAAAAGACGTCCTAAATCGTCGATATCATTCCGTCGTCGAGTTCTCCGCCGGGGATGTCTTCGGATAAGGCGCACGCCCGAACATTACACCGGTTTCGACCTCGACCGGTCTCGCGTCGCGGAGGTACGGCTTGAACCTCCATCGCCCCAAAGCGTCGGTGACGGCTTTTGCTTGATCGGGGAATGCGCTCAGAAAGTGAACGTGTTTTACCCTGCCTTCTGTATCAATGATGATTCGGACAGGAACAGGGTTGAATCTGTGCTCCGTGAAAATCGGATCAACTCGCGCAATTACGTTTCCGTCGTTTACGTAATCCTTGATACACACAGGAACATTGCCCCCACCTGTAGTCCCTGTCGGACTGGCCTCGGCAGGCAATCGCATCTTGTCCATGTCGAGGATCAAACTCTCCAGCAGTTTCTGATCACGGCTGGCTAGCACGACTTCCAGTGTGTGGCAGCGGATTTGGATCGCCAGATCATACCAATGCAGACCTGCTACTGGAGACCAATACTCGAAGACGGCGAAGGAGCGGCCGGCGATCTTGATCTCTCTGGGAGCCACCTCCACTTTGTAGTCAGCCTGCAAGTGCTTTTCGGAATACTTGATGAGTTCCAGGGCATTTGCTGCTGGCAGCGGGGTGAAGAACATGTCTTGAGCGGTGATCAAGATACTGCCCCGCACAGAACCTTTGAATGTGTCCGCCGGACTGAGTTGCAGGAGGACGTAACGACCGCTGTCCGACGGAGGTGGGCCGTCATAATTCTTGGTCCAATCCGGCGGCAAACGGTAGGCCAGTCCGAAATATGGGTTGGCGAAGGTATGATCAGTGAGCTCGCCAGTTTCCGGTACGGGCGTGACAGAATCGCTCGCGCTGGATGAGGCGCTTTTCACCAGGATCACTCCAGCCGGCACCTTCGTAGTCGGCTTAACGGTGGCGCAACCTTCGCAGCCGTTTTTGGGCGCATTCTGTGTTCTGACATCCTGGCTCCAAGCGGGCGAGCATAACTCGAGAAGAAGCAAGGAGAAGAGAAATCGATAGCACATTGTCGTCCCCACGAATCCTGCCGACTGGCGTGCAATAGTTCGGCGGCCTAGCTCCGCCTTCACATTTGCCGGTGAGAACAACCGGCGAGACCTGTTCCATCTCGCCGGAATTGACTCAGGGTGATTACAGTGAGCGCAAGAAATCCAATATCTCTTGCTGTTGACCGGCCGTGAGGTTGAAGAATTGTTGCTCCACGAAGTTAGCTTCGCTGCCGTGGCTGGCATGGGCCTTAATTGCAGTCATCAGGTCGGTGGTGCGACCGTCGTGCATGAAGAAGACCCGCTGTCCCAAACCCCACAACGGAGCTGTTCGGAACTGATCGCCGTCCGCAGCGCCTTGCGAGATATTGTCCGCTAGGCCCACGCCCATGTGGTGGATCTCGATATCAGAGTAGGCATTCACTGGCGCATTGCTCAACGATCCAGTGAAATTCGACACCTGAGTTCTGCCCAAGGTTGGGTTATGGCAGGCAGCGCAGCCGATAGACTTAAACAGAGCATTGCCCGATGCGATCGTCCCGGCTGGAACCTGCTGTTCGTTCAGCATGACGGCTCCGGGCGCTGGCGGCGCAAGGAACCGCATGAAGTTAGCAAATGCAGAGACGTCATCCAGAACGGCTGAGTTTGGTGTTGCGGCCGGATTGGATCTGTCCTCCGGATATCCCATCCCGGAGAGGTTCAGGCAGTTCGCCTGTAGCCCCGTGCCATGCTGGTCTTCGCCCGGAGATGGCCTCTCTTGGGGGAACAACTCGTTGCTGATGCCCATCTCTACGTTATAAGCCTCACCGGCAAAAATATGCAGCGACTTATTTTGCGCCTTCCACCCGAAGCGCGTAATAGTTCCATCGTTGCCGTTGTAATTGAAAGAACCGGAAATGCCAAGGCGGTTGTTGTTATTGGCCAGTTGATTTTTGAGCAGCGTTGAATCATCCAAGTTCTCGATCAGACCTGCGCCAAAAGTCGGCGTAGGAATCCGGAAAATAATGTTATTCGCCGCCAGCGCCTGACTGAAATTAGGTTGTGGCAAATTGCAACTGCCGGCATCAGGACGGCCTGTAACGGTGAATACGTCTTCCACCCCGCCATTGGGAGAGTTGGTGTTGACGCTTCCGTTGCTATTGAAAAAGAACGGGAAGCGGATTACCAGGGTTGGTCCGTTAGCCGTAATGAAGGGAGGCAAAGTATCGCCAGGTGCGACACCGTTGCTGATGAACTGGTACTGAGGATTCATGGCGGCGCCGCTCCCTCCGACACTAGGCTGTGCGTGACATGTACTGCATTGATTCGCGTTGAAGCGCGGCCCTAAACCATTGTTGCCATTGGGGCTGCTGGAAACTGACTCTGTGGCTTGGAACCGCTTGAGGCCGTCAATGAAAAAATCCAAGATGCCTTGGTTGTCGTTCTGCAACACGGAAGGCAGGGCGTTCCCGGTGCCGCGGTTGCCGCTCTGAACTCCGGGGTCAGTTTGGGAAAATGCCATCTCCGCGGGAACTAGCATTGCCAAAGTTAGGATTGACCCCAGCCCGAAGATTAGTCGTTGGCTTAGAAAACGTTGAAAATAATAAGGAGCCCAGATTTCTCTTGTAACTTCCTTGTGTTCATCGGCGGGACACACGAATGCATTCGTTTCGGTACAGTTCATTTGTCATCTCCTCAGTGTGGTGACTAACTCCGGCGTTAGCCGGTGTACAGGAGACGATTGGCGGCGCCAAGTTATAGCGGGACGCACACGTCGCAACGGTCATAACTACCGTTTTGTCCGTCATGCGAACAGCAATTGACCTTGGGTCTGAGGGGATCCCGAGGAAGGAATTAGCTGCAAGCGGTTCAAGAACAAGTTCGATAGAGCCTATCTTCGAAGCAGGATGAGGTCAAGTGTCGTTAGTGCATATGAAAATCGGCAACCGCACACAACCTCTAATGCTTTTGAGACACTGGGGAGGCAGAATGGCGCGGTGCGGAATTATTTTCGCAAGGTACGCCTCGGCGCGGCGAAGAACAGTCGATGATGGAATCCTATCTCTGCAAACTTTTTACACGGCGCTAACAAACAGCTTACCCAGGGATTGAACGGGAAGGCTCATATTTGAAGATGCGGCCGTGACAGCGAGTCTGTCCCAGATGCAAGAGCGCGGTCTAGCTGCACTGAGGGGCAGCGATCCACAGCTCTTGCGGAAGGCGCCGTATCGGCGGAGCTGTTCTATTGGCTCCGCCGAAATGTTTGTCAACCGTCGACCTCCGGTTCCGGAGGCGAAATGGCTCAAAGAAATCCTAAAGTGCATACGAAGAGCACTCGTCTTGAGGATTTACTGGACTCCATTACCCGGACCCGGTCCCCCCAATGAAGAGGGACCGACACGTTGACTTTGAAGGTCCGACAATTTGGTCTGTTGTTCTGGGGTAAGAATCTGATACAGGGCAGCGTCGTTCTTGGCGTGTATCGACTCTAGTTGCGTGGTGAGCTGGCCGATTGTGTTCGATGCTTCGTCGATGCCAGCTGAATCATTGTTCTTCGCGGCCGTACTCAAAGTCTCGTGTGCTTGTCTCATGCTGGCGCGTATCGTCTGTTCCGAGGTTGCGGAATTGGCATACAGCGTTTTAGCTTGCTGCTGTTGCGCCGTGGTCAAACTCAAAACCGTTGTAAGGTATTTGACCTGTCTCTGGGCTTGATCGCCCGGACTGGGTGGAGTAGGTCCTTGACCGAAAGCGAAAGAACCGAACATTACCGCAAGAATGACTATTGCGATTTTCTTCATTGTTTCTCCTTTGTATTTGGGTGTTGTTGGATTTGTGGGAATGAAAATGTGAAGACCGATTCAGGCGTGGGAAGCCTCGCGATTGATTCGATAGCACCGACGGAATCAAGACTCCGGGCGACCACCTCCAGCACTCCATCAAATCCGAGGAGGTCTTCCGCATAATTGCGATGACGCGGCAGGTCACCGACCCTGATCACCCGGATTCTTCTCCGCCCATTCTTGGGAAAAGAATTCTCGGGTGGAATGGTCCTATCGGACCACCATGCGAGTGACACGCACCCTCCCTGACTATTGCCATCACACCACAGCCTTAAACTCACCGTGGTAAAGCCTTTGAAAGAAAGTTGTAAAGGGACTTGATCCTGTCGGACGGCTGAGTCTTGGGTCGAGCGGGTCCTTACATAATGTTTACAAGGAATGAGCGCACACCTTACACCCCGCACTAAACTCCTTGCGTAGGATGAAGCCAGCGGTGGAGGTGTTGTTGGTTCGCGTGACGTTGCTGCCGGTTTCATCGAGGGGGTGATGGCAGCAACTGGTGGCAGCGCTCAATGGCGATGCTGAGGCTGCCGGCGGCGGGGTTCTCGATGTGCTCTCCCCCGGGCGGACCCCGCCGTAAAGTTCAAGCAGCGATGCTGAGTAGGTCAAATGGAAAGCAGGCACGCGAGGTATAGGACCCTCCCTTGTGCCGTAGATTTCGCCCGAGCCAACTCAGACGGCAAACAGGGTGATATTCCGAATGATCGAAGCGTGCCGCCGATCCCGGAATACGCGCCTGTGGTCCGTTTCAGCCACCGCTGAAAAAGCCCAGAGGCTTTTGTCGATGGCGGAATCTTCAATCGCTGCCGAGATCTTTCACCGTGTCATTCGATGACCTTCGTACAAGTTACGGTCGGATCGCCCAAGCTAAACCGTCCGGCTCGCCCCCAACGTCGATGTGGCTCGTGACCTCTAAGGTCTTCAGGTCCAGTACAGCGACGGAGTTGTCAGGCCCACAGGCGATGAAAGCACGATTACCATCCCGATCCATTAGGAAGCCCGCTGCTCCGTGGCCAATTTTCACCCGCTTGAATTCCTTGCGCGACGCTGTATCGTAGATCACTAGATCGCCATCGCCCAGACTTGAAATCAGCACAAGCTTTCCATCAGGAGTGAACTTCAGCCGGTTTGCACCGAACGTCTTCGCGTCCAGCGTGGCCGTCACGGTCCGTGTCGCGAGGTCGACCACCGAGAGTGTACCGTCTTGCGCATTTGCGGTCCATAGCTCGCGCCCATCCGGCGCTACGTCAAAACCTTCGTCGCCTTTGCCAACCAGAATGACGGTCTCATTCCAATCCATGCGCGGTTGATTCCCTCCCGGCGGAAGCGGTGGAGGCTGGGAACCCTGCGGCGGGCGCATTCCCGGAGGACGTCCCATCGGTGGAAGAGTGACCTTCTCCAGAATGCTGACCGTCGCGGAGCTAACATTGGTGGCGTAGATCTGCTTCTCGTCCGGAGTGACGTAAAGCATGTGCGTTCGGTTCTGGCCGGTGCCCATGATCCAATCGATCCTGGCGGAAACAGGATCATAGGTTGCAATGGCCTTCGCGCCTTCAGCTGTGAACCAGACCTTTCCTCCCACAAACGCGAGACCGTGAGGGCCATTCAAGGCTCCGGTATCGATGTCGGGCAGCGGTTTCTGCCCAACCAGGTCGATCACGAAAAGAGCATGGTATCGGCCCCCACCGTAGATCGAGACATAAGCCGTCTTCCCGTCGGAAGACGCGATCACCTCGTGGGGATCAGGGCCGACAGGAGCGCGGGCGGTGACCTGCAGCGTATTCGGGTCCACTATGGCGAGTGTGTGGCTACGCTTGGAAAGCGCCAACAACGACCGACTCGGCGTCGACTGAGCAACAACTCCGATCGCGGCGGAAAGGAGTGCAGCCAATGCGGCACCGGCGACTAGCGATTGGGGTTTTTGGGGTCGC
>Ga0302324_100030159_pt1 | contig 10257 bp, 9 predicted proteins | sample Palsa_T0_1_FD_201949 | JGI IMG/M metagenome (GOLD analysis project Ga0302324, IMG submission 201949) | Peat permafrost microbial communities from Stordalen Mire near Abisko, Sweden - Palsa_T0_1 | ecosystem: Environmental > Terrestrial > Soil > Palsa > Peat permafrost | place: Sweden: Abisko... | reverse complement strand
GTGATCTGCTCGATCTGGTAGTGCGACATCGACTTGACCAGCGAGTCGGCGCGGACGAGCATCGAGATCCGCGCCGCGTAGCGTGAGAAGTAGACGGCCGCCTGGCCGGCCGAGTTGGCGCCGCCGATCACGACCACGTGCTGCTGTGAGCAGGAGCGGGCCTCGGTCATCGCCGCGCCGTAGTAGATGCCGGCCCCGGTGAACTTTTCGAAGCCGGGCGCGGTCATCTTGCGGTAGGCGACGCCGGAGCTGACGAGCACGCTCGAGGCGCTCAGCTCCTGGCCACCACTCAGCTGCACGATCCGCCCAGCGCCCTCGACCCGTAGCGAGACGGCGTCTGAGACCGTCAGCAGCTCGGCGCCGAGCCGTCGCGCCTGGGTGGTGGCTCGCCGTGCGAGGTCGGAGCCGCTCAGCCCGGTCGGGAAGCCGAGGTAGTTCTCGATCCGGCTGGACTGGCCGGCCTGCCCGCCCGGCGCCTCGGACTCGACCATCACCGTTCGCAAACCCTCCGACGCGCCGTAGACGGCCGCCGCCAGGCCAGCCGGACCACCGCCGACGATCACCAGGTCGTAGTGGTCGGATGCGGGCGCGACCGCCACTCCGAGCCGCTCGGCGAGCTCGAGCACGGTCGGACGCTCCAGCACCGAGCCGTCCTCGAGGAACGCGACCGGGAGCCGGTCCTCGGGCACGTTCGCCACCTCCAGCAGCTGACGCGCCTCGGGGTCACGCTCGACGTCGTACCAGCGGCCGGGCACGCGGTTGCGAGCGAGGAAGTCCCGCAGATCGTGGGTCTCCTTGGAGAACCGATGCCCGACGATCCGCACGCCGCTGGAGGCCAGCATCGCGGCGCCCGACTGCCACGTCTGCAGCAGGTCCTCGACGACCGGGTACAGCTGCTCCTCGGGCGGATCCCAGGGCTTCAGCAGGTAGTAGTCGAGGTCGACGTCGTTGATCGCGGTGATCGCCGCCTGGGTGTCGGCGTAGGCGGTCAGCAGCGTGCGCTTGGCCTCGGGATAGATCTTGCGCGCCCGGGTCAGGAACTCGGTGCCCTCCATCCCGGGCATCCGCTGGTCGGAGACCATCAACGCGACGTCGTCGCCGCGGGTGCGCATCTCCTTGAGCAGCGCGAGCGCGTCCTGACCGGAGCCGGCGCGGACGATCCGGTAGTCGGCGCCGAACCGGCGGCGCAGATCTCGGGAGACCGCGGCGAGCACGGTCGGCTCGTCGTCGATCGCGATGATCGCCGGCCGGCGCACGCGCTCGCCGTCCTCGGCGACCGGCGCGCGCTCCTCGTTCTCGGAGACGGCCATCAGCCGGCGAGCATCGGCGACGGCGGGATCTTCGTCTGACCGGTGACCTGAGGGAGGATCATTCCGACCTCGTCGACGAAGCACCAGCTCCACTGCTCGCCGGGCTCCAGCGAGCGGATCAACGGGTGCTCGGCCGACTGCGCATGCGCGGTCGCGTGCTGCCCGGGGGAGTCGTCACAGCAGCCGACGTGCCCGCATTCCAGGCAGATCCGCAGGTGCATCCAGACGCCGCCGACGCGCAGGCAGTCCTCGCAGCCGTCGACCGCGGCCGGCAGCTCGGTCACCGTGATCGTGTCCAGATGGGTGCAGCTCGGTTGGGTGGCGCTCATGTCCTGAGCATGACAAAGCCGTCAAGGGCGATGGCGTCGTTGGGCGATCGCAGCATCTATAGGTGTGTTTCTTCCCACTCGCGGGCGGCTCACGCCGGAAAGCGGATGCCGCCGTGGATCCGCACGCGGACCGTGTCGCCGACCCGTGGGGCGGGCAGCTCCGCGGTCGCGTACAGGCGGCCCTGGGAGAGGGCCAGCTCCAGGCGGACGCCGTCCTCGAGCGGGATCACGCGGGCGACCGTGGCGGTGTACGGACCGGCATCGTCGATCGTCACGTGCGCGGCCCGGGTCAGCAGCAGCTCGTCCCCGTCGCGCAGCTCGCCGTCGTAGCCGAGGAAGCGGGCGACGAGCGCCGACGGCGGCGACGACAGCAGCGTTGCCGGCGGCCCATCGGCGACGATCCGGCCATCGATCAGGATCAGCAGGCGGTCGGCCAGCGCCCACGCCTCGGCGCGGTCGTGGACGACGACAAGCGTCGCCCGCTCGGGCGAGCGCAGCGCTCGTTCGGCGTCCTGCAGCAGCGCCGCCCGGACCTCCGCGTCGAGGCCGGCGAATGGCTCGTCGAGCAGCAGCACGTCGGGTGACACCGCCAGCACCCGGGCGAGGTGGACGCGGCGGCGCTCGCCGCCTGAGAGCGCGGTCGCCTGCCGCTTGGCCAGATGCCCGGCGCCGATCTGCTCCAGCGCCTCACGGGCCCGTGGCGCCCGCTGCGCCCGTGGCACGCCCCACCAGCCGAGCGCCGCCGTCAGGTTGGCGAGCACCGAGCGCCGCGCCATCTCGGCCGACTGCAGTGCGACCGCGACGCTGCCATTGCGCTCGACCGTGCCGGCCTGCGGGGGGAGCGCGCCCGACAGCGCATCCAGCAACGTCGACTTGCCGGCGCCGTTGGGGCCCAGCAGCGCGACCAGCTCGCCGGCATGCAGCTGCAGGTCGAGCTCGTGCAGCACCGTGCGCGGCCCGCGGGCCACGGACAGCCCGGCGGCGCGCAGCAGCGGGCCGCGGGTCGCGGTCCCGGGTGGGTCGCTGAGTCTCGCCAGCGTCATCCGAGCTCCGCCACCGGGCGTGCGCGGAACCGCAGGCGGAGCCCGCCGCCCGAGTGCTGCAGGAGGCTGACGCCGCCCATCAGGATCACGATCAGGACGAGCAGGACGATCGCGATCGCGACCGAATCCGCGTAGCGAGCCTGGTTGGCCTCATACAGCGCGGCGCTGGCGAGCGTCTGGTCATAGCCGTACACGTTGCCGCCGACGATCGCGATCGCCGCGACCTCCGACAGGGCGGTGCCGAGCGCCGCCAGCACCGCGGCGATCACCCCGATCCGCGCCTCGCGCAGCGCCAGTGTCGCCAGCTGCAGCCGTCCGGCGCCGAGCAGCCGTGCCTGTGACAGCAGCCCCGACGGCAGTCCCTGGACGGCGGCGGCGGTCAGCGTGACCGTGTAGGGCAGCGCCAGGGCCGCCTGGGCGATGTACACGGCCCGCCTCGTCGTGTTGAGCTGAAAGCCCCCCAGCGGCGCCTGCGGCACGAACACGAGGAACAGGAACAGCCCGACGAGCACCGGCGGCAGCCCGAGGCTGGCGTTGGCCAGGATCTGCAGCCAGCGCCGTCCCGGAAAGCGCCCCAGCCCGAGCGTCAGCCCGAGCGGGAGGCCGATCACGGCCGCGATCACGGTCGCGATCGCTGCGACCTGCAGCGTGAACCCGATCACCGAGAACAGGTACGGGTTGCCGTGGAAGATCAGCGGCACCGCCGCCTTGAGCTCGTCCCACAGCAGCTTCACGAGACCGTTCCCGTCCGGAATCGCAGGCCGAGACCGCCGGCACGCTGCTGCAACACCGTCAGTGCCGCCATCAGGATCAGGATCAGCACCAGCAGGACGAGCCCGATCCCGACCGCCTCCGGATAGTCGGCGTAATCGGTGATCTGCTGCAGCACGGCTGATCCGAGGGTCTGGTCGTGGCCCTGGATGTTGCCGCCGACGATCACGACTGCCCCGACCTCCGAGATCGCCGACCCGAACGCCGCAATCACCGCTGCCAGCAGCCCGATCCGCGCCTCGCGGAGCGCCAGCACGGCCAGCTGCATCCGCCCGGCGCCGAGCGCCCGGGCCTGTTGCAGCAGCCCCGGCGCGAGGCCCTGGATCGCCGCCGGCACGAGCGCGACGATGAACGGCAGCGCCAGCAGCGTCTGCGCGATGTAGACGCCCCGCAGCGTGAACTCGATCTGCAGCGATCCCAGCACCCCGCCGGGCAGCAGCAGGATCAGCACGAACACGCCGACGACGACCGACGGCAGCGCCATGCTGGCGTTGGCCAGCGCCTGCAGCACGCGGCGGCCGCGAAACCGCCCGAGCCCGAGCGTGACCGCGAACGGCAGACCGATCACGGTCGCCGCGGCGGTCGAGACCAGGGCCAGGCGCAGCGTCACCCAGGTGACGCTCCAGATGTAGCTATCCCCGTGGTAGATCAGCGGCACCGCCTGGCGCAGCTGGGACCAGAGGAAGCCCATGCTCAGTGCTGCTTGGCGCCCGGAGCCTGCTGCACGTACACGAGCTGGCCGTTGGCCAGCCGGTAGACGACGCCCGCCTGGACGCCGCGGCCGATCGTTCGCGCGCCCTGCTAGGGCAGCGGCGCGACCGTCTGCCCGGGCTTGATCGTGATCTGGCGCGCCGCCTGCTCGGCGTGAAGCCCGTGCGCGGTCAGGGTGCCGCTCAGGTGCAGCGACGACAGTGCGGCCAGCAGGAACGCGACCGCCAGGACGATGCCCAGATCGAACAGGTTGACGAGGCCGTCGAGCGGATCGCCGGCGCGGTCCTCGCGGCTGCGGGGGGCGTGGGGGGTGACGGAGATCATGAGGGGGGCTGGGTCGCGGTGGCGGCCGCGGGCGGGGCTGTGACGGCGGGCGTGTTCGAGGCGGCGACCGGGGTGCCGGTCAGCGCCGGGTCCGAGACGACGGCCGCGACGTACTGCAGGTCCGACAAATCCTGGCTGTAGAGCCGGTCACGTGAGAGCGAGATCGCGAACGCGACGGCGCCGATCAACAGGCCGACGACGGTGACGCTGAACGCGACCCGCAGATCGTGGCTGAGCTGCGTCGTGTTCCCGTTGGCCAGCCCGGTCAGCGCCGGCGAGAGCGGGATCAGCGTGCCCATCAGGCCGAGCGCCGGACCGAACCGCACCAGCATCCGCGTTCGTCCCAGCCGCCGCTGTGACTCGAGGTCGAAGTCGGCGAGCGCCTTATTGAGCTGGTTGTCGGCGCCGGGCGTCCGTGCCCGTTGGACGATGAACTCGATCGTCGCGGCCATCGTCGAGCTGCGGGTCAGCGACGACAGCGCCCGCGCAGCGGCGCCCCGGTCGCCCAGGTCAAGTGCCCCCCGCGCGGCGTCGGTGCTCTGCAGCAGTGTCCCGAAGCTGCGACGCCGTCGCCCGCGCAGCTCGACGAGATAGCCACCGAGCTCGAAGATCGTCGCCGCCAGCGCCAGCAGCGCGAGTACCAGCACCGGCACCTGCAGCGCGCTGGCGACATGGAAGATCGCGTTGTCGACGTCGTGCGTGGAGAGGGCGAAGATCAGGGTCACTGGGTCGGCCGGCGATCGTCGTGCGTGGTGCCTGTGGTCCTTCAGCGGTGCAGCGTACGGCCGCGCCGTCCGCGCCGCTCGTACAGCGCGCCGCCGCCGAGCAGTGCGAGCACGGCCAGCGCCGCGTAGACCCAGGTCGGCGCGCTCGTGCCGTCGCCGGTGGCATGCACCAGCGCCGGTGCCGCCGCCTCGGCGGCGATCGGATGCACGAGCGGGCTCGCGCTCGCCGGGAGCGCCTCGACGTCGGCCACGAGCCGGCCGGAGACCAGCCGCTCCCGGGAGCTGCTGGATTGCGGGTGCCGCTTCGCGGTGTGCGTGCGCTGGCGCGACGGGGCCTTGGTCGGGGCCGGGTCCACGGTCAGGCCCGGGGCCGGGGTGGTCGTCGGCGTGGTGGCCGTCGTGGTCTGGGTGGTGGTCGGCGCCGCCGCCGGCGGGCTGCTCGCAGGGGTGCTCGTGGCAGGCGAGGCCGTCGGCGACTTCGTCGTCGATCCTCGCTGGGAGCGGGTCGGGCTGCCGCCCTTGCCGGTGCCCGCGTGGTTGAGGCCGCCGCCGTCGTTGAGCCTCGTCGTCGTGTTGCCGCGCGCGTGCTTCTTGCCGTGGGGCTGCCCGGTGGGGTTGCCGTGGTGGCTGGCGCCGGCGCCGGGTTGCTTCTTGGTGGGCGGCGTCGGAACGGCGGACGGCGGCGTGTAGGGAACGTCGATCGTGTACGTCCCGCCGGTGCCGGCGCCCGGGTCTGAGACCGTCACCGTGACGGGTGTGTTGCCGCTGGGGAACGACAGCGTCGGGCTGGCCGCGGTCGAGATCTGTGAGCCGCCGACCGTCCAGGAGTAGGTCAGCTGCGAGGGATCGACCGTGCTGCCATCGGCGGCGGTGACGGTGGCGTCGAGCGTGACCTGCTCGGCAGCCGCCGTCTGGCTTCCGGCAACGGGCGTCTGGTTGGCGGTGACCGTCAGCGGCGGCTGCTTCTCGTAGACGAGGATCGAGACGGGCGCGCCCTGTTGGACGACCTCGTCGGCGCCGTTCTGGTCCTGGGGGTTCTGCGGTGGTCGGACGTAGGTGGTTTGGTCCTCGTTGCCGTCGACGTAGATCGTCGGCAACGCACCGTCCGTGCCCGGGTACTGCGCGGTGTCGAAGATCTGGGCGTTGGTGAGCGGGTCCTCGGGCGAGCCGTCGAACTTGACCACCTGCACCGCGGTCGCGTCGGTTTCCTGGATCTGGAGTCCGCACGTCAGCACCGTGCCCAGCGTCCACGCCGGAGTCGAGATTGGCTGCTGGTTGGATGTCGGCTGCAGCGCGATCGAGCCGGGGCCGTCGTAGTTTCCGCACGTGTCCAGCGTCGACAGCATCACCTGCTGCCTGGGGGCGCTGCCCGGCGCGCCGGAGAAGATCGTCGCGTTGACGACCGCCTGGTCGGCTGCCGCAGTCGCGGGCAGCGCCGTTGCCCCGGCCGCCGCCGCCGCCGTGCATGCGACCAGCAACGCGAACCGCCGCCCCGGGAACGTCCCGGAGCGGCGGTGGTACCACTTTTTCTGCTGATACAGGCGAACTGCGGGGTACGTCACGAGGTTGATTTTATGGTGACCGACCGGAGTGTCGTGTAGCTGGTTGCCTGGCCGTGACGCCCGTACGCCAGCTCGAGCACGTAGTGGCCCGGGCCGTTCAGCTTCGCGGACAGCGAAACGGTCTTCTTGCCCTTCTTGACCGACGCCTTGGCCTTCTGGTTGAACTGCGGCTGGGCGGGGCTGGTCGCCTTCAGCACCAGCAGCTTGACGGTGCCGCCGTTAGCGGCCGGCGTCGGCTTGACGGTCGCCGCCACCTTCACGGACTGGCCGCTGACCTTGGTCGACGTCCGTTGAATCGACGTCTTCGGCTTGGCGCCGAGCTTGAAGGCGATCGCCTTGGCCGGCGAGGTCGTGACCTGGCCGGGGTCGGCGAACACCGCCTTGAACTGCCAGTTGCCCGCTGCCAGCTTCGGCGCCGCCGCGAAGTTGGCGTCGGTGGCGGCCAGCTGCACGGTCGCCAGCGTCTTATAGCCCTGCTTCGAGCCGGCCGGCCGTCCCGAGATCGTGACCGTGCCCTTGACGTGACCGGTGCCCGGTGCGACCGAGCCGAACAGGGCGACACCGGAGCCGTTGGACCGTGCCTTGAGCGCCGTGACCACGGAGTTGACCGTAACCGTCGTGGCCGCCGACGCCGAGGGCGACAGCACGTCCCCGAACGGCGGGGTCAGGGCACTGTTCTCGACCTTCGAGATCGTCGGCGTCGTGACCTCGTAGCTGCCACTGACCGTCGGGGCGAACGTGAGCGTGAAGTTCCCGTTCGCGTCGGTGGTGGCAGTCGCGCCGGTCACCGGCACCGGGAGGCCGTTGACGACCCGCTCGAGCGACACGGTGACGCCGTTGAGCGGTGGGAAGCCAAGCTCCTTATTGACGATGTTGCCCGTCAGCGTGACCGGCGAGCCGGGGGTGAAGGTGGCGGGGATCCCCGGCGCGGCGATCGTCACCGTCGGGTTCGCGGTGGCGACGAACGGCGGTCCGCCCGGGTCGCCCGTCACCGATGTCGGCAGGTAGTTCTGCAGCTCGTTCTGCACCGTCGGCGAGGTCAGGAAGTTGACGAAGTCCTGCGCGGCGGTGAGGTTGACGCCCGGCACCGTCGCCGGGTTCAGCACGTAGGCGTGGAAGTAGTTGACCAGTGCGTACTCCCCACCCGGGGCCGAGGCCGGCTGCGGGCCGCGGGTCACGATCTTCAGGTTCGGGACCGACCCCGCGGGATCGGTGCCGGACGACAGGTAGTCGTAGGTGCCGCGGTCGGTCAGCACGTAGCAGGTGTTGGGGCCACTGGTCGAGTCGGCCGTGCACGCGTTGGCGGCGATCACGTTCGGGCCCTGGGTCAGGCCCGTGGCCTCATACCAGCTCGGGAGCGTGCCGCCGCCGGCGGAGCCGGGCAGCACGCCGCCGGGGCAGGCAGCACCGTTGGAGGGGACGCCGCCCGGCGCGATCGGGGTCAGACCGCCGCCGAGGCTGGCGGGGACCGCGCACAACGTGACCCCGGACGGGGTCAGGCCGGCGGTGTTGACATCGGCCCAGATCGCGTGTTCCTCGGTCGTGGTGCCCGGGGTGCCGCCGCGTGAGACGAACGTCGCCTTGCCGGCGACGCCGGCGGTCGCGACGTCGACGAACGCCTGGGCGATGTTGTTGGCGCCGTTGGCAGCGACGCCGGCCGGGTCGCTGGTGGGGCCGGCGAGCACGAAGTCGTTGGTCCAGATCGCGTTGCCGAACTGGCCCTGCGGGTACGAGTAGCCACCGGCGACGAACTGGTTCTCGAGCGTCGGGGCGTGGACGATCAGCGCGCTGGCGCCCATCGAGCCGGTCTCGGCACTGGAGATCGCGGTGCCGGACGCGGTGCCGATGTACTTGAACGTGAACTGCGGATAGGCCTGCTGGAACTGTGGGCCGATCAGGTTCGGGATCAGGCCGGAGTCAGAGACGTCGCTGGTGCCGATTACGGTCAGCGTCGATGCGGTGTCCGCGCTCGCCAGGGTTGGGACGAGCATGAACGCCAGCGCGGCCGCAACGCCGGTCAGCGCGAGTGCCAGCCGGTGAAAGCCGCGTCTGCGGCCGGTAGGTGCGCCGGACGTGGCCTGCCGACGCGCGGTGAAGAGGGTGTGCATGAGCGGGGTGTGCATGAGCGCATCGTATAGATGCTGCATAGGCTGTGCTTAGGTCACCGTAACGTTCGTTGCATGCTGCTCGAGGTAGACGAGGTCAGGCCGCCGCCTTGGCGGACCCGGTGCACTGCGTCAATCCGTAGGCGCGGGCGTACCGCGTGGCGCTGTTGGATTGCAGCTCGGCCAGCGCCTGCGTGACCCCGCCGCCGTCGCCGGCGGTGGCCGCGCGGGCGGCCGCGTGATACTCCGCGACCGACGCGCCGACCGCCGCGACATAGTGGTTCAAGATCCCCTGGCGCTGCTTGGGTCGCGGGAGCGCCGAGAGCTGCCTAGCCTCCTTGGCGACGATCGGTGTGACCTTGTCGAAGTAGGCGGCGAGCGCCTTCGTGTCGGTCACGCCGCCCGGCGAGGCAATCGAGCGCACCGCCTGCTGGGCGCTGAAGCAGATCGCGTTCGCGCGCGCGATCACGTCCTTGCGGGTGGTGGTGTGGCCGCATCCGGTGATCAGGGCCGCCACGACCACGGTGATCAGCAGCGCTGAGCGTGCTCGCCGCCGGGGCAGTGCCGAGGGCACGACGGCTCAGACGGCGGTGCGCTCGTCGGCGCTCGCCAGCCGCAGCAGCGCCCGGTCAGACACGGTCGTGCCCGCGATCAGGCACGTGTGCCCGCCGCGGACCCAGGTCACGTACCGCCCCGCCCCGGCCCGGCCGAACGTGTAGCGGATGCCGCCGCGAACCGTGATCCGGCCGCCGTGGCTCGTGAGCGAGTGGCCCGGGACGATCGAGTAGCCGACCCGGGTCCCGTCCGGGGCACGGTAGTAGACGGTCACGATCCGGCGGTCGTGCACGACCTGGGCGCGGGTGCCAGTCGCCTGCCAGCCGGTGCTGGACACGTAGTACGGGAACGGGATCCCGTCGACGGCCGCGGACAGCAGCTCGGGGTGGGCGGCGTCCCGCGCCGGCGCGGGCGCCGTCGCCGAGGACAGCGCGAGCTTCGCGGTCTGGCCGAGAGTGGGCGCGCTGGAGCCCGATCCGAGCAGCACGACGAGCGCGACGATCACGATCGCCAGCGCCGTCGCGGCCGGCAGGAATAGCGTGTTGCGCCAGCGGGAACTCAGCGGGCGACGCTGTTTTTGCCCGCCGGCCTCGTCGATCATCCCCTCCAGCCGAGCGCGGAGCGCGTCGGGCGCCGCGACGTCGACCGAGCGCAGCAGCGACATGGCGCGCTGCTGTTCGGGGTCCGCGGGGTCTGGGATCTGTGGATCGGTCATCTGGCTATCCATTGGGTATGACTCCGCCCGTGTCGGATCCTTCCCGGGATTCGCTGGGGGAATCGGCGAACTGCTTGGCGATCCGCTGCCGCGCCCGATACAGCCGC
>Ga0302324_100030158_pt1 | contig 10257 bp, 7 predicted proteins | sample Palsa_T0_1_FD_201949 | JGI IMG/M metagenome (GOLD analysis project Ga0302324, IMG submission 201949) | Peat permafrost microbial communities from Stordalen Mire near Abisko, Sweden - Palsa_T0_1 | ecosystem: Environmental > Terrestrial > Soil > Palsa > Peat permafrost | place: Sweden: Abisko... | reverse complement strand
CACGCAGCCGGGAATTGTGAAAAGCAATAAGCTGCCCTGGGAGTGAGTTGCGGGGCGAATGCCGTCGAGCCGCTGTCAGCGCTGACGCGGGATCTTCGGGTATGCTTTTTCTAGAGAGTGGGCGGGCCGATTTTTCCGCGCAATTGCGGGGAGATCCGGCCTAGCCTGCGTATCTCTATCTATAGATGAAAGCGCGCGGGACAAGCCGGAGCATGGAAGCCGTGAAGATGGCTTTGGATACGGTTGTCGCCAACAAGCTGCGGTCGGGGCTGACGATTCTTGGCATCGTGATCGGGATTGCGACCGTCATCCTGATTTCTTCAACCATCAATGGGCTGAACAAGCAGGTGTCCGATGCGGTTTCAGAGCTGGGGACAAATGTGCTTTGGGTGTTTCGGTTCCCCGTGATTGGCGTGCGGCAGACCAGCGAGATGCTGACCCGCAAGCAGCTGACACATGAGGACGCCGAGGCCATGCGCGACCTTCCACATGTGGTGGGGGCGGCGGGCAGCCTGCGGTTCTGGAATCCGCAATTCAATGCCGGGACGCTGAGCGTGAAGTACGGCACGCGCAGCATGTCAGGCACGATTCTGGAAGGCGACGATCCGGCGACGCCAGAAATCTACGACATCGCCATGGACCAGGGGCGCTACTTTACAGCGATGGACGACGAGCGCCGCGCGAACGTGGTGGTTCTGGGCAAGGATGTTGCCGACCAGCTGTTCGCGGGTGAGAGCGCGGTCGGCAAAGAGGTGCAGATCGAGGGTGACATGTTCACCGTCATCGGCGTGGTGGCGAAGAGGAAGAGCATCGTCAGCGGCGGAAAAAATCCGGATGACAACACAGCGTATTTTCCGCTCGGGACGTTCAAGAAAATTCATCCTGAGCAGAAGGATTACTGGATCAGCGTGAAGGCGGATTCTGCCGAGACGCGCGGCCTCGTGACTGATGAGATCACCGAGTTGCTGCGGCGTCGGCGTAAGTTGCGTCCGGAGCAGGATGACAACTTCTATATATTCTCGCCCGACTCGATTACGAAATTTCTGGCGGAGCTGACAGGCGGATTGTTTCTCTTCATGTTCGCGGTGTCCAGCGTGGGGTTGATGGTGGGCGGCGTCGGCGTGATGAACATCATGCTGGTGAGCGTGACGGAGCGAACGCGCGAGATTGGGATTCGCAAGGCGATTGGCGCGACGAAAAAGACAATCCTGCTGCAGTTCACGATCGAAGCGACGACGCTGTGCGCGCTGGGCGGGATTATCGGCATACTCATCGGCGGGATTGGGACGGCGATTGTGCACGCGCTGATTTCATTCCTGCCGGCAACGATGTCGACGACCTGGACGGTGACGGCGTTTGTCGTGGCGTGCCTGATCGGGCTGGTGTTCGGGATTTATCCGGCCTGGAAGGCGGCGAACCTGGATCCGATTGAGGCGCTGCGGTATGAGTAGCGGCAGTCCAAGCGGTAACAAAACAAAACTAGGCGTGCTGTTGAGCGGCCGCGGGTCGAACTTTGTTGCGATCGCTGACCGGATTGCGGATGGGCGACTTGCAGGCGCGGAGATTGCTGTCGTCATCGCAAATGTTGCGGACGCGCCGGGGCTGGCGGCGGCCGAGGCGCGCGGGATCAAGACGATGATGCTGGAATCCGCCGGGCGCAAGCGGGCCGAGCATGACTATGCTGTTCGTGAGTCGCTCGAGGCGCACGGCGTCGAGTTAGTCATTCTTGCCGGGTACTTGCGGCTACTGACGCCGGAGTTTGTCGCGGCGTTTCCGATGAAGATTCTGAATATTCATCCCTCGCTGCTGCCGGCATTTCCCGGCCTCGAGGCGCAGGAGCAGGCCTGGGAGCACGGCGTGAAGGTTGCCGGGTGCACTGTCCACTTCGTCGACGAAGAGCTCGACCATGGCGTGATCATTTTGCAGCGGACGGTGATGGTTGAAGATGGCGACGATGCGTCGTCGCTGGCGGCGCGGATTTTAGCTGTGGAGCATGAGGCTTATAGCCAGGGGATTGCCCAGGTGCTGAGTGGGGAGTTTGTTGTGAGCGGACGACGGTGGGTGAAGCGGTAGCTCCAGAACATTCTCGAAGATAAAAAGGCGCGCTTCTCTTTCGAGGAGCGCGCCATTTTGTAACTGGTCTGCAGCAAATTACCAGCCGTGGACCAGGTTATAAGCGTTGACAGAGCCAATGCCAGTGGCAAAATCCCAGCCGGAGGTGGTTTTGTAAGTTGGCGAGTACGACGACGTGCTCGTTGAGCCCACCCCGTAAGTGCCGCTGGGAAGATAGCAGTCATACAGCGTGGTGCCGTCTTTTTTGCAGACGGAGTTGTTGTCGCCCAGAGTTACATCGTAGAAGATGCAGGCGCTGGTGCCCGACGTTCCATTGCTGGAGTTGCAAGTGCTGCTCCCGCCGGAGCCGTACTCCGCCTTGGCGAGGGAGTAGAGCGTCGGTGCCGCGTTGCCTTGTTTTGCGCCGGTGTACTGGTCGACGAGAGCCTGGATGCCGGCCATCATCGGTGAGGACGCGGAGGTGCCGCCAACGCCGGTCCAACCGCTGGGAGCGCCGGTGCAGGCTACGCCGCCCTCACGAGTAGAGGAGTAGCAAATGACAATGTAATGGCCCCAGACGCCGTTGGCGGCGAACAGAGAGACGTCAGGAATGTCGCGGACGCCGTCAGATGGATTGCCGTAGAGGCCCGATTGCCAGGACGGCTTCGCCTGACCTTTGCAGGTGCCGGTGGTGCCGACTCCGGTTTTGGTTGGCGCGCCGGTGTAACAGTTACTCGGGCCGCCAGAGCCCGAGGCGGTTGTTAGAAAGTCTTCCTTACCGACAGTGCTGTTACAAAAGCCGGCCGTCCCATAAGTTGCGGAGTAACCTTCGACCGTGGCAATTAGCTGGCTGGCGCAAGAGTCGTTCCAGGGGATTTCAGGAATGTAACTCTTTGCGGAGTTATAGTAAGTGCCATTGGTCGAATTCCAGTAAGTCGAGGTGGTGCCGGCGTAGGCGTCGCCAAAATCTGTGCCGCCAACGGAGGTGTTGTAAGGAGTGGATGTCCAGCCGCTGACATTCGTGCCATGGGTAGCGTAAGTGGCGTCAGCGTCGCAACTGGTAGAGCTTTCGTCGCCCGAAGAGACGAAGACGGAGACGCCGGCTGACGCTGCCGCTTCATACGCGGTGACGAAAGCTGCGTTGGCAGTGGCACCGTTTTCTGCTTCGCAATAGCCGTAGCTGATGGACATGACTTGCGGCGGGGTAGTTGCAGCGGCCAGGTTTTCAACGGCGATAAGACCGCCGAAAGTTGTGGACGTGTCTTTGCAGGAAGCGATCTCCAGCGTGGCACCGGGTGCAGTGGCGGCGGCATATTCGACGTCAAGTTCAACTTCGAGATCGGTGCCGGCGACATCACCCGGGTTGGTGCAGGTCGTCTTGCCGGTGGGATGAACAGTGCTGAACGTGCCGCCGTAACTCGTCAGTCCGAAGGTTGACTTGAAGGTGGTGATGTCGGCGTCCTTATAGTCGTTGGAGTCTTCGATGAGAGCGATGGTTTCGCCCTTGCCAGTAAGTCCAGCGGCCAGCAGAGGGCTGACGTTGTAAATGGTTTGGACATCGCCGGGGACGATGGCGTAATACGTGTCGCCGCCGGAGGTGAAGGTGTAGTCGCCGGTGCCATCATTTGGTTTTCGGCCGGGGAGGACGCTACGATCCTTCGCAATGACAGCGGGCGCAATCTTTTTGACCAGCGGTTGCGGGAAGAAGTTATGCAGCGAGACGAGACCGCCGATAACTCCGGCGAGCGCAGCCGGGATTTGCGGGTCACTCATGTTAGCGATATGTTTGTCGCCGTTCTTCAGTTCAAGGTTGTGGATCTCGGTGTGGAAGGCTTCGCGAACGTCGCCGGCCGTGCCACTGAAAGTAACAAACATGCGGCTTGGGTCGACGGTGATCTGGGAAAAGCCGTGCGAGGTGAGCCAGGTGGTGACGGTCGCAACGTCGCCGTTTGCGGGACCAAAGGTGCGGCCGAGCTCGGCGCCGGAAAGCCACTGGTGATAGAGCGGGCTGCCCTTGGTGGTCTGGGCATCGACTAATTTGTCGAGCGCCGCCTGTTGCTCGGGCGAGCGCTTGAGGAGCATCTGGATGCCGTCAAGGCGAAAGTCATCAGCGACGGCGCCGCGATCATTGCTGGACTTCCATGCCGCTGGATGGGTGTTGCCTTCCAGCGTGACCAGCTTCGATTCGTCAATCTTTCCCGCGATAAGTGAGCGGGTGGCTTCGGCATGGGAAGCAAGATTGAGGGTGAAAGCGCATGCGGGGACAGCTAAGCACAGGACTGCCAGACGAAGATTACGCAATCGGGAACTCCGTAAGTTAGAGGTGGAATGTCAGGAAGGCTATCTCTCAGGACGTGAACTTCTTCGGTTACAAATCCGAACAACCCGGATTTGCATAGCCGAAGTTGGACGAATCCTAGCTAGACGCTGCTGGGGCGTCAACGGGGAAACGGGAGTTAGGTGTGGAAGAATGCCTACGAAGGTCGCTGGCCTTAAGTAACTCGATGACCCGGGTAACTCGCAGAAGATATGAGATAGGACGAGTTAGGGGAAGCTGACGCCGGTGAGGGTTTCGCATTTTTGCCACAGGGCGGCGGCGATGGCCTGGTCTTTGGCTTGGGGAGCAATTTTGGCCGGACCGGGGTAACCGCGCGCGTCGAATAATCCTTGCGGGCCGTAGTAGCCGCCGGAGACGGCCGCCGGATCAGTGGCCGCGTAGAGCGTGGGCAGGGCACCGCGTTCCGTCGTGTTGAGTAGGATCGAGATGATTTTGCCGCTCAGGACGCGCATCGGGCGCTGCCAGGCGACCGCGTCGCGAATGAAGAGATTCGTCTCCGCGATGCCCGGGTGTGCGGCGATCGAGAGGATAGGAATATTTTTTGCGCGGAGGCGGCGGTCGAGTTCCAAGGCGAACATCAGGTCGCCAAGCTTGGACTGGCCGTAAGCTTTTCCGGGACCGTAGCTGCGCTCGAGCTGTAAGTCATCGAGATAGATTTTCCCCACCTTATGTTTGATGGACGAGAGAGTGACGATGCGCGGCGGCTTTGCCGCTGTCGGGGCTGTGCTGACGAGAGCGGGAAGCAGCAGTCCGGTGAGAGCGAAGTGCCCGAGGACGTTGGTCCCGAATTGCATTTCGAAGCCTTCGGGCGTTTCGGTGCGCTTCGGGATGTCCATAACGCCCGCATTGTTGATGAGCAAGTGGAGTGGCTGACGGCTCGCGAGATAGTTCTGCGCGAATGTGTGGATGCTGGCTTGCGACGCGAGGTCGAGGACGCGGGCTTCGACGGCGGCGCCGGGGACTTCTTCACGGATCTGCTTTGCGGCAGCTTCGGCTTTCGGCAGCGAGCGGCAGGCGAGTATAGCGCGCGCGCCTTTGCGGGCGAGGTCGAGCGCGGTGATGTAGCCGATGCCGCTGTTGCCTCCGGTGACGATGGCGGTGACACCGGATTGGTCGGGAATATCGGCGGCGGTCCAGTGGGGCATATCGCGATTGTATGCGTGCTGCTAGCTAACTGCGGTGGCTGGTGAGCGTCCAGATCAGGGGGATGAGGGCGACGAGCAATATGCCGGCCATCAATATCCATGCGGCGGGGCGTGCCATGTTGAAGGTGTAGCCCATGCCGCTGCGTTTGAGCACGAGCAGTGCCGCGTCGTCGGGGTTGTAGTAGAACAGGCCGGCGACCCAGCGTTGTGCCGGCGTGGATTGGTCCGACGGCAGGCCGCGGAAGGTGTGCCAGACGCGGACGATGACATAGATAAGGAAGACGAGCATGAGCGCCATCATGCTGCCGAGAAAAATTGGCAGCGCGGAGCTGCTGAGGTTGAGAACGGGGAGCAGTGCTACGGCGGACAGGTTGATGCCGAGAAGCCAGGCGACGCTGCGCAGAATATCCAGCGTGAAGCCGAGGACGCGCGGCTTATTCGTGGAAGACGGAGCATACCGGGTGAGGAGCCAGCCAAAAAATGCGATCCACAAAATGAGGCCGGCCGCCAGAAGCAGTGGCCACGCGACTGCAAACGGCGTGCGTGTGACCCATTCTGCGGGCTGGCCGGTGGAAGTGTAGCGAGTCGCGAAGCTCTGCGGGATTCGGCTCCAGTGAGCGGCGAGGTACGCGGCGGCAAGCGCGACCGGTAGCAGCGCGGCCAGGGTTGCGGCGTACCAGGCGGGCGTGGGGCCCGGCGCCTCAGTGAGCGATGCGGTGCGGACGATCGGCTGCTGCACGCGATGGGGGAGAACGGCGCGCCAACTGAGAGTCCACAAAATGCAGAGGCCGATGATTTGCGTGATGGGCGCAAGGATGAGGGCTGTGTCAGATTGGCGCGACCATGCGAGCAATGCGATCGCGAAGGCGACGAGCGCGAGCAGGATGTCGGCGACGCGGTAGATGCGGACGATACGGCGGGCCGCCGCGCTGGCGAGAAATTCCGCCTGGACCGGGATGGTGAGCATGCCGGCGCCACTTGGAACTTTGAGTGGAATCAGAAAGAGGATGGCGAGCAATACGATTTCGCCGAAGAGGACGAGCAGCGGCGCGGAGTTGAGGATGGAGGTTGGCATGATTAGCTCCTGGCACTTTCTGGCTTGAGAATTTCGGCGACGTCGCGCTCGATGGTGCGAGCGGGGACGCCTTTGATACGAAGCTCGGCGACGATGGCGCGGAGGCGCTGACGGAGATTGTCGGAGTCTGCGGTGTCGAGTTGCGGGCGGCTGCGGGGCAGGACGACGGCGCGCTTACCGTGAGCAAGATCGATCCAGCCTTCGGAGGCCAGTTCGCGATAGGCATCAGCGATGGTGTTGAAGTGGACGCCCAGTTGCGCGGCGAGGGAGCGGACGCTGGGGAGCGGGTCGCCGGCGGCGAGCGCCCCGCTGACGAGATTCATGCGGACCTGGTCGACAACCTGGCGGTAGGCCGGGACCGGGGAGTCGAGTGTCACGGAGATGGAAATGTCGGCCACAGGAGAAGTGTACGACACGTCTGTACAGTTTGCAAGGAAAGAATTTCAGGCGCCGCTCAGCTGATGTTGAAGTCGCGGACGATCAGGCGCGTGTCGACGGTTACATGCGGATCGATGGCGTGAAATCCCCACATGTGAACCCAGGCGTTACCGGTGCGGAAGGTCAGGAAGGATTTCATGATGCCGGGCGGAAAGAAGAAGAGGAAGACGAAAATGGCCGAGACCAGCGAGTGCTGGAAGGAGTCGTAGCGGGTAAATGGTTCGAAAATATGCATCGCGGGATAGCTCGCGGCTCCGATGAGGAATGCCGTCGCAGGTGAGAAGATACGGGCGTAGCGTGGCAGGAGAATGGCATAGATGAAGATCATGATGGGCAGATCGGTGCCCGCAAGGTGAAGGATGAAAGAGAGCAATCCGCCGGCGACTTTTTGATGTGTGGTCAGCGGCAGGAAGGCGCGGATGTCGAAGGCGCAGCCGATGGCCATAACGATGAGGACAACGAGGAGATCACTTTTCCAGTTGGCGGATTTGAGATTCATTTGCTGGTTGGAGTAACCGCGCATGCGGAAAACAACGTATGGGATAAGGGCGAAGAAGGTGAAGTTCCATGCGGCCCAGGTGGTGACTTCCACCGGGGATTGCACGCGGGTGGCGCCGACCAGTGAGCCGTTGAGATGCATGGCGATGCCTTCGCCGAAAAAGTGCAGGCCGACGATGCGTCCGACGACGAGGATAACGGCGGCGTAAATCACGAGGGCGATGGTTTCGCGGCGAGCCGTGTTGTGTTGAGGAGCGCGCTCGGCGAGATTCGGCCAGGGACGGCGCTTCGTGATGAGGAAGATGAGGCCACACTCGAGGATGAGGAAGAGAAGGGCGATCCAGCTGCCGATGACCTGCCCGATGGCCGCTTCCTTGAGATCGCTCGCGGGAAGGTTGAGTGCCGCGTGGCCGTGCGGACCGTGGCACAGCGCCATGTAGGCGACCGAGATGAGTGTCCAGAGGACGAACGCTATCCAGAGGCTGGGTTGGGAGACCAGCCATTTGAAATTGTGGCCTGGCGATTTAGTGGGGGTCGCGTTCATAGCAGCTCGTTTCCGTGAGGCCGTGTTTGTTGCAGCGCGGAGATTGCTCAGTGAGATGCGCGGCTAGCGGCGGCGCCGGGATTTCTTGCTCTTTTTGGCGAAGTTTTTCTTCTTTGCGCTTTGCTGGCCGGAGATCTTCTTCTTGCCGGACCGGTTTGGCGATGATGGCTGCACCGCGGCTGTCGACTGCTTGTGGGGCGCGTGCTGCAGCGGCTGCGGAAGCGGATCTTCGTCGAGAACAGCGAAGATCAATTTGCGTTCGGCGCGCTGAATTTTATCCAGCAGGACGCGGACGCGGTCGCCGATGGCGAAGCGCCGGCCGGAGTGTTCCCCGATCATCTGCCGGGTGTTTTCGCGAAAAGTAAAGCGCTCGCCGAGGTCACTGAGCGATTGCAGCGGCACCAGGCCTTCGATGAACAGCGACTTGAGTTCGACGAAGAAGCCGTACTTGGTGACGCTGAGGATGATGGCGTCGAAGTGCTCGCCGATGCGGTCTTCCATGAAGCGGATTTTCTTCCACTCCAAAAGTTCGCGTTCCGCTTCGTCGGCGCGGCGCTCGGCGTCGGAGGATTCCTGCGCGATTGAGGCGAGTTCTTCTTCGGGGATAGGGGCGGCGGAGTCTTCCTCGAGCATTGCAGTCAGAATGCGGTGGACGATGAGGTCAGGGTAGCGGCGGATGGGCGAGGTGAAGTGGGTGTAGCTGTCCGCGGCGAGGGCAAAGTGGCCTTCATTTTTTTCTGAGTAGCGCGCCTGCTTCAGCGAGCGCAGCATCAGGTAAGCCAGGATGCGCTCCTCCGGCGTGCCACTGATTTTTGCGGCCAGCTTCTGGTACATCTGCGGAGTGATGTTGATGTCCTGCGGGATTTCTAATGCGCGGGATTGTTGGCCGCGTTGCTGCTGGCCCCCGGAATGCCTGGCGTTGCGCCGCTGGTGATCGCGTTTGTCCCCCTTCACCTCAAAGCGACGGATGGGGATGTTGCCGACGCCGAGCGAGTAGCCGAACGATGCGGCGGATTCTTCGAACTCCATGATTTTTGCCGGGTTGGGTTTTTCGTGGATGCGATACAGCGAAGGTACGTCGAGCTGCTCGAGGTGGCTGGCGACGGCCTCATTGGCGGCGAGCATAAACTCCTCGATGAGGCGGTTGGCCCAGCTGCGTTCCGTCGCGACGATGGTGCGCATCGCGCCCTGTTCGTCGAACTCGATGGACGGCTCCGGCAGATCGAAGTCAATGGAGCCGCGCTGCTGGCGGTGTTGGTTGAGCAGCCGGGCGAAGGCGTACATGCGATCAAACTGTGGCGCGAGCTCGACGAATTCAATTCGCGTCGCAGTGTGCGACGGATGGCTGGGCTCAATGATGGCATGGACCTGGTTGTACGTCATGCGGGCAGCGGAGCGAATGATGCCCTTGGTGAATTCGTAACCAACCCGGTTACCTTCTTGGTCGAAGTGGAGGATGGCGGAGAGGACGAAGCGGTCTTCGCGCGGCAGCAGGCTGCAGGCGCCCGACGAAAGTTCGTGTGGCAGCATGGGGACGGCGCGATCGGGGAAATAGACCGAGGTGCCGCGCAGGCGGGCCTCGTTGTCGAGTGCGGAGCCGGGCTGGACGTAGTGCGCGACGTCGGCGATGTGAACCTGTAGTTCGGTGAGTCCGTTGGGCAGCGCGGTGACGAGAACAGCGTCGTCAAAGTCGCGCGCGGTTTCGCCGTCAATGGTGACGATGGGCAGGTGGCGGAAGTCGCGGCGGTTTGCGTCGTCGTCAGTGACTGTGGCTGCCCGGCTGGCTTCCTGCAAAACTGCGGGCGGGAAAATGTGGGGGATGTGGTGTTTGCGGATGACAATTTCGACGTCGACGCCGAAGTCTTCCGGATCGCCGAGGACTTCGAGGACGCGGCCACGGGCGGGGCGAGTTGTCGTGGGGAAGTCGGTTACTTCAATGTCGACGGCAAGGCCTTCGAGATCAATCTCACTCCAGTCGGGCATGGCGGCGTCAGGAGCCGCAGCGTCAGCATCGGGCCGGGGAATGTGGCGGGCGACTCGTTTGTCGATGGTTCGGTTGGGGGTCCGGTGCGGCGAGGCGGCATTCGCCTGCGGCAACTCATCTCCGAAGGCGATCAGGATCGGCTGGGTCATGCGCTCGTCTAACGGAGTCACCCAGTGGAAGCCG
>Ga0302324_100030154_pt1 | contig 10258 bp, 8 predicted proteins | sample Palsa_T0_1_FD_201949 | JGI IMG/M metagenome (GOLD analysis project Ga0302324, IMG submission 201949) | Peat permafrost microbial communities from Stordalen Mire near Abisko, Sweden - Palsa_T0_1 | ecosystem: Environmental > Terrestrial > Soil > Palsa > Peat permafrost | place: Sweden: Abisko... | reverse complement strand
AGGATGTCCACTATCCCACTCACCTCACTGCCTTGCTGGAGGTCGATTTAAGGCGCATCGCGGGCGAGTGCGGTTTAGGGAGCATCGCGATTGAGTACAGCTGCTCGGGCCGCATTCCGCTCACCAACCGGCACTATCCCCGCATGTGGTCCCGGCGATGGCCGAGCGCTTTTTCGGAAAACGTGCTGGTGATCGGTCAAAGGAAAGACTGAGATGTTTGCCATATCCCTCTGTCTGGTAGCTCTCTTAACAACCTACTGGGCGGGGAAGAAGCGTTCAATGGGAATGGGTCTGGTGGTCATGCTGTTCTGGGGATATTTCTTCGGAATCATGAAGGCTAATCTGCTGACTACGTACTCGTTCTTTATCTTTGATGCAGCGGTGCTGGGCTTCTATCTTTCTCAGAAAGGTTTGATGGCGGGCGACCAGCGGTCGTCTGGTCTCAAAATTTGGGCTTGGCTGTTTATCTTGTGGCCGGTGGTGCTGCTGGTGCTTCCATTTCAGCCGTTCCTGGTTTCCATGGTGGGGTTGCGCGGCAGCATTTTATTTATCCCCATGCTGATGGCAGGCAGCCGTTTGCGCGGAAACGACTTGCGCCAGCTCACGCTCGGATTCGCCGTCTTGAACCTGATCGCGCTCGCATTTGGCGGGGCCGAATATTTCTTGGGTATGCAGCGCTTCTATCCGGTGAACGCCGCTACATTGAACATCTACGGGGCGGCCGACGTGGCCGGCGGATTCCACCGCATCACGGCTATCTTCGCCACGGCTCATTTGTACGGCGGAACTATGGCATCCTCGGTTCCTTTTCTGATCGCCGGATGGGAATTTGCTCATACCCAGAAAACGCGCTGGTTCATTCTGCTGGGTACCGCGGCGGCGCTCATGGGCGTTTTGCTCTCCGCCACCCGTCTGAATTTCGTGATCTGCGGCGCTCTGATTCTGGTAACGGTGCTCAATGGCCGGATGGCAACGCGCAAGCGCGTGGTGATTGCGCTGCTCATCTTAGCGATGATCGGAGTGGCCATGCGAAACTCGCGCTTTCAGCGCTTCAAGAGCCTGTCCGATACCGAAAACGTGGAAGAGCGCATTTCCGGCAGTGTCAATCGCAGCTTTTTCGAAATCCTGGTCGAATATCCCATGGGGAATGGATTGGGCGGCGGCGGAACCAGCATGCCCTATTTTTTGGAGGGCCAGGTCAGAAACCCCATCGGATTGGAAAATGAGTATGCCCGTATTCTCAGCGAACAAGGCGTTATCGGTCTGTTGTTGTGGGTGAGCTTCGTGATTTGGTTCTTGAGCCGCTTCAAGAAAGTTTTCGCCAGGGGCCCGTGGGCCACTTGCCGCCGGCTGGTATGGTGCCTGAGCGTCATCGGACTGGGCACGGGAGCGATCGGGATAGGCATGCTCACGGCGGTGCCCACCACCGCCATCCTGCTGCTGGGTATCGGATGGACAGCGACGGACATGCGGGAGGAAGCGCGCGATACGCGTAGGCCCGGGAAGGTCCCGTCCCGGCTCCAGCCACGCCCCTACCGCCCGGTTCCGGCGCTCGAAGCGCGCTGAACGTTCCTGTCTGTTAGATCGAAAGCAATTGTGAGTCTCGAATCAATAAAAGGGGCCAAATGCCTAGCGGGTTAGATGCGCTGATCTGCTATGCCGGCAATGCCGTCGCTGGGCGCGGCGGGCAAGGCGAATTCCTGCGGCAGATGGTGTACGCGCTCGATCAGCTTCCGCAGGGGCGCGTACTCAGCCGCGGCGCGAAAGCGGGCCGGGCAGAATGCGTCAACCTCCAGTTCCAGGGCTGGCGCCGCCGGGCTTTTGATGCGATCGCGGCTCTGCCTGTTCTGCGCCGCCGGAACGATCTTTTGACATTGCTCAGCGACGTCGATTTCGATTCCCAGTCATGCTTGCTTCTGGATGGCGTGGGATTGTTCGACGGCGTGATGGGCCAGTGCAGTCTGACCTTGGAACACGCCAGCCGGAAAAATCTCCCGGTAGTGCTAACGGCGTTGAACACTCACCTGGATAACGTGGCGGAAGTGCTCGCCGACGAACACCGCAGGCTGGGTATCCATTCTCCGGGGTTCATCCACCCGCGCATGCGAGCCCGGGTGAGCCGCGAAATCGAGCGGGCTACATGCATTCGCGTTATTTCCGAGTTGGCTAAGCAGACCTTCGTGGAACGAGGAGTTCCCGCCGCTAAAGTCCGCGTAGTGCTGCCCGCCATCGATTTGGACCATTTCCGGCCGGTCCCGAAGAAAGACGACGTGTTTCGCGTGCTGGCGGTGCTTACCATCGATCCCCGCAAAGGCGCCATCTATCTTTTGAAAGCTTTCGAAAAAGCGGCCATTCCGAATTCCGAACTGGTCATTATCGGAGCCACCGGCGATCGCTGGTCGCGTGCGATGCTAGACCAGTTCCGCTCGCGGCTCAGCAATATTCGCATTCAATCGGCGGACGTTTTGAAGGATCCCATTGAAGCTACCTACGGCCAGGCCAGCGTGTTCGTTCATCCGGCCATGGAAGACGGCTTCGCTCTTGCCGCCGGCCAGGCGCTGGCATGCGGCAAGGCGGTGATCACCACCGATCAGACCGGCGCCGCGCAGTTGATCACGAATGGCCAGAACGGTTACGTTCTCGCGTGCCGCGATGTCGATGGGCTAGTGGACCGTCTCAAACAGCTGGCGGCCAACGAATCGCTGCTGGCACGCATGAGCGCCGCGGCTCCCCAAAGCGTAGCCCATCTTGGCTACCCCGAAGTCGCCGAAAATGTGGCGCGGTTATACTGCCAGGCGCTAACCAACTAATGAAACGGGAATTCCCAACTGTTCCAGAAGCGCGTACCGTTTTTGTTACCGGCGGTTCCGGCTTTATCGGACGGCATATAGTGCGGGCCCTGAAAAATCAGTGCTACAGCGTTCGAATGCTCGCGCGCCGGATTCCCCAGGGATTGGATGCTTCCGTTCAAGTGGTGCAAGGAGATTTAACTCAGCCGGAATCTTTTGCGGGATCGCTCGAGGGTGTGTCGACGGTTGTACATGCCGCTCTCACGGACGGCCTTTCGCACGATCTGGAGGCCACTCGCAAGCTTCACAAGTTGAGCGCCGAGCGCGGTGTTCGCCAGTTCCTGCACCTCAGCACCATATCGGTCTATGGCAATCCCGCCTCTGGCGTGGTCACCGAAGAAACGCCTCCGATTCTATCCGCCGACCCATACGCCAGCACCAAATTAGCGATCGAAGAAGCGTTGCGGGAGTCCGGGGGATGCCCCGAAGTCGCGATCCTGCGGTTGGGTTGCGTCTACGGACCGGGCGGGGGATGGTGGACCCAGGGCCTGCTGAATTTAATGGCGCGCGGAAAGCTGATCCTGGTGAACGGTGGAACCGGCCAAGCCAACCTGATCCATGTCGCCGATGTGGCGGCCATCATTTTGCTGCTGCTGGCACGTTGCAATCCGCCCTTCGAGATTTATAACGTCACCGACGGAGAACCAGTGGCCTGGAGCCGATATTTTTCAGAGCTGGAGAAGATCTTTGGGCAGCGCGCCACCCTGTCCATGACGGCCGTCCAAGCGCGGGAACATGGCAGAAAATGGCTTCAGCCGTCGCTCGGGCGCCGCCTGGTTCGTAAAGTGACCGGTACGTCGGGCATCCTTCCCCTGGATGACCGGGCCATCGACGGGTATGCCAGCCAGGCGGTGTATAGCAACGCCAAAGCATCGAGCGTGCTGGGCTTTCGCCCGGTGTTTAATTTCGAGCGCGGCATGCAAAGCATCCGCGAGCCGCGCGATCTGGGCGTGAATGAGCTGGCAGGTCCGGCGGCGGCACGAACCTAGGAATCGAAGTAACCTACCGCTGGCCGGCAAGTTGACGATGAGAGATTGCATGGAAGGTTTTGATTGAGCCGCAGTAAACGTTTCATCACGGGCGTGGTGTTTGGCTACAGCAACCAGATCCTGATCATGGTTGCCGGACTCTGGTTAACACCGTTCCTGCTGCATCACTTGGGACAGCAAGGATACGGGTTATGGTTAACGGCTCTGCCCATCCTGAATTACCTGATGCTGGCCGACTTTGGAATTGTCGCTTTGCTTCCCAGGACGGTGGCTTACGCGACGGGCCGGGCCGGGGGCGACAAAAAGAATGCCGCGGATTTACCGGTCACGCTGGGGCAGACCGCGGTCGTAGTTCTCTGGCAAACGCCGATTGTTATGCTGGCCGCCGCTCTGGTGTGGGTATTCTTGCCCGCGGAATGGCTTGCCCTGCGGGGTCCGCTCGGGCTGGCTATGGGTGTATTTGCCGCCTTGTTTCCTCTGCGCATGTTTCCCGCCGTCCTGGAGGGTTTGCAGGAGCAGGCGTTCGTGGTCCGCTCCAGCATGCTCAGTTGGGCCGCCGGTACCGTGACCAGCGTGCTCATGATTTTGGCGGGCTTCGGATTGTACTCGGTGGCTACCGGCTGGCTGATTACGCTCAGCGGGTCGGCTTTTGCTTGCGTCTACCGTTTGTGGAAGCATCATCGGGAAGTCTGGCCGACCAGTTTACCCAAATTGTCGCGGCCCGAACTGTTGGACCAACTGGGACGTGGTTTTTGGATTAGCGCCAATCAGGTGGGGCAGATTCTGATGGTGACAACCGACGTGCTGGTTATCAGCAAGGTGCTGGGCCCCATCATGGTTGTGCCCTACGTCTGCACTGGAAAATTGGCGAACGTGCTGGCCAATCAGCCGCAAATGTTGATGCATTTGGCGTTGCCTGGTTTGAGCGAAATGAAAACCGGGGAATCCAAAGAACGGCTGTACAAAGTTTCGATCGCCCTAAGCCAGGGCGTGCTGCTGCTGACCGGCTTGCTGTTCTGCATGATTCTGGCGGTCAACAAGTCGTTCGTGTTCTGGTGGGTTGGGCCCAAACAGTACGGAGGATTTACGCTGACCTGGCTGATTCTCGTGCAGATGCTGGTGCGCCACTGGAATCTGACCATCGCCTACACCGCCTTCTGTTTCGGTCACGAAAAGATGCTGGCGATTTCGGTGTTTATGGATGGCCTGGTGACGGCCAGCGCGATGCTTTTGCTGGTGGGACGCTTTGGGTACGCCGGTGTCGTCGCGGGATCCATAATCGGTGTCTGCCTCACCAGTTTGCCTGCGAATTCGATCACCGTGGCGCGCGAGTTGCATCTGTCGGTGTCAAAGTTGCTTGCGCCCTTCTGGCCCTGGTGCTGGCGCTGCGTTTTGGTTGGAGTGGGCTGCGGGTTTTTTGCCAGAACCTGGTCGCCCGCGTCGCCTCTCCAGATGGTGGCTACCGGCGCGGCGGTTGGACTGGTGTATTGCATTCTGATGCTGCGGCCCATTTTGGCATCGCCGCTCGGACCCTATCTCGAGCGCGGGACGCACGGCGCCCGGCTGAGATATCCCAGGCTCGTGGGCGCCATCCTGAGCGTGGAGAAGGCCGGGCCGTAGTGTTGGAACAGGATCGCCAGACCATGCTCGCGGTTCCCGGCGCGACCGGCGCCCCCTGCGGCGAACGCGGCCAAAAGCCGGCCCAGTGGCATCTGATCACACCCGAGTATCCTCCCCAGCTGGGTGGAGTCAGCGACTATACTCACCAGCTGGCCGCCGGATTGTCGGGCCAAGGAGACGAAGTTCATGTCTGGTGCCCGCGCGGTCGAGACGGCGGCAGCCACCCGGCCGCGAGCGACGTTCAGGTGCATCGGGAATTCGGAGGCTTCGCACCCTCCGACTTGCGCCGTGTCGGCCAACAATTGGATCGCTTTCCGGCGCCGCGCCGCATTCTCGTTCAATGGGTGCCGCATGGCTATGGCTACCGCTCCATGAATGTGGAGTTTTGCTGGTGGCTGTGGAAGCGCGCAACGCGGCACGGAGATCGAATCGAACTGATGGTGCATGAGCCCTTTCTGACCTTCGATTGGTCGTCGCCGCGGCAGAACGTGGCCGCGCTGGCGCATCGTGGAATGATCCTTCTGCTGTTGAACGCCGCAAGGCAAGTTTGGATGTCGATCCCTAGTTGGGAGAAAATGCTGCGGCCTTACGCTTGGGGCCGTAAGCTGCCTTTTGGCTGGCTGCCGATTCCGAGCAATATCCCGGTTTCAAACGATGCGGCGCGCATCGAAGCTGTCCGCCGCCGTTATGTGGATGGCAAGGGGCTTTTGATCGGGCACTTTGGAACCTACGGGTCGCCGGTGGTCAAGCTGTTGGAACCTATTTTGACGGCTTTGGTCAATGAGCGTTCTCCTGGCGTGATCCTATTAATGGGCAATGGAAGCGAGCAATTCCGTCGGCGGCTAATAGAGAAGCAGCCTGCGCTCGACGGCCTGATTCAATCCACCGGTGCATTGGAAGCCGAAGACCTGTCCTGCCATTTGGCAGCGTGCGACATGCTGATCCAGCCTTATCCGGATGGTGTGAGCAGCCGACGCACCAGCGTCATGGCGAGCCTTGCGAACGGTAAGCCGGTGGTCTCGACCACGGGCTGGCTCACCGAGCCGCTGTGGCTCGAATGCGACGCCATCGCGCTGGCGCCGGCCGGAGACACCCAGGCCTTTGTCGAGCATGTACGCCGGCTGGGGGCCGACACCTCTGAGCGCCTGCGTTTAGGCTCGGCCGCGGGCCGGCTTTATCGCGAACGCTTCGATCTTTCTTACACGCTGTCGTCCCTGGCGCAGGCGGCCAGGCAGCCCGATACTGCCCAGGATCGCCAGTGCGCATAGTGATAGCCACGGGCAGCCGCAATTTGCTGGGTGGCGTCGAGAAGTATCTGCAGTCCGTGATTCCTGGCCTGATCGAGCGTGGGCATTCGGTCGGCCTGCTGTATGAGTCTCCTTGGGATGCCCGTCAGGAAGGGATCGATTCTGAGGCCGGACCGTTGCCTTTCTGGTGTACCAAAGAAATTGGCGTGGATGCGGCGCTGCACTCGCTCAAAAACTGGGCGCCCGGCGTGATCTATTCGCATGGTCTGGATGACAGCCAACTGGAACGCGCGCTGCTGGATTCCTATCCGATGGCGTTATACGCGCACACCTATTACGGCACTTGCGTGAGCGGAAGAAAGTGCTATTCGTGGCCGAAGCTTGAGGCGTGCGATCGGCAATTCGGCGCGCCTTGCCTGGCTCTCTATTACCCCCGGCGTTGCGGCGGCTTGAATCCTCAGACCATGTGGCAGCTTTTCGAGCTTCAATCCAAACGGCAGCGCATGCTTCCGGATTATCCGGCAGTGCTTGTGGCCAGTCGCCATATGCACCGCGAATACCAGCGGCATGGCGTTCCCAGCGATCGATTACATCTGGTTCCGCTGCCAACCGACGGCGGTTTTGCGGGCGCCTTGCCCCCCCGGCCCAGTGCTTTGGGCTATCGCATTCTGTTCGTAGGACGATTAATAGATGTGAAGGGCGTGGAACATCTGCTGCGGGCTATTCCATTGGCGGAGAAGAACTTGGGGCAGCCTTTGGCGCTGACCATTGCCGGCGATGGGCCCGAGCGGGGCAATATTCAGGAATTGGCGCGGCGACTTGGCTTGAACGTGGAGTTTACAGGCTGGGTTGATACGGAACGCAGGTCGAGTCTGTTGCGGGAAACCGATCTGGTCGCCATGCCAAGTCTTTGGCCTGAGCCGTTCGGTTTGGTGGGGATCGAAGCGGGCTGCTTGGGCGTGCCAGCCGTCGGATTTGCAGTGGGGGGCATTCCCGACTGGCTGATTCCCGGCCAGTCCGGAGAACTGGCGCAGGCCGATCCGCCCACTCCCGAGGGTCTGGCGGCGGCAATCGTGCGTGCCTTTGCCGATCCGGCCCACCATCAGAAACTGCGCGTCGGCGCGTGGGAATTGGCAAAACAGTTTAGCCTCGAGCGTCACCTCGAGCAGTTGGAACCGATACTGGCTGCGGGACAGCAGCCTGCCTCGAAACCGCATGACGCCGGTGCCAATCTGGCGATCAAAGGTTGGAGTAAGGAGTAGAGCATGACGTCGCTTCGCTGGAGATTGATGGTGCTGGGTTCCTTCGCGGTGAGCATTGTGAAGACCGCCCTGCGCGCCCCGCTGGTCTATCGAAATTGGATCTATTTTCTCTGGAGCCGGTTCTCGGACCGCGAAGGGATACTGGAATTGAGGAACGGCCTGCGATTTTGGATCCGTCCGCATTCAACAGACCGCGCCGCGATTACCGAAGTGCTGGTTCTGGGTTCCTATAGCGAAGTGCCGCAAGGCTCGGTGGTTCTGGACGTCGGAGCGAATATCGGGGCTTTCAGTCTGGCGGCCAGCCGGCGGGCAGCGGTGGTCTACGCATTGGAGCCGGTTCGAAACAATTTTGAAATGCTGCGCCGCAATATCGAGCTAAATAAGGCCAGTAATATCGTCGCCGAACGGCTGGCGATGGCAGGCGAAAATGGGGAGTGCGAGATGTCAGTGGCGGGGGTGTTCTCAAGCATGCACTTTCAGGCTGCCAACGCCGAAGTCGAAAAAGTTCGGACCGTCACACTGGAGAGCTTCCTCGACGAGCGTGGAATCTCGCAGCTGGATTATTTGAAAATGGATTGCGAAGGCGCCGAGTGGGACATCGTGCTGCAGGCGCCGCCGGATGTTCTGGCTCGCATTAAGCATATCGAGATGGAATTTCACAATATCGACGCCCGGACCAGCCCGCGCTTCCTGCAGGAACACCTGTCTCTGGCGGGATTCCAGAGCACCTTCAGCGAGGGCGAACGGTTCAATGGCGCTCTGGTTGCCACCCGGCAGCCGATTTAGCCGTACCCGGCCGATACCGCGGTTCGTTTTAACCCGGATGTCACAATTAATTTGATTCCCAAGGAAGCAGCGCCGGATCAAAAACTCACTCGCACCGGCTCTCCGCTGAAGCTTGCGCTGATTTGTGATTTCCTGGAAGAGTGCTGGCCGAGTATGGACCTGTTCGGAGACATGCTGTTTCAAACCTTCACCGCCGAGCATGCTCGGGCGATCGACGCCCGGCAGTTGCGGCCGGCCTGGCACTATCGCTTCACCAAACTGCCCGGCTTGGGAAGCCGGGGATTTTTTCGGAACGCCGATCGTCTATTGAACCGTTTTTATGATTATCCGGCCTGGCTCAAAAAACATTCCGCCGGCTTCGACCTGTTCCACCTGGTGGATCACAGCTATTCGCAATTGCTCCTGGACCTGCCGCCCGGGCGCAGCGTGGTCACCTGCCACGATCTGGACACCTTCAACTGTTTACTCGATCCTGCATCGGAACCGCGGCCGCGCTGGTTTCGCGCCATGGCGCAGCGAACGCTCAATGGATTTCTTCAAGCCTCTCAGGTTATCTGCCCCAGTGCATTTACCAAAACCAACCTGGTACGGCATAACCTGTTCCCCGAGGATCGGATCGCGGTGATTCATCCAGGAGCGGATCCTATCTTCTTCGCGCCCCCTCAACAACCTGGGGACGACGATGAAGCTGTCGTTCGCGATTTGGGCCTGGATGGCCAGGTTTGGATGCTGCACGTCGGCAGCACAATTCGCCGCAAGCGGATCGACCTCCTGTTGCAGGTTTTCTCAGAGGTCGCAAAAGCGCTTCCAGGCGTAAAACTGCTGCGAGTCGGAGGCGCATTCACCAATGAACAAGCGCTGCTCGCCTGCCGCTTGGGAGTGGAAGACAAAATCGTGCACGCTCCCCGGCTCACTAAGCCGCAATTGGCGGCGCTTTACCGCACGGCGGCTTTGGTGGTTCAACCGTCCGACGCCGAGGGTTTCGGATTGCCGGTGATCGAGTCGCTGGCCTGCGGCTGTCCGGTGCTCGCGAGCGATCTCGCGCCTCTCAGGGAGGCTGGGGGCTCGGCGGCTGAATATTGTCCCGTGGCTGATATCGACGCGTGGAGTGAAACGGCGATCCGGTTGCTGCGGGAGCGCGAGATGTCACCTGAAACCTGGGAACTGCGCCGGGTCAACGCCCGCCGGCATGCCCAAGGTTACACCTGGACCGAAAACGCGAATCAGACGATATGTGTGTATCGCCGTGTGTTTAGCGGCGGCGGATGGGCGCCCGAGGCCACATTGGTAGAACAGGGATTATGAAACAAGTTATCAAAGCAGTCTTTCCCAAGCCGTTGTGGAACCGGCTGCGGCTGCTGCGGATGCGCTACACGCTGGCCCATTATCGCCGTCGGCGAGTGCGGCACGACTATGGTGGTTTTAAGCTCGAGTTGGAACTGGTCGACCCCATGGGTGCCGGCTGGTATGACCACGACTGGCCGGAGTTGCCCGAGATCGCGTTG
>Ga0302324_100030153_pt1 | contig 10258 bp, 9 predicted proteins | sample Palsa_T0_1_FD_201949 | JGI IMG/M metagenome (GOLD analysis project Ga0302324, IMG submission 201949) | Peat permafrost microbial communities from Stordalen Mire near Abisko, Sweden - Palsa_T0_1 | ecosystem: Environmental > Terrestrial > Soil > Palsa > Peat permafrost | place: Sweden: Abisko... | reverse complement strand
CATGGAGTTGAATTGCGCTTCGGCCAGCCGCAAGGCGCGCTGCGCGGTTTCCACCGCTTCGGAAAACCGCCCTGCTTCGGCCAAGGCGGCGGCGAGAGTGTGAAGAATGACCGGGTTTTCTCCGCCAGTCAGCGCATCGGCCTGTTCGGCCAGTTCCACCGCCTTATGGCCGTTGCGCAGTGACACTTCCGGACAGGTGGCCAGAAGCCACGCCATATTATTTTGGACCGACGGGTCGGCTGGTTGAATTTGCAGCGCCGCCTGGTAATGGATGATTGCTTCGCCCGCGCTTCCCTTTCGTAGAAAAGCGTTGCCAAGGTTGTTTTGTGCGTTCGCGTCATCGGGCTTGAGTTGCAGCGCTTTTTGGAAATGGGCGATTGCTTCGTCCACTTTCCCCGTTTGCAATAGAAGGTTGCCCAGATTGACGTGGGCATCCACGTATCCGGGATTGATTTCCAGCGTCTTTCGAAAATGGGTCATCGCTTCGTCCATGCTGCCCTTTTGCCGAAGAATGTTGCCGAGGTTGAAGTGTGCATCGGCGTCGTCTGGTTTGATTTCAAGGGTCTTTTGGAAATGAACCGCCGCTTCGTTCAATCTTCCCTTTTGCAGCAGAGCGAGGCCGATGTTGACGTGGGCTTTTGCGTAATCAGGGTCGATTTGCAGGGCCTTTTGGAAATGGATGATCGCTTCGTCCACTTTACCCTTTTGCAGGAGCACGGTGCCGAGGTTGTTGTGGGCATCCACAGAGTCGGGCTTGGTTTGCAGGGCCTCTTGGTATTGAATGACCGCTTGGTCCACTCTCCCCTCCTCGAAAAGAGCCACGCCTAAGTTGTAGTGCGCATCCGTGAAATCCGGTTTGGCGCGCAGCGCCTTTTGGTAAAAGGTGATCGCTTCGTCCAATCTTCCCTTTTGCCGCAGAGCGACGCCGAGACTGTTGCAGGCATCCGCATAGCCGGGCTTGATTCCCAGCGCTTTTTGGAAATGAATGATCGCTTCGTCCACTCTTCCCTTTTGCAGCAGAGCAAGGCCGATATTGTCTTGGGCATCCACAAAGCCGGGCTTGATTTCCAGCGCTTTTTGAAATTGAGCAATCGCCTCGTCCAGTTGTCTTTTTTGGAGATATTTGAGGCCAAAGTAGTTATGGGCCATCCAGCTATCGGGATTCAGGCGATAGGTTTTTTGCCAAAGCGTTTCGGGGTTTGCATACATCCTGCATTGCTCCCACGTCAACGTTCCCAGAACCAACAACAGCGGCGCGCATAATATCAGTTCAAGGAATGGTTTGCTCTTCCGAAAAAGACCTGGCATCGCAGTGATTCCCGCCGCCGCCAGGGTCAAAGGGCCGAGACTGGCAAGATACTGGAAGTGATCCGCCACCAACGAATAGCGGAACGGATAGACATTGAAAAACCCCAAGGCCGGAAACAGCGTCCCGGCAAAGAAGAGCAACGCTGCCAGCGGACCACGCCACTGCCGCCAGACCAGCACACCCAGCAACAGCAACACCGCCGCCGGAAATAGGTATTGCCACCACACCGCCTGGCTGACGTTCCAACTGGGATAGAAAAAGGCCAAATCCACCGGCCAGATAAGTTTGCTCAGGTAAAACCAAATGTCCCGGCCAGCTATGAGAAACCGTGCGATGATGGAAAAATTAAACTCAGCGCCTTCCGCATGAAGGAGCTTCCGTTCCACCCACGCCGTCAGCAGCCCGGCCCCGACCCCTGTGATGAAAAATGGAATCAGTGGCAGCGCGTCCCGTTTCCAGTATAACCGCCCGCGTTGCCACCAGAAAACCACCAGCAACGCCCCGGGCAGCGAAGCTATGACGGTTTTCGACATCAACCCCAACAGGAACAGTCCCAAAGCAAGTGCATAATTCCTTCCACTCCGGTTCCGATCAAATTCCAGATAGGCCAGCGCCGCGCCCAGATAGAACGCGCCCGACAAAGTGTTCTTGAGTTCCGAAACCCACGCCACCGATTCCACCTCGACCGGATACAAAGCAAAGAGGGCCGCCGCCAGCCAGGCCCCAGGTATTTTCAGTTGTCGCAAAATTTTTACCAGCAACAACGCCGAAAAAACATGGAGCAGAACATTGATTAAATGATAGCCCAGCGGTGAATCGCCCCAGAGTTTGTGCTCCACCCAAAAGACACTATACACCAATGGATAGTACTGCTGGGTGGCCCCAAGTTGCGTCCAGATGCGGGCCAGACCGTAGAGCGAACGGAGTTCCGGCCGGGTGATATGCGCGTCATCGTCCCAAATGAATCCCGCGTGCCAGACTGGTTGATAGGCCATGAGCGTGACGACCAACAGGAAAAACCCAAGCAGCCAATCAAAACGCCACGAGGACGGCAGAAATCCCATAATGTCATGGCTGGCCTTAGCCTTCGTGCCATTACCTTTGCTTGGCTTGCCGGCAGACGAGGCAGGAAGTTCGGCCTCTTCGTTAGTTGGGCGTTTTTTCTGCCTCGTCATGTCTGTCTCGATGCTACTTCCTTCTCCGGACCAGATCAAACGCCAAATCGTTTTGCATAGTTGCGCGATACCTTAACGAGCCTTTACAGACCTGCGGATTGCACCCTTTTGCGCTGTAAACAAAGTCGTATGCAGGCGGAAGGAGGGGACGAAGGCTGGGCCGCGTACGCTGAGGCTTCCGCCTCCACCAAGGCTATGGCGCGACAAGACGGCGGGACGAGTCCGCGCGACAAAAGGGCAAATCGCCAATTTTGTCTTTCAACCTGGAACTTTAAATCTACTGTTATGTTATGGCTGAATCAATGCCCGATCCGCTTTGGAAGGAATATAGTGTGGTGTTCGAGAAGTTTGACGAGATGACGCTGGCGCGCTGGCTCGCGCAAACCTTGGGCCAATTGGAGGGGCGGCTGTGGCGGTTTTCGCATCCGTTGGTCGGCGCTTACCGGCTGGCGGCGGAAGTCGGGCACGAGCGGCAAATCTGGCTCAAACGCCTGGCGACGGTGCCGGCCGGCTTTCCCGAAGCGGCCTGCTGCCGCGCGCCGGTGCTGCCGTTGTTCAGCCGGGACGTGGTGCAACGCGGGTTGATCTGCCAGCATTGCTCGGAAACGCTGGTCACCTTTGAGGATCTGCCGGCGGATTTGCAGCCGGACGTGCAAAAGTGGGCCGACGAATACGCGCCGGTGCATGCCGTGGCGCATTGGGAGGATCGCCAACGCCAAAGCGTGCCCGACTACGATCAGGCTTTCGACGACGCGGCGGAAGAGGCGGAGAAATTGCTGGCCTTCGCCGGCAGCCAGTTGCTGCCGAAGTTCCTGGAACATTTTCCGGCCATTGTGTGGGAAGATCAGGACGAATGCCTGGAAGTCAGGCCCGAGGACATTGTCTATTGAGGGGGCTATGAGGCGTCTGATCCGCTGGGTATTCCGTATCGTCCTTGGCCTGATCCTCGTGGCCGTGGCCAGTGTGGTGGTGATGATTATTCTGCTTGACACTATCACGAAGGAAATCATCGTGAGCCAGCTGCGGTCACGAACAGGCATGGAAGTCAAGATCAGCGCCGTTCACGTCGGTTTGCTTTCCCCGACGATTTCGATTGAGGGACTCAAACTTTACAACACGGCGGATTTTGGTGGTTCAGTCTGCCTGGACATGCCCGAATTGCATCTGGAGTACGATACTTCCGCCCTGCGCGCCCGGCAACTCCATGTGACCCTGTTGCGGCTGGACGTGGCGGAGTTATCTGTGGTGGTGAGCAAAGGCGGCCGGAGCAATTTCGAGATTTTGAAACAGAAAAGCAAGGAATCGGGCAGGCACAAGAACGCGGTGGAGAAATTGAAATTCACCGGCATAGACGTGTTGAACGTCACGCTGGGCAAATTTCACTTGGCCAATCTGGCCTCGGGCCGCGGGGAGGAAATAGACTTCGGCAGCAAGAACCAGATTCTGCGTAACGTGAAAACCGGAGCCGACCTCTCTGCCCTGGGCCTGACGACGCTCTTGCAAGGCAAAACAACTTCCTCTGGCGACGCGGACGTGGACCTGAATCAAGTAATCGAGAGCCTCCTCAAATAGCCATGATCCTCGGCGTTGTGTCCCTTTCACGAAGAAATCAATCCTCTCGACAGAGGCCTTCTGGCAACGCGGTCAGATTGCTAGCCGTGTCGTCGGGCTTCCAGACGACGCGGCCGTCTTCCAAGATTTTGACGATGACTCCGTGCAAGGAGCCGCGCAAGGTTTTCACGCCGTCACCGGCTTTCAAGTCGGCGGTTTCGGTCAGGGACTCGACGATGCCCGCCATCGCTTCCCACGGCAGCACGCCCGCGATGTAATGGGCGACAGCGGATATGACTTCACGACGGCGAACGGTGGGCAAATCGGCAAAGATAGCCGCCGTGATTTGCCGGGCGACATCGGCGAAGGTATTGCCATTGAAAAATAGAAACGGGGCTCGGCGATGGCACTCCTGCAAGAATTCCAGGACTTCGGCTAGGGAGAGGGTTTGCTGTTGTTTTTCCGTCCACTCTCTTTGGCACGCTTCTTGAGTCTCGCGATTAAAGCCGTGCTGCGCGCTTCCTCTTGCGCACGCTCCTCGGTTGAGGCCGACGACAAGGTCCCAACTCCGGTTTTTGAGAAATGTGGCTCGGGCTTGTAACGGTGATTGTTCGCCAGGACTTCCTCGAGAATGTCCTCGTCGGTCAGATGCTCCAGCAGATCCAATCGCAGCTTCATCATTCATAAAGTAACATTTTCCGCCTCGCCGCGCAACCACCTTTATCAGCGAAAAGCTCGCGGCGCCAGCTACTTCGTGATACACACGTCCGCGTGCCAAAATGGCTGAAAATGTGCGTGGGGATTCTGCTTTTGCCGGTGTGCCTGGCGACGGCCCAGGCGCTGTGGTTAGTGCTGGCTCACGCGGGCGCTGGCGCGGCGGCACGCATCTGGCTGCCGTTGCTGGCCGGGGTCGCTTGCTGGGTCGTCGTTTTTCTCCTGCTGCCCAAACCGATGTGGATTTACGTCTTGGGCCATGAATCTACCCATGCCCTTTGGACTTGGATTTTTGGCGGCAAAGTGAAGCGGTTCAAGGCGGCTTCTTCCGGCGGACACGTCGTCACCACCAAGAACAATTTCGTCATTACTCTGGCGCCCTACTTCTTCCCGTTTTACGCCGTGCTGGTGGTGTTGGTTTTTCTCGTCGGTGATTTGTTATGGCATTGGCGGCAGGTGTATTTGCCCTGGTTTCATTTGCTGCTGGGGGCGGCTTACGCGTTTCACGTCACGCTGACGTGGGAGATACTCAAGACCCGGCAGACCGACATCACCAGCCAAGGGTATCTTTTTTCGGCCGTGGTCATTTTCCTGGGGAACGCGCTGGTGTTGCTGGCCGCGGTGCCGCTATTGACGGGACATGGATTGTACTACACGTTGCGGTGCTGGTTTGATTGCAATTATCAAATAATGCAACGCGTGGCACATATCTTTTGAGCCGAGACCTCACTTTGCATTGAGCGTGCGAAGGTGGTCCAAGGCGAAGCGGTTTGTGGGTTCCAGGCGCAGGGCGGTGGTCCAGGCTTGGCGGGCTTTGGCCGCATTGCCTTCGAGTGCGTAAGCCGTTCCCAGATCGAGCCAGCATTGCACATCATTCGATCCCTGACGCGCGGCTAATTCCAGGACCGGGACGGCGTTTGAAATCTGGCCGGCCGCCGCATAGGTGATAATCAAGGCGGCCGTGAGGCGAGCTTCATCGGGCAGAATTTGGTGGTAATGCGTCAGTGTGGGCAACATGGCTTCTGCCTGCCTGCGCGGAATCGACGCGGTGGCATGCATGAGGCGCGTCGTATCGTCCAACCAAAAGCAGGAGTTCATAAGCGGAAGTTGGAAGACGGAGGAGACGGCGTTGCCACGCAATCGGGTGTTGGCTGGGTTGTCGAGGCTGCTGCGCAGAAACAAAGTAACGTCGTTGTGCCAAATGCCTTGTCTGGCCAAAGTGACGAAAATCCAAACCATCAACAGAGCCGGCGCCACGCCCCAGAGGAGAAGGCGACGCGGCGTCCGCGCCAACACCGCGCCCAGGGCCAGTAACCAACCGATCAAAGGCAAGTAGAGAAATCGCTCGGCCAGGTATTGCAGCATCGGTAAAAGGTTGGAGACGGGCAGGAGGAAGAAGCCCAGCCACAGCAAACCCAGCGCCGCGAGTTGAAATTTTTCATCGCGCCACGCGGTCAGAGTGGCGGCCGTCCACAAGAGAAGCAGAAACAGTCCGGTCATCACCGAAAAGGAAAAGAAGCGCAAATGTCCCTGCATGTCCGAGTAATCAATCGAAAAGGGAGGGATGCCCCAGAGCAGGCGGAAATAGATCGTGACGGCGGGAATGGTGTCCAGCAGTGTCTGGCCATAAGTGCCGGAGATCGGCGCGCATTGCGCGATATGTCCCAATACCAGACTGCGGTGCGTGGTGTAAATTGCGGCCACCAGCAGAAAGGGCGCGGTCAGCATCGCGCAACGCTTCCAGGGCAATTTGTGGCATGCGCGCCAAAGAAAAAAGACCAGACACGCAAACGGGACAGCCGATTCCTTTGCGTACACCGCCACCGCAAAGAAGACCAGCGCGGCGGCCAATCGCCTCTTCTCGCCCCGCCAAAGCAATACTTCCCGCGCCGCCGCCAGCACGAAAATGGCGGCCAGAATGTCATCCAGCGATTTGGCCCAGCAAACAACCTCCGACGCGGCCGGATGAACCGCGAAAGCGGCGCCTGAGAAAAGCGCGGCCCATCGCGCCGTTCCCTCGCCAGCCGGGAGAAAGAGCAGCGCGGCCGTCGAAAAGACCAGCAGCGCCGCCACCGTGTGGCCCAGGACATTGGCCAGGTGGAAAATCCACGGCTGGGGAGTGGTTTTGCCGCCCAGTTGAAAGAGGATGGCATAAGCCACATTGCGGATCGGGCGGAAATTGGGGAAATCGTAGGGATGGGACGCCTCGGCGATCCTGGAATAAAACATCGCGGGAATGTTCTTGAGCGAGCGGATGGCTGTGTTTTCGACGACGAAATAATGGTCATCCCAGACGAAACCGTATTTGACAGTTTCGCCCCATACCAGCACCGCCAGCAACGCGATGACAGCGCGGCAAAGACGCGGGCTGGGCACGTAGCGGTGGTCGCATTCCATTGTTTTTGGTGTCTGCTCCAAATTTAAAATTTCATTTCCGCTCTCTTCGATAAACCAGAAACAGTCTCGTCTCGATGCGCTTCATCGAGACCAGCCGCAAGCCCGCCGCCTGCGAGAGCCGCTGGACGCCCCTGCCATCGGCCAGTGTTGGCGCGTCGCGGCCGCCGAAGATAATCGGACACAAGGTCAAATGAACCTCGTCCACCAAACCCGCCTCGAACAGCGCTCCGTTGACCTCGCCGCCGCCTTCGCAAAGCAATCGCTTCACCTTCCACTTCGCGCGCAGCCAGCGTAGCCCCGCCGCGAAATCAATGCCTGCTTTGCCGCAGACTTTCACCTCGTCGGCCACCGCTTGCAGCCGGCGCAGGTTCCGTTTCGAGGCGCGTCCGCTTGTCAAAATAATGATCGGCGAGAACCGATGCCGGAAAATCTCCGCCAGGGGATTTATCGTCCCTGCGCCGCTGACGATGACGCGCAGGTTGTATTCCGCCAGGCCGCGTTTAAGGCGCTCGCGACGATAGCTGGCGGGGCCTGGCCCCATGTTGACCCGGTCCAAATCAACCGTGCGCGCGCCCGCCATCACCGCATCGGCCGTGGCGCGCAATGCCAGCAGGTGCTCGTGGTCACGCGAGCCGCCGAACGGTTCGAACCGCCGGCTGGCCGGGGCGATTTTGCCGTCGGCCGTGATGGCGGCGTTGAGAAAGACGAATGGCAGACCGCGCCGGTTCATGGCGCCGCCGGGTCAACGCCGCCGGCCCAGGGCGGCGGTTTTTTCAAATGGTACAGCATCTCGCCGGCCTCGAGGACGAGTAAGACTCCCTCATCCTCGCGATTGGCGAACTCTTCCTTTCGGATACTCCCTGGATGGCGGTAGCCGAGATTGATCTTCCGGCAAATTTCCTCGGGGATGGCCGTGGCCAGGGTAACACGCGCGCGCGGCGTTTCGACGCCATTCTCATAAGTGCCAAGTCCGAAGACATGCGTGCTGTGCGCGAGCACTCCCCACGGGTAGTCTTTAAATCGGTCCCACTGCTTGAGAAAGTAATCGCGACAATGATAGCCTACTTCCAGCAAAGCCTTGCCGTGGCTCACACAGACCTCGCGGATGTGCGGCGCGTAGATGATCAATTCGCCGCCATCGGCCAGCACCGGTTCCAGCTTATACATGCACTTGCCTCCCGTCCAAAGCTCATCGTACATGGCCGGCGCGCAGGAGAGAATCGTTTTGAACGGATGCTCTTTATAAGTGATGTGCAACCGGCGCGAAAGCTCGCTGGCCGCGTCCCAGGCCGCTTCGGGCGACCCCGCGTAGATTCCGGCCAGGCCGCGCCATTCTGTGACCAGGCAGAAGCAGAGCTTGGGCCGCTGGACCATCGCGCCCGCGCGGTCCACGATGCGCCGCACCGGCGTCCACTTGTTGCCGATGATCATGGGATTGGTCACCACCGCGCCGAGCCAATGGAAGAAGTTCAAGATGCGCGGCCCGCTCACTCCCGGAAAAAGGTATTTGTTGCCGCCGGAAAAACCGACCACTTCATGCGGAAAGACCGGCCCGATAATGATGATTTGATCATACTCGAACACCAGACGATTGATCTCCACCGGCACCTCCATCGCAAAGAGTCCGCCTGTCAACAGGCTGATTTCCTTCGCGGGGATGCTTCCGATCGCGCGCAACGCCGCCGGCTGGTCCCATGCATGATTATGAAAGGCGACCTTGCGATACTTCCCCGCGCGTTCCTCGGATGAGATTTCCAAACGCCGGCAAATCGCCGGTTCACTCATCGGCTGATGCGTGCCCAGCGCGATCAAGACATCCAGTTTGTCAGTCACGACACCCAAATGGGCGTGGAGCGTCTTAAAAACCAAACCGATGGGCGCCTTCCGCGTGCCATCCGGCACGATGACCAGGACACGCTTATGGCGATAATCATCGAGCGGGCAGGCGATGGCGACCACATCAGCCACCTGGGTCGTCGCGACTTGCCCGTTGGCCGGCTCGCATTTGGCCAGCAAGGCCTGTGTGCTATTCATATTCATGCCCTTGGAAAGCATACCAGCCACCCATCCAGACTCAAATGCTAATCCCGGAGCCTGACGCTTTGACAGGATTAACGGGATGGGCCGAGCCGGAAGCGGGACGAACTGGCCACAAAAGAGCACAGCGCGGCACAGCCGCAACCCAAAACCCAGAAGGAACTCTTTCGCGCAGGCCGCAGAGATAGAATTGATTGCCGATCTTTTTGCTCGGTGTTTCTCTGCGCTTCTCCGCGTTCTCTGCGCGAAAAAATCCTCGCGAATATGCGTGAATGTGACGGATTGCAGTGCATGGATCGCAAAGGAAGCCGACCATACAGCCTCCGGTCCATGCGTTACTTGCTTTCCTTGGCGGTAAACGTCCCTCTTCCTGGCCGGATGCGTGAATTTCGCGCAGTCACCAGACTGTTTTTATTTTTTTCAAAGGCGTAATTAGGCGCAACTAGCCGTAATTGGGCGTAACCGGCCTCATTCTTGCCCACCGTCTTAACCGTATGCATGCGCTTGAAAAACGGGAGCGCGATCGCTTGGACCGCCGTAAGACGCGGTGTGTCCCCCCCTGCAATATTCTGCAATAATCTGCAATTATTGCACCTCACGTCCCGTCTTGGGCTTGCCTTCCGGCGTGAAAACCGCGTCCAAAACAGGACGTCTCGACAGGATTCACCCGCCTTCGCTAGAACTTCAGTGCGGCAGGCAGGATTAACAGGATGCAGTCCTTCGGCGGTTGCCACGGGCCAGATTCTGCTGTTTCCATTTTTCTGCTTTCGCCCTTTTCCCCTTTCCCTCTGCAAATTTTCAAAGAACCGGCGCCTGAGCGCCGCACGAATTCCATCATAGCACGGTTTGCTGGGAATGCAAGTGTTAAAATATGACGAAGAAGGGTTTTGGCTCGCCCTCATGCTGGCCTTCTCCCCCTGGGAGAAGGAAGGGCTGGCGGTAGTTTCCGGTTTGGCGGATGAGTGTCTGGCAAGTTCAGTCGCCGGAATTTTCAAGAGAGTGGCGGATGTTTCACCCTCGCCTGGAGGAGAGGGTCGGGGTGAGGTCGAGCCTTTTAGCTGAAATCTGGTTTTGA
>Ga0302324_100030152_pt1 | contig 10258 bp, 10 predicted proteins | sample Palsa_T0_1_FD_201949 | JGI IMG/M metagenome (GOLD analysis project Ga0302324, IMG submission 201949) | Peat permafrost microbial communities from Stordalen Mire near Abisko, Sweden - Palsa_T0_1 | ecosystem: Environmental > Terrestrial > Soil > Palsa > Peat permafrost | place: Sweden: Abisko... | reverse complement strand
GCCCTGTTGGATCGTGCGGCCGCGGTGGCGGTGGGCGGTGTGGCCGGCTTGGTTTTCTACTTGAGGGTGGGCCTGCCTAGGGGCATTGCCTTGCCGCCGGTGGCTACCGCGGCGGTGGACATGTACAGGTAGACGCCGATGGCGGCGAATACCAGGGCCACGTAGCCGCCTGCCTTGAGCAGGTTGGCGGACGTCTGGTTGACGCCTAGGAAGACCAGCAGCAGCGCGACGGCCACCAGGAAGAACACGGCTGTGTAGGCCATCGGCAGGCGCAGGGTGGCCAGCGTGAGCATGACCATGACGACCAGCCAGGCCACCAGGAACAGCTCCTGGGTGGCCTGTATGGAGGCCGGCGCGACGCCGAACCAGTTGTGGGTGAGCCCGAGGACGAGGACCGCGTAGGACAGCCAGAAGCCCGCGAAGATGCCGAAGACGCTGGCCACCGCGCTCTGCCCGAGCGAGGCGGCCCAGATCGTCGCGAGGAACAGGCCGATCGAGGTCGCCGTGAGGATGATCGGGATGGCCGCGCCGATGGCCGCGGACGGGACCACGCCGATCAGGGCGAGCCCGAGCGAGACGGAGCCGACTATGAAGCAGGGCAGGCCGAGCATCATCGGGTCGCCTATCAGCGGGCCGGACGCGGCGGCTTCGGCGGGCTCCCTGACTGGGGCCTCCCGCATTGAAGCTTCCCGCGCTGGGAGCTGTTCCGAGGGCGGGGCCTGCGGCGGGACCAGGCTGGAGGCCGATGCATCAGCGCTCATCGCGTACTCCTTCGTGTGGGTGAGCGCCCCCGTTAGGGGGTTAATGCATCGGTACGCCCTGCTCAGCGGGCCGGTGTTCTCAGTTTGAACCAGTGAGTCTAACGGCGCTGGTCAGCGGGGTGTGGCCGGAAAAACTGCTGGTCAGGATTACCGGCGAGCCCGTGTTACCGGCGAGCCCGTGTTACCGGCGAGCCCGTGTTACCGGCGAGTCAGGGCCCACTGACGGACCTTGTCGATCCGCGCCTTGATCTGGTCGGCCGTCGCCTGCGGGAGCGCGGGGCCGCCACAGGCGTTGCGCAGCTCGTTGTGGATCACCCCGTGCGGCTGGCCGGTACGGTGCGACCAGGCGCCTACCAGGCCGTTCAGCTCCTTGCGGAGCGCGGCGAGCTGCTCGCGGCTCACCGTCGGCTTCGGCGGCTCCGGTTTGGGCTCCGGCACGCCGGGGACGGCGAACAGGCCGCCGTCATCGGGCGCCTGGGCGGCGGCGGAGCGGGCCGCCAGCTGCGCCGCCTGGCGCTTGCGCAGCAGCCTGGTCACCTGCTCGGGCTCCAGCAGGCCGGGCAGGCCGAGGTAGTCCTCTTCCTCGGCCGAGCCCGCCTCGACGGCGGTGCCGAACTCGCCGCCGTCGAACAGCACCCGGTCGAACGTGGCCGATGCCTTGAGCACCTCGATCGACCGGCCGACGAGCTCCATGTCGTCCTGGGTCTTGCGCTCGCGCTGGGCCTCGTCGAGCTCCGCCTCGGGGTCCTTGTCGAGGAAGTGGACCACGTGATCGCGCTCGGTCTCAAGCTCGGCGGCGAAGCCGAGCAGGGTGGGCACCGACGGCACGAACACCGACGCGGTCTCGCCGCGCTTGCGGGCCCGCACGAACCTGCCCACCGCCTGGGCGAAGAACAGCGGCGTGCTGACGCTGGTGGCGTACACGCCGACCGCGAGACGGGGCACGTCCACGCCCTCGGATACCATCCGCACGGCGACCATCCAGCGGGCGGTGGACTGGGCGAAGGCGGTGATCTTCTTGCTCGCGGCGGGGTCGTCGGACAGCACGATCGTCGGGCGCTCGCCGCTGATCTTGCGCAGCAGCCCCGCGTAGGCCCGGGCCGTCTCGTGATCGCTGGCGATCACCATGGCGCCCGCGTCCGGCATGCCCCGGCGGACCTCGGTGAGCCGCTTGTCGGCGGCCTCGAGCACCCGGGCAATCCAGTCCCCGCCGGGGTCGAGCGCCGTCCGCCACGCCTGGGCGATCTGGTCCCTGGTCATCGGCGTGCCCAGGGTGGCGGTGATCTCGTCGCCCGCGCGGGTGCGCCAGTGCATCTCGCCGGAGTAGGCGAGGAAGATGACCGGGCGGACGACGCCGTCGGACAGCGCCGGGCCGTAGCCGTAGACGTAGTCGGAGGCGGACCGCTTGGAGCCGTCCGCTTCTGGGATGTACGTGACGAAGGGGATCGGGTTGGCGTCCGACCTGAACGGCGTCCCGGTCAGCGCGAGCCTGCGCTTGGCCGGGTCGAACGCCTCCTTGACGGCGTCACCCCAGGACAGCGCGTCGCCCGCGTGATGGATCTCATCGAAGATGACCAGCGTGCGGCGGTTCTCTGTACGACCACGGTGCAGGGCCGGGTGCGCCGCGACCTGCGCGTAGGTGACCGCCACGCCCTGGAAGTCGGCCCCGGCCTTGCCCTGGGCGTTGCGGTAGGACGGGTCGATGGCGATGCCGAACCGGTTGGCGGCCTGGGCCCACTGGTACTTGAGGTGCTCCGTTGGCGTCACGATGGTGACCGCCATGACCTCTCGCCTGGTGAGCAGCTCCTTGGCGACGGTCAGCGCGTAGGTCGTCTTGCCCGCGCCGGGCGTCGCCACCAGAAGGAAATCACGCTTAGCAGCGTTGAAATACTCTGCGTAAGCGGCTTTCTGCCAGCCGCGGAGACTTGGAAGATCTTGATTCGAAACGGGGGCGGCTGACTCGGGGGCGGCCGACACTACTCGTCGTTGTCATCGTCGCCGGACGGCAGCGACTCGTAGATTTCCTTACATTCCGGGCACACGGGGAACTTCTTCGCGTCCCGGCTCGGCACCCAGATCTTGCCGCACAGCGCCTTGATGGGCGTGCCGAAGACAGCGGCCTGCATCATGTCGTTCTTGTCGACGTAGTGCGCAAACCGCTCGTGATCGCCATGAGACGTATCGACCTTCCGGTCCTCATGAACCTTCAGATCGCTGTCTGGCATTACTTCGGTGCTCACGAACACGAGTTTACCGTGTCAGCCAACGGGAGGCGGCCGACCTCGCGGGTTGCGCGCCCACGCCGAGGCCAGTTGCTCGACGTACCCCTCCGGGTCGATTACGCAAACGGCCTCGCTGGCACCGGGGTCGATCGCGCAAACGGCCTCGATAGAAGCGGCCGAAAGCGCAATCGACCCGGAGGGCAGCGGGCAGGGTGGAAGGCAGCGGGCGGGGCGGAGGGCAGCGGGCGGGCGTAAGGCGGGCGACCGCGCGGGTCCGCCACGGATGCGGAGTTCCAAGGCGCTGGGGAGAGTCAGCCGCGCCCGTTCAGACTGATCCTGGGGGTTGATCTTCTGGCGGGCGAAGCACATGGATCTTGTCCCGAGCGGAGGCCCTGATACGATCGCGGTTTTTGCGATCAGGGCCGTAGCTCGGGACATCGGGGGTCCGGGGGTCGTCCCCCGGGCAAGCAGAGCAGTTGGTTAGTTGAGGCTTGGGTCGTCTGGGTAGGTGGCCATGAAGGCGAGGTCGCCGTCTTGGCGGCGGAGGACCTGGCGCCAGAGGCGGTCCGGGTCGCCGACGAAGACGTCGCCGGGCTCGGCGGGCAGGACGTACCAGGCGCCCTCGTCGATCTCCGCCTCGAGCTGGCCGGGTGACCAGCCCGCGTAGCCCGCGTAGACCCGCAGGCTGGTGATGGCGGGGGCGAGCAGCCGGGGCGGGGTGTCCAGGTCAAGCAGGCCGAGCCTGGCCAGGGCGGGGGCGCCGTCGAGCGCCCGCCAGCCGATCGGCTCGTCCTTGCCGGGGATGAGGGCAAGCGCGAGCGCGCTGTTGGGCGCCACCGGGCCGCCGTGGAAGACCACCGAGGGCTCGGTGACCAGCTCGGTCCACTGCTCGAGGACCTGGTCCACGCCGACCGCGGTGGGGCGGTTGAGCACCACGCCGAGCGTCCCCTGGACCTCTTCGTGCTCGACGATCAGGACCACGGTGCGTTTGAAGTTCGGGTCCCCGAGGAGGGGGGTCGCGACGAGCAGCCTGCCAGCCTTGGGGTCCGAACCCATGTGGTCCATGTAACCATCATGCTGCAGCACGGGGAATGCTTAAGCGGGTAACTTCCCGGCTGCCTCTGCGATCGCGACCTCGCGGACCGCGGCGGCCACCCCCGAGGCCACATCCGGGTGAAACACCGACGGGATGATGTAATCGGGGCCAAGCTCCTGCGCGGGAACCACGTCGGCGAGCGCCCTGGCCGCCGCGACCAGCATCCCCTCGGTGATCGTGGTCGACTGCGCGTCGAGCAGGCCGCGGAACACGCCGGGGAAGGCCAGCACGTTGTTGATCTGGTTCGGGTAGTCGCTGCGGCCGGTGGCCACCACCGCCGCGTACTGGCGGGCCTCGTCCGGGTCTACCTCCGGGTCCGGGTTGGCGAGGGCGAACACGATCGCGCCGGGCGCCATGTTCTTGACGTCCTCGCCCGCTATCACGTTCGGCGCGGACACGCCGATGAACACGTCGGCGCCGACCACCGCGCCCGCCAGGTCGCCGGCGTAGCCCCCGGCGTTGGTGTGCTCGGCGATCCACCGCAGGTTCTCGTTGAGGCCCTCGCGTCCCGCGTACACCGCGCCGTTGATGTCGCAGGAGATCACGTCCCTGGCGCCCGCGTTGAGCAGCAGCTTGAGCACCGCGGTGCCCGCCGCCCCGGCGCCCGCCATCACGATCTTGACGTCCCCGATGTCCTTGCCGACGACGCGCAGGGCGTTGGTGAGCGCGGCGAGCACCACGATCGCGGTGCCGTGCTGGTCGTCGTGGAACACCGGGATGTCGAGCATGGCGCGCAGCCGTTTCTCCACCTCGAAACAGCGCGGCGCGGAGATGTCCTCCAGGTTGATCCCGCCGAAACCGGGAGCGATCGCGGCGACCGTGGCGACGATCTGGTCGGTGTCCTGGGTGTCCAGGCAGATCGGCCACGCGTCGATGCCGGCGAACCGCTTGAACAGGGCCGCCTTGCCCTCCATGACCGGCAGCGCCGCGTACGGGCCGACGTTGCCGAGACCGAGCACCGCGGAGCCGTCGGTCACCACCGCGACGCTGTTGCGCTTGATGGTCAGGCGGCGGGCGTCCTCGGGCTTGGCGGCAAGCGCGAGGCTCACCCGCGCCACGCCCGGGGTGTACGCCATGGACAGGTCGTCCCGGTTGCGCAGCGGGACCTTCGACCGCATCTCGATCTTGCCGCCGAGGTGCAGCAGGAACGTCCGGTCGCTGACCTTGTGGACCGTCACCCCCGGGATGGCGGCCATCGCCGCGACCAGCGACTCCGCGTGCGCGGTATCGGTCGCCGCGCAGGTCACGTCCACGCGCAGCATGCCGCGGTTGCCCGAGTTGACGTCGAGGGCGGTGACCACGCCGCCCGCCTGCTCCACGGCGCGAGTGATCTCACTCACCGCGCGGCCGTGCGAGGCGACCTCAAGCCGGGCCGTAATCGAGTAAGACACGCTCGGCGCCACGGTCATGGCGGTCCTTCCCCCTCTGCACAGGCATCACTGCCGCCGGCGACACCGCCGGGAATCACCTCAAGAATATTGAGGTCCGCTCAGTACCGCGTACTCTTCATGCATGGCGCGGGATACCACGATAAGCCCGTCGGCCGTCGGAGAGCGTCCAGCGATTGCCAATTCCGACGTGATCGATGTGACTCGGCTACGCGTTGCCCTCGCCCGGCTATCCAGGCGGTTGCGCAGGCACCAGCTTGCCGGGCTGACACCGACGCAACTCGCGGCGCTGTCCACGGTGGAACGGGCGGGACCGCTGCGGCTCGGCGACCTCGCCGCGGCCGAGGGCATCGCCCCGTCCACGCTGACGCGGATGGTGGCCGTACTCGAAGAACTCGGCTACGTACAGCGCGACGCCGACCCCAGGGACGCGCGCGCCTCCACGCTGGCCATCACCGCCAAGGGCCACCAGACCCTTGAGCACCTGCGCGACGAGGGCAACGCACTGCTCACGGAGTGGCTGTCGCTGCTCCCGCCGAACCAGCGGGCGGCCATCGCGACGGCACTGCCGGCGCTTGAGGCGCTCGCGGAGCCCGAGGTCCCCGTCCCGCGGTCGCGTTAGGGCCTGTTATCGGTGGCCAGAGACACCCGACGGCTTTTCGTGCGCGCGGGCGGGCCGGATACGATCGCGCCTTTTGCGATCAGGCCCGCCCGCGCGCACATCGGGGGGTACGGGGGGTCGCCCCCCCCGGGCGATTCAGAACAGCAGCAGGGTGAGCTGGGTCCTGGCTTTCTTGATGCGGTCGTCGTCGGGCGACAGCACCTCGAAGAGGTCGAGCAGGTGCAGGCGCGCCCGGTTCCGCTCGTCGCCCGAGGTGCGCTTGATCACCGCCAGGACGCGGTCGAACGCGCTGGCGGCATCGCCGCCCGCCATCTCGAAGTCGGCCACCCGCAGCTGCGCGTCGGCGTCCTCCGGGTGCGCGGCGGCCTCCCGGCTGACGGCCGCCGGGTCGTAGGACGACACCCGGCGCATCAGGTTGACCTGGGCGAGCCAGCCCTTGGCGAGCGGGTCGGCGGGAGCGTCGGCGAGCGCCTTCTCCAGCGCCCGGGCGGCCGCGTCGAGGTCGCCTGACTCCATCGCGTCCCGGGCCGCGGACAGCGCGGGCGGCAGGTTGTCGAACTCGTCGCCGTCGTCCGCTGGCTCGCCGCCCGCGGCGGCTTCGCCTGCCTCGCCTGCCTCGCCTGCCGCCGGCTGGAGGCCGAGCTGCTCGCCGACGGCGAGTACCTGGGTGAGCCACTGCTTGACCTGCGCCTCGGGCATCGCGCCGAGGAACGCGTCCACCATCTGGCCGCCGACGATCGCGACCACCATCGGAATGGACTGCGCCTGGAACGCCTGCGCGAGGCGCGGGTTGGCGTCGACGTCGATCTTGGCGAGCACCCAGGCGCCGTTCGCCGCGTTGGCCAGCTTCTCGAGCACCGGGCTGAGCTGCTTGCACGGGCCGCACCACTCGGCCCACAGGTCCACGATCACCGGCACGGTCCGCGAGCGGAGCGCGACGTCGTTGTTGAAAGTCTCTTCCGTTACGTCAAACACGAACGCCGACGCCGGGCTGGCGGGATCGCCGTCGCCAGCGCCGTTGGCGGCAGCGGCCTTCGCCGCCTGCTGCCTGCGCTGCGCGGCGGCCTGTCGCGCGCCAAGGTCGACGGCACCGTACATAGAGAAGTCCCGCGGCGATTGCATACTTCTATTCTGCGTCAAAACTTAGCGTGTTCGAGACCATTGCCCGCCCGCGCGAGCTGAATAGCCGGCAACGCCGCGGCAACTCGTTGCGGGAAATATCCGGTGTGTAGCATCTCATGTGCTACGGTCGGGCCCATGGCACAGAAGGGCGACCGGCGGCGGGGCAAGCCGCTCAACCCGGACCTCGGCTACGTCGGCGATCCCGTGCATCACGCGACCTCCAACCTGCCGCCGCAGCGGATCGGCATCCGCGAGCTCAGGCAGCACGCCAGCGTCTACGTTGACCTGGTGGAACGCGGCTACACGGTGGACATCACCAACCGCGGCCGGCTGGTGGCGCAGATGATCCCGGTGCGCGACCCGGAGAGCCCGCTCGAACGCTGGATCGCCAGGGGCATCATCGAGCGCGCCGAGGACGACGGCAGCGTGCTCGACATCGACCCCTACCCGGGCACGGCGGCCGGGCAGCCCCAGGCCAGCCACGCCCTTGCGCAACTGCGTGCCAGTGAGGAAGCGGAGCGGCCGTGATCTATCTCGACTCGTCGGCGCTGGTGAAGCTCGCGCTCGCCGAGCCCGAGTCCGACGCGCTCAGCAGCTTCCTGGCCGAGCGTCCCGGCCAGGCGCTGGTGTCGAGCGCACTGCACCGGGCCGAGGTGCTCCGCGCGATCTGGAACGCCGAGCCTGGCGCGCTGCCGCGCGCCCAGCGGATCATCCGCCGCATCTCGCTGGTCTCGCTCAGCCACGAGCTGCTCGACAACGCCGCGACCGTGCCGCCGGGCGGGCTGCCCACCACGGCGGCGGTCCACCTGGCCTCCGCGCTGGCCATCAAGCGGGACCTGACCGCCTTCGTCTGCTACGACGAGCGGCTCTGCGCCGCCGCCGAGGTGGCGGGCCTCCCGGTCGCCAGCCCCGCCTAACCTCGGCCGGGAGGGCAACCGCGGGGGCGGTTACGGCGTCTTGGGGAGTGGCTTGAGGGAACGAGCCGGTCCGCCGCTGCGCGAAAGTGTGGAAGTAATTGATGCGCCCCACAGATACGATCGCTGTGCCACAGTTCGGTCACATCGCGCTCGACGCTGGCAGCCGCGCCGGTATGGCAGCCACAATCTCCTTGGGGGCCGCACGGCCCGCGAGGGAAACACGGGCCACGAGGGAAACACGGCCCACGAGGGAAACACGGGCCACGAGGGAAACACGGGCGGGGCGGCCAGGAGGAGGTCCGGCAGGCATGGAGGCGGGCGCTGATACCGGGCCCTATGCCATCGTCGCCGAGAGCTCCAGGACCGGGGCGCGGATGCTGGCCGAGGAGCTCTTCACCGCGCACTACCCGAAGCTCGCGGGGTGGGTCAGGCGGCTGGTGGACGACGACGAGACGGCGCACGAGATCGCCTCCGAGGCCTTCGTCCGGCTGCTGTCGAAGTGGACAACCCCCGACAAGCTGGACAGCCCGCAGAGTTACCTCTACATGATCGCCACCAACCTGGTGCGTGACCACTGGCGCAAGGTCGAACGGGAACGGCGTGCCCTCAGCAAGGCGACGGCCGGGGCCGAGGCCGAGCCCTACGCGGACCCGTCGCAGGACGTGGACATCAGGGAACTGCTTGCCCGGCTGCCCGCGCGGTTGCGTGAGCCGTTCCTGCTGCACTACTACGCCGGGTTCGGCATCAAGGAGATCGCGCTCCAGCTCAAGAAGCCCGAGGGGACCATCAAGGCGGATCTTTACCATGCCCGGGCAAAGCTGAAGGAAGCGCTCAGGGACCGGCAGGCCACCGGGCCGCTGCCGGTGCAGGGCCAGCCTCGGGACAAGCGCCGTGGCTGGGGGAGGACCGATGCCAGCTGACAACGAGCTTGACCCGCTCGACCGCTGGCTGGAGGAGCAGGTACGCCCGCTGCCGCCGCCGTCCGGCACCTTCGAGCTGATCACCAGGCGCGCCCGCCGCCGCAAGGCCCGCAAGGCGGTGATCACGGTGGCGTCCGCGGTCGCGGTGGTGGCGGCGGTCGCGGTCGCCGTTCCCGCCGGGCTCAGCCTGCGGCTGTCGCCGGCCCCGGTCAAGGGGCAGTACGCCGCGGGCAGTTCAGCCACCAGCAGCGGGACGCAGGACCTGGAGACGACGGGAGCCCGCGCCACCAAGCAGCCGGCGGCGCCGTCCGCCAGTGCCACCGCCAGCGCGCACGCCGAGCCGACGGGGCCGGTGCCCGCCAACTTCGATCCGGTCTCCGTCACGTTCGTGAGCGCGAGCACCGCCTGGGTCATCGGCCAGGCGGGTACCCCGGGCAAGTGCGCCAACGCCACCAACCCGGACATCTGCACGTCGGTCGCGCGGACCGACGACGCGGGCAAGACCTGGGAGGGCAGCCCGGCCCCGGACACCACCGGCCCGGCCGGGGCGAGCGGCGTCAGCGGCATCAGGTTCCTCGACGGGGTGAGCGGCTGGGCATTCGGCCCCGAGCTGTGGGTCACCCACGACGAGAGCAAGACCTGGACCAAGATCGACACCGGCGGCGCGCGGGTCACCGACCTGGAGACGGCCGGCGACCGGGCGTACGCGCTGTTCGCCAGCTGCGGCACCAGTACGAACAGCTCGCCCGGGTTCGCCTACCCGTGCACCAGCTACACCCTGATGACCTCGCTCGCCGACAGCGACACGTGGACTCCGGTGGGCTCAGCTACCAGCGGGCTCACTAGCCACGGTGACAACACGTCGGCGATACTCGCGCTCTACGGCAGCACCGGTTACCTGCTCGCGCCGGACGGGACGCTCTACTCGGGGCCGCTCGGCGGCCGCTGGCGGGCGGTGAGCACCCCCTCCCCCGCCTGCCTGCCCGGCATTCCGGCCACCGACGGGCTGCCCTCAAGGGTGACGATCGCGCTGGCTAGCTCGACCCAGGTGGCGGTCGCCTGCGAGGGAGGACTGCCGAGCCAGTCGCCCACGGTGTGGCGCTCGGACGACTCCGGGGCGACCTGGACGAGCGCGGGCGGGCCGGCGGGGGGGGGGGGCGGGGGGGGGGGGGGCGGGGGGGGGGGGGGGGGGGGGGGCGGGCGGGGGGGC
>Ga0302324_100030148_pt1 | contig 10258 bp, 8 predicted proteins | sample Palsa_T0_1_FD_201949 | JGI IMG/M metagenome (GOLD analysis project Ga0302324, IMG submission 201949) | Peat permafrost microbial communities from Stordalen Mire near Abisko, Sweden - Palsa_T0_1 | ecosystem: Environmental > Terrestrial > Soil > Palsa > Peat permafrost | place: Sweden: Abisko... | reverse complement strand
TGGCAACGGGTAGCGGCAGCCAGGCCTGCCAAGCGGCGACGTCGGCGTAATCGAGGCGCGCATAGAGCTGCCCTGATGACGCACGCCAATCGGTGAGCGAATGCCCGGTGACGTCGCCACGCAGGTCGATCGGGGCGGCAATCGCGGGCGGGGGCGCTCCGGTCAAGCCGAAGCGATGGTTGCCGAAGCGATTCTCCATCCGGAATTCGACCCGCGTGAGCTCCAGCGGTGGCGCCTCGCGTTGTTCGTCGCGCCAGGTGATCGTGCCGTCGTGAATCAGAATCCGGCTCTGGCGCAACAGCCAGTCGACGGGTGCCACGTCGCTGGTGCCATGGCTCGAGTCGACGCTTAGTCCGGCCACGTGCAGGATCCCTTGCGCGTCGCGCCGCACGTCGAGATGCGGCCGATCGAGCACCGCCTCCTTGAAGCGCAACTCGGCAAACAGCAGCGACGTCCACGCGACGGTGAGATGAACGGCCGGCAGCGTCAGCAGTGGTGTGCCGCTCTTGCCATCGACCACGCGCAGGTTATCGATGTCCAGCCGGGGGTTCCACCCATCCCAAGTGCCGGCGAGCGCGCCGAGCTCGACCGGTTCGCCGATCTGCTGCTCGAGCATCGCACTGATGCGTCCGCGGTAATTCTCCAGTTGCGGAAAGATGAAGAAACGGGTGATCAGCAGCAGGACACAGAACAGCGCGATGAGCGCGATAAGCACGCGCAAGGTCAGCCGCACCACCGTGCTCGGCAGCGCGGCCACGGTGAGCCAAAGAGGATTGGGGCGTACGGGTTGCATGGGCGTGATAGGCTTGGGCGCCGATTTTACTCTGGGATGTGCGCCCCACCCGTTGTCTGCCCCGATGGACCTCGCCCAGGCGCTTGAGTTCAGCCGCTTTGCTGCACGCCTTAGCGCCGCTCGGCCTGAGCTTGTGGCGCATGTGCTCGCCACAGTCGATGCCCCCGTCGCATGGGAGCCCTATGCGACCGACCTTGGCGCAGAGGGCGACGCGGCGGCGCTGGCGCAGGCCCTGCGCCGCCTGCGCGCGCGGGTCGTCTTGCACACGCTGTTGCGCGATCTCACCGGCCGCGCCGACCTGACCGAGGTCTGCGCGTCCATGACCCACCTCGCTGAGTTGGCCCTTCGCGCTGCCGTCGATGTGCATCACCGGCAATTGACACTCGCCCACGGCGAGCCGATTGGCGAGGAGTCCGGCCTGCCGCAGCGCCTGGTCATCGTCGGCATGGGCAAGCTCGGCGGGGCCGAGCTCAACGTGTCCTCGGACGTCGATCTGGTTTTTGTCTACCCCGAAGAAGGCGCCACCGCGGGGCCAAAGGTGCTGGGCAATCAGGAGTTCTTCGATCGTCTTGGGCGCCGCGTCATTGCCGCGCTGGGCGACGTGACCGCGGACGGATTCGTCTTCCGCGTCGACATGCGCCTGCGTCCTTACGGCGACAGCGGGCCGCTGGCGTCGTCCTTTGCGGCGCTCGAGCAATATCTGGTCACCCAGGGACGCACCTGGGAGCGCTATGCGTGGTTGAAGGCCCGGGCGCTGACCGGCGACCGCGGCGGTGAGTTGGACGAGCTCATCGTCCCCTTCGTATTTCGCAAGTATCTCGATTACGACGCTTACACCGGGTTGCGTGACGTGCATCGCCAGATCCGCGAGCAGGGCCGGCGCAAGGACCATGCGCGCAATATCAAGCTCGGGCCAGGCGGTATACGTGAAATCGAATTCATCGTCCAGGCGTTGCAGCTTGTTCGCGGCGGCAAGGAACCCGGGCTGCGGCTGCGCGGCACGCTGCCAGCGCTCGCTGCGCTCGACGCGCGCGGACTTTTGCCCGGCCCAGCCATCGCGGAACTTTCCACCGCCTATGTCTTCCTGCGCAATCTTGAGCATCGCCTGCAGTACCGGGACGATCAGCAGGTGCACACCGTGCCCACCGATGCGAGCGAGCTTGCATTGCTGGCGTTCGCCTGCGGGCTATGCGACTCGCCAGCTCTGGGCGGCGCGATCGACCGCCAACGCGGTGCGGTCGAGCGGCATTTCGAGGCGCTGTTCGGCGAAGATGTCGACCGGGTCGATGATCCTTTGGCGGCGGTCTGGCTCGATCCCGCCCCCGAGGATGCGCAGTGCGCCGCGCTCGTTGCCGCGGGCTACGGTGCGCCGCTCGCGCTGCTCGCAACGCTCGCCCGCGTGCGCCAGTCCGGTCGCTACTTGCAACTGCCGGCGCGCTCGCGCGAGCGCTTCGACACGCTCGTGCCGCAGCTCTTGCGTAGCGCAGCGATGGCGGCAACGACGACCGGCGCCGAGCCCGAGGTCGTGTTTGGCCGCCTGCTCTCACTGCTGGAAACGATCAGCGGACGCAGCGTCTACCTGGCGCTGCTCGTCGAGCATCCGCCGGTGTTGCCGCGTCTCGCGCAGTTGATGGCCGCGAGTGCCTGGGCGGCGGACTATCTCACGCGGCGGCCGCTTCTCCTCGACGAACTGCTGGAAAGCCGTGTGCTCCTCGCCGAGCCCGACTGGGGCGCGTGGTCGCGCGAACTCGAGCAGGCGCTGCGCGCGCACGGTGGCGATGCCGAACGGCAGATGGACGCCTTGCGCCACTTCCACCAGGCACAGGTGTTTCGCCTGCTGGCACAGGATCTCAATGGCCTTCTCAGTGTCGAGCGACTGGCCGACCATCTCTCGGCACTGGCCGACATCGTGCTCGGCGCAACCCTCGAGCACTGCTGGTCGCAGATGCACGGACAGGCCGAGCCGCTGGTACCGCGATTTGCCATCGTCGGCTACGGCAAGCTCGGCGGTAAAGAACTCGGTTACGCGTCCGACCTCGACCTGGTGTTCTTGTACGATGACCGCGATGAGGGCGCGCCGGAGCGCTACGCGCGCCTCGCCCACCGCCTCAATACCTGGCTCACCGCCACCACCGTGGCCGGTCGTCTGTACGACACGGATCTGCGCCTGCGACCCGATGGTGCGAGCGGGCTCGTGGTATCGAGCCTGGCGGCGTTCTGCCGTTACCAGCGCGAGCAAGCCTGGACATGGGAACACCAGGCCTTGTCGCGGGCGCGCTTTGTCGCCGGCGATGCGGCGATCGGTGCCGCGTTCGAGCGCGAGCGCGAGGCGATTCTGCGCCTGCCGCGCGATGCGCCGGGTCTGGCTGCGGACGTTGTTGACATGCGCCGCCGCATGCACGCCGGTCACCCCAACCGCAGCGCGCTGTTCGATCTCAAACACGACCCGGGCGGGATGGTCGATGTCGAGTTCACCGTGCAGTATCTGGTCCTGCTGTACAGCGCCGCCCATGGCGCGCTGACGGTCAACACCGGAAACATTGCGCTCCTCGCGCTCGCGGGCGAGCTCGGCCTCATCCCGGTGTCGCTTGCGGCTACGGTTGCCGACGCCTACCGCGCCTATCGCCGCGTGCAGCACCAGATACGCCTTCAGGGTGCCTCGCTGGCGCGCGTCGACCCGGCTCCCCAGGCGGCACGACGCGCGGCGGTCGGCGAGTTGTGGCAAAACGTCTTCGGCAGCCCGTGGCAGGCGCCGGCCGGGCCCGGCCGGGCGCCTGATTTCGGCTAAAATAGCGGTCTTTCGACGCGAGAGGCACCGGCCATGTCGATGGCAGACCGCGACGGGTACATCTGGTACGACGGAAAGCTCGTGCCCTGGCGCGAGGCGAACACCCACGTCCTAACCCACACGCTGCACTACGGCCTGGGCGTATTCGAAGGGGTGCGCTGCTACGCGACCGCCGCCGGACCGGCCATCTTCCGCCTACGCGATCACACCGATCGCCTGTTCCGTTCGGCGCAGATCTTCGGCATGAAGATTCCTTTCACCAAGGATGAAATCGACACGGGGCAAAAGGAGGCAGTGCGCAGCAACGGCCTGGACTCCTGCTATCTGCGCCCGCTGGCCTTCTACGGGTCGGAGGCGATGGGTGTGGCCGCGCGCTCGAACCCGGTTCGAGTCGCGATCGCCGCGTGGCCCTGGGGTGCGTATCTCGGTGCCGAGGGGCTGGAGAAGGGAATCCGCGTCAAGACTTCGTCGTTCACGCACCATCACCCGAACATCACGATGTGTCAGGCGAAGGCCGTGTGCAATTACGCCGTGTCGATCATGGCCAACCAGGAAGCGACCCACGACGGCTACGAGGAGGCGATGCTGCTCGATCCGCAGGGATACGTCTGCCAGGGCTCGGGCGAGAACGTGTTCCTGGTGCGCGACGGCAAGCTGCATACGCCCGACTTGGCCGGCGGCGCGCTCAACGGCATTACGCGCAACACGATCATGACGTTCGCCGCGGAACTTGGCATTGCAGTCGTCGAAAGGCGGATCACGCGCGACGAGTTCTACATCGCCGACGAGGCGTTCTTTACCGGCACCGCGGCCGAGGTGACGCCGATCCGTGAGCTCGACAACCGTCCGATCGGATCCGGAGAGCGCGGCCCGATCACGCAGGTGCTGCAGGCCCTGTTTTTCGACGTCGTCAACGGCCGCAACGCCAAGTACCAGGCGTGGCTCACGCCCGCAGACTCCGCTGCCCCCTCCATCGATTATGTCGCCCCCCGACGCCAGCGCGCCGCCCGTCGTTGAGGTAACCGAACGGGATCTGCCCCTGTATTGCCCGAACCCGGCGATGCCGCTGTGGTCGAGTCACCCGCGCGTGTTCCTCGAACTCGACGCGAACGGCGAAGCGATGTGCCCGTATTGCGGCACGCGCTACCGGCTCAAGGGGAACTCCCGCCAGGGCGCGCGCTAGCGTCGCCGCCGGCGAGAGCCGTCGGTCGCGACCGCGATCCACGCGCGAGCCGTCATGGCCGAACGCATCCTGATCGTCGCACCGTCGTGGGTAGGCGACGCGATCCTGTCCGAGTCGCTGGTCGCGGTGTTACGCGACGAGCCGCTCGAGGATCCGTTGGTCGACGTACTCGTTCCGCCCTGGTGTGCACCGGTCTACGCGCGCATGCGTGGCATTGGCGAGATCATCGAAAACCCGTTGCGCCACGGTGAGTTCGGACTCCGGCAGCGACGCGAACTCGCGCGTGTGATTCGATCGCGGGGCTATACCCGCTGCTTCGTGCTTCCCAATTCGTTTAAGTCCGCGCTCATACCCTGGCTCGCCCGTATTCCGCGCCGCGTCGGCTACGGTGGCGAGGCGCGCTGGCCGCTGCTCACCGAGACGCGCCGCCAAGGGGGCAAGGCGCTGCCGCGCATGGTCGATCGCTTTGTCGCCCTGGCCGTGCCCAAGGGACACATCCTGCCCACGCCGCCGGCACCGGTGCTCTTGCCCGATGCAGCCAATGCGGCGGCGGCGATGCGCGCGCTCACGCTGTCGACGCACCGGCCGATTGCCATACTCTGCCCGGGCGCGGAGTACGGGCCGGCGAAACGCTGGCCGGCCGAGCACTTCATTGCCTTGGCGCGGCGACTGCTCGATGCCGGATACGCCGTCTGGCTGCTGGGCTCACCCAACGATCAGGCGGCGGCGATGCCGATTGCGACCGCCTTGGCCGGCGTGCGTGATCTTACCGGCCGCACCGACCTGGGCACGGCGATCGACCTGCTGTCGCTGGCAGCGATCGTGGTCAGCAACGATTCGGGACTGATGCATGCGGCGGCAGCAGTAGGCCGGCCCCTGGTCGCGCTCTTCGGCTCCTCATCGCCCGCCTATACGCCGCCCCTGTCGCCGCTCGCGCAGATCGCCAAGATCAACATCGACTGCAGCCCCTGCTTCCAGCGCGAATGCCCGCTCGGTCATTTCAAGTGCATGCGCGAGCTTCCGGTCGATAGAATCTACGACCTCGCCCGCGTCGCCGCGGGCCAAGCGTCCCCCTAGCGATGGCCAAAGCACGCACACCGACGATATTCACCTCGCCCCAGGATGCCGCGCTGGCGTTCTACCATGCGTTTGAAGCGAAGGACCTCGACGCGATGATGGCGGCGTGGGCCGAGGACGAGGACATCGTGTGCGTGCACCCGGGCGGCCCGCGTCTGGTCGGCTACGAGGCGGTGCGCGCCGGATGGGAGCAACTGTTCAGCGGCGAGACCAAGCTCTCCTTCCGCCTCGACGAAATCGTGGTCATCGAAACGGTGGGCCTGGCCATGCAAAGCGCGATCGAGCACGTGACGGTGGGCAACGATCCCAAACCGCGTGGCGCGGCGATTGCGACCAACATTTTTCTGCGCACGCCATCGGGTTGGCGCATCGTCGTACACCACGCCTCGCCGGCGCCGGCGATCGCCGTCGTGGCGCCCGCCGGCCCACTGCACTAGTCGCTAGGCGGTGCCCCCGACCGTCAGGCCGTCGATGCGCAGCGTCGGCTGCCCGACACCGACGGGCACGCTCTGCCCATCCTTGCCGCAGGTTCCGACGCCGGCGTCGAGGGCGAAGTCGTTGCCGATCAGCGCCACTCGCGTCAACGCATCGGGCCCGTTGCCGATGATCGTCGCGCCCTTGACCGGATAAGCAAGCGCGCCGTTCTCGATCTTCCACGCCTCCGCCGCCGAGAACACGAACTTGCCGTTGGTGATGTCGACCTGCCCGCCGCCGAAGTTGACCGCGTAGAGCCCGTCGCGTACGGAGGCGATGATCTCCTGCGGATCGCGCTCGCCGTTCTGCATCACGGTGTTGGTCATGCGCGGCATCGGCACATGGGCAAACGATTCGCGCCGGCCGTTGCCTGTCGGCGCCACGCCCATCAGGCGTGCGTTGAGCGTGTCCTGCATGTAGCCCTTGAGGATGCCGTCTTCGATCAGCACCGTGCGTTGCGTCGGGTTACCCTCGTCATCGATGTTGAGCGATCCGCGACGATCGCCCAGTGTACCGTCGTCGATCACCGTCACCCCGGGCGCCGCGACGCGTTCACCGACGCGACCCGAGAAAGCCGATGTGCCCTTGCGGTTGAAGTCACCTTCGAGCCCGTGCCCGATCGCCTCGTGCAGCAGGATGCCCGGCCAGCCTGGTCCCAGCACCACGGTCATCGTGCCGGCGGGCGCTTCGCGCGCGCCCAAGTTGAGCAGCGCCTGATCGACCGCCTTGGCCGCGTAATCGGCCACCAGCTCGTCGGTGAAGTAGCCATAGTCGAGGCGGCCGCCGCCGCCGGCCGAACCTTGCTCGCGGCGGCCGTTTTCCTCGACGATGACGTTAAGCGACAGCCGCACCAGCGGCCGCACATCGGCCGCAATCAGCCCGTCGCTGCGCACCACGAGCACTGCCTCGTATTCGCCGCCGAGCGATGCCATGACCTGCGTCACGCGCGGGTCGCGTGCCCTCGCGAGGCGCTCCAGCCGTTCCAGCAGCGCCACTTTGTTCGCATCGGTGAGCGCGATCACCGGATCGCGCGCGGCGTAGAGTGCGCGGGCGCTGCCCACATGCTCGAGGGCAGCGACGGCGGACTGGCCCTGTCGACCGATGGCGCGCGTTGCGCTCGCCGCCTGCACCAGTGCGTCCAGGCTGATGTCGTCGGAATAGGCGAAGGCCGTTTTTTCGCCGGCAACCGCACGCACCCCCACGCCGCGATCGATCGAATACGATCCGGACTTGACGATGCCCTCTTCCAGGCTCCAGCTTTCCAGCCGCGAGTACTGAAAATAGAGGTCGGCATAGTCCACGTGGTGCACATGGATATCGGCGAGGACCCGCGCGAGGTGGCCGAACCCCAGCGCCGCCGGCGCGAGCAGCAGTTGTGTCGCCTGCTCGAGCAGGGCCGGGTTAAGCGCGGGGACGGAGAGATCGGTCACGGAGGTCCTTGACGACGGAATGGCGGCGTACGAGACCCTATTGTCGGGGCGCCCGGCGCAGGACACAAGGCCCCGTTGCACGGGTCTTAGGGAGACTCGGAGCGCGCGTTGATTCTGGAGAGGAGCTTCGCGCGCGCGACCTGGTGTTGCGAATCGCCCGGCCGATCGGCCTGCAATGCATCGAGAAAACGCTCGTAATATGCCGCGATCTCGTACACCGGCAAATCGCGCGCGCGCGGCATGTCGAAGCCCAGTGCGGCGACCAGGCTCTCGATCTGCGTTGCATCGGGCGGCACTTCCGGACCGTAATGCGGGCGCGGTCCAACCCAGTGGCCGATCCTCGCACAGTCCGCGCGCGCCGAGAATTGCTCGGCAATCTCGGGCCGCACGCCGTGGGCCTTGGCCTGCATAACCTTCACTTCGCCCGCCGCTGGCGTCATGCGCTCGCAGATGCGCCCGTCCCAGGTATCGTATGCGACCGTCAGGTAGCACCAGTCACGAAACGGGATCGCTTGCGTGGGGATCGCCGTTGTCGCAGGGATGCGCGCACACCACTGGGGATCGCCCGTGGTCACCGCCGAGAGCTGGGCAAGGTAGCTTTGGCCGTCGGGGCCGAGCGCAGCAACCGGGCGGCCGAGCGCTTGTTGCACCCGTTCGACGATCCCCGGCTTGCGCTCCAGCCCCCGATACACGTCCGCGGGGCGGATAGCGGGCCCGATCACGCCCTCGAGATAGAGCGTGTCCGCATCGTAGCCGAGGGCCTCAAAGGCTCGGGTGATTGTTGCCGGCGGGAGCGTAATCTGCGTTCCACCTCCGCGCTTTGCGCGTTGCCAGCAAGACAGCGCCGAGTATCCCGACGAGAAGGGGTCGATATCGATAAGGGGCCGCACCCTCCAGCATATTTCGGGTTCGTGGTTTCTTTGCGCCACGCCCTCATAGCAGTCGGAGCGCGCGTAGGACGCGCCGCCGCCGCCGAACAGGACGCTGTAGCGCTGGAAGGCCGCCCAGGAAATCCGGCTACACAAATCCGCTTCGCCCAGATTCTCGGCGAAGAAGCCGAGGACGGTTTCCGATTCGGTCGCGGGACGATGCGCTCCCCAATACGGCGCCCGGGTGAGCATGAGAACCACGGCGACGAAGGTACCGGCGAGTGCCAGCGCCCGGTACTTTTCGGTCATGTGGCGAGCCTTTGCAATGGGCAAGCGCAAACGGCGGCGCGCCAATTTGCTTACGCTAGCTCGCAGCGCCCGCGACCTGGCCCAGATAGGTCGCCGTGACGCGCGCGTCGTCGGCCAGCGCCGCGCTATCGCCTTCGATCGCGACCTCACCGGTCTCCAGAACATAACCGTAGTCGGCGACCTGCAGCGCCGCGCGCGCGTTCTGCTCGACGAGCAGTATCGATACCCCGCTTCGGCGCAACGCGGCGATGATGCTGAATATCTCCTTGACCATCAAGGGCGCCAGACCGAGAGAGGGCTCGTCGAGGAGGAGCAGCGCCGGTTTGGCCATCAACGCGCGGCCGAGCGCGAGCATCTGGCGCTCGCCGCCGGACAACGTCCGCGCAAGCTGGCCACGCCGCTCCGCGAGGCGCGGAAACCGCGCATAGATTTCCTCCCGCGAGTGCCCAATCGAGCGATCGCCCGCGCGATAGCGGTGAAACGCGCCCAACTCGAGATTGTCGGCAACGCTCATGGCGGCGAACAATTCGCGCTGCTCCGGCACCAGGCACAAGCCACTTGCGACCCTCTCCTCCACCGCGACGCCGGCAAGGGATGCACCGCCATAGCGGATGACGCCGGATGATGGCAGCAAGCCCATGATCGCTCCGAGCAGGGTCGTCTTGCCCGCGCCGTTGGGTCCGATCACGGTGACGATGCTGCCGCGGGCGATGGTGAGGGATACACCGTGCACCGCCTCGACCTTGCCGTAGGCAACACTGACCCGGTGCAGCTCCAGCAGCGGGCTCACTGGACGCCGCCCAGGTACGCTTCGCGCACCAGCGGATCGGCCTGGATCGCGGCGGGCAGTCCTTCAGCGAGTTTGACGCCGAAGTCCATCACCACCAGCCGGTCGGTGAGCCCCATCACGAATTCCATGTCGTGCTCGACGAGCAGGATCGTCATGCCCTCCGCACGCAAGCCGCGCAGCAAGGACGCGAGTTCCTGTTTTTCGCGGTAGCGCAGGCCAGCGGCGGGCTCATCGAGCAGCAGCAGCCGCGGAGCGGCCGCAAGCGCGCGCGCAATCTCGACTAAGCGCTGCGCGCCGAGCGGCAGCGAAGCGGCTGGTGCGTGAAGGTACGCCGAGAGCCCCACGCGATCGACCTGGATGGCAGCTTCGGCCCTCGTCTGCCTCTCTTCGTCGCGGTCGAGCCTCAACGCCGCGCGCACCACGCCTGCATGGCCACGCAGGTAGGCGCCGAGCGCGACATTGTCGAGCACCGACATGGTGGGCAGCAGGCGCACGTGCTGGAAGGTGCGCGCGATACCCAGGCGCGCGATGGCCTGCGCATTGCG
>Ga0302324_100030147_pt1 | contig 10258 bp, 13 predicted proteins | sample Palsa_T0_1_FD_201949 | JGI IMG/M metagenome (GOLD analysis project Ga0302324, IMG submission 201949) | Peat permafrost microbial communities from Stordalen Mire near Abisko, Sweden - Palsa_T0_1 | ecosystem: Environmental > Terrestrial > Soil > Palsa > Peat permafrost | place: Sweden: Abisko... | reverse complement strand
GAGAAGAAAAAGGACGACAAATCCAAGAAGGCGAAATGATATGAGCCACGCCATCGGTTCAGGCGGAGGGGTGTGTATTTCGGTGACCTTCCTCACGGGTCGCTATCACGGCGAGGAATGGCCCCCTTCTCCGGCGCGTCTTTTCCAGGCTCTGGTTGCAGCCGTGATGACGTGTGGTTATCAGGAGTTTGAGGCATCCATCGCCCCGGCACTTCGATGGCTGGAGGAGCAGCCTGCTCCGATAATTCGTGCTTGTCGCTTTGAACAGTTAGGTGCGTATCGCATTGCCGTTCCGAATAACGATATGGACGTGGTCGCGTGGGAGTGGAAACAGGGGCGGCATAAGGATGTAGCGGTTTTGAAGACGATGAAGCAAGTGATGCCTCGCCTTCTCCCGGAAGAGGGACCACATGTCCAATACATCTGGGCGGTGGCGGCCGACAAACCCGCACCTCCAATCGGTGCCCTGCAGAGTGCCACACACCTGCTGCATACGCTTGGATGGGGCGTGGATATGGCATATGCTGATGTGGTCCCCGAACGACCCATCGGCAGCCTTTATGAGCCTACCATGTCCGGTGAACGTTGGATGACACCAATGCCCGGCACGTATGACGATCTCAAGGCGGCGTATAGACGGTTTCAAATTCGCAGTGCAGGACAGAGCATCGATAGCTTCACGCGTGCGTCCGCGCTGGCCAGCCAACCATACCGGCGCACCGGACAAGAGTACCGTCCCGTGGTCTGCTTCCGATTGATGAGGTGGGATGACCCATCGAGAGTGTTGGCGGTTCCGTGGGAGGATTGCCGTAAGGTGGCCGCGTGGTTGCGGCACCGAGCTGCGGAAGAGTTGCGAAATGAATACAACGAGGAGATTGTCAGCGGGTACGTACAGGGACATATTGATTCCGCTGATAAGGACAAATCTCAGCACATCTCTTATGTCTCGCTTCCAACGATTTACGGGCATTATGCCGATGGAGCGATCCGCCGCGCTATGATTGTCGAGCCTGCGGGTATGCAGGGTGATGTCTCGGAAATGATCGGCAGGAAACTGACGGGCGCTGTCCTGACCGGAGCTGATGGGGCGCAGAGATGCTGTCTCGCTCCGCCGGAGGCCGGTGACTGGACATTACGGCAATATCTTCCAAAAAGCCCTTGCCGTGTGTGGCGGTCGGTAACGCCCGTGGTTCTGCACGGATATAACACAAGCTCCCGTGGCGTGATTTCGGTAGCAAAGACGGAACGGCTGTTGTTGCGTGCCTTGGTTATGGCCGGTTTCCGAGAAGAACAAATTGATAGATTGACCTTTCAGTCCGGACCTTTCTGGCCGGGATCAAAGCACTCGGCGAACATGCCGGTACCGGCACATTTGAATGGATATCCCCGCCTTCATGTTGAGGTCCGATTTCTGGATGGCATCCTTGGGCCGGTCCTGGCAGGGATCGGCAGACACTATGGAATTGGCGTGTTTGCAGCGCTTACACAGGGGGATCCGGTACCGTTTTGAGAGATAAGTAAAGCTGGATCCGACTCGTCTCTCAATTTTGGGTGAGACGCTGTTTTTGTGAATGCGCGAAATCAAATCATAGATCGGAACGACGAACGTCGATCCCGCCTCAGAATTCCTGGACGACCTTCGACCTGATAACAAGGTGCCTGTCGAAGTAGAATAAAAGTAATGGCGGTTGTCACGCACCCAATTACGGTCGCAGAGCGCGCTCGGCGCATACGCGTCTACGAAGAGGCGCTGGCTTCCGTTCGTCTGGAAGGTTTTGAGCTTGACGAACAAGTGAAAGCTCTGTACCAGCGATACATCCATGGACAGATGACGCTAGCTGAAGTGGGGAGTGCGATTGATGGGCTCAATGACCGAGAACTCGGACCCGTATCTCTATCCCGGCACAAGCGTCCTCAAGAACCTGCGCGATCTCACTGACCCGAAACTCCTGGAACGCTTTGAAGCGCGCCAAACCCATCGACGCATTGCGGAGCTGATCGATAATCCCGTTGCAGGCCGATTCGATGTCGCGCATCTGAAAGCGATCCATCGGCACATTTTCCAAGATGTGTAGGAATGGGCGGGAGAGTTTCGGACCGTGAACATCTCGAAGGGAGGCCATCTCTTTGGGTTGGCGACTTTTCTCGAACCCGCGTTGCAGCAGATTCTGGCGAAGCTCGCAGCCGAGAAGCATCTCGTTGGACTTGACATCGAGAACTTTGTCGACCGCGCCGCCTACTTCATCGGCGTTGAACGCCGCCCATCCATTTCGTGAAGGCAATGGCAGGACGCAACGAGAGTTCATTCGTGAGCTCGGGCTGAAGGCCAGCCACTACATAGACTGGAGATCGACAACTGTGGAAAAAATGACCGAGGGTTCGCGGTTGAGCCACCTGAGCGGTGAATCGTCCCTGTTCGCCAGCCTGATCCGGGAGTGCATCCAAAGCAGCTAAGCCCGGCACCGCCTCTGAAGCGGTCCGGGAGCAGATCGCAAGTTTCCGATGATGATCTACTCTTCTGGTTTCCGTTTTCCCGGATCTATGAGCCGCAGCGGTTCAGATGGGTCGAAGAAGAAGCCATTGTCAGATGGCGTTGTGGCTGGCTTACGAGCCTTCACCGCCGCGATTCTTCGCTGGACTTCGTCGTCGCTCGGTCCGTGCCCGGCATGCAAAGTCGGAGCTTTGAGAACAACGGGCGTCGGTATCGCTACGCGGCGCGAGATTTGGCGGGCGGCATTCCTCCGCCTTCGGGCTCGCTCGCGCACGAAATCGTTGACTGTGCTTTTCGGAACGTGAAGCCGCAATTCATCAGTGAGGATGTCTGCGATATCCCGATACGTCAGCCCGCGGCCACGCAACTCGTCTATCAAGTCGCCGTACGGCTCCAAACGGGACCGCCCCGACTTCTTGGTTACCTTGCTCAGAATGTTGTGAAATTTGTCTTCCACAGGCCCCCAAACCTGCATCAACATGCACCGGCCAGAACCCGGACAAGTTCCGGACAAAAGCCGGACAACGACCGGACAGGCAACGCGCTACGCGGTCCGGCCGAACCTAAGCCGCCAGGCTTAGGGATGGTGTCTATTTCGAAATAACGCTCTCGAAGGAGAGCGGAATCATTTGCCAAGCTCAATTGCCACTTCTGAGCACGTATCGCGCGCTTTGGCTTCATAACTCACCTTCGATCCTTCGGACGACGATTTCATGAATGAACCGCTCCGCGTGGCCGGAAAAACGCTCGGAACGCAGGCTCTCGCGAAGCGACACAACCCGATGGGAGGCGATCGCAGGCAGTAGCGCATCAAGTCCAGCACCCTTTATGACCACATCATGACTGGCGAAGGCGATTCGTAGCTCCTCGCCATTGCCCTCGGCGCAGACAAACTGATGCCAGGAGAGGATCACGGTTTGCGTTTGCAGTAGGATCTCGAGTGTCCCTGTCGAATGGCCTGAGCTGACTACCCAGGGCAAGTTACCGCCCGAGACCACGTTCACGTCTGCGTTCCTTTCGCACCCGGGGTCTAACCACTTCTTGCTGGATAATCTGCTTCGCAGCGGAACTCAACAACGCCGCCGCTCTTCGAACCATTTCTCGCGCCATTCCCATCCCTCGCGGAGTTCCCTGGCGCAAGCAGGCGCCTTTGCCACGCAATAGCTCGGTGGCCGAGGTTCGCGCCATGGACCTGCCTACCGTGTGTTGCAGACGCTCCTTGTCGCTTGTGATCACTGTCATACTGTGCCGGCCGCGTGAGGCGGCAACATAGAACAGTTCCTTTTGCATGCCGTCGCCCGACAGAATGACCGAGTCAACCGTCTTGCCTTGGCTGCGATGCGCGGTGACAGCGTAACCGTGCGTGAAACCGTGGTAGTTCGGGGGTAGAGTGCGGCCATCTTCAAGTTGAATGTGACCTCCGGCATTGACGGAGGAGACCGTGACCAATTCGCCGTTTGTGATGCGCAATCCAGCATCACGACGGTTGGCAGTGAGGAGGAGCCGGTCACCGGGAGACACCTCAAGGGGCTTCGACTCCAGGACGTCGAAACTCCCGGCGTGCCTCCTGGAGATAGTGGATTCCTTTCCGTCCGCAGATCGAACCACGATGCCGTTTGGCGCTACATCCAAGACCTCCGCAGTCTCGTGCTTTGGAATGGATTTAACGGCGCGGTGAAAGCCCAGCAGTTGCCCTGGCCGATAGTTCTGCAGATCAGCCTTCTGTGCGGCTGTCCAGTTGAGTGAGATGTGCCGGGTGAGGGACATACCTGTGCCCAGTTGCCGGCTTGCCTTCCTGCGTTCGCGTATCGCCTCGGTCACTCGATCGATCTCGTCATGAGTCGCGCAGACGATCAGAGTTTGGCCTACAGCACGGGCATACGCATCGGCGATGGCCGCGGCTCGATCAGAGAACGCGACCTCACGAACGGCCCCCATGGCATCGAGCTTGGCGAATCCTCGCTCCGGGTCCTGGCGAAGTTCCTCCATCGCGGTGCGATAGTCTTTCCTGCTTTGCCGCTGCACCTCAGTCAGAGTAACGGTCTTGAGCCGCGATTCCTTTTCTAGTATTCGCAGGGCGTCACCAGCTTCCACACTTCGGATCTGTTTGGTGTCGCCGCTGAAGACGACCCGCAGGGAGCATTCCTCTGCCATTCGCAGGAGGTTCGCCATCTGACGCGCCGAAACCATACCAGCCTCGTCGAGGATGATTACCTTGCCTCGGACGCGACCGCGAATGCTGGGATCTTGCAGCAGCCGCTCGACGGTGATAGCGTCGGCGAAACCAACCTTCTGCAGTTCCTCCACTGCGCTCATCGTCGGAGCGATAGCAAGTACCGCACGGCCGGCTTCCATCAACCCTCGCCGAAGTTCTTTCAGCGTTGCTGTCTTACCGGTCCCTGCGGCGCCACTGATGCTTACCGCTAGGTCGCGTGATCGGAGAACGAATTCCACGGCGTGCTTCTGTTGGGGACGCAAACGGTCTGAGACGACAAACGTATGAGCACCAACAAGCGGCTCGAAGCCACCCAGTCCGCGGTTAACGGTAGCAATCATTTCTTGCTCTCGTTCCAGACTGGTTTTCGTTGCAATGTCGCGCCCTGAGCGCAATACTCGGCCGGCCGACTCCTGGACGCTCAGTTCGCCCTTCAACTCGGTGAGCCGGATTCGTCCTCGGCCATGCCGGAGGGCCTCGGTAAGGAGCTCATGGTCCTGAGCGACCGATACACGTTCGAAAATGTGGTCCTTGGCGTAATCGAGCGATGAAGAGCTCGAAGCGACCGACAAAGTAGGCCCCTGGATGCTGCGCGTCCGAACAAGCGCCTTCTCTTCGTCCGAAGTCAGCCGAGCCCGTTGCTTTTCGCGCAGTTCGCGAGTCGACATCGCTGCGAGCTTGTCGGCCCGTGACTCTCGAACCAGCACGGCGACTTCATTGTCAGTCGGCTTCCGTCCACGTTGCTCTGCAAAAACAGCGATTGCTGCATCACGTTGACGGCTGCGCTGGCTGAACTTTCCAAGGAGGTCCTGCGGGACGCCCCGGATCTCGAATCCGGCATCTCGTCCCTTCGCGTCACGTTGATTCTCGATCTCATACCCCATGGCGCGCGCTTCGCGAGCCAGCGCATTGCGGTAAACCTCGGAAAGATAGGCCCGGAGTTCGTAAATCCCGGACGCTTGCAGCGCTTTCCAGCGGCCTTCCGTTCCATCGAATGTGAGATTAGCCGTAACCGCATGGGTGTGCAGCTGCGGATCAAGTTCGCGGCTGGTGTCGTGGTGGTAAACGGCAAGCGCCAGGTTCCCGGTAGGCCGATCCTCATTGGCGCCCGCTTGTCGCACGCGGCTGGCTGCGTACTTTTCGGCTTCTTCCAAGGCTTCCGCGACCGCAGTGCGATGTGCTTCGATCAACCGATCGTCGCCTCCTAGAATTGCGAGTACCGAGACCGACTTCGGAGCAGAGATCGTGAAATCGTAGAGGCTTCGCCCCTGTGCGAACTTTGTCCCGTCAACCGCGGTGCGGTCTGCGCTGCGGCGGACTCTCAGAAATTCTTTTGTTCGTGGATCTACGCTCCGCCGCAGAGCCTCGAAGTCATCTGTCGTCACAGCTCCGCTTAGCCCCAACAATTCCGCTCCGCGCCCCTGCCAAACTCCAGTTACGCGCTCACCCTCGGCGTAGTAATCGCTGTGCTCCAGGTGCCTGGATGAATAGCCCTTGCCGTCCGACATGGCGCGGATGGTCAGCATCTGAACATCCTAGTGTCTGGTCTTCGGTTTGACGGTGGGCGCCGGTTTCACTTCGGGCGATTGCATTACAGATGCATGACCCACCACCGCCGACCGTTGGTCGTGTAAGTACCCAAGCACCAATCCGAGCCCCAGACCCAGTACAAACGCCAAGATCACGAATACGAGGAACCACCAGCGATACTCCTTCCCGAACGCGTGCATTAACTCCTCGGCCCCGCGTTGCGTACTCTCTAAGGCTTTCGAGCTGGCCCTTTCGAGTTGTTGAATCGCTCTACGGGCTTCCGCGGCCGCACCATCGTAGGAGGTTCCCAATTTCCCAGCTACCTCCACGAAATCATCAGCAGTTTTCTTTATCTGCGCGGCGGTAACCGCCAGCGCGTCGGCGGTTTCAGGAATCGTTGTTTTAACGAATTGCTGGCGAAGACTTTCGTTGATCGTGGCGGCAACAGCTTCCGGTTTTAGTGCCTCCGCGATGTCCGCCGAGACTTGATCAAGTCGCTCATCGATTTGCGTCTGATGCTCTTCGGTAAATCGCCGCACATCCTGGAGAAGTTTCGTTGTGTCAGCGGCGGTCTGATCGAATCGCTCTCGCTCCGTCGCCATCCGCGCGGGCACCTCGACCATGATCAAGACGGAAAAGTGCATTGCCCTTAAAATTCGCAGCATCTCGTCGTTCTCCGGCAGGGACCTGCAATGGCGAAGCTCGCGGTAGTATTCGGCCCTTACCTCTACCGGTAGTGCATTCGCGATGCGATCGATGAGATCGGGTTCGGAGAGTTCATCCTGCTCGCTCATGGCAAAAGCAGCTCCTGCACCTTGTCGAATTCAGCGAACATGCGTCTGCGATAGCTCTGCGCCCGCATCACTAGTGACGCCTTCTGCAACTCCGGGGCGGCGACTAGCCGGGCGGCGACAGCGCCGAGCGTCACGCCGTGATTTCTTGTGGCGTTTTCGAGGACGGGAAGGCGGTAGTCCATCCGAAGCACCGATGGTGAATAGTTCTGCTGGAACCACAGCGCCTGTTCGCTCTCCCGCCAATACCGGAAGTCGGTGTGCTCCGCGATGGAGTTCTCGACGATCAGGTAAGCGGTTCTGTCGCCCAGTCGCGATGCCCAGGCGAGGACGCTTTCGACGCTGGCAGGATCCGCGGTGATGACGCCGACCGAAGTGAAGGCGATACCGGCTTCCGCGACATTGGAATACATCTTGTCGAACCATTCGTAAGTCACCTGGCCGGCGCCAGCGCCCATGTCCGCCAGGATTACGGGTGGACCATCGGTAAGCTCATCTACAAAGGCATCCAGGCCCGCCGGGGTGTGGATGTTCACCTTTGGCACTCGACCGCCGAAGAAGTGCGTCAGCGAGCCGCGCGCCTTATTTTCGGTGTCCAGGTCGAGCAGCTTGACGGGAATTGAGTTTTCCTGGAACCATTCCGCCAAGCCGGTCATCACACTGGTCTTGCCGACGCCGCCTTTTCCGCCCATCGAAAGAATCACTCGTTTTCCGACCACAGGTATCCTCGCTGCCGGTGAATTGGGAATAGTTTTCGTGCCGTTCATTTTGCCCTCTACTCTTAAGGAGGATTTGAGAAGGGCAAATCTCACCGGTTTTGTAGTACTGTTTTTGGGTGAGATTGGCAGGTCGTACCGCCTCTATATATTTAGAGGCTACTGGCTGTGCTGATCGACAACACCTTTGAAAAGCACTATCGAATTGGCGATCTCGCGCGCCTGTGGGGGTTGGGCAGGGAGACCGTGCGCAAGCTCGTCAAGGACGATCCAGGTGTCATCAAAATCAGAATGGGCAGGAAGAAAGCGCACACGGTCTACAGCATTCCAGAATCCGCAGCGCGGCGCATCCACACACGCTTACTGAACGTCGCCTAACCGCGCCCGCCTGGAAGTGCAACGAGCGTCGGTTTCGGCTTGTCCTCGAACGCATCCTTGAGGATCTTTGTGAGTCGTGCCTGGCGCTCAGGAACCCACCGCGAGTAATGCTCACGCACCGTTTTTTCGTCTCGAGAAGGTCTGCCACGTCCGCAACCGGGACACCGCGCTGAAGAAGGATTCGCGCGAACGTATGCCGGAACCTGTGGGGCGTTGGCCTTTCCTCGAACCCGCCGGTCAGTTCGAACACCTTACCGATTTTCCGACGCCACATGTCTGTGACCGTTTCGAGCTCGTCCGACAGACCCACGACAAACGGACGCACACCGCAACGTTTTGCACGGTCATTGAGCCGGTTTCGGAGCCAGTCTGGGATATAGGCGAATACCTCTCCGCCATTCTTCTTCGCGCGACTATTAACAACCCTGCGAGCGACTCAGACAATCCATAACCCAGTGAACTTAGGCTTTGCCCTTATGTGCTGCCGTTTGCGCCTACATACTAACGAATGACCGGAGGTCGTAGGTGTGGCTTCAAAGGCGCTCACGCATCTCACGAACCTGCTTGGTCATGATCTCCATCCGTTGCTCCATGTCTTGCAGCCGATGATGGTCTGCGATCATTCGCTCCGAGGTCCACAGAGCTAATCCCACGGCAATGGCCGAGACGCACATCAACACCATGAACATCTCCAGCGTGATCGTGATGGCTTCTATTTCCTCCCGCCGCGAATTGCGGTGAGTTTGGGTTTAGGTTTATCTTCGAAGGCTTCCTGAAGAATTCTCGAGAGGCGGTCTTGGCGCCCTTGAATCCAGGCGGCGTAATGCTGACGCACGATTGCTTCCGTATCCCCGACAAGTTCAGCCACGTCTGCGACGGGAACGCCTTTCTCAAGGAGGATTCTAACGAAAGTGTGGCGTAGGCGGTGAGGATGGGGACGCTCGTCCCATGGCCCGGCGAGTTCGAACACTTTTTTGAGACGCGCATTGCGCCAGATATCGGTGAGCTGCTTCATGGTGAGACTGACGCCACAACGGAAGATAAGCGGGCCGTTCTTCTCCTGCCGCGCTTTTAAGCGTTCCACAAGCCACGATGGAATCCATGTAAAAAGAGGGCGGCGAGTTTTATGCATCCGCAGAAAAACGTCATTTCCCTTGAGCCTTTTCGTAATGTCGAACGTGGCAACGTCGGAGATGCGCAGGCCGGTGTAGACGGAGAGAAAGACGAAGTCCTTCGCATCTTCGCCGCCCCAATTCCGGCGCGGCGGTCCTGGCGCTGGCCCAAGGACATCGCAGGCATCATAGATCCGAATCAGTTCTTCATCGGTGAATGGAGCCTTGGGAAGAGTTATGGATGAGCCTTGGGGTGCTTCAAGGTCGCTGGAGATGTCCTTCGTGATCCACTCACGCTTGAGGCAGAATTTGAAAAAGGCTTTCAGCCGATCGAGCTTCTTAGCTTTTGCTCGGATGCCATCCTTCCACGAAGCATAGAAACGATCCATGTCGGCAACGGTGAGTTGATCCACGCAAACGTATCCGCGGTATTCGGCATAGCCCTTGAGCTGATTGGTGAAGGTTTGATACTTGGCGTAGGTCGCTGGCTGAATGCTGCGGTTTTTGCACTTTGCCAGGTAGGCTTCCGTGGCTTCCAGGATAGAGATGCGCGGCGTTTCCCTGTCGGTGGCGGGGCTGGACACCGAGGGTTTCGTCGCGCCGGCCATGGCTGGAGCGGCCTTAGCCCAGCTTCCGGCTTTCTCCAGATCGTCGAGGACGGCCTTGGCGGCGTCCCACTCCCATCTTCCTGTGCTCTGCCTGCGAAAACGGCCTGCGAGCGTTCCAGACGCCGTTATTGGGCACTCGCAACGCTTCCAGCCCTTCTTGCGTTCATCATGTTCGCTGCTGTGGAGTTGTTCGGGATGACCGGCTTTGCAATCGCGGCGATGGCGACGGTAGAGCGCGAGAGCCATGCTGCATTGTACCACCTTGCACCACGAAAATCTAAATTGGCCGTAAGTGATTTAAAACAGGCTGGGGCGGCTGGTGGGATTTGAACCCACGACATCCAGAACCACAATCTGGCGCTACTACCAACTGAGCTACAGCCGCCGCAATGCTTCCAGTTTTCCACTGGAACTCTT
>Ga0302324_100030146_pt1 | contig 10258 bp, 4 predicted proteins | sample Palsa_T0_1_FD_201949 | JGI IMG/M metagenome (GOLD analysis project Ga0302324, IMG submission 201949) | Peat permafrost microbial communities from Stordalen Mire near Abisko, Sweden - Palsa_T0_1 | ecosystem: Environmental > Terrestrial > Soil > Palsa > Peat permafrost | place: Sweden: Abisko... | reverse complement strand
GGAAACGGTAAGGCAGGTTACTCGGGCGATGGTGGCCCATCGATAAGTGCCGAATTGAGTTCTCCAAACGGCGTCGCGGTGGATACCTCGGGGAATCTCTACATCGCGGACCTGGGAAACTCGCGCATCCGGAAGGTCTCCGGGGGAGTTATCACGACGGTCGCGGGCAACGGAATGGCCGGATTCAGCGGCGATGGCGGTTCAGCGACTAGCGCGGCATTGTCTCCGGACGGAATCGCCGTAGACAGCGTCGGCAATCTTTATATTTCGGACGAGTCGAGCCGGGTGCGCGAGGTTCTGAACGGGGTCATCAGCACCGTGGCTGGGAACGGGACAGCCGGCTTCAACGGCGACCTAGGCGCAGCCACCAGCGTGGAGTTGAATATACCCTTGGGGGTGGGAGTGGATTCGTCGCACAACCTCTTCATTGCGGACTACCGCAACGATCGCGTGCGCAAAGTTGCGCTCGGCGTCAGCCGAACGGTTGCGGGCGGAGGGGGCGTAGGCGACGGCGGCCAGGCCATCGAGGCCCAGTTGGCTTCGCCGCTTGGTATAGCCCTTGACTCTTCCGGGAAACTGTACATCGCGGACCCGGGCAATAACCGCGTACGCGCGGTTTCGGACGGAATCATCACCACGGTGGCAGGCATCGGAACGCCAGGCACAAGCGGCAACAATGGTCCGGCCGACGTCGCCGAATTGTCAAATCCCTTGGCTGTGGCGGCAGACTCCGCCGGCGACGTATACATAGCCGACGGCAGCAGCGTGCGAGAAGTTTCTAACCGAATCATCGCCTCCGTAGTGGGAAGCTATTATGGGGCGGGTTGCGGTAGCGGGCCGGCTGCGAGTGCTCAACTAAGCATTCCCTACGGGATTGCCCTGGACCCCTCCGGCAATCTGTATATCGCGGACACTTACAATGACTGCATACGCGAGATCACCAACGGAACGATCGCATCGGTAGCGGGGACCGCGCTCAATCCGGGTTACAGCGGCGACAATGGTCCGGCGCTTAGGGCGCAACTGAACCAACCCCAAGGCGTCGCACTGGATGCCGCCGGTAACCTATACATCGCGGACAGCTACAACTATGTCGTCCGGAGAGTCTCGAACGGCGTCATCACTACTGTGGCGGGGAATGGCACCCAAGGTTTCAGCGGCGACGACGGCCCGGCCACCAGCGCCCAATTATTCATACCTACCAGCATTACGTTGGACGCCGCCGGCAACCTGTTCATCGTGGATAATGTCAATAGTCGAGTGCGCAAGGTCGCCGGCGGTGTAATCACGACAATCGCGGGGACCGGCGCGCAAGGCTTCGCGGGTGATAATGGCCCGGCAACCGCCGCTTCCTTGGATGGCCCCTGGGGAATTGCCGTAGACCAGGGCGGTAACGTGTTCGTTTCGGACTCTGGCAGCAATCGAATTCGCATGCTGGTTCCGTCCGGCCCTTCCAACTGTACTTACGCGGTCAGCCCGTTTGTCTTTACGGCGGTCAAGGCAGGGGCCAGTTTCATTGCGACAGTGCAAACGCCCGCTGGCTGTACGTGGGCGGCAGCAGGCGTGCCCGGTTGGATAGCCTTGTCCGGCGATGCCGTCAACACGGGTCCGGGCAACGTCACCGTCAACATATCCGCCAACGCGGGCAACGAGCGCACCGTCTATCTATCCATCGCCGGCATTTCCGTTCAGGTTACCCAGCAAGGGCTGTTGTCGATCAACGCCGGTGGTGTGGTTAACGCGGCCAGTTACGTTGCGCCTGTGGCGCCCGGCAGTATCGCCGCCGTCTTCGGAGATTTCCCGCTTGCTTCACCGGTTACGGACACGGACCTGCCGCTGCCGTTCAGCATGTCGAATTTCGAACTCTCTTACCCAAGCGGAAGCGCGCCACTATTCTTCGTTTCGGCTGGACAGGCCAACATCCAGATACCCTGGGAACTCGCCGGACAATCGCAAACGACGCTAGCTGCGGCCACCATGCCCACTAACCAGTCTGCCACCCCACAGACGGTGACCCTGGCGCCCTTCGCGCCGGGCATCTTCTCTATGAATTCCCAGGGAACGGGCCAAGGCGCAATTCTGGATGCGAGCTACCACCTGGTGGATGCTTCGAATCCTGCCGCGGCCGGCAGCACTGTTCTGATTTACTGTACTGGACTAGGAGAAGTCACAAATCAGCCGCCTACCGGTTCGCCCGCTTCATTGACCGTTCTCTCATCCACGCCTGCATTGCCAACCGTAACGATCGGTGGAGTGCCGGCTAACGTTGGATTCTCCGGCTTGGCGCCTGGCTACGTGGGTCTATATCAGGTGAATGCGCAGGTGCCTGCGGGGCTGGCTGCGAGCGGCGCAGTGCCGGTCTCGATCTCCATGGATGAAGCGGCTTCAAATACCGTTACCATCGCAGTCCAGTGACTCTATCAAGCGAATATGCGCCTGGTCCTTGCCGCCCTCCGCCGCCCGCTTACAGTAGTCGTGGCGTTGATCGCCATCGCCCTGTGCGCCATCCTGGCCGTCGAGCGCATGCCGGTCGATATCTTCCCGCAGGTCGGCGATCCCGCCATCTACGTGGCGCAGCCATACGGCGGCATGGACCCGGCCCAAATGGAAGGCTATCTCACTTACTACTACGAGTATCACTTCCTCTACATCACCGGCATCGATCACGTGGAAAGCAAGAGCATCCAGGGCGCGGCGCTGATGAAGCTGGTGTTTCATCAGGACACCAACATGAGCCAGGCCATGGCGGAAACGGTCGGCTATGTGAACCGCGCGCGCGCCTTCATGCCGCCGGGCACGGTGCCACCCTTCATCACGCGCTTCGATGCCGGCAGCGTGGCCGTCGGCCTGCTGATTTTCTCGAGCGCGGCGCATTCCCAAGGCGAGATGCAGGATTTTGCCATCAACCGCGTGCGGCCACTGTTTGCAACCTTGGCCGGAGTTTCCGCGCCGCCTCCCTTCGGCGGCAATCAACGCACCATCGTGGTGATGCTCGACCCCGCCAAGCTGCGGCAGTACCGCATCGCGCCTGAGGAGGCCATCGCCGCGGTCAGCCGATCCAGCGTGGTCATGCCTTCCGGCAACATGTTCACCGGCAAGATCGAACGCATTGCCCGCACCAACTCCGCGCTGGGCGCGAATCTCGCGGACCTGCTCAGCACGCCTATCCGCCCCGTGGCCGGCGCCACCGTCTATCTGCGCGACATAGGCGCCATCGAAAACGGCACCGACCTGGTCACCGCTTACGCGCACGTGAACGGCAAGCGCACTGTCTACATCCCCGTGACCAAGCGCGCCGATGCCTCCACGCTCGCGGTCATCAACGCCGTAAAAGCCGCCATCCCCGACTTCAAAAAGGCTGTGCCCGAAGATGTGGATGTCAGCCTGCAATTCGACCAATCGCCTTATGTCACCAATTCTCTCCGCGGCCTGGTCGTCGAAGGACTGCTGGGCGCGGCGCTCACCGGCCTGATGGTGCTGATCTTCTTGCGCGACTGGCGCAGCGCGTTGATCGTGATTCTGAACATCCCGTTCGCCCTGCTCGCTGCCGTGATTCTGCTGTGGGCGTCGGGCCAGACCATCAACATCATGACGGTCGGCGGCCTGGCGCTGGCGGTGGGCGTGCTCGTGGACGAAGCCACCGTGGAGATCGAGAACATCCACAGCCAGATGCTGCCCGGCGTTTCGCGGGCGCGCGCCATCGTGGAAGCGTGCAGCCGGACGGCCATGGCGCGCCTGCTCTCCATGTTCTGCATCCTGGCCGTCTTTGTGCCATCGTTCTTTATGGTCGGTGTGGGCCGCCAGCTTTTCGTGCCGCTCTCGCTGGCGGTGGCGTTCTCCATGATCGCTTCGTACCTGCTCTCCAGCAGCCTGGTACCTGTGTTCTCGGCCTGGCTGATGCGCGAAGCGCATCGCGGTGAAGAGCACGAAGGCGTCTTCGGACATCTGCGCTCCTTCTACGAGCGCTATCTGGGCGGCGTGCTGCGGTTCCGCTGGCCGCTGGCGATCGTCTATCTGGTTTCCGCGGCCGGACTGCTGTTTTTGCTGCTGCCGCGCATCGGCACGGAACTGTTTCCGGACGCCAATGCGCCCCTGCTGCGCCTCCGCTTGCGCGCTCCCGCGGGCACGCGCATCGAAGAGACCGAGCGCATTGTGCTGCACGCGCTCGACGTGATTCAGCGCGAAGCAGGGCAGGGAAGTGTGCGCATCACCAGCGACTTCGTGGGCCTGATCCCCTCCAGCTACCCCGTCGATTTGATTCACCTGTTCACCAGCGGACCGCAGGACGCCATCATCCAGGTGGCGCTGAACCCCAACGCTCCGCGCGGCGAAGCGCTGCGCGAGCGGCTGCGGGAGAGGCTGCGGCGCGAGTTGCCGGGCACGCGCGTTTCCTTCGAAGCCGCCGACATCGTCAGCCAGGTGATGAGCTTCGGCTCGCCTACGCCTATCGAAATCGCCGTGCAGGGAGTCAGCCTGCAGAACGACTACGCTTATGCGCAGAAGATCCAGGCGCAGTTGGCGAAGCTCAGCTTCCTGCGCGATTTGCAATTTGCGCAGGAGAACGAGTATCCCACGCTGGACATCGGCATCGACCGCGAGCGCAGCGGCCAGTTCGGTTTGACCATGGCGGACGTGGTGCACTCGGTGGTTCCGGCGACTTCCTCCTCGCGCTTCACCGATCCGAACTACTGGCGCGATCCCAACACCGGCAACGCTTTTCAGATTCAGGTCGAATTGCCGCAAAATCAGATGCAGAGCGTCGAACAAGTGGGCGATATTCCGGTGATGCCGCCGGGTGGCGCCAAGCCGCTGCTCGACGATATCGCCAGTCTGAAGACTGGCACTATGCCGGGCGAGATCGACCGCTATAACGGCCAACGCGTGGTCAGCCTGACCGCGAACATTCACGGCATCACGCTGGGCGACGCGGCCGTCACTTTGCAGCGCGCCGTGGCTGCCGCAGGTGCGCTGCCCAGGGGCGTGTCCGTCCGGTTCCGTGGCGAGATTCCGCCGCTCCAGCAGACTCTTTCAGGGCTGCGCATCGGGTTGCTCCTCGCCGTGGTGGTGATCTTTCTGCTGCTGTCCGCGAACTTCCAATCGGTGCGGCTGGCGCTGGCGATCGTGCTGACGGTGCCGGCGGTGCTGTGCGGGGTCCTGCTGATGCTGCTCGCTACCGGCACCACGCTCAACGTGCAATCTTTCATGGGCGCCATCATGGCGATCGGCATCGCCGTGGCTAATTCGATCCTGCTGGTCACCTTCGCCGAACAGGCGCGCCATGCGGGCCGCCCCGTGCTCGACGCCACCCGCGAAGGCGCCGCCAGCCGGTTGCGGGCTGTCTTGATGACCGCCGCGGCCATGATCTTCGGCATGCTGCCGATGGCCATCGGCTTCGGTGAGGGCGGCGCGCAGGCGGCGCCTTTGGGCCGCGCGGTCATCGGCGGCTTGATCGTTTCCACATTTGCGACGCTCACCATTCTGCCTTCCATCTACGCCATTTTGCAGAAGCGCGCGTCGATCAGTTCGCCATCGCTGGACCCGATGGATCCCGGGAGCCGCTATTATGAAACCAATTAGGAGTGGGGCAGCCCCTTGGGCTGCGGCGGGCTCCCAGCCAGCCCGGGCGGCGTGGGACGCCGCCGCAGCGCGAGGCGCTGCTCCACTATGCTTCGCTCTGTTCCTCTCGATCGCCTTAGCCCAAACCAACGACCTCGTCGCAGTCGTCTCCAAACCCGTCTCGCGCACCGTCGACTTGCCCGCCGAACTGCAACCCTATCTCACCGTCGCGCTGCACGCCAAAGTGGCCGGCTACGTCGAACGGGTGCTGGTCGACCGCGGCAGCATCGTCAAACAGGGCGACCTGCTAGCCGAACTAACAGCCCCGGAAATGACCGCCCAAATCGCGGAGGCTGCATTCAAAGTACAGGCCTCCGAAGCGGACCGCATGCAAGCCGAAGCCCAGCTTGGCGCCGCGCAAAGCACCTACGACCGCCTGCGCAAAGCCGCCGAAACGCCCGGCGCGGTGAGCGGCAACGAAGTCGTGCAGGCGCAGAAACAGGTGGAAGCGGCCCAGGCTCTGGTGCATGCGCGCGAGCAAGCCAGCCGCGCTGCCCAAGCTGCCGTGCGCGCGCAAAAGGACATGGAAGCGTACCTGAAAATCGAGGCCCCATTCGACGGCGTGGTCACCGACCGCTTCGTGCATCCCGGCGCGCTAGTGGGGCCGGGCGCAGATCCGGTGCTGCTGGTGCTGCAACAGGTATCGCGCGTGCGTCTGGTCGTGCCGGTGCCCGAGGAGGATGTGGGCGGAACGGTGCGCGGCGCGAGCATCCCCTTTCACGTGCCTGCCTACCCCGAGCGCACATACACCGGAACAGTGGCGCGTATCGCGCACGCGCTCGATCCGAAAACGCGCACCATGCCGGTCGAACTGGATGTAGTCAATCGCGACGGAACGCTCGCTCCCGGCATGTATCCGAGCGTGAAGTGGCCCGTACGCCGCGAACATCCAGGACTGTTCGTTCCCAAGACCAGCGTGGTCACCACCACCGAGCGCACCTTCGTGATCCGCAACCGCGACGGCCGCGTAGAGTGGGTGGACGTGAAAAAGGGCACGGCTGACGGCGACCTGATCGAAGTCAGCGGCGCGCTGCGAGCGGGTGACAAGGTGGTGCGGCGGGGCACGGACGAGTTGCGCGAAGGCACGCCCCTGAAGGGCGGCAAATGATCACGCGGCGTCGACTGCTAAAAAGCGGAGCCGCCCTGGCCGTATCTCCTCCACGCCGCCCGATCCTGGCCTACGTCGCCAGCTACAGTTCGCCGCAAGGTCCGGAGGGCAGCCGCGGCAATGGGCAGGGAATCTACCTCTTTGAAATGAACCCGGACACCGGCGCGCTTACCCAGCGCGCGGTCTTTCCAAATGGCTCGAACCCGTCGTGGCTGGCGCTCGATCCCAGCCGCACGCATCTTTACAGTGCCAACGAAACGGCCGACGGCTCCGTGAGCGCGTACGCCATCGAGCGCGCGAATGGCCGCCTCACTCTGCTCAACACTGTCAGCTCCGAAGGCGCCGGTCCCGCGCACCTGAGCGTGCACCCTGCCGGCAAGCACGTGCTGGTGGCCAACTACGCGGACGGCACGGTGGCGGTCCTGCCCATTCTTCCGGGCGGCGGGCTCGGCAAGGCGAGCGATGTGCATCACGACGAAGGGCCGGCCGGTCCCACGCACGCCGCCAGTGGGCCGCCGGGAAGCTTCGCCATCAGCGGCCACGACCGCGCGCATGCGCACATGATCCACTCCGATCCGTCGGGGCGCTTTGTGCTGGCGGCCGACCTGGCGCTGGATCGCATCCTGATTTACAAGTTCGATGTTGAGCGTGGAAAGCTTTCGCCCAACGATCCCGCGTTTGTAGCGCTTCCGCCGGGCGATGGCCCGCGCCACTTCGCTTTCCATCCCAACGGACGTTGGCTGTATTCGTTGCAGGAAGAGTCCTCCACGCTGGCGACCTTCGATTATGATGGCGTGCGCGGACGGCTCACGGCACGGCAAACCATCTCCAGCCTGCCGAAAAACTACGCCGGCACCAACTTCACCTCGGAAGTGGTGGTCTCGCCGGATGCGCGATTCGTGTACGCCGCCAACCGCCTGCACGACAGCATCGCCTGGTTTGCCATCGGCGCCGTCGGCACCCTCACATTCACAGGCGAGGAGTGGACGCGCGGCGACTATCCGCGCAGCTTCAGCATCGGTTCCACGGGCGCGTTCCTCTATTCGTGCAATCAGAGAAGCGACGCGATCGCCGTGTTTCGGATCGATCGCCATACGGGCGGCCTCAGCTTCACCGGCCAATACGCAGCAGTAGGCACGCCCGCCATGCTGGTTTTTCCGGGAGGCTGACGACCGCAACTGCCCGACTCAATTTACATCGTAAGTGTGAATTTCCCGGCCTTCCAGATATTTGTCGAACCATGCCACGATGTGCTGCAGACGCTCGACGCGGTGCACCGGCTTGCCGGAGCGCGACAACTCGTGGGTCTCGCCCGGAAAGCGCACCATCACTACCGGCTTGTGCAGATACTTCAGGGCGCGGAACATCTGCTCTCCGCCCGCACCCGGCGGCGTGCGCATGTCGCTCTCGCCCTCGATCAGCATCAGTGGCGTCGCGATTTTCTCCACGTAGGTGATGGGCGAGCGTTCCTTGAAATCGGCCTCCTGCTCCCAGGGCGCGCCGCGAAACCAGAACGGCGTGAACAGGGTGAAATCGGCGGTGTACCAGAAGTCGCGCCAGTCGGCGATGGACCGCTGCGAGACGGCGGCTTTGAAGCGATCCGTGTGGCCGATGGTCCAGTTGGTCAGCACGCCGCCGCCGCTGCCGCCGGTCACGCCGAGCTTGGCGGGGTCCACCCAGCCGCGCGCGATCGACTCGTCCACGCCCGCCATGAGGTCTTTGAAATCGTCGCCGGGATAGTGGTACTGAATGATGTTGCCAAAGTCCTGGCCGTAGCTGGTGCTGCCGCGGGGATTGGGATACAGCACCACGTAGCCTTTGGCGGCCATCCACTGGAATTCGTGGTCGAAGGTGTAGCCGTAAGCGGCGTGTGGGCCGCCGTGGATATCGAGGATGAGCGGATACTTCTTGCCCGGCACAAAATCGGGCGGGCGCTGCACCCATGCCTGGATGCGGCGGCCATCGAAGCTCTTGTACCAGAACATTTCCGGCGGGGTGAGGTTGAGTTTGTCGAACAGTTCCGCGTTGATGTGGGTCAGTTGTTCGAGGCGGCCGGAGGCGCCATCCAATAAGTACAGGTCGCCGATGTTAGTGGGCGTGGAGATCAGCAGGGCGGCCTTCGATCCATCGGGCGTGGCGCTGTAGGAGAAAACGTCGTGGTCGCCGCTGGTGAGAGATTCCACTTTGCCGCTTTCGGCATCGATGCGTTTCAAATTCGCGCGGCCTTCTTCGGCGGAGCCGACGAAAATGCCGCGGCCGTCGGCGCCCCAATACGGCTTCGACGCGCCCGAGCCGCGCGGCGGGGCCTGATCGCCGCCCACGCCGCCGCCGATATCGAAATCGTAGGCGGCGGTCAGATTCCGGGGAACGGAGCCGGGCTCGACCGCTGTGACGAAAAGATCCGGCTGGCTGTAGGAGCGCTCCGGGACGTCCGCGCCGCGATTGATCGAACCGATGAATGCGATACGGCCGCCGTCGGGGCTGAGCGCGATCGCGCGGATAGGGCCATCGATGGCAGCGACCTTGGCGATCTCGCCGCCTGCCGCGGCGACCGTATAGATCTCATCGTGGGGCGGTTCGTAGTATGGCTCGGGCACGCGGTTGGATGTGAAGTAGATTTTGGAGCCATCGCGCGACCAGATAATATCCGACTCGCTGAACTCGCCGGTGGTAATCTGGTGGGCCTTCTCCACGGCGGCCAGCGGGTGGGGTACAGCCACGGTCCAGATGTGGCTGTGACGGTCGGGATCCCAATAGCCTTCGCCATTCATGCGGTAGGCCGCCTTGACGATTACCCGGACATCGCTTTCCTCGTCATCATTGCCGTCCTTTTTCTTGTCGAAGTCCTTGGGCAAGGTGGTGGATAAGAACGCGATGGAGCGGCCGTCGGGCGCCCAGGACAGATCGGCGGCGCCTTTGGGGATGCCGGTGAGCGCGCGGGCATCGCCGCCATCCATGGAGAGCAGCCAGATTTGCGGAGGCTGCGGTTTGCCATCTTTGTCTTTCTGTTCCGGCGCGCGCAGGAAGGCGAGGGTATGGCCATCCGGCGACCAGCGCGGGCTGGAATCGCGGGGACCGGAGGTGAGCTGGCGCGCGAGGCCGCCGGTGGAAGGAACGATCCACAGCGAGGTCTCGTAATTGTCGTGCTTCGAATCAACCGTGACCAGGGTGTAGACGATCTTGGCGCCGTCCGGCGCGATTTGAGGCGAGGCGATCCAGCGGAAGGCGTAGAGGTCGGTCTCGGAGATGGGACGTTTGTCCGCGGCTGCGGCGGACATGGACGCCAGCGCGATAACGCCGAGCGTGAGGAAGCGGGAGTGCATATGGAAAATTAGAACATAGGGCGCGGGGGTATTAGCGCGCCTGGATTTGTCTAATCAGCTACGGACGGCGAGGGCGTATTCGCGGAGCAGTTCCCGAGCGAGGGTATAGACGCGGATAAAATAAGCGCCGCCCGGCAAACCCTTGGCGACCGGCGCTTGCAGCTTGTTGTTGCTGGGGACTGCTTCGGACTGAAAGACGGGACGCCCGGCG
>Ga0302324_100030145_pt1 | contig 10258 bp, 14 predicted proteins | sample Palsa_T0_1_FD_201949 | JGI IMG/M metagenome (GOLD analysis project Ga0302324, IMG submission 201949) | Peat permafrost microbial communities from Stordalen Mire near Abisko, Sweden - Palsa_T0_1 | ecosystem: Environmental > Terrestrial > Soil > Palsa > Peat permafrost | place: Sweden: Abisko... | reverse complement strand
GCGGTCGAATCAAAACCAGCCACTTTTTTTCTTTTAAACCGGTTAGAGTTATTTTGGCAAGGGGTTATTTAAGTTCTCGGCAAATCCAACGATAGCGAAGTGGATTTCGACGGATTAGAAGTTGACTGAGGGGGGTAGCAGCAAGTTTTGCGTTTGATCCCTGGGAGCGAGGTCACGAGCGAACAGGAATCAAGCGCAAAAGACGGTAACCTCTTTAGCGCGGAGCGTAACCAGCTCAAGGTCGAAACGGAATAAATGGGGGTAGCCCGTAGGGGGCACCGTTTATGCCGGATTCGAGCTTGAACTGGTGGAGCGTAGTGCTCGTGGGACGCGACAAGCCGATTGACTCGATTACCGTTACGTAAGAGGAACCAAAATAGTTGGTATGCTTGAGCGGCGTTAGATTCTGTTTTGGAAGTTTTCAAGGGGGAGTTGTCCGGTTACTTTTTGCCTGGTGGCTGCTTGGCAGTAGGCTGGAGTCTGTAGCTGCGCCCGTTGATCGGGATAATCTCGGCGTGATGGAGCAAGCGGTCGAGTATCGCGCCGGCGGCGGGCACATCGCTGAGCAGTTTGCCCCATTCTTCGATGGGTCGGTTGGAAGTCATCATGGTGGAACGGTTTTCGTAGCGACGCATGATGATCTCCAGGAGGATTTCGCCGCTTTTTGCTGGGAGGATTTTCAGCCCCATGTCATCAATTAACCTGGGTATGCACTTGACTCCACCTAGCACTAAATCCTCAAGTTTGTGAGCATCGAGTATGCGGCTGGCTCGGCGTTGAGGTAATCGTCGAGATACTGGTGCGAAACGCTGCCTTGGAGGGTTCTCGGCCTTTGGCGGCTACCGGATGGCTTGGTTGCCAGGTGGAGTCAAGTGCATACCCAGAAGCCAGTTGCAAACGTTGCGGAATCTCGCCTCTTCGCTGCCGGAGCCTGTGGACGACTGCCATCCGGAGACTTTACCGCATTCAGTAAAAGAACGGCTGAAGAAGGCGTTGCGCGAAGGGAAACCTGATTGATGAGTCGCCATTTTTTTGTCGGATCGCGTCACTCCCAATTGATAAGCAAAGCCATTCTAAAGTTACCGGCAGTCGAGTCTCGGCTGATCGAGTGTAGGCGGGTCTATTTGCGCCGACGTAACCCTTGGAGAGAAAAACGGTCGTAGCGGACCGTTGCCAGCAATACGACGTAAAACGCAATATATGTCATCTGGATCGATACTATTTCCCACTGTTGAATAAGCGCGCTGCCGAAGATCAATAGCAGTATCAACAGCGTACCAATCACAAGGACCGGTCGACAAAACAGGCCCAAAAACAAGAGTGTCCCGATGATCGCTTCACCGATGGCGATCCCGCATCCGGTAGTATAAACGAGCGGACCCGGAAGAAACGTCGCTGCAAACTGCTTCACCATTCCGTTCGCAAAGCCTGCAAGATTCGGCAAACGGCTGTACCCGTGCATGGCGATATTCAATCCCAGCGCCACGCGCGCCAGACCGTGCGCGAGAGCAGCATCAAATTCCGCTCCATCGGTTCTCTCATTTTTCATACCTAAACACCCTACTTCTGGAGGGCGTCAGAAGTGGTCTCTGCGGCCTTTGCTGCGGCTAGCACTTCGGCACCTTTCATCCGGACTTTGTAATCTGGATCAGCATGAACAAAAACAATTTTGCCGCCACGATCGACAATGAACACTGCCGGGACTGGCAGAATGTGGTGGGTTTGTCCTGAGGAGTTTTCCAGATCAAGATTAAACTTCCGCTTGTAATTCGTGACAGTGTTATTGTCGACTTGGTAGGCAACGCCGAATTTCTTACCATTCAAATCACGCAATGCGGCGTCAGGAGCGGCCGCACCGACTGCAATCGGCCTAGCTTCTTGGGCGCTAGAGGCTACTTGATCATCGGTGTTAGCAGCGTCCGACAAGAATCCACCACCTAATAGCAGGGCAAGCAGGAAAAATAATAGTAATCTCCAGTCGTCAGTCGATAAATGATTCCCTTGCATAACAATCTCGGTAATCTGGTTTGCTTCTTCCCCGGCAAATTTGCGGTCTGAGCAAGAGACGTTGTGCAAAACAATATCGATCGTGCGCATATGGTCAAGTCGAATGGGCTAATCTGTATGCCACATGCATATATATCGTTTTTCAAAACATTTTGGAAATATCCGCTCATGTCGTCGACTCTCAACATTTTAGTTCGACGATGCTAAATCGCCGACTAACGCGAAATCAACCTCCCGTTTATGAAGTGAATATTCTTGATGAATCGAAAATTTAAAGCGCTTGTCTGTGCGACCATCGTCGCGACGCAATGGGGATTCGCTGCGAATGCGCAGCTGGGCTCAGAAGCTTCAAGCGCATCCGGAGCCGTTTATACGATGACCAACGATGGCTCAGAGAACAGCCCCCTGGTTCACAGTCGAAATGCGAATGGCCTACTTACTTTGCGAGGGGCGGTTGCGGCCCACGGGAGGGGTTCTGGAGGAATTCTCGACCTACTCCAATCGCAGGGATCATTGGTACTCAGCGAGGATGGCTCGCTTCTCTTTTTAGCAACGGTTGGGGGGAATCGCGGCCTGTTTCCATGAAATGCCGGTCCTGATAAATGAATCCGCGACCTATAAGTTGGGGGCGCGTTCTTGAGATCGAGATTCGAAGAAGCCTGGGAGGAGCGGCAAGAATCCGTAACATCGTGAAACATTCATTAGCTATCAATCCCAATCAAACGGATGAGATGGGCGATAGGCCGACGTTCTATGTGGTCATCATTTACGAGGACAGCGGGGCGGGCAGACGGGCAAAGCATTTCTACGATAGGATAATTAAGAGGCTCGAAGATGAATGCGACTTTAGCTTGGAACTCTGGAGCTTCCAGGCGCTCGCACTTCCAGGGATTGGGAATGCGGCGGCGCGAGCCGCCGCTCAGGCGGACTTCGTGATTCTCTCAATGCACGGCAAGTCCGAGCTTTCTGTTGAGACTAGGGATTGGATCGTGAGTTGGTCCGGATTAATCGCCAATGGCAAACTCGCGCTGGTTGCACTGCTCGATAGCCGTGGAACGGGGCGTGTCTCTGTAGCATCCACACTGGGCTATTTACGAAAAGTAGCCGAGCAGAAAAATATTAGCTTTTATGCGCACACCTCTTCCGGTCCGTCAACAAACTAGAAAGAATTCGCTTATCTTCTCCTGGACTGTCCTGGCCAAAGGGAGCGACATCCCATGAAAAGAACTCGCGTCCTCATCCTTGGCGGCGGTTTCGGTGGTCTATATGCGGCGCTCGAGTTCGAGAAACGCCGTGATCCCGAGTTCGACGTCACGCTGATTAGTCAGGAAAACTTCTTCCTGTTTACTCCGATGCTTCATGAAGTGGCGGCCAGTGACCTCGATGTAACGCATATCGTCAATCCGATCCGTAAGATTTTGCGGAACCACGTCCGATTCTTTGAGGGCGAGGTTCAGTCAGTCAACCTGGCGGAGCATCGTGTCATGGTGGCGCATGGGTTTGACCGCCACACGCATGCGATGGAATACGACCACATTGTCTTCGGACTGGGTTGCGTGACAAATTTTTACGATATCCCCGGCCTACAGGGCAGAGCAGTTACCATGAAGTCGCTTGGAGACGCGATCGTGCTGCGCAACCGACTGATCGAGCATCTTGAGGAGGCGGGCACCGACTGTGCCGAGAAGGATCGTGCGGCACTTCTGACATTTGTGGTTGCCGGGGGTGGATTCGCAGGCGTTGAAACAACGGGCAGCATCAATGATCTTTTGAAGGACGCTCTCCCCTATTATCCGAGTCTCAAAGCCGAGATGCTCCGCGTCCTTTTGGTCCACCCCGGCGATTTTGTTCTTCCTGAATTGGGGGAAGAACTCGGCCGTTACGCCAGCCGTAAGCTCGCTGAGCGCGGCGTGGAGATTCGTCCAAAGACGAAAGTCAAGGCGGTAACATCAAGAGAAATCGAACTAACCGACGGCACTCGGATCGACAGTTTTACTTTGGTCTGGACAGCGGGCACCTCGCCGCACCCCTTGCTCGACCAGCTGGATCTCCCGAAAGAACACCGTCGCCTCAGAGTTAACGCTGGAATGGGAATTGACGATCATCCGGGAGTTTGGGCGCTCGGTGACTGTGCTATGGTTCCGGACGAACGGGGTGGATATCAACCGCCCACTGCGCAACATGCCTCGCGTGAAGGCAAGGTGCTGGCGTCCAACATCGTCAGAACTGTCCGCGGTGACGCCTTGAGACCTTTCCGATTTAAGACCCTCGGTCTGCTGGCCTCGATCGGTCGTCGGACCGGCGTCGCAAGAATTTTCGGCATCAATTTCTCCGGGTTCATTGCGTGGTGGCTTTGGCGAACCGTCTATCTTCTCAAACTACCGCGCCTGGAAAAGAAGTTGCGGGTCGCACTCGACTGGACTTTGGACCTCTTCTTCACGAAGGATTTCGTCCAGTATCTCCACGAGCGCTCGCCGACCATCGAGGATGTTTCGACAGCGCATACCTCCAAGCTAGAAAGCAACATTATCGAATTATGAAAACGCAACGGATCTCGTTTCTTTCGGGTCTCATCGTAGCAATTACGGTTCCCGTTATCCTCAATGCGGCCAGCCTGTCCTGGAATCCGAGTAAAATAGCCAAAGACAATGGGATCGTCGTCCTGGCCGAAGAAACCGCCAAGCCCGCCGCGAAGGCCCGGATGAACGTTGACAGCAACGGCGTAATTTTGAAGGGTTACGATCCAGTTGCCTATTTTACCCGTCACCAGGCCGTCAAAGGTAACCCGGCAATTGAGACCAGGTTCGGGGGTGCGATCTACAATTTCGTTTCCGTGGCCGACAAGGTCGCGTTTAGCAAGAATCCTTCCATATATGTTCCGCGATATGGAGGCTTCTGCGCTTATCACGTGAGCAAAGGCGAATTGAAGGACAGCGATCCAGCGGTCTTTTTCATCTTTAGAGGCAAGCTCTATGTGTGTTCCGCCGCCGATGGTGCGAAAGAATTTCGCAGCAATATCGACGAAAATATACGAAAAGCCGACGAGAACTGGCTTCCGCCTGGCAGGGCGCAGGGACAACCCTACAACCGGGGCGGTCCTCGATGATTATCGATATTGTGCGCTTCGACTCGCCTGCAACCACCAACGCCACCCCGAAGAAGGCGGCGTTTCTACGGCTTGAGAGTAAAAGTGGCGTTCAATCTATTTCACCAAGCCTTCGCCGAGGAGCAGGTAGAGCGGTCTCAGTGGACCAAGCTCGATGAGATCGTACTCTATGAGTTTTTCCTCGTCCAAAGGCAACGTCGCCAGCAGGGCACGCGCCTCTTCGACCGAAGTAACGTTCATGAGAAAGACGGGGCCTTTCCCATCTTGGCGAAACCACCATTGGTCGATCTTACCTCCCAAATACAGACGAACGGTCTCCGGCACTTCCCTTGGCAAGGTCGCCTTTCGTTGCTCGGGCGTTAGAGGGGCTGAGAATCGTCCTATCGCTAGAATTTTCGTTGTCGGGACTGGCGGGAAGCCGCCCACTGAACCCGTGGCGCTGGGTTTGATCTCCGCTCTCTTCTCTTGAATCTTATCCATGGCGAACCATATATCTCATCGCGATTGAGTGAAATGTTTCAACGGCGTCATATTGCGCTGACCTCGCCCAAGAAGCATTGCGCCTTGCATGGAGCAGAGATGGCACAGAAGCTTGGCATCAATCATGGCTTCGCCGATCCGAACCAGTTGACCACCCATCCCGATGTCGATCTGGTCATCGTCCTCCCGCCCGCGCCACAGCATGCTAGGTTTGTCCGGGCTGCCATCGCGGCGGGTAAGGTTCATCTCTCAGTGGATGGAATCCTCCTTAACCATTTCAAAGAGCTTATGGTTGTCACTGTAATCGACGTGAACCCGGTTCGCTTCCGAAAGCAAAACAGCATGTATGGAGGTTGGGATATCAATAATGATTTTCGGCATTGGTTTCCTTCGATTGAATGGAGGGATTGTCGGTTTGGAGTCTGAATTAGTTCATCTGTTGTGCACCATGACGCTTCTGAGCCCGGAGTTCCAGGTAAACGCCGATCAGGGTTGGTGTGGCCAGCACAACGACGTAGCCACAGCGAGTTCGACCGAGAACTGGATCGACGAAGCCGAAAGCCGGGTGTGGTTCCTAGCTCTTGTTCAAGCGTGACCTCACAGCCCCGGTATGATCGAGCGAAGGATGCGAGCTTGACGTTCGCTGACTTCGATTTGGGTTCGGGCGGTGTCATCCATGATCAGTAGGAACGCGCTGCGAGGACTGGGCCTAATTTCTTTGACCCGTCGTAAATTAACCAGCGACACGCGATGAGCGCGAAAGAAGTTGACCTCACGCAATCCCTGCTCCAGATCGTTCAATTGATAGTTGACCCACACATTGTCGTCACTGGTGCGTGCTCGGACGATGCCGTGGTCCATGTAAAAATAGAGGATCTCGTCCGGGTCGAGCAGTAAGAAACGATCCAGCTTGCGGGCCACGACCTGGCGAAAATTGGGCGGAACACGCGCTGCAAATTGATGGACTTCGTTGGCAGCTCGGGCACGATCTTCGCCGAAATGCTGCAATCGCCAGGCACGCTCGACCATTTCCCGCAGTCGATCTGGCTCGATTGGCTTAAGCAAATAAGCGACGGCATTGGCGTCGAATGCGGCCATGGCATGTTCGTGGAACCCGGTGACGAAGATGATCAGCGGCAACGGCAACTCAGGCGGCAGCGCGCCTTCAAGGTTTCAAAACCGTCTAAGCCGGGCATCTGCACGTCTAGGAATACCAAGTCTGGCTTCAGCCGCTCGATCTCAGTCACGGCTTCGAGTCCATCTTTGGCTTCGCCAATTACCTCGACGTGTTCCTCGTCCTTCAGCAGCCGACGCAGCCGCATTCGAGCGTTGGGTTCGTCGTCAATGAGCAACGAGCGCAGTCTGTTCATGGGGCGCTGGTATCGGGATCAAAATCTGGGCGCGCGATCCAAAGCGGGCCTGGCTTTCAAAAGAAAACCGGGCGCCACCATGGTAAACGGTTTGCAGGGATGGACGTTACAAGGGCAATACCGGTCAACAGAGCGATTACCGATATCCATGAGAGCCGTCCACGAAGGCGGCCAGGCAAGAAGACCAATGCCCCAAGCCAAAGAAAAAACAGTCCGTTGTAAGCATTGAGATCAAGCGCTTCCTGCGGATTCTCTAACGCCCAAACGTGGTCGGCCAGCCACCTAAGCAATCCGCTGAGGCGCGCGAAGCTCAGGAAAACCCCGCTGCAAACGGCGGTCACGAAAACCGCTCGGCCCACCTGCCGTCTCCAAGCAGATGGATAGGGGCCGTGCGCCCAGAGTCCAAGAATCGTCACCGGCCAGGCCGCAGCCGCACAGAAGGCAAAGTCGCCGGCTGAAACTACGATCAGCGACTGAGCTGATTGGCCAAGGGCGAGGGCGATCTGCACGATGCATGCGCTCAACGTAAACATCAGGGCGCATATAGCGAAGCCGAGACGCGCAGCCCGATTCTCCCCGCTCGAGCGCAGGGCTAGTATGAGCAGGAGTGCCGAAAGCGGAATTCCGATGCCGAAATGGAAACACCTTTCGACGAAACCCACGCCATAGAGCAAAACAGTGGGTTGGGTGGGGCTCGAACCCACAACCAACGCCTTAAAAGGGCGACATTCTTAGTTTATAAACTCCTTTGATTTAGGCATTTAGGATTGTATTAATTATTGTTGCTGCATTTGTTGCTGTTGGCGCCGAAATAGCGGCCAAGAAGGACATTATGACCAAACAGGAGATCGGAGTGCGCGTTCAGCGGGTTCCCGGGACTTCGCGTACTCGCGCCCACTCGACGACGCCCTCGGCTATTTCAATCGCCAAAGCCAAGTCCTCTGGTATGATCGGCTCGATGTCTCCTGGGTATCTTGCCTCGGCAGCGAATCGCGTCAGGGCGTTTCAGATGCGCGAGGGCAGCGGAGGCACTTCCAAAGTGACTAACGAATGCAGCGACTCCATGCGCCCGCGCCCGGAGCTAAGCCCGGTTTCAGCGGGTCGCAGCCTTTTCGCATCGTTCGATTAGCCGCTGCGCCTCCATCCGCTCTGCCCATGCGGCAAAGGCCGGCGTCGCACCGCGCCAGTGTAGCGTCTTGACGTCATTAAAGAGCCGCGCATCCGTCCGCAGCGTCGCAAGTTTCTTGAAGAGCAGTGCGAGATCGCATCGGTCGCCGAGAACGTGCGGAGGGAAGCTTTCGATCGCGCCGTGACGGTTCAAAAGCTGGGCGGCATTCTTGGCGCCGATGCCTGGAATACCGGGGTAGCCGTCGGCGGCATCGCCCACGAGCGCGAGCAAGTCGGGGATGAGCGGCGGATCAACGCCAAACTTTTCGCGGACTCCGGGTGCATCGCGAATTGTTTTGCGCCGGCCATCGATCTGGACCACGCGCGTATCCCGCACGCATTGCGCCAGATCCTTGTCAGGCGTCCAGATGGCGACTTTCTGCACGTTCTCGTTCCCGGACGCGAGCTGGGCGGCTGAAGCGAGCGCATCATCGGCTTCCAGCTCGATCATCGGCCATACGACAATGCCCATGGCCCCGAGCGCCTCCTCGAGTGGATGGAACTGCGCGAGCAGTGCGGGCTCGATGCCGGCACCGGTCTTGTAGCCCGCCCAAAGCCGATTGCGAAATGATTCGATCACGTGATCGGTGGCGACACCGAGATAGGTGTCGCCGGCCTCGATCATCTGGAGCACGGTCTGCAGCACGCCGACGACAGCGCCGTAAGGGCGGTCCACTCCTTTGTTGAATCGGCGCAGCCCGTAGAAGTGACGGAAGAGCTCGTAGGTGCCGTCGATGAGGTGAACAATCACTTGGGTCCAACATGATATTCTATGGCGGCGTTGGGATGATCAAGCCCCATTCGATGGCTCGGAACATTTGAGACCTTCAACGGCTGGAACTCAGCCGCAAAAACGAACTCTGCCGGTAGAGCCACTCGTCATCGATACACGGACTGGTGACTGGACGGTCTGATGATCATGGCCAAGTTCCTTTCGGCTTCGGTTATGCGCCGACTGCCTCGGATAAATCGATACTTACATGATCTGAAAAAAAAGATATATGTCTAAAGTGTGGTCTTCTCGGCGAGGCGGGTCTCGAGGTCCTTTTCAACGCCGCGGATCTCTTTCCCGAGCGAGGCGAGGCAGCGAGTCTGCGTTTTCAATAGTGCAATCAGCCCCTGTGAACGGGCTTTTGACCGCGGGCGCCATTGCCGCGAGGCTGGATAGATTGCCGCAAACCTTCGCGGTTTGGAAGTTGATCATCCTCCTCAGCTTCGGCTTCTTCTTCGAACTCTACGACCTCCTGTTCACGGGCAATATCGCGCCCGGTCTAGTCAAGGGCGGCATCCTGACGCCGACGACGCCTGGTCTCTTCGGGAGCACCGGCGTCGCGAGCTTCGTCGCCGCGCTGTTCGCCGGGCTGTTCATCGGCGCGATAGCCTGCGGTTTTCTGGCCGACAAATATGGCCGGCGCGCGATCTTCACCTATTCGCTGCTCTGGTATACGGCGACTGATGTTCTCATGGCCTTCCAGAATACTGCCTTCGACCTCAATCTTTGGCGCTTCCTGTCTGGCATCGGCATCGGCGTCGAACTCGTCGTTATTGGCACCTATCTCTCCGAGTTGGTGCCCAAGCATATTCGTGGGCGGGCCTTCGCTTGTTGCCAAGCCATCGGTTTCACGGCCGTACCGGTCGCCTCTTTTCTTTCGTATCTGCTCGTGCCACGAGCGCCGTTCGGCATCGATGGTTGGCGTTGGGTTGTGCTGATCGGAGCGCATGGCGCCGTCTTCGTCTGGTGGATCCGCAGGGCTTTGCCGGAGAGCCCGCGCTGGCTCGCCCAGCAAGGCAGATTCGAGGAAGCCGACAGCATCATGACGGCTTTGGAAACGCGTGTCGCGGCCGAATACGGGCGCTCTCTGCCATCGCCGGCAGCGCCGGAGCCAGTAGCTCGGCACGATCAGATGCGCGAGATGTGGACTCCGCCCTATCTTAAGCGCTCAATCATGATGATTGTCTTCAATATCTTCCAGACGGTGAGCTTCTATGGCTTCCTCAACTGGGTGCCGACCTTACTGATCAAGCAGGGCATCACGATCACCAATAGCCTGTTCTATACCACACTGATCGCATTGGCCGCGCCGGTCGGGCCGTTGCTCGGTTTGCTGATCGCAGACCGATTCGAGCG
>Ga0302324_100030144_pt1 | contig 10258 bp, 6 predicted proteins | sample Palsa_T0_1_FD_201949 | JGI IMG/M metagenome (GOLD analysis project Ga0302324, IMG submission 201949) | Peat permafrost microbial communities from Stordalen Mire near Abisko, Sweden - Palsa_T0_1 | ecosystem: Environmental > Terrestrial > Soil > Palsa > Peat permafrost | place: Sweden: Abisko... | reverse complement strand
GAGATGCGGTCCGTTAGCAATTAAGGAAGCGGATCAAACAGAGGCGTCTGCACCGGCAGGCGCCACAAGGGCCAGGTGGGGCCAAATGAGAGTATCAAAAGGGGCCAAATCAAGTTGACAAACGCAGCAGCAGCGCTACTACTCGAGTAGCTGTCCAGCCGCTCTCTGGTGAAGCGCTCGATCCTACAAGAGCCCTGTTCCAACTGACGCTGGTCAATGTTCAGCCCAATCTCATACAGGGAGTACTGCCCGTCAGCATCCCGCCGGACTTGTATGCCGTCTGGATCAATAACGGTTTAGGGTGGAGTTCGCCTGCGTTTGTCAACCGCGCCGAAGTATTTTGGGCGTCGGAAAGCCAGGTCTATGCCGGGCAGCCGGTTAGACTCATTGGGCGCAATTTTAGCAACCCAAGAACGGGGGACTTCACCGCTTTACAGGTTAATGTGGTAGCGGTTAACGGCCAGGGATCGTTTGCCGCCAATATCACTCAATCGGGCGATTACGCCATTGACTTCACTATCCCCTCTCAGGTGCGACCCGGCCTCTCCTATACGGTACAGGTGTCTAACGGCGCCGGAGGCGCTAGCGGTTGGACGCAGATGGAAGACCAGGCCTTCTTCACGGCTGTGGCGGTCAATGGAAACATGACTGCAATTAACAGCAGATTCCATGTCAATGCCGCCTGGGTGGGCGATATCCCAGCAGGCCAGTCGTTTAACGTTACCAGGTACGGGGCATTAGGGAACGGCACGACGAACGACACGGCAGCCATCCAGTCGGCACTGAACGCGGCCGCAAACGCCGGCGGAGGGATAATCGAATTTCCCGCCGGCGCCTACCGGTCGGCGACTCTGACTATTCCCCCCGATACCGTGCTTCATGGTGCAGGCGCGAATGCGACCACACTTACCTACCTAAACCTGACTCCTGCGGCGTATAGCGTTTTCATAACTGCAACGGGTACGGAAATAGGCTTTGCCGACTTGTCCGTGGTGAATACGACCCAGCGTCCCCCGGCGTTGAACGGAACCGTGCTTCACCCCAACACGAGCCCCTACGTCTCGTTGATCAACCTGGCCCGAAGCCCGAATTTGCCCGCCGCCCCAGATTATTTTTTTGAAAATGTCGATTTGCATAATGCCGATGGATTTGGCATAGCCGCCAGGTACAGCCCCGTGGACCTGATAGTCGAGGGTTCTACGATCGCTTCATCCGAAGTCGCTATATATACATTCGACCCCGCGGGTCATCTGCGCATCAGGAATAATCAGCTCTCCAACACGAGTAGGCCTTTATTGGCTTTAACATCCGTTCCGCACCAGTCGACTTTCGCATTGCCTTATTTCGCATGGATAGAGAGCAACACTTTTACGGGCCGGGGGTGTATCGCGAATACCAACCAGGTCGGTTGCGCCGGAGTTTCGGGCGCCGATTTCGGTGAGCATCGGATACTGGACGGATTTTCTTCGTTCTGCTACATCGCGCACAATGCCTCGCAGGGGGAATTTGGCAGCCATGTGAATGACGGCGAGGGCTTGGGCTTCCAGTCTAACCAACGATTTGCGTACAGCACCGCGAGCGGAGCCGGCGCCTCCACCCTGACGGATGCCAGCCAGAGTTTCGCCGCTGGTTCGCTTATGGGGGCCAAGGTTGCCATCATTGGCGGCGCTGGGATCGGGCAGCTTCGTACGATTACCAGCAATTCCGCCTATCAGCTGACAATCGACCAGCCATGGGAGGTTATCCCGGATAATACGAGTATCTATACGGTTGACCCTTACGTAACCTACCACAATATCATCGTCAATAACAAGTTCCAGGCAGTTCAGACCGGCGCCGCGATACAGATTTATACCAAGAGCTACGATAATGTCATTGCCGGCAATGTCGTACAAAGCAGCGCTGGAATTACTTTCAGCGCCAACCAGGTCCCCTCCCAAAAGCGGGCCGATTTCGCCTATTTCAATTACATTGGCGGCAATAGCATAACAGGCGGCAGCGACCCTTTGAGCGATATGCCGAACGTGAGTTTCATAGGCAACCTGACTTTCAGCTATGCGAACGATGCCCTGCACAGCACGGCCGCTTACGGATCGGAGATTCGCGGGAACACGCTAAGCGGCGTAGGCACCAGCACATCCTCGTTTTGCGGCGCTCAAATGCAGTATTTGTCAAACTGCAACAGATTCGGTTCACTTGGGGGGATATTCTTCAGTAGCATTGGTTCCCCGGTCTCATACCCGTTTGCGCAGGGTACATTAGTGGAACGCAACACCATAACTGACAGCGTCGCTGGAGTTCATCTCTTGAATACGACGTACGATACTCTCCTCAAGGAGAATAATCTCACGGGTGACGGCGTTGCCGTAGACGACCAGGGCAGTGTCCGCACTGTTACATATCTACCTGTGCCTGGCCCGCTTCCCGCTGCTGTCCCGACTCCTCCCAGACGACCATAAGAGTCCGCCTTATAGCCCAGCTGTCTGAGTCCGCAAAGGAACCTGTGCGAACGTCACCGGGGCTGGGAAGCGCTTCGTGCGGACACGCAGGAAAACGTATACCGCCCAGTAAGTTGGTGCGACTCCAGGTTTTCCTGGTGATGAGGCGCGCAAAGGGAGATCGTTGAGAATTCTGAGGACTTCTGTCCCATCCCCCCCACCGCCTAGCGCGTCCTCCTGTGGGTAGTTTCGATAACGGTCGCCCTGCCGCTCACCGTCGAACGCTCTGAGCATCCAAGCGTCCGAACTTAAGCCAAGTGCTTCGGCTTCTCTCGGGACCTCGCTGCGGGCTTGCCCATTGTCAAGACCACTCTCGACCGTCATAAGCTGCGGATCGACGGCATTTAGTTCAGAGCTGGGGCGACCCGAAGCCGACATGCCATTCCGCGCTTGAGTCGTATTCCTGCGGACCCGCTATCCTTCGCCCAGGCGCCTGTTTTGTAGCCGAACAAATTAGCTCATCCGGAACGCGCTGAATTCCGGGTTTACGGGCAGAGCCTTGGCCAGAGCCTCCATACAACACGCAAGTCTTCCCCATCTCTACCACGCAAAGGAGCCGCCGATTCTCGGCGCAGTAGCACGTCGGAGTATGGCTAGAGTAAGTTCAAGCACTTTGCTGCTCCCAACTCAAAGAAGTCTGGCGATGCAAGAAGGGGAGCTCGTCAGCATTGAAGCCAACCCGTTTCTGGCGCCGGTGCGGTGGACACCGCGATATCCTGAGATAGAAATGGACTTTACATTGAAGGGCCCGCCGGGACGGGCCTTTGGCAGGACAGCTCGTGCTACCACAAGGCGTTGGCGCCCAAGACCAGTGAACGGCTAATATTCCAGATATACTATTCGTGATGCCTCCTCCGTGGAATCTGGTCGAATTCACCCTGAGTGGGGCAGGCTCGTAGCCTGCAGCGGCCTCGCAGGCCGCCAACGCGCGCCCCATGAAAGCGGCGAAGTCTGAAACGCAGCCGTGCCCCAAGCGGCTTACAATGGTGTCGCCGCTCCTCCCCAGCCGCCTCACGTCCTGCGCCTGCTGGCGCACCGCCAGTTGCTAACAACACTGTCTTCCCCGAGTTGCTGTCTTGCTTGCAGTCTTGCTTGCAGTCTTGCTTGGAGTCTTGTTTGGAGTTGCTTGCTACCGAGCCCGGCAAGCGATATACTCCACTCAGCCGCCAGAATGCGGATCGAGCCGGCATCGATGTTCTCCGGTATCGAGCAGAAGGAAGTCATGCTTGACAAACCTTTTTTGCCTGCACGTGTCTCATGTCGCCGATAACGATTCTGTCGGCCGGCTACCTCACGGTAGCGGTCTCGCTAAGCTTCGGACTCATGCTGGTCAACGCTCTCCGGCTGCACCTCCACCGACTTGAAAAACTTGTGCTCGCTTTCATCGTGGGCTCCGCGGTTTTGAGCAACGTCGTCTTCCTGACGGCCGCACTGGGAGAAGCGCGCAAGAGCGTATTCCTTCTCATTGGTGCGCTTTCGTTTGTAGGCTGCATACTTAGCAGGCGGTTTGCGGCTCCTCCACTTCGCGAAAACCCTCTCCCCATGGACTGGAAGCTGCTCTATGTAGCCCTCGTAGCGGGATTTTCGTGGTATTACGTATCGAATGCGATGGCCCCGGAGATGAGCGCGGATGCCATCTACTATCATCTTGCGGAAGTGGCGCACTACAACCGTGCACATGGGTTCTCCGGGACCCGGCCAGGTTTCTATTCAACGCTCCCACAAGGGCTGGAAATGCTCTTCCTGTTCGCCTTTTCGGTAGGAAGACATTCGGCGGCTGCCCTGGTGCACCTGGCGTTCCTGTACGCTCTCACCTTTGCCATGTTGTGCTATGGGCGCAGGCAAGGCATGCCCTTGGCCGGTCTTAGTGGGTCACTGCTCATGTTTGCGGCTCCCGTGTTCGGAGTTACCAGCGTCATCGCCTACGTTGACACCGGCTTGGCGTGTGTGGTCTTCGCGGCCTTTTACCTCTTGCGCATCTGGGCTGATACGTCCGACAGGCGGGTGCTGGCTCTGGCCGGATTCACCGCCGGCTTCGCCTTCGCGGTCAAATATACGGGCGGCTTAGCGCTGCTGCTTGGTGCAAGGCATGATCGCGTTCCGGCTGAGAGGGCAGCCCCGCAAGGCCCTGGGATGCTGCGCGGCGTTCTTATTGTTTGCTGCGATTCCTATGACTCCGTGGCTGGTGAAGAACGTGGTCACCGTGGGAACCCGGTAGCGCCTTTCTTCAACACGGTGTTCCCCAACCCATACATCACTGTGGAATTGGAGAACGAGTGGCGGCAAGGGCAAAGTCATATGAACGGACTCACACTGCGAGAGATGCCACTGGAGCTTACTATTAAGGGTTATCGCGCTCAGGGCCTGTTCGGGTGGGTGTTCCTCCTGGCCCCGGTCGCGTTGCTTACCTTGAAGAAGACTGAGGGCCGGTATCTGCTGTTTGCGTCCGTCCTCCTGGCAGTGGCAATCCTGGGAAACAAGGGCGCCCGCTTCTTATGCCGGCCATCCCCTTCCTGGCCTTGGCCATGGGGCTCGCGTTTTCGCGGCTGCCCGCGATCGCCGCCGCGGTCGTGGTCGCACACGCGGTAACGAGTTGGCCCCCGCTGCTGAGCACCTACTGCGACAAGTACGCCTGGCGTATTTCGATCGCGCCTTGGGTGGCGGCTCTTCGTCTCGTTCCCGAGCAGCAATACCTCTCGGGCTTCACTGAGTACAAGACCGCCAAGATCTTGGAGAACGCGGTGCCAACTGGAGAGCGGGTGTTCGCCTACGACCTGCCGGCCATGTCATATTGCGATCGGGACGTAGTGGGAAGCTGGTACACCGCCGAAAGCATCCGGCTCCGGCAGACGCTCTGCCTTCCGCTGGTGAATGCCCAGCAGCGTATGCGCCGACTTACGTTTCGATTCCCAGCCCGGCCGCTCGATGGGATTCGGATCGTGCAGACCGCGGGCGGCTCGGATGTGTGGGAGATATCCGAGTTGCGGCTATTCCGCTCCGGCAGTGAGTTACCGGTGAATCATTGGCGCTTGGATGTTCAGCCGTGGCCTTGGAACGCCGGATTGGCCATCGATCGGCGGCCAATCACTTCCTGGCGAGCAAACCGGCCAACGTACGCCGGTATGTATTACGCCGTCCATTTCGATGGCGCCAGGAGATGGTGGACTCGGTTGTATTGGATTCCCTGCAGGATCAGTCGGAGATTCGGCTGCGCCTGGAAGGCGAAGTAGCGGGGCGGCGGGAGTTGCTCGTCCCCTCTCCCGAGTCCGCCAGCTTGCCGGCTGGTTTTGACCTCCGGCGCGCGGCCACCGAGGAGCTGAAACGCAGCGGAATCTCGTATGTGTTGATCTCGCCGGACTGTATTGCAACACGTGACGTGAAGGCCGGCCCTGGTGCATGGGGCCTCGCGCCCGTCGCCAACGTAGACGATTGGTCGCTGTACCGGATCGATTAATCTCAGCGAATCCATTGCTCACGCAATACGCCGCGACTTCCGCACTACTCCATGTCATCATTAAGTCAGAAAGGTGCGCCGCGCCCGCTGGACTGGCCCACTTACAGCAAGCACCTGGAAGGTGCCGTAACATCACTGAGTGGGGCAGGCTCGCAGCCTGCGCGGGGCTCCCAGCCCCGCCTGCCGGGTGGCGTCTGAAAGTTGCGTTGACGCGCGGCTTTTGGCGTTTTTAGGCGTTGACAAGCCGCTCCGCCCTGCCGGTTCGCATCTTTTCGCCGCGCGGCATCGCAACATCCCGAACGTTCGCTTTGATCTTCGCCATTGGCGAATCCTACCATGTCAACCGGCCATCCCGCATCCAAGCGCCACGCGTGCGTCAAGGGCGGCGGTAGGTCATGCGGATGCTGAAACTTGTCCGGGCATCTGGAAGTCAATTCACATAAACGCGAGTCACAGATCTCGAAGAAAACGTTTGGGTAATGACTTCAACAAGGTCCAGCTTTTACGCCGCGACTCCCGCACTACTTCATGTCATCGTTAAGTCAAGAAGGTGCGCTGCGCTCACTGGAGTGACCCACTTACAAGAAAGCACAGGAAGGTCCCGATCGGACCAAACGAACCCAAAATGGATATGAGCACCGGCGCGCCAGCCCCCCAGCCGTAACAAAGCCACAAAACGTGACGGAATGCAACCTGAAGCAGCGTTTTTCGGGATCCGTCGCCAAAGTGTCGCCGCGTCACCCGCCTCGGCCCGCCGGCGTCTTTGCGAAACGAACCCAATTGGTTCCGTTTGTCACATCGTAACTGAGTGGGCAGGCTCGCAGCCTGCGCGGGACTCCCAGCCCCGCCTGCCGGGTGGCGTCTGAAAGTTGCGTTGACGCGCGGCTTTTGGCTTCTACGCGTCCTTCGCAGTCGTGACAACCCTAAAGATGGCGACGCTCTCCTTGCCGATTTTCACCCGCTTCACCAATGTAGCCTTGAAGGCTCTTCCGGTCGGGCTGACAAGCCGCCACGCCCTGCCGGTTCGCATCTTTTCGCCGCGCGGCACCGCAACATCCCGAACGTTCGCTTTGATCTTTGCCATTGGCGAATCCTACCATGTCAACCGGCCATCCCGCATCCAAACGCCACGCGTGCGTCAAGGGCGGCGGTAGGTTATGCGAATGCCGAAACTTGTCCAGGCGTCTGGAAGTCAATCCACTTAAACGCGAGTCACAGATCTCGAAGAAACATTTTGGGTAATGACTTCAACAAGGTCCAGGTTTCACGCCGCGACCCCCGCACTACTTCATGTCACCATTAAGTCAGAAAGGTGCGCCGCGCTTACTGGAGTTTGCCCACTTACAACTAAGGTACAAATCGGACCAGGAATCATGAGCTGCCAACGAACCCAACATGAATCTGCCGAACGAACCCAAAATGGAGACAAGCACCGGCGGCCAGCCCCCACCCGTAACAAAGCCACAAAACGTGACGGAATGCAACCTGATACAGCGTTTTTGCGGACCCGTCGCCAAAGTGTCGCCCCCGCAAGGCGCCATCCAACCCCGCCGCCCGTCCTCGCCCCCCTCCCCCCGCGCGTCTCCGCTGTCCCCGCTTGCGCCACCCGCCGCAATCCTTTATGTTTAGGTTTCCCTATGTCCAGCAAAACTCGCATCACCGTCGCGCACGGCGACGGCATCGGTCCCGAAATCATGGCCGCCACCTTGCACATCCTGGAGGCGTCCGGGGCGGCCATCGAAATCGAGACCATCGAAATCGGTGAAAAAGTCTACCTGCGCGGCAACACCGCCGGCATCGATCCTAGCGCTTGGGAGTCCCTGCGCCGCACCAAAGTATTTCTGAAAGCCCCCATCACCACGCCCCAGGGCGGGGGCTACAAAAGCCTGAACGTCACCGCCCGCAAGACGCTCGGCCTCTATGCCAACGTGCGGCCCTGCGTCTCCTACCACCCGTTCATCGACACGCTGCATCCCGGCATGGACCTCGTGATCGTGCGCGAGAACGAAGAGGATTGCTACGCCGGCATCGAGTATCAGCTCAGCCCCGGCGCCATGCAATGCCTGAAGCTGATCACCCGCCCCGGCTGCGAAAAGATCGTGCGCTACGCCTTCGAATACGCCCGCCGCCACAGCCGCAAGAAGGTTACCTGCTTCACCAAAGACAACATCATGAAGATGACCGACGGTCTCTTCCACAAGGTCTTCGACGAAATCGCGGCGGAGTATCCCGACATGCCGAATGAACACTGGATTGTGGACATAGGCGCCGCCAAGATGGCGGACACTCCCGAGACTTTCGACGTGATTGTGATGCCCAACCTTTATGGCGACATTCTCTCCGATGTGGCCGCCCAAATCGCCGGGTCGGTGGGCATCGCCGGCTCCGCGAATATCGGCGACCATTGCGCCATGTTCGAAGCTATCCACGGCTCCGCGCCGCGGCGCGCCAATCAAAACCTGGCCAACCCCTCGGGGCTGCTGCTGGGCGCGGTCCTGATGCTGGTGCACATCAATCAGCCCGAAACCGCGGCGCGCGTGCACAATGCGTGGCTGCGCACCGTCGAGGATGGCGTGCACACCTATGACATTTTCACGGAAGGCTCCAGTCAGCAAAAAGTGGGCACCCGCGAGTTCGCGCAAGCGGTGGTGGCGCGCCTCGGACAAAAGCCCAACACCCTGAAGCCCGTAAGTTACGCGGCCGCGCCCCCTCCCGCGGAGACCACTCGCCAGGCTGCCAGCCGGCCCGATTCCCGGCTTGATCCAAAGGTGGATCTGGTTGGCGTCGACGTCTATGTGAACTGGCCGTCGCTCGACAACGGCAAACTCGCGGCGGCGTTACAACAAACGGCCGGCGCCGATTTGACTCTCACCATGATGTCGAATCGCGGCGTGAAGATCTGGCCGGACGCACAGCCGGACATCTTTTGCACCGACAATTACCGCTGCCGTTTCGCGGCTCGAGGCGTCGCCACCCAGGCGCAGATCATCGCCCTGCTCAGCCGCATCGCGGGCACCGGCATGGAGATCGTCAAAACCGAGAACCTTCGCAATTATGACGGCAAGGCTGGCTATACGCTGGCCCAAGGGGAATAAAGGAATGCCGGAACCATTAGTCGCCGTCATCATGGGCAGTAAGTCCGACTGGGAGACCATGCGCCATTGCGACGAGACGCTGACGCAATTCGGCGTGCCCCACGAGTGCCGGGTGCTCTCGGCGCATCGCACGCCTCAGCTCGCTTCGCAATACGCCGCCGAAGCGGAATCGCGCGGGTTCGAAGTCATCATCGGCGCCGCGGGCGGCGCTGCGCATCTCGCCGGAGTGCTGGCGGCGCAGACCGTGCTGCCGGTGCTCGGAGTTCCCATGGAGAGCCCGGCGCTGAAGGGCCTGGATTCGCTGCTCTCCACGGTGCAGATGCCCGGTGGTATTCCGGTCGGCACGCTCGCGATCGGCTCCGCGGGAGCCCGCAACGCGGCCCTGCTTGCCATCGCGATTCTGGCCAATTCGCGGCCGGAGCTGCGCGAAAAGTTGAAGCGCTTCCGCGCGGACCAGGCCGACAAAATCGCGCGCGAAACGCTCCCGTAGGACGGGCCTCCCGGCTGTCCCTTAAGACAAGCGATGGACGATCTCGAGGCGCGCTACCGCAGGCGAGGTTCGAAACGCTGGCGCGATCGCGTGCTGCGCCTGCTCGAGCCGCCCGCGCCTTTCATCATGAATCCAGCCGAGCCGAAGGACTTTCCCCTGGGCCGCTGGAATCTCTATATCGGAGGCGCCGGCCGCGTGGTCCAAGGGTACGTGAACATCGATCTGTTGGCGATGCCGGGCGTTGACGCGGCCGCCGACGCGCACCAGCTTCCGTTCCCTTCGAACATATTTCAACGTGTCGAATGCGACGCCGTCCTCGAGCACGTCCGGGACCCCGCGCAGGTCGTGCGCGAAATCGAACGCGTGTTGGCGCCCGGCGGCTACCTCCATTTGGTGACGCCTTTTTGTCATCCATTTCATGAGTACCCGAAGGACTTTCGCCGGTTCACTCTCGACGGCCTGAAAGAGCTGGCCGGACCTCTCGAAGTGGTGGCCGAAGGGTGGCGTACCGGCCCCACCGCCACCCTCCTGGTCATTGGGATTGAATACGTCAAGCTCCTGCTTCCCTTCCGCGCCTGGAGGGTAGTGTCGCACGGGCTGTGCGGCTGGGTATTGTTCCCGCTGCGCTACCTGGACCTGCTGCTATTGCGCTCCGCGAACGCCAGTCGGATCGGCAACCATTGTTACGTTTGGCTGCGTAAGCCAGAGCAGGCCGCGGCCA
>Ga0302324_100030142_pt1 | contig 10259 bp, 6 predicted proteins | sample Palsa_T0_1_FD_201949 | JGI IMG/M metagenome (GOLD analysis project Ga0302324, IMG submission 201949) | Peat permafrost microbial communities from Stordalen Mire near Abisko, Sweden - Palsa_T0_1 | ecosystem: Environmental > Terrestrial > Soil > Palsa > Peat permafrost | place: Sweden: Abisko... | reverse complement strand
GCCCGCTCGTATTCCGCAATATCGTCGAACGCCGACATCACTGCTTCATGGTAGGTCTTCTCGAACAAATCCCGATGCTCGGAATGATCGAGGATAATAGGTTTATTGTTTTTGACGGCGCGCAACACCATGGGCGCGATTTGCTCCGGCGTATAATTTCTGGGAGCTTTGTGCGTTCCAATATTAACCTCTTCCTTTTTCTTCGGCCCCCCGAAGCGTTGCGGTCTATAGAGCGCATTATTTTCCTTCATCCCCGTCGCAACACCGCCTGGGCAGTACACAGAACTGCCGATGGCGAATTCCGCCAATTCGATTCGCAAATTCAGCATCAATCCGATGACGCCCATTTTGGCCGCCGAATAAGCAGCATGTTGGGGAATCAATCCGGGCATCAATCCGGCGCGCGAAGCCGTCGCACAGACGTGCCCGCCCCTGTGCCGGGCGATCATACCCGGCAAAAATACCATCATGCAGTTGACCACGCCCAAGAGGTTGACCTGCAGGATCCAGTCGACATCCTCCTCCGTCATATCCGTGAGACGTTCGAAGGACGTAGCTCCCGCATTCGCAAATACGAGTGAAATATCGCCCAATGCCGCAGTAGCCTGCTCCTTCAAGCTCCTTACGGCCTCGCGATCGGACACATCGCATGGAATCGAGCAGGCGGCACCGCCGCGTTCGTTTATTGAATATGCCACCGCGCGGGCAGTATCCGGCAAGATGTCCGCAACGGCGACGGCCGCGCCCTCCGCCGCCAAGGCGAACGCTAACCCGCGGCCAATGCCACTACCGGCGCCGGTCACCAAAGCCGCCCTGCCTCGCAATTCCGTCATATTCTCTCCCGGCTCAAACTGATCTCACGTACGGTGGGAACGTCGACCAAAGTCTAATCTCAAACAGCGGATCGCCCAAGCGAGCGCTCGCTCTCGGCTACTAAATATTTCGTTCCCGCTGTGGTGCGGATTTCGTTACTCCGCTCGTCTCCTATAAGTAAGAGGGGTTCATGATCTTGGCGGCGCGACTTTTGCGCTCGCGAGACGAATGATTATTCGAAATCCTCACTCAGAAAAAGGAAATGTTTTTCTCGGCGTTTGCACGCATTTGCTTGAGGTCGGCCGTCGGTCGAGCTTAAGATTTGAGCGGGCGGAGTTAGGGAGATGCAATTGTCGTTTGCAGAGATCAATCGAATCTATCGGTACGGGCGGTCGATCGATTACGTGGCCACCGCTTGAACTGAATTCCGTCTAGATTCCCGAATACGACAGACGCGGCGGTGGATTGCGACCTGTCGTTCGTCCTAGCAAAGAAGTACATAAAGGTTTTGGGGGGGGATCGTATGAATCATCGATTGGGTGGGCTAATCGCCCTGTGCGGCCTGACGGCAATTGCCGTGTCGGCTCGAGGAAGTGAGAATCTCGACAGCGGGGCGGCGACCGGCACTGGCGAAGTGCAGGGCGTTGCTCTCGAGGAGATTGTGGTCACGGCTCAGAGACGGCCTGAAGCCTTTGTGAAGGTTCCGGTCGCCGAGACGGTTCTTCCGAAGCAAGAGATCGAGCAATACCAGATAAACGATCTGTTCGCGCTGCAGGCTCAAGTACCGGGTCTTCTGATCGGATCGAATTCGCATGCTTTCGGTCCGAGTTTGTTCATCCGCGGCATTGGCACGGCGGCGCCAAATCCGACGACTGACGAATCGATCGCTCTCAATATCGACGGGTTATCCCTCACAACTAACTTTGCCTATTTGAGCGGTCTATTCGACGTCAGTCAGGTCGAAGTGTTGAAGGGCCCTCAAGCCCTCTTCTACGGGCAAAACGCCACCGGCGGTGTGATTTCACTCCATACCAACGATCCGACTGATAAGGCGGAGATCATTCTGCGGTCCGGCTACGAGATCGAATCCCAGGATAAATTTGTCGAGACGATTTTTTCCGGCCCGGTCTCCGATACGCTCAAGTTGCGGCTGGCGGCTCACTACGACTATTCCAACGGATTCTTCAAGAACCTCGATAATCCGCCGCTCTCTTACCCAAACGCCGCGCCGCCGCCTGCGACGTTCCCGACTGGCGTACTCGGCCCGCCGACGAACAATGTCGACAAGGGCGATAATTGGATGATTCGCGGTACGGCACTATGGGAGCCGTCGAGCATATACAACGCGCGATTGAAACTGAATTATGATGACGAATCCCTGAATTACGCGTTGAACGAAGAGACAGCCACTTGTCCGGGCGGGGTGGTCAGCTTCACGGGTTTGCCGTTTTTCGATCCGAATATGAAGTGCGGGCTCAGCAGGAACTATTGGATCTCGTACATGGATCCTAAGTACTTTGTAGGGGCCCCGAACGGCGGCATACCGTTCTTTCAGTACGATCAAGAATATGCGACGCTCGAGCAGAACGTTAACTTGAGTAACTTCACGGCGACATCGATCACGGGCGTGTATGACTATGATAAGCAGTCATACGGTAATGGTGCTCAGCTCAGTGGGATGACGCCGATAGCCATCGGCCTCCACTACTCCGATCAGCAAGTCACCGAGGAAGCGCGCCTGACCTCGGATTTCGCCAATAGCCCGGTCAATTTCATGGTGGGCGCCTTTTATTTGCGCGGTCGTGAGAAGAACAGCCCCGATTTGGAGGGCAACACGGCGCTCGGATTACCGTCGACCCTGTTTAATGTTTTGCACACCATCGATATCGACCAAGTATCGGCGTTTGGGCAGGTAATGTGGAAGATCACAAAAGAGCTTGAAGTCGATGCCGGCGACCGCTGGACACATGAAACGCGAGATCATTTTCAAAATGACCTGACTCAGCCTGGCGAACCGGGACTCGCTCTGCTCGATCCCCATTTGGATACCTTCAAGAATAATCCGCAGGTGACCTTGATCTATTATCCGGCCGACGACATGACCCTGTACGCCGCCTACAAAACGGGGTTCAAGTCAGGGTCGTTCAATACTGCGGTAGCGTATGGCCCCACGAGCCCCACGTCGTTCGGGGATGAAGACGTGAAAGGCGAGGAGATCGGATTTAAGGCGAGTCTGTTCGAGCACACGTTGGCCCTGAACATCGACGCCTACAATTACAATTTTAAGGGCCTTCAAGTCGGCGCTAATACGGTGGAGGATGGGGTTATCGCGATTGAGACACTCAACGCCGCCTCAGCCAACACTCGCGGAATCGATCTCGATGCGACCTATGCGCCTCCCCCTGTCCAGGGGCTGACGCTGCGAGGTGCGGTCAACTACAACGACGCCCATTATAACACTTTCCCCAATTCTCCCTGTGCGAACAACCAGACCATCTCCGAAGGTTGCAACCAGATATTCGACACTGCGACGGGCGCGTATACCGCTCAGGATTTGTCCGGCAGGCCATTGGCGCATGCACCCAAATGGGTGACGACGACCGGGTTCGACTATACGACTCCCATCGACAACGGCAATATGGCCCTGCGCTTCGGAGGAGTTCTTACCCACGTCACTGGTTATTATCAAAATTCTCTAGACCTGGCGGCGTTTAGTCAGGGCGCCTATACCAAGGGAGATCTCAATATCGCTCTCGAGGGCCACGATCGAGCATGGGAGTTGGCGCTAATCGTGAATAACGTCACCGACAAGATCACCGCCGTGAATTGCACCAACTCCAACGAGAACGGAGGAGTCATCCTTGGCGGCCAACAGGCGGGCAAAGCCACGGGGGGGCCGGCCGGTGACGATTACAGCAGTTGCGATCCCGACATTGGCCGGGAGATTTGGCTCCGTGTGACGGTACGGCCTTTAGCGCTTTTCGGGCGGTAGTATGGGATCTTTGGTGTTGAAGCTCGTGTAGCAGGCACTCTGCGCGGCCAGTGTTGCGGCATGTTGCATCGAAAGGTTAGAACGTGAAATGCACGGCAACAGAGCAGCCCGACGACATTGATATCGAATATCTCAATCGCAAATATGCGCAAGAGCGCGGCAGACGCCTGCGCACCGAGGGCGCGCGGCAATATATCGAGGCCGAGGGCGGGCTGTCGGGCTACTACGAGCTTGATCCATATTCTCCGCCCGTAGTTCGAGGTGCAATTTCTGACGAGGTGGATGTCGCCATCATTGGTGGGGGCTTTGCGGGCCTCATCGCCGGCGCCCGCTTAAGGCAAGCCGGCATCTCCAATCTCCGAATTATCGAGATGGGCGGCGACTTCGGCGGCACGTGGTATTGGAACCGATACCCGGGCGTGCAGTGCGACGTCGAGTCCTATACCTATTTACCGTTGCTCGAGGAATTGAATTACATCCCGAAGGAGAAATTCTCCTACGGCCCGGAGGTTTTCGACTATTGCCGTCGCATCGCAAAACATTTCGACCTGTATGAGACGGCGATTTTCGGGACCATCGTTCGCGCCTTGCGTTGGGACGAGTCGATCAAGCGCTGTCGGATCGGCACGAACCACGGCGATGACATTCGAGCCAGATTCGTTGTTCTTGCTGCCGGTTGCCTGAATAAGCCCAAATTGCCCGGCATTCCCGGCATCGAGACTTTCGAGGGACACTCCTTTCATACCTCGCGCTGGGACTATGACTACACCGGCGGGGACACGAACGGCGGGCTCGTCAAGTTAGCGGACAAGCGTGTCGCGCTCATCGGAACGGGGTCCACGGGTGTCCAGTGCGTGCCGTTCCTCGGGCGTTATGCAAAGCGCCTGTACGTTTTCCAGAGGACGCCATCATCCATTGGGGAGCGCGGCAATTATCCGACCGATCCGCGGTGGGCGAAAGCGCTGCAGCCGGGCTGGCAATTGCAGCGACAGAGAAATTTCCACGCCGGCGTTTTCGAAGGGCTTGCCTCTCCCGATGCCGATTTGCTCTGCGATGGCTGGGGCGAGATTAACCGCAACGTGGCGGCGAAGCTGATAGCCATGGGGAACCCTACAGTGAGCCCCGCCGAGTTGGCGAAGCTCCGAGAGATGGAAGATCACAAACTGATGGAGAGGCTTCGCCGGCGTATCGATGACATCGTCGCGAACAAGCAAACAGCGGAGACCCTCAAGCCGTGGTATCGGTTCTTCTGCAAGCGGCCTTGCTTCAGCGACGACTATCTCAAGACGTTCAACCAGCCGAACGTCGAGCTGATCGATGTGTCTGCGTCGAAAGGCGTAGAAAAAGTGACGAAAAAGGGAGTGGTGGCCAACGGGACCGAGTACGAAGTCGATTGCATCATTTACGCCAGCGGCTTTGAGATCACCAATGACCACAGACGACGCCTGGGTATCGAGACGATCGAAGGCAGGGAGGGTGTGTCGCTTTACGACCACTGGGGCAACGGCTACAAGACGTTTCACGGCATGTCGATCCATGGCTTTCCGAACTTCTTCTACATGGGGTACTCGCAGACCGCGACGGTGGCCGCCCACAATCTCAGGTTTGAGCAACAAGGCTCCCATATCGCTCACATCATCAAGGAGCTGATATCACGCGGCATAGCGACCGCCGAGCCGAGTCAGGAAGCCGAGGACGCCTGGTGCACGATCATCCAGCAGTCCCTGGTCGCCAATCCGCAAATCTTGGCATGCACACCGGGCTACCTCAATAACGAAGGCACGGGCCGTTCCGCGCTTTACGGTGAGCCTTATGGCCCGGGATTTTACGCTTTCGATAGGCTGTTGAAGGATTGGCGGGATAAGAGCGATATGGAGGGGTTTGTTCTCGGCTCATGACGGATGGGCCGGTTCACCTAGAGGGTAACGGGGTATGGCAGGCGGCGAAGTGCGCAAAGTTGCGCTTGTTACAGGTGCGAGTTCCGGTATCGGCCGCGCCACGGCGGAAGCGTTTATCGCCGCTGGCTACGCTACCGCGCTGCTCGACATCAACGAGGAGGCCGGCAAAAGAACAGAGGCTGCGCTTCGGCAGAGCGGTGAGTGCGCCTTCATACGCTGCGACGTCGCGGACGATGAATCCGTAGGGCGATCCGTCGAGAAAGTCATCAATCTCTATGGCCGCTTGGACGCCGCGTTTCATGCAGCGGCCGTTCCGGGCGAGGCGCAACCCACCGCGGAATGCAGCATTGAAAACTGGAATCGGGTAATTGCGGTGGATCTTACGGGCACCTGGTACTGCATGCGCCATGAGATCCCGCAAATGCTGAAGAGCGGAGGCGGGGCGATCGTCAATTGCTCCGCCGCGGCCGGTATCAGAGGCGCCCCGCGCTTGCCCGCTTACGCGGCCGCTAAGCATGGCGTCGTGGGCCTGACTAAGACCGCCGCCCTGGAATATGCAAGGCAAGGTATCCGTGTCAACGCCGTTCTGCCGACTACGACGGACACGCCGATGATCTCTCCAGAGAGGAGACAGGAGATCATGGAGGCGGCGGCCTCGAAAATTCCGATCGGCCGTATTTGCCGGCCCTCCGAGATTGCGGACACGGTGATTTGGCTATGCGGCGGCGGTGCCAGCTTCATCACCGGACAAGCGATCGCCGTGGACGGCGGACGTACGGCGCATTGAGGTCAAAAATTTCTGCCTCCGTCCCGCGCGACGCCCAATTACCGCGACGGCCGGCGAAGCAATTTCGCGGAGGGCCAACCGTTCAGATACCGACGACAGTACATTTAGTATGCCAAGAGGACGCAATATGACGCGGCAGCGAGGACGATACGTGGCAAAGCGTTCGCCCGCCGTTGCCGAAGGGTGGAGGCTCGAGCGTCACACTCAGGTAAGCCATCTCTTCGGCGCAAATGGTATGCGCATCGGTCCCGATGGCCGTCTCTATATAGCGCAGTGCGTCGGCAGCCAGATCAGCGCCGTCGACTTAGCCACCGGTGAAATCGAAACGATCAGCCCGTTAGGGGGAGACATCATCGGCCCCGACGATATCGCTTTCGATGACCATGGCAATATCTATGCCACCGAGTTCATGGATGGGCGCGTCAGCGTGCGCCGCGCCAATGGCGAAACGCAGATAGTACGAGATGATGTTCCGCACGCGAACGGAATTACGTTTCATCAGGGCCGTTTGTTCATCGACGAAAGCCGCATGGGAGGTCGTCTACTCGAGCTCGACCTCAACGGCGGCGCGCCGCGAGTGGTGGCGGAGAACCTGGCCTTTCCTAACGCTCTGGCGCCCGGACCTGACGGCTGGTTGTATTTTCCGCTCGTCGTTGACAGCGAAATCTGGCGCATTCATCCGGACAGCGGCCGAACCGAACGAGTGACCGCCGGGTTGAGCCGTCCCGTTGCGGTGAAATTTGACTCCAAAGGCTTCATCATCTCGCCTCAGCAGGCTTCGGGAGAAGTGCTGCGCATCGATCCGCAGAACGGCAATAAAACTGTGCTGGCGACCTTGGATCCGGGGCTGGACAACTTGACGTTCATGGGCGAGCGACTGTTCATTTCCCACATGACCGATGGACGGATCACCGAAATTCTGGCCGACGGCAAGAGTCGGAATGTGCTGGCCGGCGGATTTCATGGCCCGTTCGGCCTTGCAGTCGGCGACGATGGCAGGGTCTATGTCGCCGATCATGTGGCCTGCTACGTTCTCAAGCCCGGCGGGGGCGTGGAATGCGTCGGGACTTCGTTCGTTCCGGGTTTTGCTGGGGGCACACGCGGCATGGCGCGGGTGGCGGGACGCGGATTTGTCGTCACCACGTGGAAAAGCACGGTCGCACTCTATCAGCCAGAAGCCGACAAACTCGAAGTTCTGGCCGAGGGTCTCGGTCAACCCTATGGAGTGGCCGTAGCGCCCGACGGTACATTTATAGTCGCAGAATTCGGCGCAGGGCGCGTGTCGTCAGTCCGACGCAACAAAGTAGACGTCCTTGCCGCCGGCCTGCGCAGGCCAATCGGGGTGGCAGTCGCCCCCAGTGGCGAATGTTTCGTTTCCGAAGAGGGAGGAGGTCGGATCGTCAAAATCACCGGGTCCGCCATCGAGACGGTGTTGGACGGTTTGCAGAAGCCGCAGGGGATCGCCGTGCATGACGGCAAACTCTACGTCGTGGATGCCGGAGCCCATTCATTGATCTCATTCGACATCGAGAGCCGCACATGCAACACCATTGCCGCTGATCTGCCAGTCGGCGCTCCTCCCGGCGTAATTCCCAAGCCCCTCCGCGGTGGGCCATTTTCAGGCCCGTTCGGGCCGTTTGCCGGCATCGCGGCGGCTTCGGATGGCACCCTATATTTTTCGGCGGACGCGGAGGGCAGCATCATGGCGCTTCGCCCGGAAAAACGCACAATGTAGAACTCCATCGTGGCGCAGACCATATGAGGCCAAATGTGGAAACGTCAGACTGAAGGGTCAGCGCGCACTGCGTCACGGATTTCTGGGTACTGTTTGTCGGTAAACCGCAGGCCAGTTGGTTACAATGTCGGCAATAATTCCCGGACCTAGTCAAAAATTCTGGTGAAGTCTTGCTCGGGAAGCGCGCGGGCAAAAGCCCGCCAGACGCCGCCGATGAGCCGCCCAACCTCGCCGGGACAACCGGTCGGCTTCTTGCAAATACAAGCGCGCATCTATGTATTTCGAAATCCCGACGTCATAGCGGTCCCGCGAGATGTGTTAGTGAACTTGTCATCCACCGCGGACTTCCGTTCCGGGCTCAAGTCGACGGGACCGATGGGTGAATTGGCCAGCGCGCGGGCATCAGCGATATCGTATCCCAGAACGGAGAATTCGCTGGACGCGACGTTCTTCGCCATGGGAAGCCCGATATTCCGAGACCCAAGAATCCAACTACTGGCCGCAGGATCAATTGCTCAGCGGGGAATGAGTAACGGATGAGCGCGACGGCAAGATTCTCGACACGGACGGGGCGCGCGTTATCACCCGGCTCGGATTGCTGACAAGGCGAAGCATAGAGCCGTTTTCGATCAGGGCTCCCGCCGCGGTCTCTCCCCGCGTTCTGAACTGTTGCTAACTGGATGACTCCAAAAACAGCACCGAAGTGAAATCTCGTTTGCTGATCTTCCACGCATCTGCCTCGCGAACCAGCCGATCTTCGTACCACCCGTGAGCCTGGCAGATTGGGCCACCGGACTCGCCTGGTGTCAGCACTGCGTCCAGATAGCTAGTGGCTGTGGCATGCTGATCATCGCCCACCACGACGAAATTCATCATACGATGTAGCGTCGGACCTAGTCGCGCATGACCGGGCATCATATAACCAAGGAATGCGTCGATACCTTTTGCCCTGAAGGAGCGATAGTTAGCTTCGATATCCCGGGTGAAACAGGTCGTGAAAAGCTGCCAATCGCGTCGGTCGACCGCCGTCGCGTAACGCACTAGCAATGAAATAATGGCGCGCTCGTTTTCTGCTGTCATATTTCCTCCACTTTCAGCGTTGAGGCACAGCGCCTGCAGTGATCGCTCTTGGAGAAGGCCGGTCAAAGCTCCTCAAACGTCAGACACAAGCCGTTTTTCCAGTCTCCGGCGTCCGTCCTGGGGAACGCCGCATGCCCCTCACGAAATGCACTCTTGAACGCCTCCATGTCGGAAACCTGGTGAAGGGCGAGATAACGATAGGGCGGCTTTTCGGGCCACTGCTCATGCGGGCGAGTCTTGTCCCACATCTGATTCTCGGGCGCACGAAAGAACTTCATCTCGTGATAGCCCGGCACCTTTGCAAGGGCGGGCGCGCAGACGTTCTTGTACCATTTTTCGAAATCGGGTGCACGATCCGCGGAAATCGGATTGGTTAGCATCAAGATGATAGTCTTGGTCATCGGGTCACGCTCGCGTGTGTTGAAGTTGGGCACGAAAGAGGGCTTGAACCATTCTCAGAAGGCAAATTCAGCGCGGACGCCGAATGTACGCGGATCAGCATAGGTGACACCGTCCGCAAAGTTCGTTTCGGTCGCCTGCTCGTAGTAGCCTCTATCGGTCAAGTTCTTGCCCCACAAGGCCAGGCGAAGCTTCGGCATGACTGAGGGCGAGAACCGAAGCTCCGCAGCGACCGTAGTGTACGTGGGCTGGATAACCGTAAGCGCGTCATCGAAGCCGTAGCTGCTGCTGTAATATACCTTGGCGAAGGCTCCGAACTGGCCGATCGCGGTGTCCAAGGTGTAGTTGCCGGAAATCGTTGCTGTGAATTTCGGCGATCGGAGCATCCGTTGACCGCTCAAATCCTCCGACACCTCATTATTCCCGCCTGATGAACTAGGTACGAAGGCCGCCGCGTCGGGAAAGCTGATGTAGCGGTTGTCGAGGTACTCGACGCCTGCGGACAGGTTAAATTGTTGTGTCACCGTCCACGAGGTGTCGATATCGATGCCTTTG
>Ga0302324_100030141_pt1 | contig 10259 bp, 6 predicted proteins | sample Palsa_T0_1_FD_201949 | JGI IMG/M metagenome (GOLD analysis project Ga0302324, IMG submission 201949) | Peat permafrost microbial communities from Stordalen Mire near Abisko, Sweden - Palsa_T0_1 | ecosystem: Environmental > Terrestrial > Soil > Palsa > Peat permafrost | place: Sweden: Abisko... | reverse complement strand
GAGCTCGTAACGGTCGTACCCCCTTGGTATGGTTCGCGGGGACCACCTCCGTGGTCGGCCATGAGGCTCAAACCAAGCACTAAAGGGCGTTCCTTTAGGGGAAAATGTTGGCCAAGCTTCGTCGTTGTTATCGACGCGTTCTGGTGGGCACTTGGCGCCTCGGCGCCCGTGATCCGTCGCCGGTCGTGCCGGCACACATAACAACGGGAGCGACCATGCTGAACATGGTGGTTGTAATAGGGAGCCTGGCAAAGCCTATGCAGGTGAGGAGCTTGCCCAGTGGGCAGAGGTAACAGAGTTCCCGCACAAATACGGGGGTTTGTCGCGCTCGGCTCGCTAGAGGCAGACGCAAGCGCGGCTCAGGTATATCGTCCGTTGCTGCGAGCGAGCTCCTCCAAAAGCTGGGCCACGCCATCTTCGGCATTGGGCGGCAGGACTGTCTGCACCGCAGCTAGCACTTCGGCGATCGCGTTTGCAGGAGCTGCCGCTCGCCCTGCCCACGCCAGGACTGTGAGGTCATTGTGGTTGTCCCCGATCGCGAGGACCTCTCCGACCGCAACACCCAGTCGCTTGCACACACGCTCGGCTGCGTAGGCTTTGGAGATCCCGGGGCCGGCTATTTCCACCCAGTCCAACCCCGACGAGGTCACGTGGCCCTTTTCGGCGACCTGCTCCTTCAGTTCGGCAAGCAGTGCCCCCGCGGGCCAACCGGGCCGGCGCATTATGAGCTTTATGCAAGTTGAACTAACGGCTTGGACTATGTCATCGACCGTCTCGGTGAGGTCATCCCAACCCCACGAAGGATCGACGAACCCGACTTCGTGAGTGAAACTGTCCATTTCTTCAACGGCAAAGACTGCACCCGGGAAGATCTCGCGGAGCATTGTCACAAAACCGGTTGCCACCTCTGCCACCATCGTTTCGATCTCGATAACTTCCATCGACGAGATGTCTACAACGGCGGCCCCGTTCGAGCAGACGCCGAGCGGCCCGAGGCCGGCTTCCCGGGCGACCGCCCACGTGATCCTGGGTGGCCTGCCGGTGATCGGGATGACGTGTAGCCCGGCTTCGCGCGCCGCCCTGACGGCGCAGATCGTCCGTTCGCTCACGGTGCCGTCGGGGCGTAGCAGCGTACCATCCAGGTCCGTCGCCACCAGCCTGACGGGCGGCAGGCCCGTTCGCGACCCCGCACCCCCCTCGGTTTTTACCACCTGCCCGAGGATACCCGACCTCGCTGCTGGCGGGGGCGACCACGGCCGCCGCAAGGCCGCGCTGGGCACCTGAGGCAGCGTATTTGACCGTGGCAGCAAGGTCGCCCGGAGCACTAAGCTGAGGCGTGAACGAGGCCGGGCCATTGCGTTCTTGCGTCCCTCACGTGGCGGGTCGCCTGCCCGGCTCACACCACGAAGACCTGGACCACTGAGTTAGGAGCGATCTCTGATGGACCTTCACCAACTGCTCGGCGGCGACGCCGAAGCCCTTCTTACGTACGAGTGCAAGGGCATCAGCCGCGATGACCTGATCCTGCCGGGCCCGGACTTCGTGGACCGGGTGTACTCCTGGAGCGACAGGTCTGTCCCTGTGTTGCGCAACCTCGGCCTGCTGCTCAACACCGGCCGGCTGGGCGGTACGGGCTACATTTCGATACTGCCCGTCGACCAGGGCATCGAGCATTCGGCGGCGGCCAGCTTTGCACCCAACCCGATCTACTTCGACCCGAAGAACATCGTCGAGCTTGCGATCGATTCCGGTTGTAACGCGGTCGCGACGACTCTGGGAGTGCTCGGCATCGTGGCTCGCCGCTATGCCCACAAGATCCCCTTCATCGCAAAGCTCAACCACAACGAGCTGCTCAGCTACCCCAACACGTATGACCAGGTGATGTTCGGCTCGGTCCAGGAGGCCTTCGAGCTCGGTGCCGTTGGGGTGGGTGCGACGGTTTACTGGGGCTCAGAGGAGTCTCGCCGTGAAATGCAGGAGGTCTCCGAGGCCTTCGAAGAGGCGCACTCCCTCGGGTTGTTCACCGTGCTGTGGTGCTACGTCCGCAACAATGCGTTCAAGAAAGACGGTGTCAACTACGAGGTTTCCGCTGACCTCACGGGCCAGGCCAACCACCTGGGCGTCACCATCCATGCGGACATCATCAAGCAGAAGCTGCCGGAGAACAACGGCGGCTACAACGCGATCGGCTTCGGCGTGACCTCCAAGCTCGTCTACAGCGAGTACACGACAGACAACCCGATCGACCTCACCCGCTGGCAGCTCGTCAACACCTACATGGGCCGCATCCCGCTGATCAACAGCGGTGGCGCGTCCACGGGTGCCGGCGACCTGGAGGCAGCGGTCCGCACGGCCGTAATCAACAAGCGAGCCGGGGGAGCAGGCCTGATCATGGGCCGGAAGTCTTTCCAGCACCCGATGACCGAAGGCATAGCGCTGATCAATGCGGTGCAGGACATCTACGCCGACCCGGCAGTCACGATCGCCTGAGCCACGAAGCACTCGGCGAAGTCCCAGGCCTCGGCCCTTTGCCGTGGCGCGGGGAAACCCACCCGATAAGCTCGTATGTCGCGTACGGTTCACCAGGGGGGCACAACTTTGACTGACACAGTTACCACCGGGCACAAGTTGAAGACCCTGGACCGCGTCGTCATCCGATTTGCCGGGGACTCCGGCGATGGCATGCAGCTGACCGGGGACCGTTTCACGACCAGCTCGGCCATTTTCGGCAACGACCTGTCGACGCTGCCTGACTTCCCAGCCGAGATAAGGGCCCCCGCGGGCACGGTCGCTGGAGTTTCTGCGTTCCAGGTCCACATTTCGGACCACGACATCTTCACCCCCGGCGACCACCCCGATGTGCTCGTCGCCATGAACCCAGCGGCCCTCAAGGCTCACCTAGCGGACCTCGAGACCGGCGCCGCCATAATTCTCAACAGCGACTCTTTCGACGAGCGGTCGTTGCAGAAGGCCGGCTATGCGGCGGATCCCCGGGCCGACAAGAGCCTCGACGCGTTCACGGTGTACGAAGTGCCGATGACGTCGCTCACATTGGAGGCTGTTAAGCCGAGCGGCACAAAGGCGCGCGACGCCGAGCGTTCAAAGAACTTCTTCGCTCTCGGCCTGGTCAGCTGGATGTACAGCCGTCCGCCCGAACCGACAATCGAATGGGTGACAAAGCGCTTTGCCGGTAACGACATGGTGCGCGAAGCCAACACGCTGGCGTTCAAAGCCGGCTGGAACTTCGGCGAGACTGCAGAGGTCTTCGAGTCCTCCTACGAAATAAAGCCAGCCCACCTTCCCCCCGGCACATACACCAATATTTCGGGCAACATCGCGCTTGCCTGGGGCCTTGTGGCTGCAGGCCACCTCGCGAAAGTCCCTGTTTTCCTCGGTAGTTACCCGATCACCCCCGCATCGGACGTCCTCCACGAGCTTTCTAAGCACAAGAACTTCGGGGTGCGGACGTTCCAGGCCGAAGACGAGATAGCAGGTGTGAGCGCCGCGTTGGGCGCTGCCTATGCCGGCTCGCTCGGAGTGACCACTACGAGCGGGCCTGGGCTCGACCTCAAGTCGGAAACGATAGGTTTGGCCATCTCTTTGGAACTGCCGCTACTTGTCATCGACATCCAGCGCGGCGGGCCCTCTACGGGATTGCCGACCAAGACCGAGCAGGCGGACTTGATGCACGCGATTTACGGCCGGCACGGTGAGGCGCCTCTGCCGGTCCTGGCCCCGTGCACTCCCGGCGACTGTTTTTACATGGCCATCGAAGCTGCTCGGATCGCGCTCAAGTACCGGACCCCGGTGATATTGCTCTCTGATGGCTACCTCGCCAACGGTGCGGAGCCCTGGATCATCCCTCACGTCGAGGATCTGCCCGACATATCGGCCGAGTTCGAGTTCGCCACCGAGCCCAACAAGGTCATGCCGGATGGGTCGGTGACTTTCTGGCCGTACCTGCGCGATCCAGAGACACTGGCGAGGCCCTGGGCGCTCCCCGGCACGCCCGGCCTGATGCACCGCATCGGCGGGCTCGAAAAGGCGGACGGTAGCGGCAATGTCTCCTACGACCCCGTCAACCACGAGCTGATGGTCCGCCTGCGCGCTCAGAAGATTGCCGGCATCGCAAACGATATTCCCCTCGTCGAGATCGACGACCCTGACGGGCTCGGCGGTGCGGATCTTCTAGTGCTCGGTTGGGGCTCGACTTACGGGGCGGTTCAGGCCGCGTCCCTCGCCGTGCGCTCGACCGGCCGGCGGGTGGCGAGCGCCCACCTTCGGTACCTGAACCCGTTCCCGCGCAACCTGGGTGAAATAGTCAAGGCCTACAAGCGGGTCCTCGTCCCCGAGGTAAACCTGGGCCAGTTGAGGAAACTTGTCCGCGCTGAGTTTCTTGTCGACGCGGTGGGGCTGAACAAAGTAGACGGCTTACCGTTCCGTCGGATCGATGTACAGGCTGCAATTGTCTCGCATTTGGACGCCTTGGGAAGCCGTAACGGCAATGGCGCCTCGAGAGCTGCCGAGGAGGCACTATGACAGACGTGGCACTGCCCGTCACGACTAGAAAAGACTGGTCGAGCGACCAGGAAGTGCGTTGGTGCCCCGGCTGCGGGGACTACTCGATCTTGACCGCAGTCCAACTGATGATGCCTGAGCTAGGTGCCAAACGTGAGGACACCGTTTTTGTGTCGGGGATCGGCTGTTCCAGCCGTTTCCCCTATTACATGAACACTTACGGCATCCATTCGATCCATGGCCGCGCCCCGGCGCTCGCCACCGGGTTGGCGGTTGCGCGTCCGGATCTCCATGTCTGGGTGATAACCGGTGACGGCGACGCACTTTCTATAGGTGGCAACCATCTCCTGCACGCTCTCCGTCGCAACGTCAACTTCACCATCATCTTGTTCAACAATCAGATTTACGGCCTGACAAAGGGCCAGTACTCTCCGACGTCGGAGACTGGGAAGGTGACGAAATCGACGCCTTTCGGGTCACTTGACTACCCGTATAACCCCGTGTCGCTGGCGCTCGGTGCGGAGGCTTCGTTCGTGGCGCGTACCCACGACATGGACCGCAAGCACATGACCGAGATCTTCCGGCGGGCCTACGCGCACAAGGGCGCTTCAATTGTCGAGGTCTACCAGAACTGCAACGTTTTTAACGATGGTGCTTTCGAGACAATTCTGGCCAAGGACAACCGCCCCACAATGCTCGTACCGCTGGAGCACGGGAAACCGGTGCGTTTCGGGCCCGACGGAGAAAAAGGTGTGATCATCGATGGGAACGGGAGCGCGGTGATCGTAGAGGTGTCGGAGGTCGGAGAGGAGCGCCTGCTGGTCCACGACGAGTCACGTCGCGACCCCAGCCTGGCATTTGCGCTTTCCCGTCTAGCTAACGGCCCGTACTCACCGACCCCCGTCGGGGTCTTCAGGGCCGTCGACCGGGCGGACTACGGGTCCCTCGTGCAGGACCAATTGCTAGCCGCTTCGGCTCGTAAAGGCCCCGGAGACCTTACAAATTTGCTGCATTCTGGGACCACCTGGACCGTCGAGTAGATCGGCGCCCTCCGGGGGGGGGTCCTTCGGGCGAGCAGGTTTAGCCGGACCATTGTGTTCGCGGGGACGCGGGCCGCGGTTACGGCGCCAATGGCCAGGTAATGGTGGCGGAGCAGGGCTCCGAAGGGTTGGCTGGACGAAGCCTTTTCTGCACGGTGGGTGTTCCTCGCGCTACTACTGCGAATGTGCGGTTTGACGGGAGTTTTCTGGCATCGCGACGCCCGATGTGGCGACAAAGGGTTTTGTTGCAGGGCAGACCTAGTGGTGCGAGAATAACGCCAAATCAGCCATCCCCTCAAGAGGAAGAAGTCCCCGATGCCCGGTAAGGGCCTGACGGCGGGAAGTGTGCGCCGTCTTCAAGTAGTGCTCACCACGACTTCTGTCATCGCGGTGACCGTTTTGGTGGGTGCGGGTTTCGCTGGTACACAGCTCGCCGGCGCTTCCTCACCCAGGCTCGGCGTCACTCAAACACTGCGCGCCGCAGGGGCAACACACGGTGCGCGAACAACGCACTCCGCTCCTCAACGGATGGTACGGGCGCCCGCATTGTCCACCGGTACTCCGCCGCAGTCGGCGACGTACCTGGGCCCGGAGCCGGCCAGCTCCGCGCTCTCAGTGGATGTCGTATTGGCTCCTTCAAACGCGTCGCATCTTGCCCAGTTCGTATCGTCGGTGACCTCGCCCGTCTCGCCTCTGTACCATCGCTACCTCACGGAGCCGCAGTTCGTGGCTCAGTTCGGGCCACCCTCGTGGGCTGCGCTGGAGGCCGAGTCGTGGATGCGGTCCGATGGCTTCACCGTGTCGGCCGAGTCGCCTTTCGTCATCTCGGCGGTTGGCACCGCCGGCGCAGCGTCACGCGCGTTCGGCTTGGATTTCGGGCGTTATAAGACGGTCGCAGGTGTGACCGGACTTCTCGCTTCGGGGTCCCCGCTGCTCCCGGCCGACCTCGCTGGAGGCGAGGTAAGCGGCGTCGTCGGCCTCAACACTTTGGACGGCCCACAGGACTTTTCTGCGAGGCCGCTGCGAGGCGGCGCGCGAACCCAGCGCGAGGTCGTGCGCTCTGCGGTCACTGCCAGGACACCTGAGACCGGGGCTCGCGTGCCTGCAGTGGCGGGGGAGCCAGTTCCTTCTGTGAGCCCACCGGCAGCCTGCTCGGCGGCAACGACGGCGGCCGACGGCGCCGGCGAATATACGCCGGACCAGCTCGCTACGAAGTACCAGCTGAACGACTTGGAGGAGGACGGGCAGGACGGCGCGGGCGTGACGATTGCGCTCCCGGAGATAAACGCCAGTTCTTCCAGTGATATCTCCGCGTACAAGTCGTGCTTCGGGCTTTCCAATTCGGTCACGGTTGACGATGTGGACGGCGGGCCGGGGGCCGGGACCGTCGGCAGCGGGGAGGCCGACATCGATATCGAGATGGCGGCCACGCTGGCCCCAGACGCCTCGATCGTCGCCTACGAAAGCCCGGCTACGAACACTGGTCTGATCGACTCGTTGACCGACATAGTGACAGCCAATACCGCCAAGGTGATCTCGATGAGCGTCGGCGAGTGCGAGACGCAAGCAGAGGGAGGCTCGGCGCCGTCGTTGGCGACCTCGATGCACGGCCTCCTTATGGAGGCGGCTTCTCAGGGGCAGTCGGTGCTGGTGGCGACGGGTGACCAGGGATCCGAGGCATGCTTTGCGTATTTGCCGTCCTCTGGCGCGGCGTCGGGGACCGAGGTCGACCCTAGCTACCCGGCATCGGATCCTCTTGTGACGGCCGTTGGAGGCACTGTCCTAACAGGCGGTACGGAGCTTGCTTGGAACGACTGCAACGGCGCGGCCAGCATTTCGTGCGCCGAAAGCTTTGTCCCCTCGGACGTGACCGTCCCGACGCCCTCTGATGGGGCGGGCGGTGGCGGTGTCTCGCAGTTTTTCTCGACGGGGCCGACTGGGCAACCAGTGATCAGCGGCAGCGGTGGTTACCGCGAGACGCCCGATGTGTCTGGCGAATCTGGGAGCAATTACGGCTCAGATGTGGAACTTTACGTCGACGGGACATGGGGTCCCTGGCTCGGCACCAGCCTCTCCACCCCTCTGTGGGGGGCCTTGGCAGCCGACCGGGACACGACTTGCGTGGCGTCCACAGGAGACTTCGACACGGAGCTCTACGCCCTCTACAACGCCGGCTACTCCGGGGCGTTCAACGAGGTGTCGAGCGGGTACGACCACTCGGCCTCGGGGTTTGCGGCGGCGTCCAGCAGCAACGACTACACCCAGACGAATTCGGGTGATTACCCGACCGCCACTGGCTACAACATGTTTACCGGGCTGGGTTCGCCGCTAGCCGCTGGGCTGGCGTGCAGCCAAGTGCTCGGTTCCTACAGCGGTTCGGCGGGGCAGGCGCTAACACTCGACGGGCTGGGGCTCGAGAACGCCTCCTTCCTGTTCGGCGGGTCGCCGGCCACGGTCGAGTCCGAGACGGCGACCCAGGCAACCGTCGTGGTGCCCGCTGGTAGCGGCGAGGTGGCGATCACAGCGAAAGGTGGTCTCGGTCAGAGTTCGGCGACCGGGACCTTCACCTACCCGGCCGTTACGACGACCACCGTCGCTCCCACCACCACGACTCCCGGTGGAGGCGGCGGCGGAGGCGGAAGCGGTGGAGGCGGAGGCGGCGCCCTTCTCGGGCCGACGGCCGCAACGACAACAACCATTGCAACCACGACAACGAGTGTTTCCACGACGACGACCGTTTTCACTACGACGACGGCTCAGCCAGGCACTACAACGACGCTGCCGACTACCACCACGACGGCCGCCAGGACCACGATCAGAACTAAAGGCTCGTCGTCCGCTGGTTACTGGTTGGCCAGCGCGCATGGCGACGTTTACCAGTTCGGTGACGCCGTTTATCACGGTTCGCTGGCAGGTAAAGGCACTCCGGTCGATGACATCGTCGGGATCGCTCCCGCGCCAAGCGGTGGCTACTGGATGGCGGCCCGGAACGGGAAGGTCTACAGCTTCGGCAGCGCTAAATCCCATGGCTCGCTCGCAAGCCAAGGGACCGACGTCGATGACATCGTCGGCATCGCCCCCGGCCCCGGTGGGGGCGGTTATTTCTTGGTCGGGCAGAACGGCAACGTTTACCCTTTCGGGTCGGCCAAGTTCCACGGCTCGTTGCTCAGCAAGAACGTCGATAATATTGTCGCTATTGCGTCCACCCCGGACGGGCGCGGTTATTGGGTCGTGAATTCGAAAGGCGCCGTGTCGCGTTTCGGCGATGCCAAGAAACTGGGTTCCCTGGCAGCAAGCGCCGATGTGACCGACATTGCCGGTATCGCTGGTACTCCCGACGGCCGTGGCTATTGGTTGGTCGGCAAGAACGGTGCGGTGTACCACTTCGGTGACGCGGCCAATCATGGTTCGCTCGCCGGCGGGAAAGCGTCTGCGGACATTGTGGGGATTGCCTCCAGCCCCGACGGCGGAGGCTACTGGCTAGTTAGCGCCAAGGGCGCCGTTTCTCACTTCGGGGACGCTGCGTTCGCCGGCTCGCTCTCGACCAAGCACTCAACTGTTGTTGGGCTCGCGGCGGTCTAGCTGTCGGAGGCCAGGTACACCGCGGTACCAGCTACCTCGCGCAGCCGGGGGAGGCGTCCTAGCAGGGTATCGCTCACGTTCTTAGGGGCGTCAGCGTCGGTAAAGCGGGGACGGTCTCGGGGGTGAAGTTCGGACGGAGAGCCACGAGCCGTACGCCGTAGCGCTCGACCTCCCCGGCCAGGCTCCGTGTGAGCGCCGCGATGCCGGCGCAAGCCAGGTTGAACCCGCCCATCTGGTGACGGGACTCGAGGGCGGAGGTGGCGGAAGGGAGCACGATCACGCCCGAGCCCTGGGCCACCATGTGCCGTGCGGCCGTGGTCGCGGTGATGAAATGAGTACGCGCCGCGGCTGTCACCGGGGCCATGAAGTCCTCGAGCGGCATCTCGATCAGCGGGACGCCTTGCACCACCGGGAAACTGATGGTGTTGAAGGAGACGTCGATGTTCCCGGCCGTAGTGGCGACGCGGTCGGCATGAACGGTGACTGAAGTTTGGTCCATGGCGTCTACTTGAGCGGTCTCGGCTACGCCCCCGGCCGAACGGATCTCCTCGGCCACTCGGTCGAGCTTGGCCGGCGTGCGGCCCGCCAGGAACACCGTCGCCCCCGCTTGCGCAAAGGCGCGTGCCACCGCCGCGCCCATTGCCCCCGCTGCTCCGTAAACGACGGCGTTCTTTCCTTGTAATTGCGCGACTTATCCTCCGTTGCCGGCGTTGATGCATTGCTGGGCGTTCCTGTTCGCCCGTTGAGCCATTGTCACTCAGTTACCGGGCTCCCGCACGGGGTCTTCGACTGCACGTCGATATGGTCACTGGCCGGGGGCAGGATCTGTGGGTATGGAACCGTTGTTGCCGAAGTTCACGGGTTGCGCCAATCATGCAGCGCAGGTACCGGCAGAAGAGCTTGCGCTGGATCTCGTTCACATGTCCTCTTGGTGTCGTCACCCAAAGCTGAAGTGGTCGACTGATGATTTGGTCAATTGGGGAATTGACACATCGAACTAAGTGCGACGTTTGGTAGGGTAGTAGGTGAAGCGCTCGGGACCGGCCTTGACGGTCTCCTCCTAGTCGGTTGGTTCTTGCTTGGAGGAGGTGGCATGTCGAGCGCTGTCCTGTCTGCTGC
>Ga0302324_100030139_pt1 | contig 10259 bp, 13 predicted proteins | sample Palsa_T0_1_FD_201949 | JGI IMG/M metagenome (GOLD analysis project Ga0302324, IMG submission 201949) | Peat permafrost microbial communities from Stordalen Mire near Abisko, Sweden - Palsa_T0_1 | ecosystem: Environmental > Terrestrial > Soil > Palsa > Peat permafrost | place: Sweden: Abisko... | reverse complement strand
AAAGCGCCTGATCGAGCCCGAGGAGGTGGCCGCCACCGTCGCCTTCCTCGTGGGCCCAGACGGCCGGGCGTTCACGGGCGCGCCGGTGATCATGGATCAGGGCTGGACGGCGCGGTAGGCGTGGCGGGGACCGGCTGATCGCGAACGAACGTTGTTCTCAAGCGCGGCAAAAACACGACCATGAGAACAACGTTTGCGGCGCGCCCCGGACCGGCGGGCGGGACCCCCCCGACCGACCCCCCGGCGCTACCGCGAGCGCTCGAAGACCGCCGCCAGCAGCGGCGGCCAGTGGCGGCTCAGCGCCTCGCGGCCCATGAACAGCCCCAGGTGACCGCCGGCCGTGGTGTCGCGCAGGACATCCTCGGGGGCCGTCCCCGCGTAGTCGGCGAGCGCGAAGACCTGGTCGGGCGGGGTGATGTGGTCGGTGGCGCCGGCCAGCAGGTTCAGCGGGCACGCGATGCGGCCGAGGTCGACGTACTCGCCGGCGACCTCGAGCTTCCCGGCGATGAGCTCGTTGTCGCGGAACAGGTGCTCGACGATCCACAGGTAGAACGCGCCGGGAATGGCCTGCGTGTACTTGAACCAGTCCTCGAACTCCCGGTAGCGCTCTCGATGCTCGGCGTCTCCGATGTTGGCCAAAAGCGCGAGCTGGCGGGCGATCTCGTTGTCGGGCTGGATGGCGATGAACCCGGCGAGCATGTGCTCGCCCGCCAGCACGCCGCCCCCGGAGGCGACCAGCGAGCGGTAGACGGCGAGGTTTCCACCCGGAGCCAGGGCGCGGAGCACAGCATGGACGACGGGCTCGCCGCAGTGGAAGTCGATGGGCGCGCCGGCGATGGTCAGCGTGTTGATCCGCTCCGGCCGCAGGGCGGCGTAGATCGTCGCCAGCCAGCCCCCCTGACAGTCGCCGATCAGGTTCACGGTGCCGCCGGCGTGATCGACGGCGCGGTCGATCACCTCCAGATAGTCATCCATGCCTGCGTCCTTGGTGAGCGCCGTCGCGCCGATCCAGTCGAGTGTGTATGCCCGCTCGAGTCCGGCGGCGAGAATCGTCCGCATCTGGCTCTGCTCGGAGGAGAAGTCGACGATGCAGGAGTCGTGGCCGGCCTGCGGCGGCAACACCAGCGTGGGGACGACATCGGCGGGCCGCACAGGTGAGAAGTCCCGCAGCCGGGCCACGGGGGCCTCGAACACGACTGTATTAGGCGAGCTCCAGCCCGGCCGCCGCCGGTCGGTCATCGCGGCCCACCAGTGGATCCCGTCGACCAGGAGCTCCGGTGGTGTGGCGCCTCGGCGGAGTGCGGAGACCCACCAGTCGACGGCGCCTTCCGCCGCGGCGGCCCAGGCGGTGATGCTGTCCGTCAGCGCGATCTCCTCGAACGACGGCGAGCAAGTCCCAGCCATTGCGACTCCTTTCCTGGACGGCGCCATGCCGCCACCGATTGCTTGCATGATAGCGGGAGGCCTGCTAAGCTGCAAGCACACCAAGCACGCTAAAGGAGTACCACGATCATGGCCACAGCTAACACCAAGAGCAGCTTTGTCCCCGATCTCGAGGCCGCCACCGAGCGCGCACGCGAGACCAACGATCGCCTCACTGAAGTGGGCCGAAAGGTGACGAACGCCTACCTCGACGGTGTCGAGAAGTACACCGAGGGCTTCGCCGAATTCGAGCGCAAGCTCGGCCAGCAGACGCATGTCGAGGCCGTTGCCAGCATGCTCGATACCCACGCCCAGCTCACCGAAGAGGTCGTCAAGGCGGGCGTCTCGGCGGCGCGCGAACTGATCACCGCCTAAAGACCCCGCGTGCCCGCAGCACGCACCGGGGACATCGATCTCCACTACGAGAGCACGGGCGCGGGCGCGCCCGTGCTCTCGTGCCTTCATGCGCGCCGCTTAGGACGCGCCCCCACGCCGACGAACGCCTCGTAGACCTCGATCAGGGCCTGGCGCTGGCGCCCGGTCAGCCGGGAGTCCTCACGGATCGCCATGATCACGCGCGACGGGCCGTCCTCCTGGCGGGGCACGCCCGCCTGTTCGTAGAGCGTATCCGCCGATACCTTCAGCGCGTCGGCGATCGCCGCTACCACGTGCTCCGAGGGAGCCCGCAAGCCGCGCTCGATCTGGGACAGGTAGGGATTGGAGATTCCCACCAGCTCGGCGAACTGGCGCATCGAAACCTCCGACAACTCCCGTTGCCGGCGGATGAACTCTCCCAGCGCCGACGAGCTCCGTTCCGCCACGCGCCAAGGATACGATCGCTCACTCGTTCTTGTATGTAGTCCTCGACCTCGGCAACCTCGATTCGATCGACCGCGCCGGTCTCGCCACGTTGCTCGTCGCGAGCGCGCGCGAGGTCGGCAATCGGATCGGTTTACCCTCCAGAGGCCTGCGCCGCGAAGGGGAGCACCGCGGTGAGCTGGCAGATCTCGAACACGCGGTGCACGTGCGGTGGCCCGGGAATGATCACGATATGGACTCCCCGCTCCGCGCAACGCTTGGACGCGGTCACGACGACGTGGATTCCACTGGAGTCGATGAAGCTCACGCGGCTGAGGTCCAGCACCATGCACTGCGGCCCTCGTTCCAGCGCTTGCTCGACCGCGACGCGCGCGTCGTCACGCTCGGCGAGACCCCATTCGCCCTCGAACTCCAGCGTCGTCGTCGTGCCCTGCTCGCTGACCACGATCCGCAGATCCACGGGGTCGATGACTGCGGATAGGGCTTCTCCGGGCTGTTTGGGTGGGGTCACGTACTCCTCGGCGTTCGTCTTGGTCGAGGACGAACTGCCCGCCCACATCGGAGCGCCAGTTACCATCCCGAAATCCTGCACCGCGCCGGCGGGGGGTCACCCGCTGGACCGTTAGGGCGACGTTAGCACCGCTAGGCTCTCGCGGGTGGAAGGAAGTGCGACAATGGGTTTGCGCTTCACGTGCGGACGTTCGCTCGAAACGCCTCTTACGCCCCGGCGGCTTGCCGCCTTTCCCTCTTCGCGGTGTGGGATCAGATCCCAGGGAAAGGCAGATTGGATCCGCCTCATGGCTGACCAGACCGAGTACGAGCGAGCCCCTTCGGGCCCGCTGTCGCTCGCCATATCCAACGCGATCGTCGGGATGCTGCGCGAGTACACCGGCCGGGGACCGACCAAGGCACGGACGACCATCCGCGACAACGTGGTGGTCTGCATGCTCGAACAAACGCTGACCAAGGGCGAGCAGTCCCTGGTGGCGAAGGGGCGCGAGGACAAGGTCCTCGAGATCCGTCACGAGTTTCAGAATGCCATGCGCGAGGAGGGCAGCAGGAAGATCGCCGAGCTCACGGGACGCAACGTGCTCGCCTTCCTCAGCGCCAATCACATCGATCCCGACCTCGGCGCGGAGATCTTCTTACTCGACGGGCCCCCACGCGAGGTCAACCACGTCGCGGACGCCTGAGGTCAGAGCGTGTCCTCGGCCTTCCGGTAGACGATCTGCAGCACGTCCGATCCGAACACGGCATACGAGCAACTCAGCGTCAAGCGTCGTCCTCGCGCCAGCGGCGGACCGTGGAGCGGAGCGCTAGATATCCGACTATGCCGGGCAGCGTCGGGAGCCAGAACGAGATGGCACGGTACGCGAGAACGGCGATGATGGCGGTGCTCGCGTGGAGGCCGAAGGCGACGAAGGCGCCGATCATCCCCCCTTCGACGCCGCCGATGCCGGCGGGCAGCGGCAGCAGGCTGCCCAGGGTGCCGAGGAAATAGCCCACGATGAGGACGGCCAACGGCACTGTCGCCCCGAACGCATGGAAGCACACGCCGAGCACGGCGATGTCGAAGCCCCAGTAAGCGACGGCGCCCAGGAGCCCGAGCCGCCGCTGCTTGATCAGGTCGCCCGCCGTTCGCACTCCGCTCCCCAGTGTCTCGGGCGCCTTGCCGAGCTTCGTCGCCAGTTGGCCGACGCGCCCGGCCCGGCCGGCGAAGCGTTCGAGCCGCTGCTCGACGTCGCTGGGCATCAGCGCCAGGCTGAGGATCGCCGCCGCCAGCACCGCCGCCAGGATGGCGGGGAAGAGCGTGATCGCAATCGAGCCGCCCCCCGCGAAGACGCCTAGCCAGAGCCCCAGTCCGCACACCAATAGAGCACCGAGGTAAACCGCGTACTGCACGACCAGGCTCGCGACCATGCGGCAGGCGATCGTCTCCGCGCTCAGGCCTGCACGGCGCAGCGCCCACGCGGTGACGGCCACCCCACCCGCGCCCGCGGCGGCCACCAACCGGATCGCCGCGATGCCGGCGAGCGGAATCTCGATGCTCGCGCGCCAGTCGATCCGGGGAACGCCACGGCCGAACACTGTGCGAAAGAGCGCCGCGTAGCCAACGATGGAGACCAGCTCGAGCACCGCCCCGACACCGAGCGACAAGGGATCCCCGCGCTTGAGCTGACCCCAGGTCTGCTTCAGGCCCGCCAGCTTCGGGATGAGAAAGTACAGGCCGACGACGGCGATGACGATGAGCGCCATCGCAAGCACCAACCGCCTTCGCGTGATTACGGTGGGCTCTTCGTCCTCCGAGGGCCCGGCGGCCGACGAAGGACCGGAAGGATGGACTCGGTCTTCGACGCCGGACATTCGAACCGCCTCCTAAAGCTCCCTTAACCGGCGATCCGATTCTTGACGCTTCGCCGCCCGGCGCAGCCGAGCTCCGCCGCAGCACGACGGTAGCGCACCGGCTGGGCGAGAGATACGAGTCCTCGGCTGCTGTGAGGCCTCCAGCGTCAACGATCAGACGCGTTTACGGCTGCGTCTGGTGCTTGCGCCCAGCGGACGCACATGGTGCGCGACGACGATCCGTAAGAGACCGAACCGGCCAGCGCGGGCGGACCGCAAATCCCGGCCGCAGGGCGAACCCCCGCCGCAGCGGGAATCCCGGTCGTAGCGCGAATTCTGCCGGTTGCGAAGGAATCGGTGGATCGGGATCGATCGGCTGGTCTGGCGTCTCGGGGCCGCGCGGGTCCGGTGAAGGGACGTCGGGCGCTCCGGGACCCGGGTCGATCGGGGGCGAGGGCTCGGGCAGCTCGGGCCCGGGCGGCTGGGGCGTCACTTCGAGGACGATGACCATGGCGCCATGGTGCCCGAAAGCCCGAGAGTCAAAACGCCTCGCGGTGAACATCGGCCGGTTCAGACCTAGGAACGGGGGTACACCTCAGAGAGAGAACGAATACCCCAAGCGAAAGAGACCCTTCACATGAGCGAGAAACGTGGAAAAGAGAAGCTGGCCGAGTTCCTGGCCGAGGCCCGGACGACCGAGTTGGCGCTGGCCCGGACCCTCCAAGCGCACATCGCCATGACACCGGCCAGCGAATACCGCCGCGGGCTGGAGCGACATCTGTCTGAGACGCATGATCACGCCACGCGCGTCGAGCGGCGCGCGAAGCAGCTCGGCTACGGGCGCTCATTGCCCCAGGTCGGCATCTCCGTGGCGGAGACGCTGGTCAGCCAGGCGCTTGCCCTCTCGAAGGCGCCGCTCGACCTCATCCGAGGTGACAGCGGCTCCGAGAAGCTCGTTCGCAACGCCCGCGACGAGTGCGCAAGCGAAGCAATGGAGATCGCGATGTACGACGCGATCGAAGAGTTCGCCCGCAAGCTCGGTGATGAACCGACGGCGGAACTGGCGGCGAGCATCCGCTCGGATGAGGAGCGCGCGCTGGCGGAGGTGCGCAAGGCGATCCCGACGCTCACCGACGACGTCTTCACCGCCGAGGTCGAGGGTAAGGACCCCTACGATCCGACGCGGACGGGCGCCGCGCGCGACATCAAGCGCGCTGCGCGCACGGTTCGCCGGTCGGGTCGCGAGGCGGCCGAAGAGGCGACGTCCGAAGTACGCAGCACAGCCCGTCAAGCGCGAAAGATCCCGGGCGTGGCGCGCGCCGAAGGCGAGGTCAAGGGAATCGTCGCCTCGGAGTCCGATCTCGCAATTGCGAACTACGACAAGCTGAGCGCTGAGGAGATCATCCATAAGCTCTCCGAGCTCTCACAGATCGATCTCTCCAAGATCGATGCCTACGAGCGCCGCCATCAGAACCGCAAGACGGTGCTCGACCGGATCGCCAGCCTACGGGCGGACGAGCCGTGGCCCGGATACGACGAGCTCACCGTGGACGAGATTCGCGAGGTGCTCTCCGAGGCGGACGAGTCGACCGCGAAGAAGGTTGCCGATTACGAGCGTCGCCACAAGGACCGCCAGGGCGTGCTCGGAGCCGTCGAGCGCGAGCTGGCGCACCAATAGCCGGCGGATGAAGGCTCTCCCGCCCGGGTGTCGATCGCCCGGGCGGGCGGCCACTATTCCGCGCCCTCGGCGCGGTAGCGGGCCCGGCTCTCCTCGAGCACGGCGAGCGCGTCGTCGCGCGGGCGCCAGCCGGTGACTTCGACCGGCTTCCCCTCAGGCTGCTTGTAGATCGAGAAGAAGTGCTCGATCTCGATACGGAGCTGAGGGGGAATGTCCTCGAGTTGCTCGAGGTCCATCCAGTTGGGATCTGTGCAGGGAACACACAGGACCTTGTCGTCCCCGCCCTCTTCGTCGGTCATGCCCAGTAGTGCGATCGGCTTGACCTCGATCAGACAGCCCGGAAACGTCGGCTCCGATACGCACACGAGCGCGTCGAGCGGATCGCCGTCTTCCGCCAGCGTCTCCGGGAAGAAGCCATAGTCGGTGGGATACACGACCGAGGCCGACAAGAACCGGCTCAGGAAGAGCGCCCCCTTCTCCAGGTCCCATTCGTACTTGTTGCGGCTGCCCTTGGGAATCTCCACCCGGCAGATCAGCCGCTCTCGCCTGGCAGGTCCGGCCACGATGCCCCGGCTACCCGCCGCGCCGAATCCGGAAACGCCGCGGCCGCGCCGCCGTTTCGCCGCGGCGGCCTCGGGGTAGCCACAAGCCCTGTATGAAGGTTCTCGTCCTCGCCAGCGAGCCGATCTCGGCCGACCAGCTGCGCGCGGCGCTGGACCATTCCGGCGACGCCGGTCTCGAGAAAACCGAGGTGCGGATCGTGGCTCCGGCGCTGCACGCCTCAGCGCTCCAATTCTGGATCTCCGACGCCGACGAGGCGATCTCGAAAGCTGATGCCGTGTGGCGCACCTCGGTGGCCAAGCTCGGCGCCGCGGGCGTCGATGCCCAGGGCGACACTGGAGAAAGTGACCCCATGCAGGCGGTAGAAGACACACTGGCGAACTTCGACGCGGAGCGGATCATCCTCTTCACCCATCCCGAATCCGAGCAGCGCTACCGCGAGGACCTCGATGTGGACGAGCTCGAGCAGCGCTTCGGCCGGACGGTGGAACACGTCGCTGTCTCCACCTCTGACGCTACGTAGCCGCTAGCGCGGGCGCGACTCGCGACCTTCTTCGACAACGGCGTGCAGCAGTTCGTAGTCGTCCACGAGCTCGAGGGCGAGCCCGGCGACGTCGGTCACGCCTTCGCCGAGGATCCGAGCGCCGTTTCCGGGCCGGAAGGGCCCAACGGTCAGCTCCAACCGCTTATGAGCAGCCGTGACCGCAAAGGTGATCGGGGCGGAGCCCGCGGCGGATTGCGCCAGGGCGGTGACCGTGTCGGCGACGAGGTAGATGTCGGAGAAGCGATCGAGCGAGAGGTGGGTCCGGGCGGCGACCGCTCTCGCCACGCGCCCCAGCACGCCGCCGAGCAAGCCCACCGGCCACACGGTTACGACCACGTCGCCGGAGAGCGGCATCGGCATCCCGCCGGCCAGGTCGTCGTCGCGCGGGCCCGGGAGCGGCCGGATCGGGGCGCCCCGGTTCTTGAAGCTCATCCGCACCTCCGTCCCGCCGTCGGGAGCGCGGATGAACTCGGCCCGGTCGGCGAGCGCGCTGATGACGGCGAGTCCGACGCCCATGCGCTCATCTGAGGGACCGACGTACTGGATCCCCCCGCCCCAGTCGCGGATCGTCGCGTCGACCCCATCGGCGTGGATCTCCAACTCGACGACGAGCGGGCCTGGCTTGCCGGCGTACGCGTAGAGGACGGCGTTGTTACACGCCTCGCTGACCGCGGTCTTCAGATCGTCGAAGAGCTCGGAGTCGAGCCCCAGCGACTGCGCTGCGCCCGCCAGCGCCGCGCGCACGAGAGCGGGCGCTTCCGGGCGGCTATCCAACTCGAGACGCACCGCCGAAAAATCTTCGGTCACATCTAACGTATCCCCGGCCTTCCCGGCGAGCAGAGGCACCAAACCTGCGCCGTCAGGTTCGTGGGCAGCCTTCGCCCCGGTCGCGACGCAGGCTACCGAAACGCCCGGATCCAGGCTGGGTCCGAGCTCGTTTTGATCATTCGCCGTGGGGGTAAGGCGTACGCATGTCTTCGACCGTCGCACCGGAGCGGGCGACCGATCCGCGCTTGCAGCGGGGCGCCTACATCACCGACGGCGAAGGGCTCTACTTCGTCGAGCGCGCGGCCTTCACGCCGACGTCGCTTCGCGCCAACGTTCTCGTCGTCGAGGACTGCCGGACGAACAGCGCGCTCGAGCTCGACGTCGCCCAGGTCGAGATTACGTGCACGCTCGTGCGTAAACCCCCAGTCACGTCGCTAGGCTCGTAGCGTGAACCAAACGAATCGACTACGTGAAATCGAAGCGCTCGGCCAATCCGTGTGGCTCGACAACCTCAGTCGCCGGCTCCTCGACGACGGCGAGCTCAGCCGGCTGATCGAGGACGACGGGCTCTCCGGCGTCACTTCGAATCCAAGCATCTTCGAGAAGGGCATGGGCCACTCCGACCGCTATGACGACATGTTCCGCGAGCTCGCGCGCGAGACGGAAGAGCCGCAGGAGATCTTCGAGCAGCTCGCCTACCGCGACATCAGGGATGCGGCGGACCTCCTGCGCCCCACCTTTGAGCAGACCGAGGGCCAGGACGGCTATGTGTCCTTCGAGCTTCCCTCCTCGCTGGCCCACGACGCCGCAGGCTCGGTGGCCGCGGCGCAGAAGCACCGGAGCTCGATCGACCGGCCCAACGTGTTGATCAAGGTCCCGGGCACCGAGGCGGGCGTCGAGGCCTTCGAGCAGCTGACCGCCCTCGGCGTAAACGTAAACGTCACCCTGCTTTTCGCCGTACCCCGGTACGAAGAGATCGCCGAGGCGTTCCTGCGTGGGCTGGAGCAGCGCGTCGAGCGCGGAGAGCTGATCGATACCAGCGCGTCGGTGGCAAGCTTCTTCGTCTCGCGCGTCGACACCAAGATCGACGCCGAGCTCGAGCGCCTGGGCCGGCCCGAGCTCCGCGGCCGGGCGGCCGTGGCCAACGCCAAGATTGCCTACGAATCCTTCCGACGCATCTTCTCAGGACCACGCTGGGAGCGACTGGCCGCCCACGGCGCGAACGTCCAGCGACCGCTGTGGGGATCGACTTCTACCAAGAACCCCGACTACCCGGACACTCTCTACGTCGACGAGCTCATCGGCCCGGACACGGTCAACACCATGCCCGACGAGACCCTGGCCGCCGCGCGCGACCACGCGACCCCGGCGCGTACCGTGGACCACGACTTCGAGGGCGCGCACGCGGCAATGGATGCGGTCCGTGAGGCCGGAGTCGACGTCGATGACATCGTCCTCCATCAGCTCGTCGAGCAGGGCGTCAAGGCGTTCAGCGACGCCTACGACTCCCTCCTCGAAACCCTCGAGCAGAAGGCGCGAGAGCTCGCCCCCACGAGCTAGGGCCCACGACGAAGTCGTGAGCCCTTAGACCCGACCACCGGGCAGTGCCCGGCGGTCGGGTCCCTGACTAGGCCCGACGAGGCCCGTTGCGCGCCGCGAGTTCGCCGCCAGGCGAACTCGCAATGGAATCGGCTTTAGCCGATTCCACGGCGTGTCCGGCCTCGGCCTCCTCCTGGTTCTGGTTAGAGACAGCGCCCGGGGGGTCCGGCGCGCTATCGCCATCTGAGCGATTCTCGTCCACGGCTACCAGCGTCCGTACCATCTACGCCGACCCGCGGCGGCACTCTCGACGCCGCCGACGAAGAAGCCGAGGATCCACAGGACGACCGCGGCGACGAGCACGAGCCACAGGAGATGGACGGCAAAGCCGGCCGCGCCGAATACGGCGAGGATCAGTAAGAGAATGACAAGGGCAACCATCTGATATCGACCTCCTTGGTCGGTAGCAACCTCTCCTCGAGATGCTTTGTTGTGGTCAGCACCTACCCAGGATCGGAGGTCGCCATGCGCAAGGTCAACGGACGTTTACGGGTCGGCCGAACGCAGAGAGGATCGCGACGCACA
>Ga0302324_100030138_pt1 | contig 10260 bp, 8 predicted proteins | sample Palsa_T0_1_FD_201949 | JGI IMG/M metagenome (GOLD analysis project Ga0302324, IMG submission 201949) | Peat permafrost microbial communities from Stordalen Mire near Abisko, Sweden - Palsa_T0_1 | ecosystem: Environmental > Terrestrial > Soil > Palsa > Peat permafrost | place: Sweden: Abisko... | reverse complement strand
TTACCGCAGCCGGAAGGACCGATGAGGGCCACGAATTGGCCGTCCGGTACCTGCACATCGATGGGGCCGAGGGCTGCGAACGACTGCTTACCGCGCGATCCGGTCCGGCGAAGGAAAGATCGGGTCACATCGCGTAGGGCAAGCGTCGCCATGGTTAGCCGATCACCTCATCGTAGCGAGTCATGATTCGCTGGTACTGGTTACGTAGATGTTCGCGCATGGGCGCGAGATCTACGGTGGTGAGCTCACCGTCGCGCAGGACGATGCGGCCATCGATGATGACTGTCTGCACATCGCGACCTACGGTACTTTCGGCCAAGGTAATCATAGGGTCGACGACGGGGAACTGGTCGGGGTCGGTGGTGCCTACGAGCACGATGTCGGCTAGTTTGCCGGTTTCGAGCGAGCCGATGGAGTTGGAGAGGCGGGCCGCGGCTGCTCCTCCGCGCAATGCCTGATGCAGGATCTGTTCGTGGGTGGCTGGCAGGTCGACGTGATAAGGGGTGCCTGCAACGGCCTGCTGGCCGAGGACTGCGCCGTGCAAGACCTGGAACATATCGAGGCTTGCCCGGGTGGCGGCGCCGTCGGTGCCGAACCCGATGCGGATGCCGCGGTGCATCATTTCCAACACACGGGGGACGCCGATGCGGTAATTATTCAGGGCGCAGTGGCAGGCGGAGACATCGCGCTGGGCGTAGAGGTCTACCTCGTGGGTGCTGAGCAGAACGGAGTGCGCCGCGTGAACGTAATGATCGAGGCATTGCGTCTGCTCAAGATATTCGGCGGGCCGGACGCCCCAGTGGGCGATGGCGTAATCCACCTCGTAGGTTCCCTCGGCCAGGTGAGTGTGGATGGGGGTTGAGAGGGCGTGAGAGAGTTCGCACATGCCTTGCCGTAACGCATCGGTGTTGACGATGATCTGACGCAGGGCGAGCCATGCGTTTACGCGGGGATGGTCTTTCCAGCGCAGGACTAGTTCTTCCGAGCGGCGCAGGGCTTCGGCGGTGGAGCAGCGCATGTTTGCCGGGAGGTCTTCTTCGGTGTCCATGGTGGAGAGGGCTATGCGGCCGCGAATGCCGATCTCATCGGCGGCGCGTCCCATTTGGTCGGCGAAGGGTCCGCCGGCTTCGAGAAAGCAGGTGGTGCCGGAGCGGATCATGGCGGCGTAGGCGGCCAGGCCGCTGGCGTGGACGTCTTCCGGGGTGAGGCCGCTCTCAAAGGGGATGAGATAGCGCTGCCACATAGGGTTGCGCAATTCGCCGCGACGCTGGATGGCTTGTAGTTTGCCGTGGAGGAATTGCTGCGCGGTGTGGACGTGGCAGTCGATCAGGCCGGGCATGGCGATGGTGTCCCTGGCTTGCAGGGTTTCTTTTGCGGTGGGGGCTTCTGCGGCTTTCCCCAGCCAGGAGATGGTGTTTCCGGTGATGGCGATGGCGCCGTCTTCGATGATGGTTGCGGCCTGATCGAAGCAGACTACGTGGCAACCGGTGATGAGGAGGTCGACTTTTGGGTTCATGGTGTGTGCTCTCTTGTTACCTGGTAGGCCTCTTCGAGCAGGCTCATGTCGCGCAGGGTTTCCGGTGGAGGGAGCTTGGGGCGGCCTGTAACTCGGGCTGCTGCGTACATGGGGCCGGCGAAAGCTTCTTCACTGAACCAGAAGGGGATGTTTGCTCCGGGTTCGGTTTCCAGGGGAATTTGTAATCGATTCAGTGTCGTTTGTTGTTGGAGGTCGAGGCCGAGGTCGACGCCGTAGCGCTCTACGGCCAGGCGGGCTCCGTAGGCGGGGTCGGCGGCGTTGACCGCGTGACCTCGCAAGAGCGCGGTTAGAAAACGGACTAGCTCGGGGCGGCGGTTGGTAAGGGTTTTGCGTTCGATGGTGAGGAGTGAGGTGGAGACCCGGTAGCCAAGGTCGTAGAGGCGGGTGACGTAGAAGTCGGTTCCTTCGCGCAGGCCCATTCGTTGCAGGGTTTGTGGTTGATTGGTGACAAAGCAGAAGTAGGCGTCTCCCGCTCCCTGGAGTAGGGGCTCGGGGGAAAAGCCTACCGGGACCATGGTGTAGGTCTCGGGCAGGTTGTTGATGCGAAAGAGGGCTTGCAAAATGGCTCGTTCGTTGGGGCCTTGCACGAGGAAGCGTTTGTGGGCCAGGTCGGCTGGGGTGTGGATTGGGTTCGACGGGAGAGAGAGCAGGCCGATGGGGGTGATGGGGAAGAGAGAGGCCAGGATTACGAAATCATTTCCCTGAGTGATGGCGTCGCAGAAGGGGAGCCAGTCGGAGTCTCCGAAGTCGGCTTCGCGGGCGGAGATTTCGAGGACGGGTTGGGGGGCGTTGGGTCCGCCTGGGAGGTATTTGAAGTGCAGGCCTGCGTTTGCGATGTAGTTTCGGTCGAGGGCTACCCAGAGGTCGGCGTATTCTACGTCGGGCACCCAGCCGAGCGCCATGGTTAGGTCGCCGGCGTGGTGGCGGTGGCAGCCGGTGAGTGCGGCTGCGGCGGTGAGGGTGGTGAGGTTGAGGAATTGGCGGCGGTGCAATCCTTCTCCGTGGATTATTCGCGGGGTTGGGTGGGTGATTTCAGTGAAAGCGTTCGTTGGGGCTTCGCCCATCTTTTTCGGCCCACGTATCCGGATTTCCTGCACGGGGCGCCACCAACATCCGCGTGTGCGGCTTTCATTAAGGAAAGCCGCATGAAGTTCGACAACGCCAGCAAGCTCGACAGGAAATCCGGAGTACGCTTTGGCGAACGTGGGGCACCCGTCCTGTTCTTATATGGTTCTGCTATGAGGTTCACACATTGCCCAGGACGATTTCCGGGTTTATTTTCAGCCGTCCCTAAAGGGACTACATTGTGTTCTGACACCTACCCAGGACTGCGTCCTGGGCTAAGTTCAACCGTCCCTGCGGGACTGAGTTTTGTAGACGAGGTTTCTGCGCAGACTAAGATCATTTGTTTCAAATGAGTTTGTAGGTTTCAAAGAACTTTATTCATGGGCTCTTTGGTTTCTTTCTTGGGCTTCAGGGGGTCTTGTCTTGGTAGTGGTCCCAGTGCTTGAGGAGTTCGGTGGTGACTACGCTGCCTACCTGGTAGTTCGCTTCTAAGGAGGGGAGATAGCCGGGGGAGCTGGCCAGGTTTTCGAAGAGGCTTTTTACGGGCGAGGTTCCTGGTGGCGGGACGGTGAAGTTGCTGGCGGTCCTTAGTATTAGGAGTCGGTCGCGGTTGACTCGATGTAGTTGGTCCAGCTTGTCTATCGCCAGGACGATGCCCTGGTCTTCACAGTCGGCGATTTCCAGAGAGCCTTTGCCTCGCGTGTACAGGCGAACCCAGTCTTCGGCCCAGTGGTTCAGGATGGCTCCGTGCCAGAAGTGATCGGTTCCCAGGCTGTCGCCTTCCGTTACTTTCGGAGGTTGGAGCGCGTGGGGATCGTTGGTGAAGCGGGCGCGGCTGGCTTTTAATTGGGGCGAATCGGCTAGTTCGATCTGCTTTGTCAGGCCGTAGGCCCAGTCGACTAAGGTTGGGTTTAGATCGTAGACGATTTTTCCTACGCCTCCGGAGCCGTTGTCGGAGACTCCGGCCGCTGGGGCATGGTCGACGTTCGCGGGCACTTTGCCGGGCTCGGTTGCTCCCAGTGCGATGGTTCCGTAAGGCCATTCCGCTGGTATTTCCCGGCTGTCGATTTCGAAGGCCGGGTCGCCATCAATCACCTGACGCACCCAGACTGCGCTGCCTACGGTGAGCGTGGATGGGTTCGCTCCTCCGATGCCGCTGAGCAGAATGTAGGTGTGACTGAGATCGATGTCGGGATTCATGGCTAAGGCCATCATCTGCACAGCGCAGCGGGAGGTGGTGCCGCTGACCATTGCGTAGAGCCCAGTGCCGTTGGTCAGCAGGGGGTGCTCCAGGCCCGGGACCGGCACCGCGGTGTCGAGCTTTTGGCGCTCTACCCAGTACTGAAGTTCGCCGGGGACATCTCCTCGATCCTGGCCAGTCTCGTAGGTGGCGACGACGAGTACTTTGGGACGAATGATCCCGGCTGCGTGCGCCGGATCGGCTGACCACAGCAAGAAACAAATCGCCGGCAACAGGACCAGGCGAGGGATGTGGGGCATATGGTCAGCGGGCGCTTTCGCCGGTGAAGGTTGCTGCTCCGGCTCTGGCCATGGCTAGAATTCTGCCGGGGAAAATGCCCAGGATGAGGGTGGCGGACACGGTGAGTAAGAGAGCGAGAGTCAGCGAACCTTTCAGGCGCGGAATCAATTGCACCGGTGCGTCGTCAGAGGGCTTTCCGTAGACAGACATGAGCAGGCGGAGATAGTAGTAGGCAGCGACGCCGCTGTTCACCAGGCCGATCACGGCCAGCCATACCTCACCGGAGTGCAGAGCCGCGGTGAAGACATAGAACTTGCCGAAGAAGCCCCCGGTGAAGGGAATTCCAATGAGCGAAAGGAGGAAGAAGGCTAATGCTCCGCCTAATAGAGGAGAGCGGTAAGCGAGACCGCGGTAGTCGGCTACGGAGACCAGCCTGTCGTCGTAACCGCCGGCATGACTGATGACGGCGAAGGCGCCTATGTTCATGGCGGCATAGGTCGCAGTGTAGAACATGGCTGCGGCGATGCCTTCACCGGAGAGTGCGGTGAAGGCGACCAGAGTGTAGCCGGCGTGCGCGATGGAAGAATAAGCGAGCATGCGCTTAACGCTGTGCTGGCGGAGGGCCCCCAGATTGCCGACGGTCATGGAAAGCGCAGCCATGATCCAGACCAGCAGCAGCCAGTGGGTTTGCAATTGCGGATAGGCGCCGTAGGTGAGGCGCAAGAGCACGGCGAAAGCAGCCACCTTGGGTCCAGTGGACATCAAGGCTACGACGGGAGAGGGGGCACCCTCATACACGTCGGGAGTCCAGACTTGAAAGGGCGCGGCCGACACTTTAAAACCGAGGCCGATCAAAATCATGGCCACGGCCAGGGAAGCGAAGCCAGGGACTGGACTGTTGGGCAGGGCTGCGGCTACCTCGGAGATATTGGTTGTTCCGGTGGCGCCAAAGGTGAGGGCGATGCCGTAGAGGAAGAAGGCGGTGGCAAAGGAGCCGAGCAAGAAATATTTAAGCCCGGCTTCGGGACTCTTCCCACTGCGCTTGCGAATGGCGGCCAGGATATAGGTGGCAATGGAAGAAATTTCCAGGCTGATGAAGACCAGCAGCAACTCGACGGCGCTGGTCATGAGGCACATGCCCATGGCGCCGAAGAGGACGAGGGCGTAATACTCGGCCGGTCTTTCCTTCGTGCCATCGAAGACGTCGAAGGCGATCAGCAAGGCAACGAGAACTATGCTGCAGATCAGGACATGGAAGAAGACGCTGAAGGCATCGGTCTGCACGGTGCCGTAAAAGGCGGTTCCCGACGGGAGGCTCAATTGCCACACGCTGGCGATCAACGCGGCAATCACGCCCGCCAGCGACAGGAAGCCTATCGGCTTACGAGTCATCCCGGACGGCATCAGGGGCTCGATGAGCATGATGAGGACGCCGGTAAGGGTAAGCAGTAATTCCGGCAGAATGCGATAAGCCTGTGGCACTTGGGTCACTGCTTCACCGCCATATGCACCAGGGCCGCCGGGGAGGCTAACTTCACGGCCGCGCCGTCGATGGCGCGCATCCAGATGGGGGAGGCGACGCCCATCAGCAACATCAGGACAGCGATGGGCCAAACGGCTGCATGTTCGCGGAAGCTCATGTCGGTTACGGGGACATCTGTAACCATGCCTGATTCGGCACCGTAGAAGACGCGCTGGATCATCCACAGCATGTAGGCCGCACTCAGGATCACGCCGGCGGTGGCCGCGGATACCCAGGCTTCATGCCCGGCGAAGCTGCCGCTGAGGATGAGGAACTCACCCACGAACCCATTGAGGAGCGGCAGACCGACGAGGGACAGCGAAGTGAGGACGAAAAGGGTAGCCAGGTGAGGCGTGCGTTTGGCTAGTCCGCCGTAGGAGGCGATTTCGTAGGTTCCGTAACGTTCGTACATAAAGCCGACCAGCAGGAGAAGCGAGCCGACGGAGATGCCCTCGTTGAGGATCTGGTAGATGGCGCCGTCGAGGCCCGAGACCGCAAAGCAAAAGATGCCGAGAATGCAAAAGCTGAGGGAGCTGACAGTCGAGAAGGCGGCCAGGCGTTTCATATCCTTTTGCACCAGGGCCACGAGGGCCCCGTAAAGAATGCCGATCACCGCCAAGGCAACCATCCATGGCGCCACCTGGCGGGCCTGAGCAGGGAAGAGGCCGAGATTGAAGCGGAGGATGGAGTAGAGACCGAGCTTGCCGGCCACCACCATGGCCATCGCGGTGGGCGCTTCGCTGAAGACATCGCCGAGCCAGCCATGCAGAGGAAAGACGGGAACCTTGACGGCGAAGGCAACGAGAAAGGCGAGCGAGGCCCAGAAGAGCGCCTGCGGCGGGAAGGCCGCGGTATTTTGCGCCAGGATGGATTGCAGACGGACAAAGTCGAAGGTTCCCGTCCTGGCGTAGAGCCAAACAATCGCTACCAGAAGGAGCGCAGAGGGGAGAAAGGTGTAGACGAAAAACTTGATCGCTGCCTCAGTTCCGCGATCGCGGCCAAACATGGAGATGATGATGGCCATGGGCACCAAGGTCAGCTCCCAGAAGGCGTAGTAGAGGAACATATCGAGCGAGACAAAGACGCCGATCATCGCAGTCTGCTGGAGGAGGAAGAAGAAATAGAATTCCTTGGTGCGGTGATTGATGGCGTTCCAGGAAGCGAGCACGCCCAGGGGTGCCAGGAAGCCAGTTAACACTACCAGCCACATGGAAATGCCGTCCACGCCGAGGTGATAGCGAATGGCGGGATTGGGGATCCAGGCGCGATCGATTTCAAATTGGAAGCCGGGTTGGCCGTAGATGTAGTGGAAGGGCAGATGGAGAGTCAGGCCGAAGGTGAGCAGGGCCACGGCGAGGGTGAACCATTGGATGATGCGGCCCTGCCGCGGAAGCAAAGCCACGACCACGGCTCCGACAGCCGGCACAAAGGTGGTTAGCGTCAGTATTGAATCGTTGAGCACAGTTCCGTTTCCTGGGGCTCTCTTCTAGAGGTGCATGGAAAAGCCGAAATAGGTAATCAGGAGGAGGGCGCCTGCGCCGATTGCCAGCCATCCTGCATAGGAACGAATGTTTCCGGATTGCACACGCTGGACCAAAGCGCCCAGTCCGCGTACGCCGCCTGCTGCCAAGCCGGCGCCACCGTTGATGACCCCGCGATCGACCGCGCCCCACAATAGATAACGGCTGAAGACGAGAAGCGGGGTCACGATCAGGGCGTTATAGACCTGGTCGATCCAGTACTTATTGACCAGCAATGCATACCCGCCACGGAGATGCTCGACCAGTTGATCGGCCATGCCGGGCTTGCGACGGTAAAGCAGGTCGGCGAAAAACCAACCGATGAGTGCCATGACCACAGACATCACGCTAAACACGCGCTCCTGACTCTCGATGCCAACACGACGGGCGGGTTCCGGGTTGGAGATTTCGGCGGCGCGACGGACGCCCTGCTCGTCGAGAGTGATGCGGACCTGCTCGTAGCTGGGTGTGGGGTTGATGACCGGTTCGAGGAAGTGAGCGAACTGATCGCCGCCGCCGAGTGCCTGGGGAATGCCGATCCATCCGCCGGCGAGCGCAAGTACGGCCAGGAGAATCAGCGGCACCAGCATGGACCAGGAGCTTTCGTGAGGGTGCGCATCGGGGGTCCGGCTGGCGCCAAAGAAGGTCAGGTACCAGAGGCGGAACATATAGAACGCGGTGAGCCCCGCGGTGACGAGGCCTACAAACCATAGTAGGGGGCCCGCGGTTGGGGAAAGAAAGGCCTGGTAGAGAATGGCGTCTTTGCTGAAGAAGCCGGAGAAGGGTGGGAGTCCGGAGATGGCAAAGACTCCTGCGCTCATGGTCCAGAAGGTGATGGGTATGGTCTTGCGCAGGCCGCCCATGGCGCGCATGTCCTGCTGGCCGCTAAGGGCGTGGATGACAGAACCTGCGGCGAGGAAGAGCAATGCTTTGAAGAAGGCGTGGGTGACGAGGTGGAAGATGGCCGCGGAGTAGGCAGCGGCGCCGCAGGCCAGGAACATGTAACCCAGCTGCGAGATGGTGGAGTAGGCGAGCACGCGTTTGATATCCGTCTGCACCATGCCGACAGTCGCTGCAAACAATGCGGTGGCGGCGCCGATGATGGCGACTACGCCGAGGGCAAAGGGCGAACGGTCAAAGAGCACGTGGGAGCGGGTGATCATGTAGACGCCGGCGGTGACCATGGTTGCGGCATGGATCAAGGCGGAGACGGGGGTGGGGCCCTCCATCGCGTCGGGGAGCCAGACGTACAGGGGAATCTGTGCGGACTTGCCGGTGGCGCCGAGCACTAACAACAACGCGATCGCGGTGAGAAAGCCACCTTGCAGGTCAGGATGGTGGGTGATGGCGGCGAAGACGGTGTCGTAACTAAGGGAGCCGAAGTGGGCGACCATCAGGAACATGGCGAGGAGAAAACCGAAATCGCCGATGCGGTTGAGGATGAACGCTTTCTTGCCGGCTTCGACGGCGGAGTCGCGTTGGTAGTAGAAGCCGATCAATAAATAGGAGGCCAGGCCGACGCCTTCCCAGCCGACGAACATGAGGAGGAAGTTTTCCGCCAGCACCAGGGTCAGCATGAAGAACATGAACAGATTCAGGTAGGCGAAATAGCGCCAGTAGCCTTCTTCATGCGCCATGTAGCCGACGGAATAGATGTGGATGAGAAAGCCTACGCCGGTGACGATGAGCAGCATCACCAGGGTCAGGGGATCGAGGAGGAAGGCGAAGTCGGCGCGAAAGGTGGAGGTGGTGATCCAGGGGAACGGCAGCCGTTCGAGGTACGGAGTGGTGAGGGTGCCGAAGCGTAAGGCGATGCTGGTGACCAAGGCCAGGGGCGCCGCGGTAAACAGCAGGGCGATGGTGGTGACCAGGGCATTGGGCAGGCGACGGCCCAGCAATCCATTCAGCAGGAAGCCGATGAAGGGCAGTAGCGGGATCAACCATAGATGGAGGGAGGGGGTCGCGTTCATAGTTTCATCAGGTTGACTTGGTCTACGTTGAGGGTGCTCCTCGAGCGGAAGATGGCGATGATGATGGCCAGGCCTACGGCGGCCTCGGCGGCGGCGACAACCATCACGAAGAAGACGAAAATTTGTCCCTGGACCCGGTGCCATTGATAGGCGAAGGCAACAAAGGTCAGGTTGACTGCGTTGAGCATCAACTCAATCGACATGAAGACGGTGATGATGTTGCGCTTGATGAGGAAGGCGCCTACACCGATGGAGAAAAGAATCGCGCTGAGTACCAGGTAGTAGGCGATGGGAACGACCATGTCAGTGCTCCTTGCTGGCCAGCGCTACCGCGCCCAGGATGGCAATGAGAATCAGGACCGAGGTCACTTCGAAGGGAAGCAGGAGATCGCGGAAGAGGACTTTGCTGAGGTCGGTGGTGGAGACTACGTATTCTCCCAGGCGAGCTTGCGCCAGGTGAGTGCGCGCGGAGAGGAAGATGAAGGCCAGGAGGCTGACGAGTATGGCTACTCCGGGGATGCCGACGATGTAGGCGGCGCGGCTGCCGTGGGTTCGTTCTTCTTTTCCGGCGTTGAGCAGCATGATTACGAAGGTAAAGAGAACCATGATGGCGCCGGAATAGACGATGACCTGGGCGGCGGCTAGGAATTCCGCGCCTAGCAGGAGGTAGAGCACGGCCAGCGAGCTCATGACTACGATCAGGGAGAGAGCGCTGTTGATGGGGTGGCGCTGCAGGAGGAGGTTTAATGCTCCCCCTATGCAGAGTGCGCCGAAGAAGATGAAGAGAACCAGATACATGCTAGTGCGCTTCTCCTATATCAGGCCCGAGGTTGATTGTAGAACACCTTGGTTCGGGTTTCGTGGTTCGGCGGACCGTTGTGGTCGGGAAAGGCGCACCGTAGATTTCTCCACGGCACGCCGGGACAGGTCGGCTTCGCTCCCACGGCACGCCGGGGCAGGCGGGATGACAAAGGGGAGGGTTGCGCTTCCAGTCGGGATCGGTTGCACGGATCCCAGGTCTCAAAAGCGAGACCTGGGGCACCCTTCGATTGTTTCCGACGCATTCCCTGCGTCTTGAATCGGGGAATCTCCATTTGCATCGGTTCGTCAAAACGTACCTCAGGGGCTAAAGCCCTCATCAGCTCTACCTTCAGTGCGGCACGGCT
>Ga0302324_100030137_pt1 | contig 10260 bp, 10 predicted proteins | sample Palsa_T0_1_FD_201949 | JGI IMG/M metagenome (GOLD analysis project Ga0302324, IMG submission 201949) | Peat permafrost microbial communities from Stordalen Mire near Abisko, Sweden - Palsa_T0_1 | ecosystem: Environmental > Terrestrial > Soil > Palsa > Peat permafrost | place: Sweden: Abisko... | reverse complement strand
ATGATCTGAGCGCCGTAGGCGCGGCACTAAACCGATCGTCGGGAAAACGCTGGCCAACTGCAAACAGAATTGCCATCCCGACCGAAGCGGAGCGTAGGCACTGGATCGCATAGCGGCTGAAAAGCCTGAGGACCCCTCACTGTGCCGGGAGGGTCAGTACATGATCCAGCCGCCATCAACATTAAGCGTCTGGCCAGTCATCGCGTCGCTCAACTCTGTCGAAAGGAACAAGCACACGCGGGCCACGTCGAGCGGGCCGATGCGCCGCTTGAGACTTTGCATGTCCATGAACTTGTCAGATTCCTTCTTCGACATCAACTTTCTTTCCCCCTCGGTTTCGATGGCTCCCGGGGTGATGCAGTTGACACGAACGTTGTGGACACCCATCTCTCTGGCCAAAGAACGGGTAAACCCAATAATCGCTCCTTTCGATGCGATGTAATGGGTCAAGTTCTCTAGACCGGTAAAGAACGTGACCGAAGAGATATTCACAACTGCACCCGATCGTTGCTTAACCATGTGGGGCATAACAAGTTTTGTACAGTGAAAGACACTCTTCAGGTTGATGTCGTGCATTGAATCCCAATGCTCTTCTGTCATTTCCAGAAAGGGCTGCCGGGGATAGATTCCGGCGTTATTAATCAGGATGTCGACGCGTCCAAAGCGGGAGATGGCATCCTCAACAACTTTTGCCATGTCGTGGCGCTTGCCGGCATTGGCTTCAAAGCCGAACGCCGAGCCGCCTTTGGCTTGCAGGGCTGCTGCGACCTTTTTGACCTGCGCCCCGTCCAGGTCGGCGAGAAATACATGGGCCCCATTCGCGGCAAATAGCCCGGCCACTCCGGCGCCGATGCCCGCGGCGGCCCCGGTCACAATGGCGACTTTATCCTTGATCAGCTCCATCAGCTCTCCTGCATCACAAGGGCTGATCTTATCAAACCTCAAGCTCCACTACCGCCTACTCTGCCCGCCCCACCTCCAGCCCGAAGCGCGACAGATCGCGCTTCTGCAGGTTGTAGTCGATAAGAAAGCCAACGCCAATCGACAGCGGAATCAAGCCGAAAGCGCCCCCCGAGAGTACCTCGTGCTCGTTCACAATCAATGCCAGCACAAGAAAAGAGAGCATCAACCCGACTCCGGTCGAGATGAGCACGATCCCCTTTCTTCGCGTATTGGCAAGGTCGTGGATGGGGTCTCTCGCCGCTCTGCCCTCGGCGTTCAATACTTTTTCAATCTCGCCGGCGCTCATTCCACGCGCCAACATGGCCAGACGCTGTTCGGTTTTCAGCCTCTGCTTGTATGCTCCGCCGGCAATACCAGAAACAATGGCTACGATCCCAACCACAAAGGCGCCCAACGGAACCATGAAGGGACTCAAATGCCAATCCATAAGCCTTACCTTCCTTTCTGACCGCCTTAGACTGTCGGCTCGCTCCAGAGTTTCAGCCTCGGCGTGAAACTTTCAGCTAAATTCTTAGTCTCACTCTCCTTGCACGCCGCCGACCCCAGCTTCGAGCAGATCGTCCGAGACCATCAGGCCATGGTCTTTGGCACCCTCATTCGCCTCACCGGCAGCCGCGAACATGTCGACGATCTGGCGCAGGAGGTTTTTCTACGCCTCTACCGGGCGCTTCCAGCCTTTCGCGGGGAATCCCTGCTCAGCACCTATCTCTATCGCATCGTTGCCAACGTTGCCCAGGATGAATGGAAGCGTCGCCGCCGGGAGGACCGTCCGCTGGTCTCCTTTTCTGAGGAGGAATCGGAGTGGGAGGACCGCCTCCCGCATCCCGGCCCCGACGCCGAGCAGCAGTTTGCGGAGAGGCAGTTTCGGTATTCTGTAGAGCAGCAGTTACAGCAGCTCAGCCCGGTGGAGAGAACCGTACTGGTGCTTTATCATCAAGAGGAGCGCAGTTACGAGCAGATTGCACAATCGCTCAACCTGCCCATTGGCACCGTGCGCACGCACCTGCATCGCGGCCGCAAGAAGCTGCGCGAAGGGATCGAACGGCAGCAGGCAGTTGAAAGGGGAACCACATGGCAGAAGACAATATGAATCCTGCTTCGCATGCGCAGTCGCTCGACGCAAGAATCCTTCGCGCCCTTGAGACCGCCCCTCGGCTCGAGATCCCCTCGGACTTCGCCGCCAGGGTCGCCCGGCAACTCCCTCCGCGCCCGGCAGCAGTCCTCTCTCCTGCGCGATATGGTTACCGTGCGGCTGGAGCATGCCTGGTTGTGCTGCTTGCATTCATCTTCGCATTTGCCCCCCGGGCCACCGGCACTTCTGTATTCTGGCTTTCGATCGAATCGATTTTCTGCGCCGAGTTCGTTCTAGTGGCCGTGTGGCTGGCGGTGCGGAACGCAGGCTATACTTTCGCCAGCCCTTTCTAGTAATCCCAATTCTCGTGCCTCTGCCCGTAGCTGTCCGCAAAACTCCGCTAGTTTATGTCGAGATCATCGATGGCCATCAAAATTACCCGCACCGATCGGCGCTACGCGATGTTGCGTCGAAGCCGCAACCTTCGTTGGGACGCCAATGAAGCGGAGGCGGCCGCCGAGATCGAATTGTGCGAGACCGCCGCGCAGGCGGCCGAAGCATTGCAGCGCATCGTCAACGCCGGCATGCGCCCCACCATTCGCAGCGGCGGCCACTGCTACGAAGACTTCGTGGTCAACAATCCAGGCGGCGCGATCCTGGATCTTAGCTTGCTGAAGACTGTGAGCCTGCCAGGCGACGGAACGCGCTACCGCATAAGCCCGGGGCTGGAGTTGGGCGAGGTGTACATCGACCTGTACAAACGCCACGGTGTAACCATTCCCGGAGGCAGTTGCTACGAGGTCGGCGCCGGGGGCCACATCAGCGGAGGTGGGTACGGCGTGCTTTCGCGACTGCACGGTCTCACCATCGATTACCTTTCGGAGGTCGAGATCCTCACTGTCGACAGCAAAGGGCATGTGGAGCTCAGGCGCATCGACAAGAACCACGATCCCGATCTTTTCCGAGCCTGTCGCGGCGGGGGCGGAGGAAACTTCGGCGTGATCACCGGCTTTCTCTTCGACCGTTTGCCGGTGGCGCCCTCTGAAGTGGTGAATGCTCACTTGTCCTTTGACTGGGCCACCATGACCGAGGACAACTTCACCGCCATCCTGATGGCATTCGGAGACTACTGGGCCAAGCGGGGGAGCGAACCGGACACCTGGGGACTTTTTGCTGCGCTCGGCCTCACGCACGCCTCCTCGGGCCGATTTAGCCTGTCTTTGCAGTTTTGCAATCCCGATGGAAGCTGCGACGACCTTAAGCCACTGGAGGAGTTTCTCGATCTCTTTCAGGGTTTCGACCCCGTGGAGACACGCGCATCCACGGCCGGCGAACAGCGCTTCGCCCAGCGGAGGCCGGCGGCTCGTCAGACCCTGGGGCGATACAGCATCGATCGGCTGCTCTGGCTGGAAGCGACGATTGGCGACAGCGGGAGCGGCCACAGCGGGCGCGCCGCATACAAATCCTGTTACATGAAGCAGAGCTTTACGCGCGCGGAAGCAAAGTGCATCTACAAGCAGCTGACGCGCACGGTTCCCGGTGTTGACCTGCGCGGATCGGTGATGGCCGTCGACTCGTATGGGGGAGCCGTGAATGCGAAGGGTACGGCCGAGGCCACGTCGGTTTGGCAGCGCTCGTCCATCATGAAGGTCCAGTTTCAGCAATATTGGGACCAACCGGAGGAAGATGCGGGGCGTCTGCAGTGGATGCGCGAATTCTACACCGACCTCTACTCGCAGCAGGTGGATCCAAAATACGCCGGCGCTCCCTACCCCAACGAATATTACGAGGGTTGCTACATCAACTATCCCGACTGCGACATGCTTGCGTACGCTTTCTGGCCCCAGCTCTATTACGGCACGAAGGATCTTTACCCGTTTTTGCAGCAGGTGAAGCGGCGCTATGACTCGAACAACATCTTTCACCACAAGATGTCGATCCGTGCTTAGGAGGCTCCATGCAGTCTGATGTTCGGCCATTAGCGGCAAGATGGACGCGCAGAGAGTTTGTGCGCGGCGCCGCGGGTATGGTCGCGCTCCCGCATCTGCTGCATGCTGTGGCTTCCGCGCCGTCCAAGCAGTTTGCCTATGTGGCCTCTGGGGAAGGCTCGCTCCATGTCTTCCGGGTGCACGGCGAGGTCTGGACACGGACACAGCAAGTGCCCAGCCCCGCGCCTGCTTACGTTTTGCTTTCTCCGGCACAGCGGACACTCTATGTGGCCAACGGGGTAGATGTGCACGAGGGGTTGCCGCGGGGCACCGTCGAAGCCTTCCACGTCGATCCTTTTGAGGGCCGCCTGACCCTGTTGGGGCGCACACCGCTGTCTCTTTCCGCAACCCGCCCGCGGCATCTGGCCCTCTCAGCGGACGGGAAGCTGCTCGCCGTGGCCGCTTACAGCGGCGCGATCTACAACCTCTTTCGCATTGCAGAAGACGGCAGCCTGGGCCAACCGAGCAGCATTTTCAAGCAGGCAGGTTGCGGACCCCATGCACAATCGCAGGCGTCGGCGCATCCCCATACGCTGCTCTTCGACGCTAGCGGACGCCATCTGCTTTCATCCGATTTCGGCAGCGACCGGCTGAGCGTACTGGCAGTGGAAGACGGCAGACTCCAGCGGCGTATGCAGCACGCCACCGGTGAGGGGAGTGGTCCGGGCGCGTGCGCGCTTCATCCCGCAGGCTCGGTCTTCTACGCCTGGCATAATCTCGAGAGCACGCTTGCTTGCTACCGCTACGATAGTGTGTCTGGAGCCATCGGTGATCCGATCCAGCGGCTGGCATTTCCTACGGCCTCTCTGCATGCTCTTGCGCTGCATCCCTCAGGCCGCATGCTCTATACCACCCAGGAAAACCGGAACGAGTTGAGGGCGTGGCACGTGAATGCGAAAAACGGTAGGCTCACGCAAGCAAAGGTTGTGATGCTGGGGGAGGCGACGCCGACCCAGATCACGGCCTCGCCCGATGGAGAGAGTATTTTTGTTCTGGATGGCCCAGGAGGATCGATCTACAAGGTGACTGCAGACCGCGCGACTGGTGAGCTACACTGCAAAGCGAACGTCGCGGTCGTCAATGAACCGAAAAGCGTCGCCTTGAAGACCATCTAGTGGCTTGGGACCAGTTTCGTCACAGTTTTAAAGATTGCCTGAACGGGTTCGATCACCAATACAACTGAAAAGCAAAAGGAGTCAGTCGATGGAAATGCAGTCCAGGAGAGGTCTTCTCAAGAACGCGGCCAAAGCCGCGGCAATCGCAACCGGCAGCGCCATGGTTGCCGGCAAATCCGAGGCCAAGGCATCGGCAAAACTGGAAAAGAAGGCCTATTCGTGCCAGCCCGTTGCGGACAATGCACCCAGCGCTCCGCCGCTATTCTCCTCCGCCGTTTCCTACGGCAATCTGCTCTTCCTGGCGGGTGTCGGCGCACACTTCGAAGGTACGATTGAAGAGCATACCAAACACGTGCTCGACGAACTGGAGAAGAACCTGATCTGTGCCGGCTCCTCGATGGACAAGGTGCTCAAGGTCAACGTCTATCTGAACGACATCAAAGACTGGGCCAAAATGAATACCGTCTATGCAGGCCGTTTTGGTAAGGTGCCACCCGTCCGCACCACCGTCGCGCCAGCCGGAGGCATCCCTGGCAACTCGCTGGTAGAAATCGATCTCATCGCCTACATCTAGAACCATGTCGCTACGATCTGCAGATGCGGCCGGCACGCCCGCGGGCCGCGCCACGCTTGCACGCGAGGGCACCGAGCAAGACAACCTCTTTACCCGGATTGGGGTTCGTCCACTGGTGAATGGGCGCGGCACGTTCACCATCATTAGTGGGTCGTGCTCCCTGCCCCAGGTGAAGCAGGCGATGTATGATGCCTCCTTCTACTTTGTGCATCTCGACGAACTGATGGAGGCTGTCGGGCGGGAGTTGGGTCAACTTACCGGCGCGGAATGGGGCATCGCCACCACCGGATGTGAGGCTGCAATTGCGCTCGCTGTCGTTGCCTGCATCGCGGGTACCGACCCTGAGAAATCTCAGGCGCTGCCCTACGTCAAGGGTCGCGATCAAGTCATCATCCCCAAACATTCCCGCAACCCCTATGACTTCGGGGTGCGCATGACCGGGGTCGAGATGGTCGAAGTCGACTCCGCCGAAGAGCTGCGCAGCCAGATGACGGGACGTACGGCGATGGTTTACATCCTGTCCAGCCCGGCAGCAGAGAATGGCCCACTAAGCATTCCGAATATCTGTGCCATTGCCAAAGAGAAAGGGGTTCCCGTCTTTGTCGACGCCGCCGCCGAGGAGCCTCTCGTTCCCAACATCCACCTTCAGCATGGCGCCACTCTGGTTGGCTACTCCGGCGGCAAGTGCCTGCGTGGACCGCAGTCTTCTGGCCTGCTTATCGGCCAAAAGAACCTGTGCCGTGCGGCCTACTTTCAATCTGCGCCCAACCACAACTACGGCCGCGCCTTCAAATGCAGCAAGGAAGAAACCATGGGCCTGCTCGCCGCTGTGCGCCAATGGTATAAGCGCGACCACGCCGCGGAGCAGCGGGCGTGGCTTTCATGGCTGCAGCACATTGAATCGCGGGTGCAGGGCCTGCCTTCCCTTACGACCGAGTATTTACAGCCTGTAGACCTGTCGAACCGGTCGCCTCGTCTTCGCATTCGCTGGGATGCGCGCACGCTCAAGATCACCGGAACCGAACTTGCCGCGCGGCTCGACGCGGGCACGCCGCGCATCATCGTTCATGAGAGCAGCGGGGTGCGCCCGGCGCAGATGGCCAGCTCGCTCATCATCATGCCGTACATGATGGAAGCAGGAGAAGAGCGGATCATTGCCGACGCCGTCTACGAGGGACTCACCAAGCCTGGACACTATGAGGACCCCGCGATCCCGCCCGCCTCCCCGATGCTGGTCCAGGGAACGTGGGCGGTCGCGATCCGGTATGAGCGCGGCGTTGGAGAGCAACAGTTCACGCTGCAGCAGAGCGGCAACGAACTCACCGGGACACAGCAGGGAGAGCTATACAGCGCCGCGCTCAGGGGAGTGATCCATGGCGGCCAGATTGAGTTACGCAGCATCATGGCAGTCCCTGGAAACTTCATTGAATGGACTTTTCAAGGCATCGCGCGGGAAAAGACAATGGCAGGGACAGTTGATTTAGGAGAGTATGGAAAGGCGGCCTGGGAGGCCATTAGGAATCATGATTAGGGAATGCACCAAGAAGAGGACCTTCCACGGCTGTATCGCGCTCGCGCTCGCCACGGTCATCAGCGTCTTCGCTCAGCCCGCCGCGCCGGTCTATGATCTGCTGCTGCGCGGTGGACACGTGCTCGACGACAAGAATCACATCGATGGCGTGATGGACGTGGCCATCAAGGACGGGAAAATTGCCAGGGTAGCCGCGCACATTCCCTCCGACGCGGCGCTCAAGACAATCGACGTGAAGGGCCTGTACGTCACACCGGGGCTGATCGACATTCACGTTCATGTCTATACCGGCACGGGGGAGCGCCACTCCTATGCGGGCGACCTCAGCGTTCCTCCCGATGGGTTTACTTTCCGCGTTGGTGTCACCACTGTGGTCGATGCCGGCTGCTCCGGTTGGAGAAACTTTGAGGACTTCAAGGATCGCATTATCGATCGCTCGAAGACCCGGGTATTCGCCATGCTCAACATCGTTGGCGCAGGCATGCGCGGCGACAAGTACGAACAGAACACTGCTGATATGGACGGAGAAGCCACCGCGGCCATGGCCCTCAAATATCCTCAAACCATTGTGGGCATCAAGACCGCGCACTTTGCAGGCCCGGAATGGATTCCGGTGGAGCAAGCCGTCATCGCTGGAACCAAGGCCAACATTCCGGTCATGGTTGACTTCGGTGTAGACCGTCCCACTCGCCCGCTCTATGACCTGTTGACCCGGAAGCTGCGGCCGGGCGACATCTATACCCACATGTACTCGGGGCTTCGTCAGGAGCAGGATCCGGTTACGTTGGGTCCCAGTAAAGCCTTCATCGAAGGCCGCAAGCGCGGTATCTACTTCGATGTTGGCCAGGGGGGCGGCAGCTTCAAGTGGTCCCTCGCAGTTCCCATGATCAAGGCGGGGTTCATTCCTGATTCCATCTCGACCGACCTCCATGTCAGCAGCATGAATGGCGCGATGAAGGATGAGCTCAATGTCGCGGACAAGATCATGGCGGTGAATGTTCCGCTGAAGGAAGTAGTCGCCGAGATGACGTCACACCCGGCCCATGAAATTCGCCACGACGAACTCGGCAATCTCTCCGAAGGCGCGATCGCCGATGTCGCGGTGCTCCGTCTCGAAACCGGGAATTTTGGCTTTACCGACATGGTCAACACACGCCTGGACGGCAAGCAGAAGCTACTCTGTGAACTCACGATCAAGGATGGAAAGATTGTCTACGACCTGAACGGGATAAGCGCCGACTTGTGGACAGCGCCACCCGGCCCCCATGCCGCGGAGGCTTACCGATGGACGACCTTTGCGCCGCCGCCACCCGCGTCCGCTCCCAAGACCACAGAGATGCCCCACTAACGCTTAACTGTGACAAAAAATTGTTCTTTGCCCTTTGGCTATTTACGCTAACCTTTTTGGTTACGAGGGATGAGCGGAATGAAACTGCTGAAGCAGCAAGTGATACTTTGGGCATTGCTCTGCAACACCGCCTTTGCAAGCGCAGACATTATTGTTTTGCACGATGGAACCAGCTACTCCGGACACTACGCGCCCGCGGGGAATGGCGCCCTGTCGTTCACCGATAACCAGGGCATTCACTATGATGTGCCCGTTGGCGACGTGCAGTCCCTTGTATTCTCGAATACTGCCGATCACCTCACCTTGCGCAACGGGAGAACTTACTCAGGCCAACTGAACGGAGCCGAGGTCATTGCGTTTGAAGGCAGCGGCGGCATCGATTATCAGTTTCCCTTACGCGACGTCAGCTCCCTCGTCCTGACCGGATCGCCCGCACCCACCGCGGCGCACCATATTCCCACAGTGGTCATTCCTGAAGGCACAGACATCGTAGTCCTCACGTCGGATTCCATCAGGTCCGGCCACGACTCGTCCGGCCAGCTTTATCCCGCGGCTATCCAGGGGGATGTCTACGGCAGCGACGGCAGCATCGCGATTCCCGCCGGCACACGCGCCCAGTTAGTGGTAAGCAACGTGCGCAGCGGGGGAGCAGTGCACAGCCCGGAGTTGGTCCTGGATCTCTACTCGGTCGAGATTCACGGCGAAAAATACCGGGTTGATACATCTTCGGTGACGGAAAGCAATCGCAGCGGGCTCGGGGCTAACCGCCGAACGGCAGAATTCGCCGGCGGTGGCGCGGGCATTGGGGCGCTGATGGGCGCGGTTTTTGGGGGAGGAAAAGGCGCCGGTGTTGGCGCCCTTGCTGGGGCCGGAGGGGGCGCACTGACCCAGCTATTCACTCGAGGCAAAGAAATCAGCGTTCCAGCCGAGACGGCAATGACCTTCCGCCTGGAACGAACCCTGGTGATGCATCCCTAGCGCACGGTAGCCTCTGGTCAAGCGATTTGTTTTCAGTTTCTTGGGGTGGAGTACCAGCGAGCCCAGCAAGGGTTTTAAGAAGGGATAACAGGAAAACGTTTTCGCTTTGACAATATACGACGAAGGATGCAACACTCCGTCTACCCTTGAAAAGAGCACCTGAAAAGGATAGACCGGTAACCCTGCGTACCCTGGCGAGCCACCTCGGGCTCTCGCTGACGACTGTATCTGTCGTCGTAAGCGACGCGCCGGCTGCGCAGGCGATCCCGCTCGCCACCAGGGAGCGGGTCCTGGCCGCGGCCAGCGAGTTGCACTATCGCCCCAATTACTTCGCGCGCTCGCTGCGCAGGAAGCGCAGCATGTCTGTCGGCTTGCTGGTGGCTGAAATGAGCGAGGGCTACTTCACGCTGGTAATGAATGGCGTGGAAGAGTACCTGATGGCAGCGAAATGCTTCTACCTGCTGGCCGCGCACTACTGGCAGCCGGAGCTGCTTGAGGAATTTCCGCGGATGTTGCTCGAACGGTCCGTGGACGGACTGCTTCTGGTGAATACTCCGACTCCGCGGCAGGTCTCGGTGCCTATCGTCTCCATCTCAGGCCACCAGGACATTGCCGGAGTAACTAATATCCAACTGAACCACAAGCAAGCCGCTTATCTCGCACTCAAGCACCTCGCAGACCTGGGACACCG